>Ga0180435_10005344_pt1 | contig 12528 bp, 7 predicted proteins | sample SS_ome_3_FD_132467 | JGI IMG/M metagenome (GOLD analysis project Ga0180435, IMG submission 132467) | Hypersaline lake sediment archaeal communities from the Salton Sea, California, USA - SS_3_S_1 metaG | ecosystem: Environmental > Aquatic > Non-marine Saline and Alkaline > Hypersaline > Sediment... | reverse complement strand
TTCCCCAGGCTGTTCAGTCAGCTTGGGAAGAGATCGCAGCAGTGAATAGGTATAGGGATGGCGGGGGTCTTCGTAAAGGGAATCCACTGGAGCATCTTCAACAACATATCCAGCATACATCACGATCACACGTTCAGCCAGTCCAGCGACAACACCCAGGTCGTGGGTGATCCAGATCAATGCCATACCCAGATCGTTCTGGAGCTGCTTGACCAACTCTACCAACTGGGCCTGGATGGTCACATCCAATGAGGTAGTGGGTTCATCTGCAATCAATAAGGTTGGATTGCAGGCCAGAGCGATGGCGATCATAGCGCGCTGCCGCATACCACCCGAGAATTGATGGGGATAATCGTTCAACCGGCTTTCTGAATCCGGGATACCTACCAGTTTTAGTAATTCAGCTGCTCTCGCGTCAGCGGCCTCGTCATCCATACCAAGATGTAATTTGAGGGGTTCTTTGATCTGAAATCCAATTGTCAGCACCGGGTTCAGTGAGGTCATCGGATCCTGGAAGATCATGGCAATTTTACTGCCTCTGATCTTGCGCATATCATTGTCCTGATAATCTAAAAGATTATCACCTCTAAAGTAGATTGCGTCAGCCATTATATTTGCTGGCGGAATTTCTAGCAGCCGCATTACAGAAAGCATTGATACGCTTTTCCCGCAGCCGCTTTCTCCCACTACTCCTACTGTTTCCCCCGTATGGAGTTTATAAGAAATACCATTTACTGCATGAACTAATCCTTCCTGTGTTGCGAAGGTTGTTCTAAGGTTCTGAATATCAAGAATTACTTCTCTATCTTCCAATTTCCTTACCTCCTGCTGTGATCGATTTTAGTGCAGTGTCGTTATTTAGATAAATTCACAGGAAGATCACTCCTTCCTATACATTGTGAACTCGAATTATTCATGTTGGGGCAAATATTGCCAAGATTTTTTATGAATTAATATATTTTTGAATGATATCAGATACGCATTCTACCATACCAAAGAAAAAATTTCTTTATAAATACTTCAGAATAGGATTAATATAGTTCTCAATTATGGTATTAAAACACCGTATTCTTTAGATTTTCTTCATTGAAACACTTCAATATTCCAAAATAGCGGAAATGGATCATTTTCCAGACCTGATAAACCTGGTCCTGCAACGATGACTTCCCTTTGGAAAAATAATGGCAGAGCTGGTATATCGTTTCTAAAGGTTGAACGTATCTTATCTAGAGAGTCCAGATAATTTTCTGAATCCGGTAATGTAGTTAACACTTCCACACAAGCGGAGTCAAAAATCTCATTGCTATATCCCGCCGCATTGACTCCGCCCCATCCTTTTGGATAGGAAGGATATAAACCAGGGATTTCATCTGAAATAAATAGCCGGCAGGGTTGATAATTTCCAGCAGCCCAGGCAAAGTATGCTAAATCGAATTTGCGACCGAAGATCGGGCCATCTGGACCTGGCGCTAGAAGCTCCGCAGCAGGCATCAGTTCAATTTCAACACCTATACCACAAGTTCCCAGGCCATCCTTGATCAGCGCCACTGACCCAGGCAGCGGATCAACTTCAACAGCCAGAAGGGTTAACTCTAATTTGGTACCATCAGCGACACCGGCGACTCCAGAAGCGATCCGGGGAGTTGCCGGATCCCCATCTGTGTCTATCCAGCCCAGCTCCCTGATAGCCAATCCAGATTTCACCGGTTGGTAAGTATAAGTAAACTCTAGATCATCAAGCAAGGATTGATCTGGAGGGAAGAAGTCATCAACGATCTGAGCTGCATCCAAACGAGTGGAAGAGATTTTTTGCCGGTCAATACAACCTGCCATAGCCCGTCGTAAGTCAGGATCAGCCAGGAATATCCGGCCGTCATCCCTGGAATCGATTCCAAAGCTGATCTGCTCCCAGGCTTTGTTCTCGCTGTAATAAATTACCAGATCACCTTCCGCTGCCCCCTGCCCAAGGTCAGTTTGAAACTCAGACAAACCAGATTGATTGGCAACCAGCTGGCATTCCCCTGATTGGAAAGCCGCCAGGGCTTCTTCTGCACTGTCAACAAACCGGAAAACCAGAGCGTCAAAGCCAGGAATTTCATCGGAAGCCAGGAAATTTCGGTCATTGGCCACAAGCGAGATATGGTCTCCTTGAACCCATTCAGCGATCTGGTACGCTCCCCAGGCCAGGGGACGTTCAGCGCTTTGGGAGGAGGTCAGCAGTTCATCCAGGGTCAGATTCTTCAAGAGATGTTCTGGCAAGGGATCGAAGAACAGGTCCGGATATGAATATATTCCCAGATATCCTGGCAAACCGGTCCAGTAGATCCTGTCATTTTCTCCAATTTGATAGGCAGAGGAATAGCGCAGTTTCTTCGGGCCTCCAGCGCCATAAATGCGTGCTGCAACCTGGTAAGAGTACACTGAATCAGCTACGCTGACTGGCGTACCATCTGACCAGCTAATCCCAGTTCGGATATTGAATTCGACTCTAACCTGATCCATGATAATTGATGTTTGATCTTCAAAGATCTCTTCACAGGAAAGCCCAAAGCAGCCAGTGGGGCGGAAATGGGTGCCGTTTGCCAGAATTGCGAAGTTTCCCTTGGAATCAATAATATTTTCCCCTGGAAAAACCTCTACTTGAGAGATCGTGACCTGGCCATTTTCCAAAGATGGGATAACTTCCAGAAGGGCAGAAACCGCGCCAATGGCAGGATCTGCGACGGTCCAATCATAAATTGCCTGGCGGATGATCCTGGCCGAGGTTGATTGATCCCCATATAAAAACAGCGACGAAGGTTCGTCTCCCAGGCAAATCGAAAGCACCTTTTGAGGAATAGGAGTTGGCAGCGTTGTAGATTGAGGTTCCTGATCCTTCTCCGGGATGGTTATAATCTGAGCCCTTTCAGCCTGGCAGGAGGAGATCAACAAGATCAAAATTAATAATATTGAGAGATGTATTTTTCGTTTTAAAACCATGGTATCTTGTCTTCTTCCACTTCTCTCAGACGCAGATAAGACCTGTAACGCTCCGGATGGATTTTCTTGTTCTTGATGGCTTCAATCACGGCACAGCCAGGCTCATGGGTATGGGTGCAATCACTGAACCGGCAGTGTAATAAGGCTTGGTGGATTTCCGGGAAATATCCGTCCACTTCTTCCGGTGTGATATCCCAGAGATCAAGCGCTTTTAATCCCGGAGTATCCGCAATATATCCCCCATCAGTTAACGGTATCAATCTCCTGGATACTGTAGTGTGTTTCCCTTTCTTAGTCGCCTGGCTTACTTCTTTGACTTCCAAACCCAATCCAGGTTGAATGGCATTCAGGATGCTGGTCTTTCCAGCGCCGGATGGCCCCGCAAAAACACTGGTCTTTCCTGTCAGCTGTTTCTTCAGTTTTTTAATTCCCCGGTTCTTCACCGCCGAGGTATAAAATACCTGGTAGCCGATCTTCTGATAGCGCTGGAAATATTCCCGGGCTTTTCCCGGGCCTGCCAGATCGATCTTGTTGGCTACGATCAAGATATCTATTGACTCTCTTTCAGCAATGACCAAAAAGCGATCCAACATCGGCAAACGAGGTTCGGGTTGGGCAACCGAAAAAACAAAAACGGCCTGATCAGGATTGGCAATGATGATCTGCTTGAATTCCCCCCGGGCAGTTGGGGCCATGCGGTATAGCATAGCCTGGCGGGGTTCGACTTCTTCAATCATGCCTTTGCCAGGTTCCTGCTCTGTGATGATCACCCAATCACCAATAGCGACAATGTCAGCCAGTTTGCGTCCTTTTTTTAATCGGCCTCTGAGCTGGCAAACCACAACCTGCCCTCCAGTTTCAACGCTGAAAAAACCGGATTGAGCCTGGATCACCCGCCCGCGAATATTTTCAGTCACTAAACACCTTCTCTTGATCCCTAATCTGCATCATCCTCGGGGACATACCAGACGCCAATTTCCGATTCCCAGGGGTAGTATCGAAGCACCTGATTAAAGTAAAGCTCTACAACGCGCCTAAAGATCGGGGCTGCGACATCAGATCCTTCTCCAGCATTTTCACCGATCACCACAACAGCGATATCAGGTTTATTTTCATTTTGATTATATGTATATCCCCCAAACCAGGCATGGGATTCTCCTGAACCCGATTCCGCTGTACCTGTTTTCCCAGCCACGTTGATCTGCAGTCCCCTGATGCGATGATTGGCAGTGCCGCGCGGATTATCGACAACCTGGACCATTGCATTCTTGATGGTATTAAGTGTAGTGGTGCTGACAGGAAGTTCCCCTACCTTCTCGGGTTCAAAGCTGAAGATCTCTTCACCGCCCGCGCTGCGAATGCTTTCCACAAATTGGGGCCGGTACATCGTCCCACCATTGCCAAGAGCTGCCATAAATTGGGCAACCTGGAGGGGTGTGACCAGGGTATCCCCCTGACCGATTGCCTGATTGGTAGCATCCAGAGAGGAACCCGGAGCCGGGATATTACCTGGTTCTTCTTCCAGGGTTCCGATGCCAGTCAGTGATCCCAAACCAAATCCCTTAGCCATATCCGAAACCGCTTCCGGATATCCATTCTCATACAAATGCAGACCGATATGCCAGAAATATGGATTGCAGGAGCGCATCAGTCCTTCAGTCAAAGTGAGCACACCGCTGGGAAGTGTTTCATCATCTTCCAGGAAGTGATCATAGGTCCAATCATTCAGGGTAACTCCAGGAAGCTCTTCAAAGAAATATCCGCAGTCATACAGATCGCTTTCTTGGAATTCTCCGGTCTCAAGAGCAGCTGCCATGGTTATTACCTTGAAGACTGAACCGAGGGGATATAAACCCTGGGTAGCGCGGTTCAGGAAAGGAGATTTTCGATCCGTTTTATAATATTCCTGCAGTAAAAACGAGGAATTATAGTAGTCGGAGTTAAAAGCATTGGGATCAAAAGAGGGATTAGATGCCATGGCCAGAATCCGGCCAGTATCAATTTCCATCACCACTATCGCTCCGTTATAACCGTACAGTGCTTTTTGGACTTCCAGCTGGAAGTCTTTTTCAAAGGTTGTGTAGATCTCTTCTGGTGGGGCCGCCTCTTCTCGTGCTAATTGGGAGATCGTTTCACCTTCTTGATCCACAACATAGAGGATACCTCCTCTATCGCCAGCAAGGTAATCCTCCCCCCAATTTTCGAGTCCCTGCCCGCCTACTTTCTCACCCTGGGAGTAACCCAGAATGCGGTAAGCATCAAGTTCAGCTTCCTGGATCCAGCGCACATAACCAATTGCCTGGGGTGATACACCGCCATTAAAATAATATCTGCCATCAAAATTCCGCAGGAGAACTCCATTTTTTGTATAAGATTCGAGAATGCCAAGGCGGGGTTCAACGGCATCTAAAGAGATAGCGCCCAGAGGAAGATACCAATCCACATCGGGAGGATAATCTTCGTACATGGCATAGATCACTTCCGGCGGCAGATCTAGATTGCGCCCTAATTCTTCCAGGACTTTATTTTCCTTTTTGGAATTAAGCTGTGAGGGGGTAAGACCCACCGAGAGTGCCTCAGCATAAGCAACGATAACGCTGCCATTCCTGTCATAGATATTTCCCCTTGTAGGAACCAGACGGGTCAGCTTGAGCATATTATCCCCTACCAATTCGGGGAAGATCAAACCCCTGGACCAATCGAGCTTCCAAACTCCCTGATTAAGATTAAGAAGCAGGATGATATCCCGGGTTAAATTCTCGATTAACAAACTGTTGTAGTTGATTGAAACTGCCACCTGGGCCTGGTTGGGATCAACAAAGGATGACAAGATCGCGTAATCCAGCGATTCCATGGCAAGTTCAACAGCCAGATCGTGGTATAGCTGGGAAAATTCTTCTTCAGTGATTTCTGCCTGGCTCGAGGGGCTTAACATCGAATACATAGCCTGGTAATCATTTGATTTCCAGTATTCCAAGTATTGAAGTGCGGCTTCTTCAACATCTGGAGCTGGTGTGGTTTGAACCTCCGGTGGCGCCAGGGCTGGCGTTGGAGTTCCTCCAGCCGGCAGGGTGTTGTCTGGAGTGGATTTACTGCACCCCGCTATCATAGTAAATAAGAAAAGTATCAATATGATTTTTTTCATAGTTAGTTACTCTCTATGCTGTGTTCTTTCATTCCAGCCAAAATATCGTTGTATACCGGACACTGATATTCAATTGATTCCTGGCAGCGCTCCGCTACCCGATGGTCAGCATCTAGACCCATCTCTTTCATTAATTGTGCCAGATGGCAGAGCGGTAAACCCATCACATTGGCAAAACACCCATTAAATTGTGGGGCTGGATGAAAATCACGGTTCTGAATACCATATGCTCCCGCTTTATCCAGCGGATCACCACTGGCAATATACTCCTGGATCTCATCTTCAGTATACTCTCTCATTTCTACTTCAGTGCAAACCAACCTTGTCCGGATTTCACTGCTGGAGAGGTCATAAAGAGCAATTCCAGATAAAACCTGGTGAGTTTTGCCTCTTATTTGTTGCAGAATTCGGGCGGCATCAGCCTGGTCCACTGGTTTCCCCAGCACCTCTTCCCCATCTACAACTATGGTATCCGCCCCGATCACCAGGGCGTTTTTGAGGGAATTTGGTGACAAACTTGCTCCCCCTTGAAGTGCTTTTTCCCTAGCAAGCCGGATCACAAATTCAGATGGTTTTTCTCCAGGGATTTTCTGCTCCTCCACCTCAGAATTAACGACGATAAAAGGATCGATTAAGTTCCGGAGAAGGGTCTTCCGCCTAGGAGATTTTGACGCCAGGATAAATTCTGTCATAGATAAGCAGCTGCTTTTCAGGCCTCATTAATGATTTTCAATACTCCAAATTCTATCACAACCATCATTTTTTCCGGATTTCACCCTTCATTTATATCTACCAATGTTAATAAAACAGATAAGAGCAGCCCACCCTCTTTTTGGTACAATGGCAGACAATGGCCATAAAAAGGATAAATCTCACTAAAAGGTTTCACAGCCTGATCCTATTGTCTCTGATCTTGATCATTCCTTCCTCCCAGGTAGGGGCTCAAACAGCCAAAGAGATATCCATTTCCGCGCCCGATCTGTCAGATTACCCTGATATCACCATTTATATAGATGTAAAAAATAGGGAAGGCCGAAGCATTACCGATCTGACGGCAGATCAAATCACTCTCAAAGAAAATGGTGTTGAACAAGATCTGCTGGACTTCCAGACCTTAAGTCCCGGGGTCCAATTGGTAGCAGCGTTGAACATAACCAACCCATTTGGGATTCAGGACATTCTTGGCTATTCCCGTTATGATTATATTAAAGAATCACTGCTAAACTGGGCAGCCCAGCCTCAAACTTCTGCGCCTGATAATGTCAGCCTCCTATCCAATGATGGTTTGGAGCGTTCCCATCTAGCAGAAAAATCTGACATTATCTCTATTCTGGAGGGATATGATCCAGAAATCGGGGAGATTGAATCCAATTTTAACGTTCTCGCCCAGGCTATCAGCATAGCATCCGATCCCGTCGATCAACCGGGGATGAAACGCGTTGTACTGTTCTATTCCAGCCAACCGACTACAGATGAATATGCAGCAATTGACAACCTGATCTCCCAGGCCCTTGACAACCAGGTCCTTGTCTATACTATTCTGGTATCATCACCTGCCTACTTTGAAACGGCGGGGGCCGCCAAAATTCAAAACCTGTCTGCAAGTACCGGTGGGTTATTCCTGCCCTTTTCTGGAGATGAGCCGCTGGCGGATCTGGGGCAGCTGTTGGAGCCGCTGCGCAGCACCTATTTGCTCAACTACAACTCTCAGATCGTGACACCTGGCACTCATAACCTGGAAGTGAGTGTGGCTTCTACTCTCGCTCCCATTGTTGGTGAACGGGAGTTTTTCCTTGATGTTCAACCTCCCAATCCGATTTTCATTTCTCCTCCCAGGACAGTAACGCGGGAGATACTGGATGAGAATTCGGTTGATTCTGGCACTCAGACCTACCAACCAGATACTGTTCCTTTGAATATACTGCTAGAATTTCCTGATAATCATCCCAGGGATCTTGAGGAACTGATCTTCCGGGTGGATGGAGAGATCGTCGATAGAAAAACGACACCACCTTACGATCAATTTATTTGGGACATCAGCTCATATGAATCCAGCACCACCCATCAGCTTTCCCTGGAAGCTGTTGATATCCTTGGTTTATCAAGGTTGAGTGTAGAAACCCCGGTTGAGATCGAGGTAATCGTTCCAGCACCGGATATCACAAACATCATCCGGGCTAATGCTCCTGCCCTGGCTGGTTTGGCAGTCATCTTGTTGGCCGGACTGGCTTTATTCGTATTCGTCTCTCAAGGCAGAATTCAGCCGGGAGTGACAAATCTTTTCCATTCAATATCCTCTGCCTGGGCGCAGTTCACAAAATCAAGGACACTTATCAAAAAGATCCTTCCAGGGAAATCCCCTGATAATCAGAAAGATAGCTCTTTGCCCGTAACTCCATACCGTTTGATTGCTATTAATGATATATCTCAGCAAATATTCCCTGAACCAATTAAGGTTGATGAAAATGAGATCAAGATCGGCAGGGCATTATCAGGCAAGGGAATCCAAATCCAGCACCCTTCCGTGATAAAAATTCACAGCTCAATAACTTGCCTGGAGGATGGAGAATTCCATATTACAGATCTGGGTTCCACAGCTGGCACATGGATCAACTACCAGCAAATTCAAAGTGGTAAATCCCAATTCCTAAAAGATGGTGATATCATACACTTTGGAGAAGCAATTTTCCGTTTTCAAGTCATGACAAGAAAGGGAACACCTCTTGTTACAGAGGAGAAAAGAACGTGATACCAAGTAAACAGCCTCACCTCGACTCATCAGCGATTACCGATCCAGGAAGTAAGGGCCGATTGAATGAGGATTCATTTGAAATAACCTCTTTTACGCTTAGCGAGGAGGACGATACACCTGTACTGCTGGCAATTATCGCCGATGGGATCGGCGGGCATAAAGCCGGAGAAATTGCATCAAAAATTGCAGTTGCCACGATCATATCCTCAATAGCCGAAAGCGACGGCACAGATCCCTTATGGATCCTAAAAAGCGCCTTGTTGGAAGCCAATCACAGCATCACGAGTGAAGCAGAGAATGATGACTCCAGGAAAGGGATGGGTTCCACCGTGGCATGTGCCCTTGTGATCGACTCCGCTCTTTATATCGCAACCCTGGGTGATTCTAGATTATATTTAATCCGGGATAATGTCATCCAGCAATTGAATGTCGATCATACCTGGGTTCAGGAAGCGCTGGAGGTTGGTGTGATCAACTCCGAGGAAGCCCGCAGTCATCCTCGCAGACATCTGATCCGCAGTTATCTCGGATCGTCCGATCCCATTCATCCAGACTTGCGTTTATATATGGACTCGGAAGAAAACCAGGAACAAGCCAAAGCTAACCAGGGATTACCTCTGGTTCCTGGAGATCAGGTGCTGATCTGCACAGACGGACTTACAGACCTGGTTGACGACGAGGAAATTCTCGAGATCATCGTAGGAGAAGACAGCAAAGACGAGCAGCTGCAAAAATTGGTTGACCTGGCCAACTTACGGGGCGGGCATGACAATATCACAGCCATTGTGCTTCAGGCGCCTGGAATTGAACTCTTCGAGGATCTGGATCTTGAGGATGAAGAGCAAACAGAAGATGAATAATTAAGCCAATTGTTGAAATTAAAAAAAAAGATCCGTAACCAGGTTTTGATTACGGATCTTTATATTTAACGGTCTCCTTTTCAGGGAAGAAGTTGAGCGGTATAAATCTGATTATCTACCGCCATGAACACCCGGTCACTCATTGTGACAGTGAACGCTGTTGCCGGCTGATCAATAATGCCATCAATTGGCCGGAATTGTTCCTGAAACTCCAGTTGAGTGCTGAAACGATAAAGAGCCTGTTCTTCAGAGTCCAACATGTATACCGCCATTCCTGGCGACCCTTTGATAGTGAAGGAATCAAAATCAGCTCCGGCAAAGAATGGTCCGGATTCGCTCCCTGGTCGTGTATCTGAAAAATCAAAAGGAGTTGTGCAGAGAGGATCAGCATCTGCTCGCTCAGTCACACATTTTGTCACATAACCATCATTATGCAGGATAAATAATTCACTGCCATTGGTCACCAATTCAATGGCGTCAGCCATTTCCGGGGAATCGATTGCGCCAAAATATTCAGAACCTTCATGATAGTTCTGACTCTGGTATTCTATCCAGATAGCCCGCTTTTCCGAATCCAGAATGTAAAGGTTGTAGGGAGCGCTGCTGGACATGGTGATTGCCTCAGCTTCTCCCCGCCCAAGTGTATAAGATGTATCCTCAAAGATCACGGGGGTTTCCGTCAAATCCGCATAACAGAAGATCATTGTATGGTTCTTATCAATCCCCAGTATAGTCGCCTGGTCTTCCTGTGAAGTAGGCAAGGCAACAATATCAACCAATGGGCCAACTGTTATATGGCCATCAATAGGGCCGCAGCTGAATTCGTCAATGATCTTGTATCCATCCGGATTGGATTGAGCCCAGATCACCGTGCCATAATCAGCATTCAGCATATAAAGATCATTCCAGGCTGTTACTACTATCTTCGATATGGTCACATCCGCACCCAGCCCCCGGCTGAAGAGAGGCTGATAGTTTAATCGGGTGACCCGATCCAGGGTATCCAGCTCCAGGCGCAGCGTGGAAAACAGTTCTTCCACTTCATCCGTTTGCTGATAACTTCTTGCGGCGATGATCTGATCCATTGCTTCGGAAATGGTTTGATAGTATTCCGGTGTATCGATTTGAGTAGAAGACAAGGTCAGAAGAGTTTTTGCCTGAGATAAATGATCGTCATAAAGCTGATTTCTACCTCGGTTGATATAAAACACACTGCCAAATACCACCATCACGACCGGGACCAAAACCGCGATCATGCTTAAGCTCCAGGATGGAAGATCCAGTATTTGGTCATCCGGCAGCATTTTGCTTATCAAACCTAATAATAACTGCCAGCCTTTTCGTACAGTAGTTCCTGCGGATCCTCCGGCATTGCTGAGAACCGACCAGGTTTTAGATTCCTGAATCCCGGATATCGCTGGCCCAATCTCCGCTGCCACCTGGGAAGCCAGGCCCGGTTTTTTATCCATTACGCGGCGGGGGCTGACGAATTCTTCTTTTTTGGGAGGCGGTTCTTTCTTCTTAACTTCGGGTTGAGTTGGAGGCACAACCGTATCTTCTGGAATCTGGATTGGAGATTCTACAAATGCCGGTTGATCCTCAATCACATCTTCTACTAACCCACCCTGATCCAGTTCCTCTATTTCCAATGCCCCTGCACCTAAACCCCAATTGGGTTCGATGACTTTTACTTCACCTTCACCTTCAACCGGGAAAAACAAGACCGCTTCCAGGTCCTCATCCAATTTATGGAGCAGTCTTTGTATCAAAGCACTATATTTCATCCTGGTTAAATTCTTGAAAAGGTTATCAGTCCAGATTTGGGGAGTTTTCGGGGTCAGGATCAGAAGTTGGTTAGGTTGAAGATTGATCTGGTGATACCGCACCTTATATGATTTTCCCAAACCCAATCCCGCGCCTGATAAATCCGGATCATGCAGATCATCAACAACATCCCCTGTGATCTTGTAAATATAGGATGGACCGCATTGAGCGTAGAGAACCCGATCTTCCCGAAGTACTACCTGAGTCAGATATCCGGTAGCTTTCAACCCTTTTGTCGCAGCTCGATAATTTCGATCCAATAAGTATTTATTCAACACGTCAGTGACATTGCGCAGGGCAGAAGTGGTCGATCCATCAGTCTGATAATATACCTCAGCCAATTTAGTAAGAAGCTGCACCATTGCAGTATCAGAAAGTGGCGCATTGCCATCCAGATGCAAATGCAGCACCAATCTTTCCTGGGTCCGCCTTCTGGGGGATCGCCTGGGAGGTTTGGCTATGAATAATCCCGGTAGAACCGAGACTGTTTTTTCCATTTTCCGCAAAATGGGCAGGATGTTGAGATTGAATCTGGTAGCCATATTCATCTTCCGATTTAGTCGTTTTGCTGTCTTTATTATACTGGTAAAATGGGGTTCGAAGCCACCCACCATCCCAGAGGACCGTATGACCATCGAACGAATTCATTCCATCCCTGATTTTCTCAAACTGAAAGAGGAATGGAATGCTCTCTTATCTCAAAGTGCAAGTCGTGTGCCGTTCCTTCGTCACGAATTTTTGGAACAGTGGTGGCTGAACCTGGGTGGAGGAGAATGGGATAGTGGAGATCTGGCAATCCTTATCCAGCGTGATCCAGTTCAAAAACTCATCGGTATTTCACCTTTCTTCATTACTGGGCAGCGGATCCAATTTATCGGAAGTTACGAAATTTCTGATTATCTGGATCTAATCGTCGCACCAGATAACCTGTCTGGTTTTATCAGGGAAATACTCGACTATTTGGCTTC
>Ga0180435_10005343_pt1 | contig 12530 bp, 12 predicted proteins | sample SS_ome_3_FD_132467 | JGI IMG/M metagenome (GOLD analysis project Ga0180435, IMG submission 132467) | Hypersaline lake sediment archaeal communities from the Salton Sea, California, USA - SS_3_S_1 metaG | ecosystem: Environmental > Aquatic > Non-marine Saline and Alkaline > Hypersaline >... | reverse complement strand
CCGGGCGACCCGGAGGAGATCAGGCGGGTCGTGTTCTGCGCCGGCAAGATCTACTACGACCTGGCGGAAAAGCGCGACAAGGAGAACGTGCGTTCGGTGGCGGTGATGCGCGCCGAGCAACTCTACCCCTTCCCCGAGGAAGAACTGCGCGGCTTCGTGAACGAGTTCCCGAACGCCACCGAGGTCGTCTGGTGCCAGGAAGAGCCGCAGAACCAGGGCGCCTGGTACCAGATCCGCCATCACCTGCAGTCCTGCATTTCGGAACAGCACGAACTGAAGTACGTCGGACGGACCCATTCGGCGTCGCCGGCCGTCGGCTCCTACGTCATGCACCTGGAAGAGCAGAAACAACTGGTGAACGAGGCCATCCTGCCTTCGAATGAATAATTTATCAATGGAATCATGAAGATGACAATTGAAGTTAAAGTGCCGGTTCTACCTGAATCGGTAGAAGACGCGACCATCGCCACCTGGCACAAAAAAGCCGGTGACACGATCCGGCGCGACGAAAACCTGGTCGACCTGGAAACCGACAAGGTGGTGCTGGAAGTGCCCGCGCCGGCCGACGGCAAGGTCGTCGAACTTAAGGCCGCGGAAGGCGATACCGTTCACAGCGACGACCTGATCGCGGTGATCGAGGAAGGCGCCGTCGAGGAAGTGGAAGCGAAGGAGGAAGCGGAGCCCGCCCCGGCCGAAGAGCCCGAGAGCAAGGCAGCGCCGGCGTCCGGGTCCGCCTCGAAAGAAGCACCGAAACTGAGCCCTTCGGCCCGCCGGGCCGCGGCGGAGGAAAAGGTCGATCCGTCCAGCGTCGAAGGCACCGGTCGGGGCGGCCGCGTGACCAAGCCGGACGTGATGCGCTCGATCCGGGCCGGCGGCTCGCGCCAGGAAGAGCGCGTGAAGATGACCCGCCTGCGCTCTCGCATCGCCGAGCGCATGAAGGAGGCCCAGAACACGGCCGCCATCCTGACCACCTTCCAGGAAGTCGACCTGAAGGCGGTGATGGACCTGCGCCGCAGGCACCAGGAAGAATTCGTCAAGAAGAACGGCATCAAGCTGGGCCTGATGTCCTTCTTCGTGAAGGCCTGCACCGACGCGCTGCGCAAGTTCCCGGTGGTGAACGCCTCGATCGAAGGCGACGAGATCGTTTACCACAATTACCAGGACATCGGCATCGCGGTTTCCACCGAGCGCGGCCTGATGGTGCCGATCATCCGCAACGCCGAAAACCTCGGCCTGGCGGAACTGGAACTGGCCATCGCGGAGTTCGCGGAGAAGGCCCGCGAGGGCACGATCACGCTGGAGGAACTGCAGGGCGGCACCTTCTCGATCACCAACGGCGGCGTGTTCGGTTCGCTGATGTCGACGCCGTTGCTGAACCCGCCGCAGAGCGCGATCCTCGGCATGCACACGATCAAGGAGCGCCCCGTGGTGGTGGACGGCGAAATCGCCATTCGCCCGATGATGTACCTGGCGATGAGCTACGACCACCGCATCATCGACGGCAAGGACTCGGTGCAGTTCCTGGTGGCGGTGAAGAACGCGCTGGAAGACCCGGCACGTTTGCTGCTGGGCCTGTAATCACATGTAGGAGGGGCGTGAGCCGCGACCCGCGATGCCGCATCCAGGTCGCGGCTCACGCCCCTCCTACAATATTCGAGGAACGAACATGAGTGAAAAATTCGACGTCATCGTCATCGGCGGCGGCCCCGGCGGCTACGTCGCGGCCATCCGGGCCGCGCAGCTCGGCCTGAAAACGGCCTGCGTGGACGCCACCCTCGGCAAGGACGGCAAGGCCGCCCCCGGCGGCACCTGTCTGAACGTCGGCTGCATCCCGTCCAAGGCGCTGCTGGATTCGAGCAAGCACTACCACCACGTCGAGCACGAGTTCGCCGAGCACGGCATCGCCGTCAAGGGCGCTTCGATCGACGTGCCGGCCATGATCAAGCGCAAGGACGGCGTGGTGAAAAAGCTCACCGGCGGCGTCACCCAGCTGCTCAAGGCCAACAAGGTCGCCTTCTTCCACGGCAAGGGTACGCTCGGCGCCGACCGCGCCGTGTCTGTCGCCCCCGTCGACGGCAGTGACCCGGTCGAACTGAGCGCCGACAACGTGATCCTGGCTTCCGGTTCCGTGCCGATCGAAATCCCCAACGTCGAGGTCGACGGCGAGCACATCGTCGACAACGTCGGCGCGCTGGACTTCGAGTCCGTGCCGAAAACGCTGGGCGTGATCGGCGCCGGCGTGATCGGACTGGAACTGGGCTCGGTCTGGAACCGCCTGGGTTCCGAAGTCACCTTGCTGGAAGCCCTGCCCGACTTCCTCGCGCTGGCCGACGCCGATATCGCCAAGCAGGCCCATCGCATCTTCAAGAAGGAGGGCCTGGACATCCGGCTGAACGCCAAGGTGCTCGGCGCGAAGGTCAAGAAGGGCAAGGTCGAGGTGACGGTCGAAATCGACAGCAAGGAAGACACCATGTCTTTCGATAAGCTGCTCGTCAGCGTGGGCCGCAAGGCCTACACCGAGGGCCTGCTGGGCGACGACGCCGGCGTCAAGCTCGACGAGCGCGGCCGTATCGAAGTCGACGCGAAATCCCGCACCAGCGCGCCCGGCGTATGGGCTATCGGCGATTGCGTACGCGGACCGATGCTGGCCCACAAGGCCTCCGAGGAAGGCGTGGCCGTGGCGGAACTGATCGCCGGCAAGTTTGCGGAGATCCATTTCGACACCGTACCCTGGGTGGTCTACACCGACCCCGAGATCGCCTGGGTCGGCAAGACCGAGCGCGAACTGAAGGACGAGGGCATACCCTACACCACCGGCTCCTTCCCGCTGGCCGCGAACGGCCGGGCGCTGGCCGGCGGCCAGGGCCAGGGCCTCGTGAAGATGCTGGCCCACGCCGAAACCGACGAGATCCTCGGCGTGCACATCCTCGGCGCCAACGCTTCCGAGTTGATCGGCGAGTGCGTGGTGGCCATGGAGTTCCAGGGTTGCAGCGAGGACCTGGCGCGCATCGTCCACGCCCACCCGACGCTCTCCGAGGCGATCCACGAGGCTGCCCTGCACGTCGACGGGCGCGCCATCCATCGAGCCAACTGAGGATATTCAGATGACCGCCATCCCGGAATCATTCAACGCCTTTCGCATCCGCAACGACGCCGACGGCTACCGCGCCGGCATCGAGGCCACGGCCCTCGAGGACCTGAGCGAGGGCAACGTGACCATCCGCGTGGCCTGGTCCGGGATCAACTACAAAGACGCCCTGGCGGCCACCGGTGAAGGCAAGATTCTGCGGCGTTACCCGCTGAGCGGCGGCATCGACGTGGCCGGCACCGTGGTCGCTTCCGACAGCGACGAGTTCCAACCGGGCGACCGCGTCCTGGCCAACGGCAGCGGTCTGTCAGAGACCCGCGACGGCGGTTACAGTGAATTCCTGCGCCTGCCCGATTCCATGCTCGTCCCGTTGCCGACCGGTCTCAGCCTGCGCGAGGCCATGGGCATCGGCACGGCCGGCTTTTCCGCCGCGATGAGCCTCGACCGCATGGAGCAGAACGGCCAGCGCCCGGAAATGGGGCCGATCGTCGTTACCGGCGCCAGCGGCGGCCTCGGCACCGTTGCGATCGACCTGCTGACCGCCGCCGGTTACGAGGCGCACGCTATTACCGGCAAGGTCGAGGAATTCGACTGGCTGGAGCACCTCGGCGCGAAACAGTGCATTTCCCGCCACGACCTGCACTGGGGCCAGCGGCCGCTGGAAACCGCCCGCTGGGCCGGCTGCATCGACACGGTCGGCGGCGACATGCTGGCGGGCCTGACCCGGGTCATCGAACCCTGGGGCAACATCGCCTCCTGCGGCATGGCAGGCGGCCACGGGCTGCACACCACCGTGTTCCCGTTCATTCTGCGCGGCGTGAGCCTGCTGGGCGTGAGTTCGACCAACTGCGACATCGAGACCCGTCGCCGCCTGTGGGATCGCCTGGGCAACGAGTGGAAGCCGCCGCACCTCGACGAGATCATCAGCGAAGAGGTCGCGCTGGACGGCATGGAGCCGGTCTTCCAGCGCCTGCTGCGTGGCGAGGCCCGGGGCCGTTCGGTGGTCCGAATCGACCCTTCGGCGGAGTGACTACGAAATTTCAGACTTTTAGGGCATAATACGGCCAACAAGGATGATCGAACCGCAGGGAGCGGGAACCCATGGCCAAAGTCCTCATCGTCGACGATTCGCCCGTCCAGCTGTACCACCTTCGTAAACTGGTCGAAAAATCCGGCCACTGCGCCCTGACCGTGGAATCCGGCGAGCAGGCGTTGAACGTCGCCGCGGACGAACGCCCCGAAGTCATCCTGATGGACATCGTGATGCCCGGCATGAGCGGGTACACCGCCACCCGGCGTCTCGGCAAGGCGCGCGATACGCAACACATCCCCGTGATCTTCGTGACCAGCAAGGACAGCGAGGCTGACCGGGCCTGGGGCCTCAGGCAGGGCGCCCGGGAATACGTCACCAAGCCGGTCAATCCGCAAATCCTGCTGACCGCGATCTCGGAAGCCGTCGCCGCCTGACGCCCCGTTAGGCACCCGGGGGCGCCCGGATTCCCGGGCGGGTCTCCACGCTTCATCTTGTTTTCATCCGCGTGGGATACCATCATGGCTGTGACCTTCAGCGAGGAGATCCACCATGGCGATACGCATCGGAGAACGCCTGCCCGCGGCCACGCTCGGCGTAATGCGGGACGGCTCACCCGCCACCATCAACACCACCGATTGGTTCGCCGGGCGCAAGATCGTGCTGTTCGCGGTGCCCGGCGCCTTCACGCCGACCTGCTCGGCCCGACACCTGCCCGGTTTCATCGAACACCTGCAGCAATTCGAGGCAGCCGGCTTCGACCGCGTGGCCTGCATGGCCGTCAACGACGTTTACGTGATGGACGCCTGGTCGAAAGCCGCGGGCGCCGAGCACATCCAGATGCTGGCCGACGGCAACGCCGAGTTCTCTCGCGCCATGGGCCTGGAAGCGGATGCCTCGGCGTTCCTGATGGGTGTCCGCTCGCAGCGCTTCGCACTGACCGCGGACGACGGCGTCGTCACCGCCCTGTTCGTCGAGGAGCCCGGGGCCTTCCGCGTCAGCAGCGCCGAGAACGTTCTGAAATCCATCTGACCCAAAACAAGGAAAACGAACCCATGCAAGACTACCCACACCGATACAAGGCCGCCGCGCAAGGCGCGGCCGAAGGCGTCATCGACACCGGCAGCCCCGGCCTGGAAAGCATTCCGGCCATGCCCCCGCCGGAGTTCGACGGCCCGGGCGACAAGTGGTCGCCGGAAACCCTGCTGGTCGCCTCCGTGGCCAACTGTTTCATCCTGACGTTCCGGGCCGTCGCGCGGGCTTCGAAGTTCGAATGGAATTCGCTGAACGTCGAAGTGGACGGCGTTCTCGACCGCATCGAGCGACAGACTCAGTTCACGGAGTTCTATATCGACGTGACGCTGCACCTGCCGTCGGGCGCGGACGCCCACAAGGCGCATCGACTGTGCGAGCGGTCCGAGCAGGTTTGCCTGGTGACCAACTCGCTGACCGGCAAGAAAATCCTCAGCGTCGCTATCGTCCACGACGGCTGATCATCGCTCGACCAACGAAGGAGCACTCCATGAACGTGCAGCTGATACCTTTTTGCGCATTGAGCGCAGCGCTGACCCTGTCACCCGCCATCGCGCTCGGCGAAGCGTCGCCACAGGAACAGGCCCGCGCAGCCGTACAGGCCTTCTCCACCGCGCTCAAAGGCGAGTTGATGACCGCCATGCAGGCCGGCGGACCGCTGGCCGCGATCGAAGTGTGCCACAGCAAGGCGCCGGGCATCGCCGAGGCCGTCTCGCTGGAGCAGGGCATGCAGCTTTCCCGGGTCAGCCTGAAGAACCGCAACAAGGAAAACGCGGCCAACGAATGGCAGGCCGCCGTGCTGATGGATTTCCAGGAACGCGTGGACAGCGGCGAGGACGCTGCCGGGCTGAGCTGGCAGCAGACGGTCGAGACCGGGGACGGCGCCGAGTACCGATTCATGAAAGCCATCCCGACGGGCGCGGTTTGCCTGGCTTGCCACGGCAAGGTGCTGGCGCCCGAAGTCTCAGCCCAGATCGAGTCCCTCTACCCGGAAGACAAGGCGACCGGTTTCAGCGAAGGCGATCTGCGCGGCGCTTTCGTGGTCACGAAAATGGTCGAATCAGAGTAAAACCTCGCGTTTTACTCTGATCCCGGTTCTTCGGGCTCAGCGGCCTCGTCTTCGTGCTGGATACGCTCGAGGCCGACCAGTTTCTCGTCCTGGCGCAGGCGAATCAGCGTCACGCCCTGGGTGTTCCGTCCCAGGGTCGAAATCCCGCTCGCCGCGGTGCGCACCAGCGTTCCGCCGTTTGAAATCAGCATGATGTCGTCGTCGTCGGCCACCTGGACGGCAGCGATCAATTTGCCGTTCCGGTCCGAGGTCTGGATGCCGATCACCCCCTGCCCGCCGCGGCCGTAGCGGGGGTGGTCTTCCACGGTGCTGCGTTTGCCGAAGCCGTTCTCGGTGACGGTCAGGATGTCGCCCTCACCGACCTCCAGCATCGATACCACGCGGTGACCCGGTGCCAGCCGGATGCCGATCACGCCGCGGGCCACGCGACCCATCGGCCGCACGTCGCTCTCGGCGAAGCGGATGCACTTGCCCGAAGTCGAGAACAACATGATGTCCTTGGTGCCGTCGGTCAGCGTGACGTTGACCAGTTCGTCGTCCTCGGGCAGGTCGATCGCCCAGATACCGGTGGCTCGCGGACGCGAATAATCGGACAGGGGCGTCTTCTTGACGATACCGTTGCGGGTGGCGAAGAACACGAACTGGTCTTCGGGGTACTCCCGCACCGGCAGCACCGCGTTGATGCGTTCCTCCTTCTCCAGCGGCAGCAGGTTGACGATCGGCTTGCCCCGGCTCACGTGGCTGGCTTGCGGCAACTGGTAAACCTTCAGCCAGTGGATGCGGCCTCGACTGGTGAAGCACAGCAGCGTGTCGTGCGTGTTGGCCACGAACAGTTGTTCGATGAAATCCTCGTCCTTGGTCTTCGCGGCGGACTTGCCCTGCCCGCCGCGGCGCTGGGCCCGGTAACGGTCCAGTTGCTGCGACTTGGCATAACCGCCGTGCGAAATCGTGACCACCACGTTTTCTTCGGTGATCAGGTCTTCCAGGCTCAGGTCCAGGCGCTGCTCGAGGATCTCGGTGCGGCGTTCGTCGCCGAACTGTTCGCGGATCTCGGCCAGCTCGCCGCGAATGACTTCCATCAGCTTGTCCGGGTTGGACAGGATGGCCAGCAGCTCCTTCACGCGATCGAGGATTTCCTCGTACTCGCGGGTCAGTTTGTCCTGCTCCAGCCCGGTGAGGCGGTGCAGGCGCATGTTCAGGATTTCCTGGGCCTGCACCGGAGACAGGCGATAGCCTTCTTCCTGCAGCCCGTAGTGCGCTTCCAACCCTTCGGGACGCGAGGTTTCCGCCCCGCCCTGGCCGAGCATGGCGCGCACCAGCCCGGGGTCCCACTCGCGCTCGAGCAGACGTTCGCGCGCATCCGCCGGTGTCGGCGAGGACTTGATCAACTCGATCACCTCGTCGAGGTTGGCCAGGGCGACCGTCAGCCCCTCCAGCACGTGGGCCCTCTCGCGCGCCTTGCGCAGGTCGAACAGTGTGCGCCGGGTGACCACTTCGCGCCGGTGGGCGACAAAGGCGTCGATGACCTCGCGCAGGTTCAGCAACCTGGGCTGGCCGTGCACCAGCGCCACCATGTTGATGCCGAACACGCTCTGCATGGCGGTGTGCTTGTACAGGTTGTTCAGCACCACCTCGGGCACTTCGCCGCGGCGTAGCTCGATCACGACGCGCATGCCGTCCTTGTCGGACTCGTCACGAAGTTCGGTGATGCCCTCGATCTTCTTTTCCTTGACCAGCTCGGCGATCTTCTCCAGCAGGCGCGCCTTGTTCACCTGGTAAGGCAGTTCGGTGACGATGATCGACTGCTTGCCGCTGGATTCACGCGTCTCGATCGTCGTCCGGGCGCGCACGTAGATGCGTCCGCGGCCAGTGTGGTAAGCGTCGTGGATGCCCTGGGCGCCGTTGATCAGGCCCGCCGTCGGAAAGTCCGGCCCCGGCAGGTACTGCATGATCCCCTCGATGGAGAGGTCCGGGTTCTCGATCACGGCCAGGGTGGCGTCGATCACTTCGCCCAGGTTGTGCGGCGGAATATTGGTGGCCATGCCGACCGCGATACCGGCCGAACCGTTGACCAACAGGTTCGGCACCCGAGTGGGCAGAACCTGCGGTTCGAGCTCGGTCTCGTCGTAGTTCGGCGTGAAGTCGACAGTTTCTTTTTCGAGATCGGACAGCAGTTCGTGCGCCAGGCGCGACATGCGCACCTCGGTGTATCGCATCGCTGCCGGCGCGTCACCGTCGACCGAGCCGAAGTTACCCTGGCCGTCGACCAGCATGTAGCGCATCGCGAACGGCTGGGCCATGCGGACGATGGTGTCGTAGACCGCGGAGTCACCGTGCGGGTGGTATTTGCCGATCACGTCACCGACCACGCGCGCAGATTTCTTGTAGGGTTTGTTCCAGTCGTTGCCCAGTTCGCTCATCGCGTAGAGCACTCGGCGGTGAACCGGTTTGAGGCCATCGCGAACGTCCGGCAGGGCGCGACCGACGATGACGCTCATCGCGTAGTCCAGGTAGGACTGCCGCATCTCGTCTTCTAGGTTAACCTGGAGTACTTCTTTGGCCAGTTCCGCCATACTAGAATCCTTCTCCGGAATGCTTCTTATATATTTGTTTTAATTTGATTTACTGATCTGTTTTCTGGCCGAAAACCGGATCGCTCGGGAATCACCCGACAAGCGACAAATCATACCACAAATCCGATAGTTACGGTCGTTCCGGGAGGTCGCCCGGCAGCGGCCCCTGGCGCGGACTGGAAGCCCTTCGTCGAGGCCAGTATCATGGCCCCTTTCGTCCAACAGGAAACACCGAGGAATGACATGAATCGACGCATCACCGCGGCCCGCAAGGCCATCGTCCACAGCGCTGTCCTGGTGGCCGGCCTGGCCCTGGCCACGCCGCTGTCGGCGCAGGAGCCGGTGCAGGCCGTGATCGAGACCAACCTCGGCGACATCCGGCTCGAGTTATACGCCGACAAGGCGCCGGCGTCGGTGGAAAACTTCGTCCGCTACGCCGAGGAAGGCTTCTACGACGACACGATTTTTCACCGGGTGATCAGCCACTTCATGATCCAGGGCGGCGGCTTCACCGTCGACATGCAGAAGAAACCGACACACGAGCCGATCCAGAACGAGTCGCCCAACGGCCTTTCGAACCGCCGCGGCACCATCGCCATGGCCCGCCTGCCCCAGCCCCATACGGCCACTTCGCAGTTCTTCATCAACGTGCAGAACAACATGAACCTGGATTACCAGGGTGGCAACCAGTGGGGCTACGCCGTGTTCGGCCGCGTCGTGGAGGGCATGGACGTGGTGGACGATATCCGATTCGTGCAGACCACCACCCGGCCGCCATTCTCCGACGTGCCCGTCGAGCCCGTTATAATCGAAACGGTCACGATCCTGGAGAACTGAGGCGCCTGCCCGAACCCGAGCAAAAATGAAGACCCTTTTCTTTTCCGACCTGCACCTGGACGACAGCCGGCCCGAAGCCTTTGACTGGTTGCAGTCTCTGCTCGAGGGTCCCGCCAGGTCGGCCGATGCGGTCTACATTCTAGGCGACCTGTTCGAGTACTGGATCGGCGACGATGCCGTGTCACCGCTGGCGGCACGCTTCGCCGACCTGGCCGCCGCGCTGGTCCAAAGCGGCGTCAGCGTGCATTTCCAGCACGGCAACCGGGACTTCCTGCTCGGCGAGGACTTCGCCAGGCGGGCCGGCATGCGCCTGCTGCCCGAAGCGCAGGTCGTCGACCTCTACGGGACGCCGACGCTGTTGATGCACGGCGACAGCCTGTGCACGGACGATACCGCTTACCAGGCCTTTCGGGCGCAATCGCGAAACCCCGCCTGGCAGGCCGCCGTGCTGGCCAGGCCGGTGGCCGAGCGCATCGCGATGGCGAAGGAAGCGCGGACGGCGAGCACCGAGCACACCGGGAACGCGTCGATGGAGATCATGGACGTGAACGAGGCCGCCGTTCAGCAGGCCTTTGCCGAGCACGACGTACACCGGATGATCCATGGGCACACCCACCGCCCGGCGACACACCGCCACTCGTTACCGGACGGCAGCACCGCCACCCGCATCGTGCTGGCGGACTGGTACGACAGGGGAAGCTACCTCGAAGTCACGCCCGACGGCGTGGTCAGCCGGGCACTCTAGAGTCCGGCGGTGAGCGCCGCCATTTCCTCGTCACTGAACCCGGCGCGCCGTCGCGCGTCGAGATTGAAGGGGCCGGCCGGCAGGCTGCGGTAATACCGGCGCAGCAGGTCCAGAAAAGTTTCCATCGGCTCCAGCCCGGCCTCGTTGCAGGCATGGCGGAACCAGCGCGACCCGATCGCCACGTGCCGCACCTCCTCGGCCAGGATGACCTCCAGCGCGGCCACCGTTTCGTGATCGCCCGCGGCGGCAAGCCGCTCGATCATGCCGGGCGTGACGTCCAGCCCGCGCGCCTCCAGCACCCTCGGCACCAGGGCCATGCGCACCAGGCAGCGGTCGGCGGTTTTCTCCGCCATTTGCCAGAGGCCGTTGTGGGCGGGAAAGTCGCCGTAGGCGTGCCCCATGGCCCCGAGCCGCGTCTCCAGCAGGTCGAAATGGCGAGCCTCGTCCGCCGCGACGGACAGCCAGTCGACATGGTAATCGCGCGGCATGCCGCGGAACCGGTAAGCGGCGTCGAGCGCCAGGTTGATGGCGTTGAACTCGATGTGGGCGATTGCGTGAACCAGGGCCGCCCTCCCCTCCGCGCTACCGAGCCGGCGACGCGGAACGCGGGCCGGGTCGATCAGTTCGGGTCGTTCGGGGCGTCCCGGCGCGGCGATCGGTTCGACCGGGCAATCGTCGTCCCAGGCCAGTTCACCGCGCTCGGCGGCGCCGGCGAATGCCAGCACCGCGTTGCATTTTTCCGCGGGGTCGCGAAGCGCCAGGCAGCGCTTCGCCGTTTCGAAAAAGGCCACGCCCATCGCAGAAATCCGCGCGCGGCCCGAAAATCAGAGGCGCGCGATCAGCGCGTCCGCGAAGCCGGAGGTGGACACTTCGGTGGCGCCTTCCATCTGGCGCGCGAAGTCGTAGGTCACGATGCCGGCGCCCACGGTTTTCTCGAACGCCGCGTTGATCAGCTTCGACACCTCGCGCCAGCCGATGTAATCGAACATCATGCAACCCGAGAACATCAGCGAACTCGGGTTCACCTTGTCGAGGCCCGCGTACTTGGGCGCCGTGCCGTGGGTGGCCTCGAACACCGCGATGTGGTCCGCCATGTTGGCGCCCGGGGCGATGCCCATGCCACCGACTTCGGCGGCCAGCGCGTCGGACAGGTAGTCGCCGTTCAGGTTCATGGTGGCCAGCACGTCGAACTCGGCCGGGCGCAACTGCATCAACTGGAAGGTGATATCGGCGATGCGGTCCTTGATGACGATCTTGCCCTCGGGTTGTTTGCCGTCGTACTTCTCCCACAGCTCGTCTTCGCTGATGGTCACGTCACCGAACTCTTCACGGGCCAGTTCATAGCCCCAGTTGCGGAAGGCGCCCTCGGTGAACTTCATGATGTTGCCCTTGTGCACCAGGGTGACGTTATCGCGGTCGTTGTCGATTGCGTACTGGATGGCCTTGCGGACCAACCGCTTGGAGCCGAAAGGTGAAATCGGCTTGATGCCGAGACCGGCGTCTTCGAAAAAGTCCACGCCCATTTCCTCGCGCAGGAATTTCGCCAGCTTCTTGTTCTCCTCGGTGCCCGACTGGTATTCGATGCCGCTGTACACGTCCTCCGTATTCTCGCGGAAGATCACCACGTCGACGTCCTCGGGGTGTTTCATCGGCGAGGGCACGCCGTTGAAATAGGTGACCGGCCGCACGCAGGCGTAGAGGTCGAGTTCCTGCCGAAGCGAGACGTTCAGGGAGCGGAAACCGCCACCGACCGGGGTGGTCAGCGGGCCCTTGATGGCGACGGTCAGCTCCTTGATCGCCTCCAGCGTCTCGGCCGGGAAGTAATCGCCGTCGTAGATGCCGGCCGCTTTCTCGCCCAGGAAAAGCTCTGCCCAGTGCACCTTGCGCTTGCCGCCGTAGGCCTTTTCGACGGCGGCGTCCCAGACGCGCATCGCCGCGGCCGTGATGTCCGGCCCGATGCCGTCGCCTTCGACGAAGCCCAGGATGGGGTTGTCGGGAACGACCAGGCGGTTGTCGACGATGGAGATTTTCTGGCCGGTTTCGGGAAACTTGATATGACGGTAGCTCATTGGGTTGATTTTCCTTGGCGTGGTGTTTCAAAGCAGCCACGGATTATACAAAAGTTTCGACCCCGACGAGATTGTCGGTCGTGATTG
>Ga0180435_10005342_pt1 | contig 12533 bp, 7 predicted proteins | sample SS_ome_3_FD_132467 | JGI IMG/M metagenome (GOLD analysis project Ga0180435, IMG submission 132467) | Hypersaline lake sediment archaeal communities from the Salton Sea, California, USA - SS_3_S_1 metaG | ecosystem: Environmental > Aquatic > Non-marine Saline and Alkaline > Hypersaline > Sediment... | reverse complement strand
TAGATCGGGATATAGCGGTATGGCAGCGCCAGGGCGAGCACGGCGAAGGCGGTCTTGTAGTGATCGCCCCAGGATCCCTCTTCCTTTTGCTCTTTCAGGATGCGCGGCTCCATGACCTGCTTCCATGCCTTATATTCCTCGCCGCCGGCGTAGTAGCACGCGACCGACCCATAATAGGCGAAGTAGAAAAAGAACTTATTGCTCTTGTTGGTCTTCATCAATTCGGTAAGTTTCAGCCGTGGTTCCCTGACGTATTTGGGGTCTTTCTCATCACAGATTTGCATAATGCACGTGCCGGCCGCCGATGATCCCCAATGACCCAAGCCCGCTTCTGCCGCACGGTGATAACCGAACATGTTGTTTGTCTCATTCAGCCGTTCCTTAACCAGGTCCAGTGCTTTGGTGATGACTGCTCCCGGCACGTGGATCCCTGCCTCGCTGGCGGATTTCAGCGCGAACATTTGCATGACGCAGACCGACGTATCACCGTCCTTTGGTATGGGCTCGTAGCCCCACCCTCCGGCGGGCCCCTGTACCTGCAGGATGAGCTGCACGGCGTTGCGCAGAACTTTGCCGACATCCTGCCGCCGGGTCTGTCCCCAAACCTCGCTGAGCATCAGCGTTGCAAGCGCGTGCCCGTACATCGCGGGCGCTCGCCTGGTCTGTTTGTCGTACTCAATCAAACCGCTCGGTTTCGCCTGTTTGATCACCCAATTCAGCGCTTTGGCGACGGTCTCGCCATACGGCCCCTCGCCAGGCAGGTTGCCGGTGCTCATGAAGGCCATGATGCACAGCGACGTTTCGCCGACATTCTTGCCGTAGCCCCCTTCCCAGGATCCGTCGACCTTCTGCTGCTCGGCCAGCGACGCCAGACCGCGTTCGATGGCCCGCTCGACCTCGGGGGAGATGGCGACACTCGTGTCTTCGTTCGCATGCAGGGGGGCGGAGACGAGCAGCAACGTCAGGATAAACGTAGATTTCGGCATAACAACCTCGGTCAGTTTGTGCCAATGGCTTCAAAGTATTGATCGGCCAGCGACTTGTAGGCCTTCGGCCCTTCGGCCTGCGCCCCCTGGCGAATGCTGGTCTTCTCGCTCTCGCCAAGTTCACGTGTCCAGCCGTCTCCGGTTGAGACCTCGCCAATGTTCAACTCATTGGTCTGGAAGTTGGGGAGGTCAACTTCCTCTTTTGGCTCTTCGGCCGGTCCCCCTCCGGCCAATTCCGTCTTTTCCTCCGTCTTCTCTTCACCATCCCCCAGTGCCGGCATGTCCTTCTTCTCCGCTGTCATCTCTTCCTGCCCCATCGCCGCCGCCATGGCTTGCTGGAGCAGTTCGCCGGCCTTCTCGTTATGCTCCTGGGCCTTGGACATATTGCCCGCCTCCAGCTCCATCAGCGCCTTCTCGGCTTCGGACTGGGCCTGCTGCTGATTCATATCCTGCATCTCCTGCGAGAGCTCCTGCTGCTGGGCCTGGAGGTCGTTGAACGCTTCGTTCTCCGCCGTAGGCTGTTGTCCCTCGTTCTGGAACTCCTGGATATCCCGGTTCTGTTCCTTGACCTGTTGGATCATGTCCTGCATTGCCTGCATCTTCGCCATGGTTTGTTCCAGCATGTCTTTGGCCTTCTGGTTATGCTCCTGGGCCTTGGGCATATTGCCTTTCTCCATCTCCATCTGTGCCTTCTTGGTTTCAGCCTGGGCCTGTTGCTGATTCATCTCATGTAGCTGCTGCGAAAGCTGCTGCTGCTGTTCCTGGAGCTGTTGCTGCTGGTCGTGCTGAGCCTGCTCCTGTTGTTGCTGATCGTGCTGAGCCTGCTCCTCCTGAAACTCCTGGATATCTTCGTTCTGCTCCTCGATCTGCTGGATCATCTCCTGCATCGCCTGCTGTTGGGGCTGGGCCTCCGGTTGCTTCTCCTCCAGCGGATTGAGGATTCGGTCGATCCAGGCGATCAGGTCCGTCTGCCCGGTGATCGCGTTCGAGTATTGTTCGTCCTCGAGATCCTGTGCAATGGTGTGTGCTGCGGTATCAAGCCGTTTGCCGGCGTCCTGCGGCGCGGCCTCGGGCATCTCCCCCTCTTCCCGGAGGAAGGTCAACGCTTCCTGAGCCGGGTCGAGCCGATCGGCCAGGCGATGTTGTTTCTCGGCAATCGCTTCACTGTCTACCACGTCGCCGGCCAACGACGAGTCGTGAGTTTCACGCGCTTCCTCCTGGAGGACCACCAGATCCCCCCGCAACCTGGTGAGCCGTTCGATCAGCAGGCTGACCTGAGCCCAAACCGTCGCCTCGCGGTGCGCATCTTTGAGTGACTTCTCAGCCGCATCCTGTTCTTTGATGGCCGACGCGACGTGTGGTGCTGCATCGGCGATGTTGTCGCGGGCTTCGGCAATATGCACCAGCGCTTTGTTCAGGCTTTCGTTTGCCGCACTGTCAACGTTGGCGGAAATCCGCTTGACCGCCTCCAGCGATTCTTCGGAGATCACACCGGATGCCTCCATGAGTTCGCGAATGGCCTGCACTTCGCGGTCCATGGCACTGGCTTGCTGACGAATCTTGCGCACGCCGGCCGTCTGCCCGCGGAGATTGTTCGCAGTCTCATCAGCTGCCGTAGTCAGTGTTACGGAGAACGTAAGTACGAGGGTCATCGTTCTACTGAATATCATTTTCGGATCCTCGCTAGTTGTCGATTTTTCTGAGTTTTCGTTTGCTGCTGCGCATATCCAGAATGAGTTCTGCCGCCGGATCAACGGTCTCCTGCAGCCGTTGGACAAGCATGGTGCGATACTCCTCGGCGGTGATGACCGTGACGGTAAAATCATTGGAGCGGGTGAGATGCGCTCCGTCGACACATTTATCCTGCGCCTCGATCCAGACGCGGATCTGCTGTCCGGGCTCGGGCTGAGCTATCGCATTGTCCCAGAATCCATTGAACTGCAGCTTCTTGCCGGTGACGGGGATCGCCTTAAACACCGTGCCCTGGCGAGGCTTGTCGGTTTCCTCGCCGAGCAAACTACTCTGCAGGATCTCATAGAAGATCGTGACGTTGCCGAGTTGGAAATCGTCGGTGACCTCGAATTCGAGGGGCAGCTTGCTGATCGGTGCGAGTTCGTTGACGAGTGATGGCTTCTTAATGCGAATCACCGGCGCTTTGTCCGGCCTGACGGTGATGCGGTAGTGCGGCAGCGTCGCGTTGCTCAGTCCTGTCTCGGCGACCATGGCCACCGTGTAGACGAGGGACTTACTGGCAGGCAGGGTCGTCTCCCATGCACCGTTGTCTGTGCGCGTCATCGCGGGCAACATGGTCGAGTTGGCGGGGCTGACGAGCTCTAGCGTTTTCAAGCGCTGTGTCGGTTCAATCCTCAGGGTGAGGACCGAGCCGCGGATGACCCGGGCGCTGCCGGTTTGCAACTGTTCACGGGGTTCTCCTGTGTAGGCAGGGGGCACGACCTCGAGGGTCAGCGTCTTGATATGCGGCGGGGCGACGGGCTTCAGGCTGACGGGGCCATGCTGGGCATCACCCAGGTAGATGGTGTAGGTTACCGGCTCCGGGAGTCCCGGCATGTCAACGGTAAACAGGTCGTTCGCTCCTGCGTCGAGCGAGAGTTCGATGGTGCTGGCAAAGCCCTCTTCGTTTCGCACCTCGACATGGCCAACAGGCGGGATACGGCCGCTTGCACGGATGTGCATGCTGAACGGGGTGTCGATGGGAACCACCTCCGGCGCATTAACTTCGACAATCTGAGTCTTCGTGGGGTATTCGACGTTGGGCACGACCAGACGTTTGATGGAGGCGCCAAAATACGCCTGCCCGATTCCTGCGGCTGCACCGATGAGCAGGATCGATATGGCTAGGTACTTCAGATCGCGTCGTAACCCGTCCATGTCAACGATGCTGTCCATTTTGATGCTGGGCAGCTGAAGGAAGGTCTGGTCGAGCACACCCTCAACCAAGTTGACAGACATGGCCTTGCCGACGCCGTCTTCACTCTGGAACTGGAGTGTGGAGATCATCCGGCTATGTAGTTCCGGGAAACGTTGTTCGATCAATAGACCAATCTGCTGTACGTCTACAGACTGCCGGCTGGCGCGCAGCGGCTTGCGAATAAACCAGACCATTCCGTACCCCAGCGCCGCGACCCAAGCGCACAGGCGCACCGCGTACGGCATGTTGGTCAACCAGTCGACGAGGAAGAAGACAACGAGCCCGGCGAATGCCATGTAGGCCAACTGGATGAGGCCGCGATGGAGGTGTTGACGCCGCATACGCTGCCCAAGCTCGAGCAGGGTCTGTTCAAGCTGTTGGCTTTGAGGATGTCGTTTGATCCGACTCATGGCAGGTCAACTCGCTTTCTGAGAAACCATTCCAGCGATGCGGTGAAGGTGATAATCAGCAGCATCAGCCACGTGTCCCATATGGACTTCTCGACAGGCGATCGGATTGGCTGCACCGCCTGGCTGATGCGGTCGGCTAACGACCCGGCGTCGGAAAGAGTGATGAACTGGCCACCGGAAGCATCGGCAATCGCCATCAGACTTGCCTGCTGCATCGCCGGCTTCTCAAATTCGTAGTGCGGCTCACGTATGCTCAACGTCAGGCGGTCTTCTTCGGCATGCCCATCTACCCACACCTCCCAAAGCCCCTTCTGCAGATGAACTGTGCCTGCAAAAAAGCCTTCCTTCGCCTGATTTCTTTGGATCTTGAACGTTTTCTCCTCGGAGGTCTCCTTATTCGATGCGACCAGCGTCACGAAGTCGTCGCGCACGGCGGTGAAGTTCTCGCTGAGCACCTTGGCCGTGATATCGATACGTTCCCCGACGAAGAAGCTGCGCCCCTGGCTCATCAGCTGCACCCGTTTCATATTGCCCAGCAGGTGCGGCAGCCCCATGAACTGGATTGTCTGGATCCAGAACCGGTTGGTGTAGCGGTTGCCCACCTTGTGCCGCCAGCGCCAGGTCGAGTTAAGCCCCATGAAGAACACCTGCCCCTTGCCGAAACGATGGGTCGCCACCAGCGGAATCGGCCCATACTCGTTGACTGCTTTGCCGTGCTCCACCAAGGCAATGGCAGAGGGTTTCAAGCGTTTGATACCGCTGTAGTACCAGTACTGCGGCGGCAGCTGGGCCCACAGTGCTTCGTTCTCGTCGGGCAGCGCAGAAAGCCGAGTGATGTTGTGAAACTGGCCCTCGCGTGTGAGGCGTAACGGATACGGACGGGTGAAGCGCTGGTCGAGGTCGAGGCTCTCGTGTTCGGCAATGGCGCTAAACTGTACGGGAAGCATGTCGCCGACGGGTGTTCCCGCAAAGCTGCCGGGGGTTCCGGAAGTCGAACTGATCATGATCAATGCGCCGCCGTCCTCAGTCACATACTTCTTAATCTTCTGCATCTCTTCCGTGTCGAAGTAGTCAGCCTGGATATTGCAGAAAACGAGACAGTCGAAGTCCTGCGAGATCGTCTCGAACGGCAGTCGCGACAGATACTGGTCGTCGGTTCGAGCGCGCTCGGGGTCGCCGCGGCGTATGAACACCTTTGCCTCTACACGGCGGTCGCGATCGATCAGCCCCTTGAGGTATCGGTACTCCCAGCTGGGATTCTCAATCACGAAGAGGATGCGGATGGTGTTGTCGATCACGCGAATCTGCTTGGTTTTCTCGTTGTTCTCCAGGAAATACTCGTTGGGCTGTCCTGCCGCGGTGGCGCGGAACGTGAAGTCCCCGGTGGTCTCGGCACGGATAACGAAGTTCTCCTTGAACACCCCGTCCCTGCCTTCGATATCCCGGCCGCCGATTCTCTCGTCGCCGAGAAACAAGTCCACACTGGCGCTGTTTCCCGCGATAGACGTACCCTCAAAGGTCACCTCGACGGCGAGTTCTTCGTCCTTGAAGATGAGCTCGGGGATGTTGGCGTCGATGATTTTGATGTCGACAGCCTGGGGCACTCCGATCCCGATTGGGAACACGCGGACTCCTCGTGATCCGAGCTCCTGTGCGACGACCTCGGGGCTCTCGCCTTGGTTGCTGCCGCCGTCGCTGAGCACGACGATACCGGCAAGCGGTTGTCCGCGGAAGTCCTGAGCGACCTGGCGGATGGCCGCTCCAAGCTGCGTGACCTCGCCTGTCACCTGAGGCATGACCGCTGCGCCATCTTCTTCGTGGACGCCGTTCGTTACGACCTCCTTGTCGAACGAGTACAGCCGGACCGAGTAGTTGTCCTTCAGCTCCGCAAGCAGGCCGTTTCGCCCGCGGTTGAGGATCGACTGGGCGATGGAGATCCGGTCCAGCTTGCTAGCCTTGGCCGTATCCAGATCGGTCGCCTTCGCCACCAGTGCGGTATATGCTGCTGGTGCCCCTTTCTCCACGATTCCCATGCTTTTCGAACTGTCCACGAGGATGGCGACATTGCTCCGCGGTTCGATCAGCCGGTCCATCTGCAGGACGGGCTTCATGAAGATCAGCAGCAGCACCGCATAGGTCAGAAAGCGCAATACACTCAACAGGCGGCGCAGCGACGGATTGAGGTCGGCCCGTTCACGCTTGTAGATCTGCCAGCAGTAGAAAGCGACCAGAGCCAGTATAAAGACAGCGACCCAGGCGGGCAGCCCCATCTTTAAAACGCAATTGAAATCGAGGACTTCAATAGTGCCTTCGGTGCCCAGCAGCCAATCGAGGAGTTGCGTCATCCCTGCCTCCTTGCAATGCGATGCGCCAGAAGGTTCTCGCTGATCCAGAAGAGGGCGGCCAGGAGCAGGCACAAGTTGGACAATCCGGAGCCGGCGCCGATGTTGGCAAAGGCGACGGAGAGATCAGATGAGCCGTCGACTACAACGCCCATGGGCCCATAGATCTTCGACAGCTCACTGGTTTGCATGGACACGATCCTGCTCTCGTGCGGATTGAGGTTGACGCTGAATTCACGGTCGTCCGCCGCCCCTGAATCCCGTAGGGTGTAAACGCCTGCATAGCCCAGGACACCAAGGTGCATCACGTATCGACCGCCTTCTTTGAGCACTGAAACAGAGCGGGGCTCTGACTGCGGATTAATCAACTCGCCGGTCGATTGCGATTGCTCAAACGTTACCTGTTCGGTGACCGGTACACCGACATGAAACTGTTTGTCCTCGAGCCGTGGGATGCGCAGGCGCTTGAGGGCTTGCTGGATGAAGGCGACGAAGGTCGGGCATGCAGCGAAATTGTTCCAGCTCAGGTCTGCGCTGGAACCAACGACAATCACCTTACCTGTCCCCAGCGTAAATTCTGCAATGGCGGCGGCGTCCGAATCGGTCGCGGGTACAGTGGCCAGAGAAATCGCTCGTTTCGATTCACTCGGTTTGAAGCCCAACGTCTTGTAGAAGCGCACGGTGTCCATGTAGTTCTTCTTGCCGCTCACGATATGCTGCCAGACCGGGTGATCCGCTTGCTGAATACTCAGCAGCAACGGCTGCTTGTTGTCGTCATTTTTGATCGGTGCATCGAGAAGCGGCCAAGGGAAGAGGCCTTCTCCGTTACGGTGCAGATTGTCGTTATACAGCGTCGGGCTGACGTTGCTGCCCATGAAGAACAACACCCCGCCGCCGGCCTGGACGTAAGTCTCGAGATGCTTTGCCTCGGTGGCCGTGACGCCGCTGACGTCGGCGATGAGTACCAACTCGTAGTCCGCCAGATTCTCGGCCAGCAGTTCCTGCATCCCGATGTGTACGAAGCTGTAGAGCGCACGCGGATCCTGCGAACCCTCGCGGAAAGGGTTGAGGCACAGCTCAACGAAATCTGTGGGCTTCGCTATCCCTGCGGCTGGCGGCTGATCCACAACAGCCAGCACCCTCAACCGGTCATGCGCTTCGAACGAGAGATACCGCTTGTTGTCTGCAGGATTCGAATCCTGCCCGACCTTCAATACGGCCCGACGCTGTCCCAACCGGGCAATGGGGTGCGAGAAAAGGACCTCCGCCGTCTGTCCGGGACCAATTGACAGCGTTCGGGTCTCGATTGTTTCCCCATCCACGATAAGCTCAACCGGCACGTCTTCGGCAATCTCTGAGCCCTGATTGAGCACGGCGCCTGCGAAATGGGCTGTCTGCCCGACCCGCACTGCACCTTGCAGCAGCGTCAGGTCGGCGGCAAAAAGGTTCGCATCGGAGCCGTCCCCGACAGGTACGAAGACGACCGTGTGCTTCTCGCACAGCTCCGTCAGCGCACTCTTCAGCCCTTCACTGGGGCTGCCCCAATCCTGCTCCTGGAAGTCGGACACCAGAAACACCGTCTGATCGACGCTCGGCGACTTCTTCGTGAACTCCCGGATATAGCCAACCAGTTTGTCCGGGCGGCCGGCGAAGTCGGTGACCTGCATTTCTTTGACCGTCTCTCTCACCAGGTCATGGTCGGCAAGATTCCCGCCAAGAACGGTCTCGGACTGCTCAGAACCTTTGGCCAACGACACCCCATGGCCCTTGGGCAATTCTCGGATGATCGCATCTGCCTTGCTGCATGCCGCGTCGAAGCGCGTCCGCGGTCCCTGCTTCGTCGCCATGGAATACGACGCATCGACCACCAGTAGCGAGTCGCCGCGGTCGCCCAGCACCGGCACAGAGCCTTTCTTGAATCCGAGGCGTGCCAAGGCGAGTACGAGAAACGCAAACATCAACACCCGCAGCACCAGCAGCAGCAAGTCTTCCAGGCGCAGCCGTTTCTGCTGCTCCTCGATGATCTCTTGGAGAAACTGCATCGCCGCCCATTCCATCTCTTTCACCTGATGGCGGTGAAGCAGATGGATGATGATCGGGATACTGATCAGAGCCAGGCCGCTCAGTAAGAATGGATTAACGAATGAAAACAATGCGATCTCACGGTGAATGTAGGGTGAACGGCCAGAAGAGGCATGGATCGAACAATGCGCTCACTGTTCGATGGTCGGACTTCATGATCTGCCTCCTCGTGTGAGGTGCGTCAGGCGCGAGGTCAGATACCCGAACAGCATCTCCTCGATGGGACGCCCGGTATTGACGAGGACGTATTCGGCACGGCTCGCCTCACAGGCGGCGCGCAGTTTTTGTATGTGCTGGTTCACCTTCTCCAGGTAGGCCTTGCGAATCTGTTTCGGCTGCAGTTTCAGCTCTTTGAGCCCCTCCAGCCCCTTGAACTTCACATGCCCGTCGAGTGGGAAGTCTAGCTCATACGGGTCCATCACGTGCAGGAGCACGATCTCGTGGCGATCGTATTGCAGGCGCGCCATGCCGTACTTCAGCTGTTCGATATCCAGCAGGCAGTCGGAGATCAGAATCACCAGCTGCCGCCGCCCGATCCGTTCGGCGAAGTCCAGAAGTGTCTTATCGATCTCGGACTTCTTGCTCGGCGTAAAGTCTTCCAGCATCGCGCTGATGGTGTAGGTGGATCCGAGTGAGTTCGAGGGCGGCAGATACTGCACCACGCGGTCGTCAAACAGGCCGATGCCGATCTTGTCCCGGGCCTTGGTCACCAGGTAGGCGAGGCTGACCGCCAGATAGTTCGCATACTCAAACTTGGTCAGCTCGCTCGATCCATAGCGCATCGACTCGCTTACATCCACAAAGAGTTGACAGACCAGATTGGTGTCGGCCTCGTACTGCTTCAGCAGATACTTGTCCCTCTTGTAGTAGGCGCGCCAGTCGATATGCTTCGGATCGTCGCCCGGCAGGTATTCACGGTGCCCGGCAAACTCGACGGAGAACCCGTGAAACGGTGACTTATGGGCGCCCGCCATATTTCCCTCGACCAGCCCTTTTGGGTTAACGACGAATCCACCGATCGCGGAAATCGCCTTGGGGTTCAGGTATTTTGCCAGGTACTTGCTCACAGCTGATCTCTCCGTATGGGCCTACTCGAAGCGTGGGATGGTCTCTAGAAGCTTCTCGATGATGGTGTCCGACGTCACGCCTTCAGCCTGTGCCGCAAAATTCGGCGCGATACGGTGGCGAAGCACGGGTTTCGTCACCGCCATGACGTCTTCGACTGACGCGTGGAAGTTGCCCTGCAGGATTGCCCGGGCCTTCGCCGCGCTGATCAGCGCCAGTCCGGCGCGCGGTCCGGCCCCGAAGCTGACCCACTCCTTGACGAAGTCGAGTGATTCGGGCTTCTCTTTGCGCGTGGCGCGCACCAGCGTGACCGCATAGCGCAGTACATGGTCTGCAACCGGCGTCCGGCGGATCAGATCGCGGAAACGGAGAATCTCCTCGGCCGAAACCACGGCGTTGACCGTTTCTGCAGCGCCGGAGGTCACCGTCTGCACAATGTCCATCTCGTCGTCAAACTCGGGGTAGTCAACGAAGACATTGAAGAGAAAGCGGTCCTGCTGCGCTTCCGGCAGCGGGTAGGTCCCTTCCTGGTCGATCGGGTTCTGCGTGGCGATGACGAAGAACGGGCGCTCCAGTTGATACACCTTACTGCCGATCGAAACCTGCTTTTCCTGCATCGCTTCAAGCAAGGCCGCCTGGGTTTTTGGTGGGGTACGATTGATCTCGTCGGCCAGGATGATATTGGAAAAAATCGGGCCGGGCATGAACTTGTAGACGCGCTCGCGGGTCACAGGGTCGTCCTGAATAATGTCAGTGCCTGTGATGTCGGACGGCATCAAGTCGGGGGTGAACTGGATTCGCTTGAAGCCCAAGTCCAGCACCTCACTGAGAGTTGTGACCAACAGCGTCTTTGCCAGGCCGGGGACGCCGACCAAGAGACAATGGCCGCCTGCAAAGATGCAAGTCAGCAGGTTTTCGACGACCTCGTCCTGGCCAATGATCATCTTGGATATCTGCTCGCGCATCTTTGCGTAGGCCTCGCCAATGAGCGCCACATTGTCCTGGTCGCTCAACTCGCCATCTGCGTCGCCGTACTCGTTGAGAATATCTTCACTGGGGGCATCCGTTGGTTTCATCGTGTCAGACATAGTATTGCCTCCTGTTTCAGTTCTAATAGAACAATCGATGGCCGAGTGACACAGCGTTACCCCCGGCCCTCTGGATCAAGTATTTAACCCGGATTATTCACCAGACGAATTCTTCGACGTAAGACGATGCTGTCTGGACCAGGCGACGCGAGCGGGATGGGTGCGGCGCAGACGGCCCCCTTTCCCCCGTGGCGTAAAGCTGTGTAGAAGACGAGAAGGAAGGCGAGGGACAATTCGAGGGTGTTCAGTCACGAAGCACGAGTTGCAGGTGTCTTTATCGTTCCAGGACTCGTAGGAGGCCCCTTCGTGGAAGCCCTCCTCGGTGATGTAGGTTTCTGTTGCGCCGTTGGTGTACGGAATGCCGTTCTCCGTGATCATCTTGATGTGCCCGGGCAGGTCGAAGCTCATGTGTGCCCGCGTGCCTTCGAAGGTCACGATCACCCAACCCTTCGCCTCTGGAGGAGGCCGGAGTGTCGGGTTTGTATTCCCAATCGCCTGAAACCTCTGGGCGTGAGACTGTCCGAGCCAGCTAATCGCCATGATGGCGACGGCGATCGCCGCCGGTACGACACTCCGGCCGACTTTGCTGTTGTCCATTTTGCTATCCCACGTCAGGTCAGGACCACCGATGCTATGGTTCGGCGGCGATCAATCTACCGGAGACGCTAATACTTACGGTGAAGGGATGCTGTTCTATTGGTTGCGTTGTCTTCCCAAAATAGCCGTTGCCGTTGTCAATCATGGCTATTTTCGTCGTTTTGCTGCCGCCCTGACCCATGCCAACTCTGGTCGACTCGCCCCAGTCGATCTGAATCGTATTGCCCTGCTGCGTCCACATAACTTCGCCCAATGGGTCGTTGACTCGACCGTTCGAGTACAGAGTGAGAATCTCGGTGCCGTCAAAATGGGTCTGTCCTTGATGCTGAATCCCTTCCGACTTGTGTTCGAATCGTCTGTGCATCAGGCGTGTTAACTGCCACCGCCAGATTTCACCACCTGCAGTTCGAGAGCCATTGACTGCTCCGCTTCGCGGCCTTATGTGAAACGGCGGATCATCTTCGGCCGTCGGCGTCATCAGAATACTAGTGCCTTCGGCGACACTCCATTTGCCGATCGGTACATCGTTCTCGGTAACTTCATGGTTCGATTGGAAGTCCCAGATCTTGCTGACCGTCTGTTCGGCCTTCTTGCCCGTCGCCAAATATTCGTATTTACCGATGAAGCTTTCTGCGAACTTTGGCAGCTTCGCGAGATCGGATTCATCAAGCGACTCGGCGGTCGTCTGCGCCGTCGCCAGCTCGACGGCATCTGCAAGTTCCTCAAGCTTCTTGGAAGTGGCAATTCTGTCGAGTCCGTCCAGTTGCGGTAGGGATTCCTGGAACCAATGGATGGCCCGGCGAAGGTAGACCGTCTCTTCCTGTTTCCCGCGGCGGGCGATCGCAATCTTCTCCCAAGACTCGGCCAGCGCAATCATTGCCGTCGCGTCTGGCAGATCTGACAACTCCATGTTGGCCGATGCGGCTAGTTGTTCATCGGCCCCTTTTGCCAAGTGCGGCAGCGCCTGTTCCCAGTTGCCCTCGGCGATCACCAGGTGCTCGCCCACAACCAGATTCGCGTCAGGATCGTCCGGG
>Ga0180435_10005340_pt1 | contig 12539 bp, 12 predicted proteins | sample SS_ome_3_FD_132467 | JGI IMG/M metagenome (GOLD analysis project Ga0180435, IMG submission 132467) | Hypersaline lake sediment archaeal communities from the Salton Sea, California, USA - SS_3_S_1 metaG | ecosystem: Environmental > Aquatic > Non-marine Saline and Alkaline > Hypersaline >... | reverse complement strand
GGGCAAACGATGTTGCTTCGGCAATATTTGCATATTCCCTTTCCTGCATGAACAGGGCGCCACCGAGGATGGCACAGTTCACGGCAATCAGTGGAAGGAAGATCCCCAGTGAACTGTAGAGCGTGGGAGAAAACTTCTCGATCACCATCTCCACCAGCTGCACCATGGATGCGATCACCGCAATGAACATGATGAAACTCAGGAAGCTGAGGTCCACATCCGCAAGTTGCGGGCTGAGCCATGTCAGCGCACCCTCCTTGAGAATATAGTTCTCAATCAGGAAGTTGATCGGAACCGTGAACCCGAGTACAAATATGACTGCGATCCCCAATCCTGTGGATGTCTTCACTGTCTTGGAAACAGCCAGGTAAGAACACATGCCCAGGAAATAGGCAAAGATCATGTTGTCAATAAAGATGGACTTGACAAATATGTTAACTAAATTTTCCATGAAACTTTCTATTAGTTCTGTTCTACCAAATCATTATTCCTGGAGCGCTGTACCCAGATAATAACACCAACAACGATCAGCGCCATGGGCGGCAGCACCATTAGTCCATTGTTTGCATACCCGACTTCGTAAAAACTATTCGGGACCACCTGGTACCCCATCAGTGTGCCTGATCCGAGCAGCTCCCGGAAGAAGGATACAATGATCAGAATCAATCCATAACCGAATGCATTGCCAAGTGCGTCCATAAAGGAAGGCCAGGGTTTGTTCGCCAGTGCAAACGCCTCGAGGCGACCCATAATGATACAGTTGGTAATGATCAGTCCGACAAACACCGACAGCTGCTTGCTTACTTCATATGCAAAGGCCTGCAGCACTTCGTCCACCAGGATCACCATGGTAGCAATCACCACCAGCTGAACGATAATCCTGATCCGCGGCGGGATCATCTTTCTCAACAATGAAATTACCACACTGGAAACGGTCATCACTGCGATTACCGAAAGTGTCATCACAATAGCAGGTTTGAGCTGCACGGTAATGGCCAGTGCAGAACATATTCCCAGTACCTGCACAGTGATCGGGTTGCTCGACCCGAGTGGTTCTCTGATCAGTTTCAGGTTTTTTGCGGAAAATAAGGGTTCTCTTTCACTCATGATTCCTATTCTAAAAAAGTCTAATTTTCAGTTCCTTTCTCTTTGAAATGTGCCATGTAGCCCACCAGGTAATCTTCCAGCATGTCATCCAGACCATCGGAAGTAATTGTCCCCCCGGAAATGGCGTCCACTGCATGCGGATTGTTCGCGGTCTCGGCATTCTTCAACACGCCTATGCTGACAAAATCACCCTCTTCGTTGAAGATTTTCTTGCCGATAAACTCTTCTTCAAACCAGCTGGTATTGATTTCTGCCCCCAGTCCGGGCGTTTCCTTGGAATGGTCGAAGATTGCCCCGGCAATGGTGTTCATATCGGGTTCGAAGGCCATGTATCCCCAGATGGGACCCCAGAGTCCTTTGCCCCTGACGGGAACAATATATTTGTGTGCACCTGACTCAGCTGTATAGACAAACACCGGGTAGAGGCGCTCTTCGGCGGGTTTGTCGGCCTGCACCTTGATGTTGAGGGTCACCTCGAATGCATCCCTGTCGACGGTCTCCCCGTTGAAATCCACCACGTAGGAATCTGCAATGTATTTCTCAAATTCCTGCTCGATGAAAGCATTTTTGTCTTTGACATCGGAGACATCTTCGGCCTCACCAACGGAAGCAAGGATGTCCTCCTTTCGCTCAATTTCCTGGTTCAGGTCCTGCAGTGGTTTGAGCTGCATGGCAACGAAGGAAAGCAGCACCGCCACGACAACAACCATGATCACAGAAAATATGAAAATGTATGTGTTACTGTAACTTTTCATGATAATAAATTAAGCTTGAACCTTTGCACGTTTTAGTCGTTTCCGGATATTCGCTTCCAGGATGTAGTGGTCGATCAGCGGTGCGAACACATTCATCAGCAGGATGGCAAGCATCATTCCCTCGGGATACCCGGGGTTGAAGACCCTGATCAGGATCGCCAGGACACCGATCAGGAACCCGTAGATCCATTTCCCCCGCTCAGTCTGTGTGGCTGAAACAGGATCGGTGGCCATGTACACCGCACCGAAGGCAAACCCGCCAACGATCAGGTGCTGCCAGAACGGCATGTCCATCAATGCATTTCCGCCGAACGCATTCAGCAGGAGTCCCATTGCAGCACCGCCTGCAAACACGGAGAGCATGATTCTCCAGCTGCCCACCCCGACAAATATGAGGAACACGGCACCGAGCAGGATCGCCAGGGTGGATGTTTCCCCGATGGAGCCGGGAATCGTTCCCAGGAACATATCCCAGGCAGAAAACTTCTCACCAATACCGTTAACAAATACATCATTGTTCTGAGCAGCCTGTCCGAGGATCGTGGCACCGGAATACCCGTCAACTGTTTCCATTCCCTTCTCCAGTCCTGCCACCCACACGCGGTCGCCCGACATCTTGGTGGGATAGGCGAAAAAGAGGAACGCCCTTGCCGTGAGTGCCGGGTTCAGGATATTCATCCCGGTACCTCCGAACACTTCTTTACCGATGACCACTGCGAAAGCAGTTGCCACGGCTACCATCCAGAGCGGAACGTCCACCGGCATCACCAGTGGGATCAGCATCCCTGATACCAGGAACCCCTCGTTGATCTCGTGATCACGGATCTGTGCAAAAACAAATTCAATTCCCAGCCCGGTAACATAGGATACAACGATGATCGGGAACACTTTCAGGAAACCAAACCAGAACATTTCCCAGAAACCGGCCTCCACGCCCAGGGCGAGGAAATGCTGGTACCCGGTGTTCCACATGCCGAAGAGCAGCGCGGGGACCAGGGCAAGTACCACCATGATCATACCGCGTTTCATATCGAAGGCATCCCTGATATGACTTCCTGTGGAAGTAACGGTATTCGGAACAAACAGGAACGTTTCAAATCCTTCGAAAGTGGATTTCAGAAAATGAAATTTCCCCCCTTTCTCCACATTTGGCTTGATCTTATCGAGATATCGTCTTAAAGCATTCATAGGATAGATTGACAGTATATTTTTATTCTAATTCCTTCCTTAACATTGTGAGCCCGTTCCTGAGAATGGACTGAACCGGTGTTTTCGAAGTGCAGACAAATTCACAGAGTGCCATGTCCTCTTCGATCACCTCGTAGATCCCCAGCTGTTCCATTTTGTCGATATCCTCAACGATAATGGATTTGAGCAGCGGAACAGGATAGATGTCCATGGGGAATACCCTTTCGTATTCGCCTGTCATCACGAATGCCCGCTCCCCGCCATGCACGTTGGTGTCGAGCCTGTATTCCTTGTTCGGCATCAGCCACGAGAAGAAACTCCTTGAAACAGAGAATTTTTTCAGTCCCGGCGTGATCCATCCGAACATTTCGTAATAGTCTCCCTCGGGAATCACGCTGACCTGGTTGTCGCTGAACCCGATGTGTCCTTCCATGGAAATCTTTCTCCCGGTAAGCACATTCCCGCTGATCATCCGCACATTTTCCTGCTTCAGGTTGTCTTTCACGATGGACACCACCTCGGCGCCGCGGATCAGCTTGTAATACACAGGCTTTTCCACTTCGGATCCGCAGAGGGCCACGATTGTGGAAGGATCATATTTCCCGGTCAGGAACAGTCGTCCGATGGTCACCACATCAAACGGCTTGAGGGTCCACACTTTCTCTCCTTTGTTGACGGGTGAGATCTTGTGGATCTGGATTCCCACATTGCCTGCGGGATGCGGTCCCCTGAAATAGTGCCGCTCAACTTTTTTGGCATTCTCATAGGCCTTCGCAGCAGGATACCTGGCGTCCAGACCGAGATGTATCTTGCCGTCGGTCAGCTTTGCCAGCGCATCGATCCCTGCCTGGAATTCCTTTTCCATGTCCTTCATGATGTAGTCAAAATCAGGCGCCAGCGGAGCCGAATCGAATCCGGAGATGAAAATGGCCTTGGGCTGGTCCTGCGGCGAGGCAACAACCCCGTAGGGACGCTGCTTGATGGTGGGCCAGAGCCCGCTCTCCAGGAGGTTTTCAACGACCTGCTCGCGCGACATGGATGACGGATCCCCCTGCTTGAATGTTTCAGTCGTATCCTTGCCATCGTCTTCCACGATGATGGCGATGATGCGCCTGCGTTCACCCCTGACGATCTTCTGGACGATACCGCTCACCGGGGATACGTACTTGATCTCCGGCCGGTACTTGTCGTAAAACAAAGTCGATCCCACCTTCACCTCGGCACATGGCTTGGCCACGATTTTCGGGGTGAGGGATACAAAATCAACGGGTTTTACTGAATACGTCTTCGATCTCGGGGCCTTCATGAAGATCTTGTCGGCTTTGCCTTTTAACTTGATATCAAGGCCTCTGCGTATCTTGATAACTTCAGACATTTATTCTTGGATTCTAATTATGATTAATAATCAGTGGACAAAATTAGCTATTTTTGTGAATCAACAAACAGATATATTTAGATATTTAAATTCTTTAATCTGTTTCGGAGCAGCAATCACATATCCCTGTTGATATTTCAGCAGGAATGTGTTGAAAATGTTTATGTTCGTGAACTTTTTGGCACAAAGCTTGCACCCGGCAATGAAGTTATCTATATTCAATTTAAATTTTAAGTATGCCCAAGTTAATAATCATCCTGGTCCTCGCGGTGTTCAGTGCACCGGGACTTCTTGCCCAGTCACCTGAAGCTGTTTTTGATGAGAACGGGGTTGCCAGGGAACTGGTGCTGGACGAGCAGATCAGGACGATACAGTTGTACAGGGAGGGATGGATCAACAGTTACCCGATCCTGACCTTGCAGGAGCAGGTGCCGCTTGTACTGGAGTTTGATGAATTATCGGACAATATCTCCGTGTTTTCCTACATGGTGCTCCATTGCGATGCCGACTGGCGGAGGTCCGAACTGACCGGACAGGAATACATCCAGGGATACCTGGAGAACCAGGTTGATGACGTGGAAGGGTCTTTCAACACTTACACCAATTACCACCATTACCGGTTGCAGCTTCCGAACGACAACATCCGTTTCACGGAGTCGGGCAATTACCTGCTGGTGGTGTACCGCGATTATGATCCTTCGCAGGTGGTGTTTACGCGCCGGTTCCTGGTTTCAGAAGCGATCGTCACCATACAGGCCGACGTCCACCGGCCGGTGCTGTCGATCTACCGTGACAACAGTCATGAGGTGGATGTGACCGTCTTCCACCCGGGACTTCGCATCGACGATCCGTTCAGGGAGACCGCCCTGGCCATTTACCAGAACGGTATCTGGAATTACGGGATTACCGGTCTGCAGCCCCTGTTCGTCAACCCCGGAGAACTGGTTTACGACTTCCAGGAGGAGAATGTTTTTCCGGCAGGCAATGAATTCAGGATGTTCAATACCCGGAACACACAGGTGCGGGAGTACCATATTGCAGCGATCGATTACCTGGATTATTTTCATTTCCACCTGAAAACGGACGAACCCAATCCGGCACATCTCTACTTCGACCGGGACGATCTGAACGGGAAATTCTTCATCGAGGCGGCCAATGTGCGTGAAGCTTCCCTGGAGGCGGACTATGTGTTTGTGCATTTCACACTCGGAATGCCCTTTCCGCTGGCCGGCGGGGATGTTTACATTGCCGGGGCCACCACCAACTGGCAGTTCACCGGTCTGAACCGGATGGAATACGACACGGACGTCTCTGCCTACCGGGCCACGCTGTTCCTGAAGCAGGGGATCCACAATTACCGGTACGTGTTTGTTCCCGACGACAGTAACGTGGTGGATATCTCGGAGATCGAGGGGAGCCATTACCAGACGAAGAACGAGTACCTCGTGCTGTTCTACCACCGTGGTCAGGGCGACCGCTACGACCGGCTGGTGGGGCACCAGGTGGTGCATTCGAATAAAAACTAAATTTGTTTATCGCAATGCCTTTATCACATCGCTGGCATCAAAGATGGTAACATCCTTGTATACCATTTTAGGTTTTGTCTTAAGAAAAAGCACTTTATTGACATGTTTATTTTTCAGGATTTGTATGTGGCTTAATTTTTCATCCAGTTCATCAACAAGTCGGGAAATATTCGTATTGGAAGACCATTTGGCTTCACCCACAAGTATCTCTTTTTGATCTGAAGAAGCGGACACAATATCCACTTCATATTGTTTTCTTCTGGACGCTGATACACCCCATAACCGACTTCCGGGAGAATATAATTTATCTGTATAAAGTTCAGGTATTGCCTGTCTGCAAAGATCCTCCCATAATAAGGAACAATAGTTCGGGAAGCCAGGATGCACAATTTCATTATATACTTTACGGTGATGACCAAGTTCAAGAAGACTTCTTTCCGGAACTACAAACCTGTAATAAAAATGTATGAAGGGATCTGATACCTTATATAACGTTTTCTTCGCATTCCTTGGTGAGGATCCGAAAGGTATTTCTCTTTTCAGATAACCAAGGTCGATAAGACGTTGTAAAGGCCGGTTAAGATGCGTGGCAGGTTTTTCCAGCCTGGAAGCAATTTCAGAAAGTCTTTGTACACCAAACGCCACAAGTGTAATTAAACTGGACATTTGTATCGTATTTCGGGTATCATCAAGAAATAAACGGAATGGCTCTTCGTGTAATATTCCATGAGGATCAAGAATATGGAAAGTCACTGCCTCTTCCAAACTGCTTTTCTGACTTCTCAATTCCCAATACCTTGGAATTCCCCCCCACACTGAATATTCTTCAACCGCCTGTATCGGTGAACATTTTAAAGCAGTCATTAATGCACCAACACTGAGCGGTGACAATTTGATGATCTCATCGGCCCGGCCATAAAGCGGCGCAGAACTGTCGATGACCAGGTTATGCATCATTTGTTGCGAGGACCCGCATAAAAACAAATGAAATCGCAGATGATCCCTTCTGTCATATAGTTTTTGAATAACAGCCGGCAATTCAGGCGCGTTTTTTACCAAATAGGGAAATTCATCAATGATCAATGTAATATGCTGGCTCAGACGTTCATTCAGAGATAAAAACAAACTCTCCCAATCGGGGTAATTGACCCTGGTAAAGCCGGGGATATGCTTATTAATTACTTCAGCTAATGATCTGATCTGAAGCGGTTTTTCGTTCTGTACCGCTGTAAAAAATATATCTGTTTCCGATTGTATTTGCTGAAGAAGACGTGTTTTTCCAATGCGCCGTCGACCATATAGGATCAATAGCGCACTTACTCCGGATGCTTTAAGTGTTTTGATCCGCTTTAATTCCTTTTCCCGGTTGATAAAATGCATAAATCATAATAATGTTTTACAAACATAATGTTTTTATTACATAATATCAAGAGGTGCGAAGCTATTTATCTTAAATCCCGATCTCTTCGTGGATCTCCCGCATGGCGTCGACGGAGATCTGAATGAACGCATCCAGTGGTATCCCGATCTTCTCGCATTCCATGATGTTCTCGCGTTTCACACTCGCGGCAAAGGCGGGTTGTTTCATCCGTTTGGCTACTGATTTGTATTTGATGCTGGCGATTTTTTTGTCGGGATACACCAGCGTTGTGGCATAGATCAGCCCGGTGATGGTCTCCCCTGCTGCCAGTGCATGCTGAAATTCCGTGGTGCGTTCCTGTCCGGTGGCCATCTCGTTGTGCATGCGGATGGCATCCAGGATCTCCTCATCCAGATGCAGCTCCTCCAGCAGCTCAGCCGCTTTCAGTGCATGGGTGGTGGGGTCGGCATCGGTCTTTTCCACGTCGATATCATGCAGCAGTCCTGCCAGTCCCCACCGGTCCTCGTCCCTGCCCAGCCGACGCGCCAGTCCGCGCATCACCGCTTCGGAAGACAGGCTGTGGATGATCATCTTCTCGTTCTTTACATGTTGTTTCAGCAATGCAAGTGCTTTTTCGCGATCGGGTGTCATCATTCAGTGTTTTATGGTTTGTGCTCTTGTTTTTTCCGGGGAATTCAAAAATAACAATTTACTGGTGAACTCCCCCACATACTTTTTACAGGATACGTGACCATTATCACATTCAGGAAAACAGAAACTTCATAATTTTACTGCTACCATGCAGATCACAAAGGAAACCACTATTGAAGAAATCGTGCACCAATCCGCCGCTGCGGTAAGGTACCTGCGCGAAAAGGGAATCAAATGCATTGCCTGCGGGGAGCCCATCTGGGGCACCCTGGAAGAGGCCGCACAGGAAAAGGGCTTCGATGATGCCGCCATCGAAGGCTTTGTGAAGGAGTTGCAGGAGCATTATTGAAGTTTATCGGATCATATTTCCTGAAAGGTACGCCCGTACATACTCGCTCACTCCATCTTCAAGTGACGTGAACGGCTTGTCGTACCCCACCGACCGGAGTTTTTCCATCTTCGCCTCGGTGAAATACTGGTACTTGTCGCGGATGTCCTCCGGGGTATCGATAAATTCGATCTCCGGCTCCAGCTTCATTGCACCGAAGGTTGCTTCCACGAGGTCGCGGAAAGTGCGTGCCTCACCGGTGCCCAGGTTATAGATGCCGGAAGCAGGCCGCTGCTCCATCATATACAGGATCACATCCACCACATCGTTCACGTAAATGAAATCACGCGCCTGTTCCCCGTCTCCGAACTCTGGGTGGTGCGACCGGAACAGTTTCATCTTCCCGGTTTTCCTGATCTGGTTGTATGCATGGAACACCACGGAGGCCATGCGGCCCTTGTGGTATTCGTTCGGACCGTATACATTGAAAAACTTCAGTCCCGCCCAGAAAAAGGGCTGTCGCACCTGCTGCAATGCCCATTTGTCGAACTCATTCTTCGACCTGCCATAGGCATTGAGTGGTTTCAGGGAAGGAACCATCCCGTGATCGTCGTCGTACCCCAGCTCACCCAGTCCGTACGTGGCTGCTGAGCTGGCATAGATCAGCGGCAGTCCGTATTCCACGCACAACTGCCAAACGGTTTTGGAATAACCCAGGTTCAGCTTTTCGAAGGTGTTCCAGTCAAACTCGGCAGTGTCGGTACGGGCCCCCATGTGCACCACCACCTGCACAAACCTGTGGTTGTCAGACAGCCATTCGGCCAGCTTGCTGCGGTCGACCTGCGCCGTACAGGTCTTGTCAGCATAGTTCCGCTCCCGCTCCTTCCGGCTGAAATCATCCACCAGGACAATGTCGCGATAATTCCGCGCATTCAGTCCTGCCACAACATTGCTCCCTATAAATCCGGCTGCCCCGGTGACTACAATCATTCCTGGTATTTTTTTTCAAACATACAAAAATCCGGCGAGCATGTTCAGACTTAAATTAAAATACCCCAGAGCGAAAATTAGGTAAGATCCTGCACCTCATCGCAATAATTATTTTGTACATTTGAACATAAGCGCTTTTGAAGGGTTATTTTGGCAGATTATGGTATACCTAACAAGAAGAGAACGGTTCAGCGCAGCCCACCGGCTGATGAAGCCGGGGCTGAGCGACAGTGAGAACATCGCACTGTACGGACAGTGTGCCAATCCGAGCTGGCACGGTCACAACTACGTGTTGTGGGTGACGATCAGGGGGAATGTGCAGGAGGACATGGGTTACGTGGTGGACCTGAAGGATGTGAGCGCCATCATCAAGGAGAGGGTGGTTGAAAAACTCGATCACAAGAACATCAATACCGAAGTGGATTTCATGCAAAACGTGATCGCCTCCACCGAGAACCTGGCTGTGGGAATCTGGAAACAGCTGGAACCGGAGATCCGGAAGCTGGGCGTGGAGCTGCACCGCGTGAAACTCGAAGAGACCGAGAACAATTCAGTGGAATACTTCGGGGAATAAAAACAAGAAATATGAACCGGGCCATAACGACATTGTCGAGCCATTGTTCTGGCGGACTTCACCTGTCCGCCGTACTTTTGGCAGGTGGACCTGACCAATAAAAAAATAACGAATGAAAATCATCAATAACGGCACCGGGGAAAATGCACTGGACGGCTACAACCGCATCGATGAATTTGACCGGGAAACAACGGAGAAACTTCAAAAGAATTACCACGAGATCCTCGGACTGATCGGCGAGGACCCCGAACGGGAAGGACTTGCAAAAACCCCGGAGCGCGTGGCCAAGGCGATGCAGTTCCTCACGCAGGGCTACGGACTGGATCCGCAGAAAATCCTGGAATCGGCCAAATTCAGGGAAGAATACCAGCAGATGGTGCTCGTGAAAGACATTGAACTTTACTCCATGTGCGAACACCACATGCTGCCGTTCATCGGGAAAGCACACATTGCCTATATCCCCAACGGCTATATCACCGGGCTGAGCAAGCTCGCCAGGGTGGCAGAGGCTTTCGCCCGCAGGCTGCAGGTACAGGAACGCCTCACTGTCCAGATCCGCGATTGCATCCAGGAAACGCTCGAACCACTGGGCGTTGCGGTGGTGATCGAGGCACAACACCTCTGCATGGTCATGCGCGGCGTGCAGAAACAGCACTCCGTAACCACCACTTCGGCATTCACCGGCGAATTCCTCAAAAACCTCAACACCCGCGAAGAGTTTATACACCTCATCGGGAAAACACTGCACTGATTTCGAATTGTAATCATTCCACTTCATTTTATTTAAGTTTTACATAAATTTTACCGGTTTTGTAGGCTTTATCGTTAAGAACTGCTTATTTTTGCTGAACTTTTAAAGCAAAGATTATGCACGCATATGTATTCCCCGGACAGGGGGCGCAGTTCGTAGGAATGGGTAAAACGCTGTATGAAGAGAATGCAGCAGCGAAGGAACTTTTTGAGCGGGCCAACGAATTGTTGGGCTTCCGCATCACCGACCTGATGTTTGCTGGTCAGGACGAGGACCTCAAACAGACCAGGGTGACCCAGCCCGCGATTTTCCTGCACTCTGTGATCCTCGCCACAACGATAGAAAATTTCAAACCCGATATGGTGGCCGGACACTCCCTTGGTGAATTTTCGGCACTGGTGGCCAACCGTACCCTGGCCTTTGAGGATGGCCTGCAGCTGGTCTTCAAACGGGCCCTGGCCATGCAAAAAGCCTGCGAAGCTTCCCCTTCCACCATGGCGGCAATCCTCGGGCTCGACAACGAAGTGGTGGAAGAAGTCTGTGCCGGCATCAACGAGGTGGTGGTTCCCGCCAACTACAACAGTCCCGGGCAGATTGTGATCTCCGGATCGCTGGCAGGGATTGACGCGGCAGTGGCGGCACTTGCTGAAAAAGGTGCCCGCAGGGCCCTGAAACTGCCCGTGGGAGGCGCCTTCCACTCGCCCCTGATGGAGCCCGCCAGGGAAGAATTGCGCGAAGCGATAGAAGCAACCACGTTCAGTACCCCGGTCTGCCCGGTATACCAGAACGTGAACGCAGCACCATCGACGGACCCGGATGAGATCAGGAACAACCTGGTATCGCAGCTGGTTTCCCCGGTGAAATGGACACAGACCGTCCAGCGCATGATCGCCGACGGCGCCGAAACATTTACAGAAGTGGGTCCTGGCAACGTATTGCAGGGACTGATAAAAAAAACGGATCGGTCCGTAAGCACACAGAGTGCTTAGCGGCTCGCACTGCAGGTTATGCTGAAGGGGGCCGCGAACCCCCTTTTTTCGATAAATATAACGCACAGAGAAAAAATGAAAGTACTTAAGTTCGGAGGAACATCAGTGGGATCCCCGGATTCCATCAGGATCATCAATGAGATCATTGCATCTCAAATGGAGCCCGGTATCGTAATCGTTTCTGCCTTTGGCGGAATCACCGACCAGATCATCACCACGGCCCGCAAGGCCATGCAGCACGATCCCACCTACCGCGATGAGATGATCGCGATCGGCGAAAGGCATTTCCAGGCAATCCACGATCTGCTGGAAGGCGAAAACAGGGAGTATACCCTGAAGATCGTGGATGCACTGATCAATGAGTTCCAGGACATCCTGCACGGGGTGTACCTGCTCGAGGACCTCAGTCCGAAAACGCTCGACTACCTGCTGAGTTTCGGCGAGCGTCTCTCCGCGCTTATCATCAGCAGGTTCATCGAAAAAGCAGATTATTACGATGCCCGCAAGCTGATCATCACCGACTCCAATTTTTCCAATGCCACGGTGGATTTTCCCGCCACCGAAAAACGGATCAGGTCCAAACTGGGTAACCTGAAGGGCACGGTGATCCTTCCCGGGTTCGTGGCTTCCGACCAGCAGGGCAGGACCACCACGCTGGGGAGGGGCGGCTCAGACTACACCGCTGCCATCGTGGCGGCAACCCTGAAAGCAAGTGTGCTGGAAGTATGGACCGACGTAGACGGGTTCATGACTGCCGACCCGAGGATCGTGAAAAAAGCCTATCCCATCGACTGCATGACCTATGAGGAGGCCATGGAACTGTCGCATTTCGGGGCAAAGGTGGTATACACCCCTACCCTGTCGCCGGCATTCAGGGCAGACGTGCCGATCCGGGTCCTCAACACCTTCAACCGGGAAGCCCCGGGAACACTCATTTCGCACCAG
>Ga0180435_10005337_pt1 | contig 12543 bp, 14 predicted proteins | sample SS_ome_3_FD_132467 | JGI IMG/M metagenome (GOLD analysis project Ga0180435, IMG submission 132467) | Hypersaline lake sediment archaeal communities from the Salton Sea, California, USA - SS_3_S_1 metaG | ecosystem: Environmental > Aquatic > Non-marine Saline and Alkaline > Hypersaline >... | reverse complement strand
TTTTTTTTGGAATAAGACTGTATTCCGGATCGTCGCTGCGCGTCGTCCGGAATGACGGAATAAGATGAGGGGTTCGAACTCAAACCGGCAGGAAAAAGGGGTCGGAGTCAGTTCCCCAGGTAGTTTGGCTTTTCTACAAGACTTGCGCCAAGGGAAATTGACTCCGACCCCTTTTTCCTTAGGTGAGGGGTCGATCCGCGACCCCTGGGTGCTAAATTTCGAGCAGTTTTTTAACGCGGGTGCGCACCGCCGGGATTACTTCGGCCTCGAACCAGGGCCGTTCACGTAGCCAGCGGTTGTTGCGGGGGCTGGGGTGCGGCATGGGTACGAGCGAAGGCCACCAGTCGCGCCAGTGCGCCACCGTTTCAGCTACCGGGGGCGGGCGCCGTTCCGGGTAGAGGTGCCAGGCGATGGCATAGCTGCCCACCAGCAGGGTGAGTTCGATATTCGGCAAGGCCTCGAGCAGGCGTTCGCGCCAGGCGGTGGCGCACTCGGGTCTTGGTGGCAGGTCCCCGCCTTTGCCTGTGCCGGGATAACAGAGGCCCATGGGGACAAGGGCAATGTGGCGTTCGTCGTAAAAGGTGGCGCGGTCGACCCCCATCCAGTCACGCAGGCGGTCGCCGCTGGGATCGTTGAAGGGTAGGCCGGTCTCGTGCACCCGGCGTCCGGGCGCCTGCCCCGCGACCAGCACGCGCGCGTCCGGGTGGGCCTGCAAAACCGGTCGGGGCTGATTGGGCAGGTGCTCGCTGCACAGGGTGCAGGTCCGGACTTCCTGCAGCAAGGCTTCAAATGGCTGCTCGTCGTTGACGCTCAACACTCGCTCAACAGGCGATCGATCATCCCCTGCGCCTGGCTGGCATAGCCGCCGCCAAAAAGGTTGGTATGGTTGAGTATGTGATAGAGATTGTAGAGCGTCTTGCGTACCGGATAGCCTTCGTTCAGCGGCCAGGCAGCATTGTAGGCCTGATAGAAACCGGTGCCGAATCCACCGAATAGCTCGGTCATCGCCAGATCTGCCTCACGATCGCCGTAGTAGACCGCCGGGTCGAAGATGACCGGCTCGCCATCGCGATCGAAGCTGAAGTTGCCGCCCCACAGGTCACCGTGCAGCAGTGAGGGTGTCGGGGCATGGTCGATCAGGATCGGGAAACGATCCAGCAGTTTCTCACCGTGACGCTGCAGGCTCAGGTAACCGTTGCGGCTTGCCAGTTCGAGCTGGAATCCCAGGCGCTGTTCGCGCCAGAAGCTGATCCAGTCATCGCGCCAGCCATTTGGCTGGTGAGTGGCGCCAATGGTGTTGTCACGATCCCAGCCAAAACGCGCGAACGTATTCCGGTGCATGGCCGCGAGACGCTCACCTGCCAGGGTCTGTCCGTTTGTGCCGGAGGAGCCGGACTCTATGTAGTCCATTACGATAAACGCATTTGGACCGTGAGTGCCGGTACAGAGTGCACGCGGCACTTTGAGCGTGTGGGTGTCGGCCATGGCATTCAGGCCGGCCGCTTCCGCCTCGAACATATCCAGGCATGCGGCATCGTTGGTCTTGACGAACCAGCTCTGTTTGCCGTCGAACAGGCGCAAGGCGGTGTTGATACAACCGCCGCCCAGGTGTTGAGGGGGATCCGGTTTGAAGGTGGTATCGGTCAGCTCCCCGATGCGGGTCGCGATGTGATTCCAAAGGTCGTTCACGTGACGCGCCCACGCAGCGGACTGGTGCGCGGGAAATGTGCCATCAGAAATTCCATCTGGTCGGCCAGGACGTTTCGCCCCTGCAGGTAGATGTACTCTGCGTGCGTCGGGGTGAACGGGATGGCGAGCAACTGCATGCCGGCCTCTTCCGGGGTTCGTCCCGCTTTGTGGGTGTTGCAGCGTACGCAGGCGGTCACCAGATTCTTCCAACTGTCCTCGCCGCCATGACTGACAGGTGTGACATGGTCGCGCGAGAGCTCGTGTCGGTGGAAAGGTTCGCCGCAGTACAGGCAGATGTGGGCATCGCGCTGAAACAGGGTGTCATTACACAAAGGGGGGGTGTAGCCGCGGTCCAGGCGGTAATGCGATTGGTGATTGCCGTGCGTGGCCACGATGCTGTGAAGGTGCAGGCGGCTGCGTTCGCGGCTGAGCGCATTGATACCACCGGAGATCGTCATGATGGTCGACCCCAGGGTATAGGCGATCATGTCCAGCGCATGCAGCTTTGCGGCCTGACGATAATCAATCCATTCCAGCGGCATGCCCGAGGCATCTGTACGCAGTATCTGTTGAGACAGATTCGACACGGATCGGTCCTCGCGAGTGCGTTGCCGGTTTATGGCACAGAATCGGTCCCGGATTCAAGCGATCTTCAAGCGCGCGTCCGCATGGCGCGGGCGCGGGTGCCTGGCTCGGCCGTGCTTGAAGAAATCATTGTGCAGGCGATCAGTTACGCGGACGTTGCGGTCGGTGGCGAAAATGTTTGCGCGCACGCTGCCGCTCTGTCGGGGGCAGGTCCTGCCAGCGCTCACGCAATGCCTTGCGTTTCCTCGGTGGAAGCGAGCGAAAATGCTCAATTTTGTTCTGCAGCGTCCGGCGCTGTTCCGGTTTCAGCTCGCGATAATGCTCGAGGTGTTCGCGTACCCTCTCGCGTTTTCCTGGCGGGAGATCCTGCCAGCGTCGCAGGTTTCGGCGGGCCTTTGTCCGTTGCTCCGGTGACATCTTCTGCCATCGTTCAACGCCTTTGAGCAGGCGTTCGCGGTGCTCGACCGGCAGGTCGTCCCAGTCATCCTGGAGGGAATTGAGAGTCCGCTGTTGCCCGCTGTTGAGTTCGTTCCACTGGGGAGCGGCGTACGCGCTCCCTCCGCAGAGAAGCAGCATGATCAACATCAGAACAGGCTTCATCGGTTCATCCACTCGTTCATAGGGCCGCGTGCTTCGTGTTCCCCGCCTACCCTGTCGTCCATTGCTTCCAATGGATCGACCAGGTGGCCATTTTCATCCTCGGCCAGCATTGCGAGGTATTCGAGCAGTTCCAAGCTGGGCGGCGCGTCAGTGTTTTCGTCCCTTGCCTCCGCCAGCGCAGTCATCAAAAGGATCGGGACCAGCAGCAACTGCCGGTTTCTGTTCATGTTGATTTCCGCTCGGGGATTGCCTCCAGATCCTGCAGGCTCAGCCATTCGTAGAAGTCGAGATCTTCGATCACCTCGAGATCGACATTCAGCGTGGCAATCTCCAGCGCATCTCGGTCGGCCTGCAGCGGCAGGGAGGGTTCTTCAAGCGGGGGGAGTTGCAGTACCGCAACCAGGGCCAGTGCTGCGATGCTGCCGGCGCCAAGCAGGAAATGCGCGAACCCGTTGGCACGCTTCCGGGTGTGCTCTTCGAGTGCCCGCGCACGCGCCTGATGCAGACGCGACAGGGTGTTTCCATCTAGGTCCCTTGCCTGTTCGTCGAGGGCCTGCGTGATCTGCTGCTGTGGCTGGTCTTTCATGGCCGGAACGTTTCCAATTGCTTCCGCAGGGCGCCAAGCGCCCTTGAAAGATGGGTTTTCACACTGCCGTTCGAGCAACCCATGGCACGGGCGGTGCTCTTTACGTCCAGCCCTTCCCATATTCTCAAGAGAAAGGCCTGTTGCTGACGCAAGGGCAGGTGGGAGACTGCCTCGACCATGCGTTGCGTGGCGTTTTCCCCATCCAGTCGTTGCTCGACTGGCACTGCATCGGGATCGGCCGCCTCCTGGATAGGGTCGGGCCCTGTGTCATCCTCCCGTTGCAGCCAGGATATCCAACGGTTGCGGACCGAGCGACGCCTGGCCCAGTCGCGGATCCGGTTTTGCAGAACCCTGTAAAACAGCGGAGCCCTCTCCGTTTGAGGCCGCTCCGCGTAATGCCGCACGAAAGCCAGCATGGCATCCTGCACCAGATCCAGGGCGTCATCGCGGTTTCGGGTCGCCAGTTCCGCCATGATGAAGGCCCGCCGTTCAATATCCACCAGGAAGCTGTCGATATTGCGTTGGGCAGCACCCTCGTCGCTACGATCGTGCATAACCGCATGCATTGGGGAAAGGGCTTTGAGGCATGATGACATTGCTGTTGATTCCGAATCCAATGGCCCGTTCAAAGGGATTAACGCACGAGGTGCCTATTGGTTGACAGCCTTTTGTCAAGGCACTTATGCACAAAACTGCCGGTTTCTCCATCTACTGGCCCAGAAACCCGGGTGCATGTAAAAGTGATTTATATTAACTTTTAACCATCTGTAAAATATAAAGAAATTGTGATTGATCAATCCTTGATCAAATCGGAAGCCCTGTGAGGTACAAGGCCGCCAGGCCAATTTGAAGCATCGTTCCACAAAGTTATCCACAGTTTCTGTGGAAAGTTGGGTAAGTGCATGTTTTTGTATCTCTTTACCGTGGCGTGATTGGCGAACCGGGAATCCGGCCGCGCCCCCTCCACGCGATAACGCGGCGGGTACGTGGAGCTTCTTCCCCAGGCCGATACAATGAACCCATGAATCAGCCGGTTCTTCGCGTTGCATTGCCGGGGCCCCTCCCCCGGTTTTTTGATTACCTTGCACCAGCCAGCGCCCTTCAGGGTAGCTGCGAGCCCGGGCGGCGGGTGCTGGTTCCCTTTGGCCGAAGTTCCAGGATCGGGGTCATCGTGGCCTGTCCGTCAGAGCCGGGTATCGATTCCGAGCGCCTCAAGCAGGCCGAGCGTATCCTGGACGAAGAGACACTTCTGGAACCATCGCACCTGGAATTCCTGCAGTGGTGTGCCCGCTACTACCACTTTCCCGCGGGTGAGGTTATCTGTGCATCCCTGCCTCTGCGACTGCGTAAGCAGGAGAATCTGCTGGAATTCCGTGACCGGGCGCTTGGACTCAAGTGTTCCCCGGACGAGGCGCTCGCCGCCACTGCACGTGCACCCCGGCAGCGTCAGGTCGTGGAGCATTTGCTGGGGGAGTCCGGGCATTGTTCGGCTCGCGAGCAATTGCGCGAACAGCTCGGGGATGTGGCCCCCATCCTGCGGACGTTGGCTGAAAAGGGAGTGGTCGGTCCGTGCGAGCCTGTTTGTGGCATGACGTCGAAAAATGCGCAGCCCCCCCAACTGCACACCGAGCAGCGGGCCGCGGTTGCGCAGGTGTCCGGGGCGTTGGGTGGATTCGCTTCCTTTCTGCTGCAAGGAGTGACCGGGAGTGGCAAGACCGAGGTCTATCTGCGCCTGGCGGAAGCGGTCCTGGCACGCGGTGAATCGGTGATGGTGCTGGTACCGGAGATCGCACTTACACCGCAGCTTCAGCAGCGATTTCGGGAGCGCTTGGGCGGCGGGGTTGAGTTGCTGCACTCGGGACTGAGTGAGGGTGAGAGGGAGCGTACCTGGCAGAGGGTCCGGTTGGGTCTGGCGCGGGTGGTTCTGGGGACGCGCTCAGGTGTGCTCTACCCGGTCGCGCGGCTGGGCCTGGTTGTGGTCGATGAGGAACACGACAGCTCTTTCAAGCAACAGGAGGGTTTTCGTTATTCGGCCCGGGATCTCGCGGTGATCCGTGCCCAGCGCGCCGGTTGCCCTGTCGTGTTGGGCTCTGCGACCCCCTCGCTCGAGAGCCTGCGCAACGCGGAACTGGGACGCTATCGCTCCCTCTATCTGCGTGAAAGGGCCGGTGGTGCACGTTCGCCTCAAATCGATTTGCTCGATATCCGGGACCAGCCCCTGCAGTCGGGTTTGGGAGAACCCCTGATCAAGGAACTGCGACGCACTCTCGACCGGGGTGAACAGGCGATGGTGTTCATCAACCGCCGGGGTTATGCGCCCGTCCTGGCCTGCTATGGCTGCGGCTGGGTATCCGACTGTCCGCGTTGTGACGCGCGTCAGACGGTCCACCAGGGCGCCAATCTTTTGTGGTGTCATCACTGCGGCGCACAGCGCTCCATTCCCCGCCAGTGCCCGCAATGCGGGGGCGGCGAACTGCATCCCCTGGGCCAGGGGACCGAGCAAATCGAACAGCGCCTGGCGGAACTCTTCCCCAATATTGCGCTGGTGCGGGTCGATCGCGATGCCACTGCGCGCAAAGGGAGCCTGGAGGCCCTGTTGGAAAAAATTCACGCAAGTGATGCCGCGCTGTTGGTTGGTACCCAGATGCTGGCCAAGGGGCATCATTTCCCGAACGTCACCCTGGTCGGTGTGGTTGATGCCGACGGCGGTTTGTTCAGCGCGGATTTCCGCGCGCCGGAGCGCATGGCCCAGCTGCTTGTCCAGGTCGCCGGGCGGGCGGGTCGGGGTGACAAGCCTGGCCGGGTGTTGATCCAGACCCGGTATCCGGAGCACCCCCTGTTGCGGTTGCTTGCCCGCCAGGGCTACGAGGCATTTGCGGCAGTGGCAATGCAGGAGCGTCAGGAGGCCGCTTACCCACCCTTCAGCCATCAGGCCCTGTTGCGTGCTGAAGCGACCGACAGCGATGCGCCCATGGCCTTCCTCAAGCGCCTGGTGGAGGGGCTCGGGGATACTGCGCCTATTGAGCTTTGGGGACCTGTTCCGGCACCCATGACCCGCCGCGTGGGTCGGTATCGCGCGCACCTGCTGCTCCAGAGCGACAAGAGGGATCTGCTGCATGTCCAGCTTGATCGTGCGCTGGAACTGATCCGTACGCTCTCTGCCGCACGCAAGGTCCGATGGAGTCTCGACGTGGATCCAATCGATACCTACTGATCCCTTATCCTGCGAGCCCGGCTTGGGCGAAGGGGATTGAGATCCTGGTACAGGCGGCGAGCTGTTGTGCGAAAAACAGATGGGTGAGATCTTGATCCGGTTTTTGAGGGCACCCCTGCCTTCTTGGTATCCTTCGCCGCCCTGTTGTAAAGATTGAATCCATCATGAAGTCCGATATCGCTGACCTGGTCCGATCCGCCCTGCAAACCCTCTCCGACGAGGGCGTATTGCGGGCCGAAAGCTTTCCCGACCCCGTGATCGAGCGTGCCCGTGATCCGGCACACGGGGATTTCGCGACCAATGCAGCGATGGTCAACAGCAAGGCGGCCGGGATGAAGCCGCGCGAGCTGGCCGAACGCCTGCTAGCCTCCCTTCCGGATTCCTCGCTGATTGCCGAGGTGAGTATCGCTGGCCCGGGGTTCATCAACTTTCGGCTGGCTGCGAACGCCCATCTCGCGGTGGTTGCGCAGGTGCTCGATCGGGGCGTCGGTTACGGTCGTTCGGAACTGGGCAAAGGCAAGCGCGTCCAGGTGGAGTTTGTCTCCGCCAACCCCACTGGGCCACTGCACGTCGGGCACGGGCGGGGTGCCGCCTATGGCTCGGTCGTCGCCGATCTGCTCGAGGCGGTCGGTTTCGATGTGCACCGGGAATACTATGTCAACGATGCCGGACGGCAGATGGACATCCTTGCCACTTCGGTGTGGCTGCGTTATCTCGAGCTTGCCGGGGAGGAGCTGGTATTTCCAGCCAACGGCTACAAGGGCGACTACGTGTGGGATGTCGCCGCCACTCTGCACCGTGAGCATGGTGAGGCCTACCGGCATGCGACGCAGGAGGTTTTTGAGGGCATCCCGGCGGATGAACCGGCGGGTGGCGACAAGGAACTACACATCGATGGCCTGATCGATCGTGCCAAACACCTCTTGGGTGACAACCGCTACCGCTTCGTTTTTGAATTGGGCCTGAACGTCATCCTGGACGATATTCGAGAGGACCTTGGGTTGTTCGGCGTGACCTATCAGGAATGGTATTCGGAGCGGTCCCTGGTCGAATCCGGTGCGGTCAACAAATGTGTCGAGCGTCTGCGTGCTTCGGGCTACCTGTACGAGAAGGAGGGGGCCTGGTGGTTCCGTTCCACGGATTTCGGCGATGAGAAAGACCGCGTGGTCGTGCGCGACAACGGTCAGACCACCTACTTCGCCTCGGATATCGCTTACCATCTGGACAAGATCGAGCGGGGCTTTGAACGCGTCATCGATGTCTGGGGCGCCGATCATCACGGCTATGTGCCGAGGGTGAAGGCTGCGCTGCGTGCCCTCGGTGACAACCCGGACAAGCTCGATGTTCTGCTGGTGCAGTTCGCCGTGCTCTATGAGGGTGGCGAAAAGAAGCAGATGTCGACCCGCTCCGGTGAATTCGTCACCCTGCGCGAGTTGCGTAAGGACGTTGGCCGGGATGCCGCGCGTTTCTTTTACATCATGCGCAAGTGCGAGCAGCACCTCGATTTCGATCTCGATCTGGCACGCAGCCAATCGAACGACAACCCCGTCTACTACGTGCAGTACGCGCATGCCCGTATCTGCTCGGTATTCCGGCAGGCGGGTGAAAAGGGGGTTTCGGCTGAGCTTACACCCGGCGATGCAAATCTCGATCGCCTCACAGAGGCGCATGAACAGTCCCTGCTCAAGTCTCTGGCCCGTTACCCGGAGGTCGTGCAGGTCGCCGCGCTCAACGAGGAGCCGCACCAGCTGACGCACTTCCTGCGCGATGTTGCGAACGAATTGCACACCTATTACAACGCGCATCAGTTCCTGGTCGAAGACGCCGGGCTGAGGGACGCGCGTTTGAAGCTCATTTCCGCGACCCGCCAGGTCCTGGCCAATGGGCTGGGTCTGATCGGGATCGGTGCTCCGGAGAAGATGTAAGCTATGTCGCGCGATTACAAGCATCGTGCAGCCCCAAGGCGCAAGAAGGCCTCACGCGGCGCTCCAGCCTGGCTCTGGATGCTGGTTGGTCTGTTGCTGGGCGCCTTTATCGTTGGCCTGATCTGGTTGAAATTGGAAGCGCCCGTGGCGGATGAAGAATGGATCGGCGCCAAACCTGATCGACCGCCACAATCGGCCCCTGAAAAGAGTCCGGTTCCCGAGATCCCCCCTTACAAACCTCGCTACCGTTTCTACGATGAGCTGGGACAGAAGCAGGTCGTGGTGCCGGAGGAGCAACTGGATCGGAGGGAGAATCTGGACAAGGTCGATCCAACCGCTCGTTACCTGATTCAGATCGGCTCCTTCGCGCGGCCCGCGGATGCCGACAGGCTGCAGGCGGAGCTCGCCCTGCGGGGTATAGAAACCCGCATCACCAAGGCGAGCCTGGCTGGTGGAAAGGAGCGTTACCGCGTCCAGGCCGGACCCTACCTCGGTCACTCCGAACTGGATACGGCACGCAACCAGCTCAAGAGAAACGGCTATCGGGATCTTTTGGTGCGTATCATCAAGTAGTCCGGCCGGAGCCGACCGGTACCAGGTCAGGATGGGGTGGGTGCCTCAGTCTGCCGTCAGCGGATCGCCCGCGGTCTTGGCGAGCCAGGATTTCACGATGTTGACCAGAAGGTCGTCCTGACCGCTGAAGAAGTGATCGGCGCCGAAAATCTCTCGTTGCTCGAACTTGCGGTTGCCGGCATCACGTGCAGCGAGGCGGCGCTTGCCAGCGGTGGTGGCCACGGTGGCCAGATCATTCTCTCCATACAGATCCAGGATCGGAAGTTGAAGCTGGCCTAGAATGCTCAGGGTGCCGTTGTGGTACTGCCTGCTTTCTATCGGCATACCCACGCCTACCCAGGCTCGGATTCCATGAGGCGCACGTTCGCCGAGGTAGCGGGCGGCCGCATGGTTGCCGAAGCTGTGTGAGATCATGACGATGTTGCCGATGCCCTTTTGCTCCAGGAACCTGATGGCGGCCTCCAGGCGCGGCAGTGCTTCGGGGATGGTGGCCCACCATTCGGCATCGCTGGCTCCCTCGGGTGCCAGGGGCAACTGAATCGAAAGCGTGTCCCAGCCGTACTCGGGCAGATGGGTACGCAGGGGATGCACGATGTCCAACCAGTCGGGATTGGCGTCGCGCCCGTGCAGAATCAAGGCGGCCCCGCGCGGCTCATGCCGTTCCGTGCGGGTAAAGATGGTCAGGAAACGGGTCTGATCCACCTCGAGGAAGATCGTTTCGCCGTCGAAAATCGCGTCGCTGATCTGATCGCTGACCCGTTGTTCACGCGCCAGGTCGGCAGCCAGGGCCGTTGTCTGAAGGAAACCAGTCAGAACGATAATCAACAGATTGCCCCGGATGGCGGGGGTGTATGACTTGGCTGGCTGCATATCGGCTGCTTTTCCGGTAGAGTGTCGGGCCTAAAATTTTAATGGCGGCGCCCGTGGCGTCGTGCAGACGAAGTTTAATACCGGTCTGCCGGTAGGGAGCACAAACATGGCTGATTTCCAGATTGCACCATCGATTCTTTCCGCCGATTTCGCCAAACTCGGTGAGGAATGCGACAATGTTCTTGCATCGGGTACCGATATTATCCATTTCGACGTTATGGATAATCATTACGTGCCCAACCTGACCATTGGTCCGCTGGTGTGCGAGGCGCTGCGCAAGCATGGAATCACCGCTCCCATCGATGTGCACTTGATGGTCAGTCCGGTGGATCGCCTGGTGGGCGACTTTGCCAAGGCCGGCGCCACTTACATCACCTTCCATCCTGAGGCATCTGGTCATATCGACCGCACCCTGCAGCTGATAAAAGGCGAAGGCTGCAAGGCAGGTCTGGTGTTCAACCCGGCTACACCGCTATCACATCTGGACTATGTGCTGGACAAGATTGACATGATTCTGCTGATGTCGGTGAACCCCGGCTTCGGTGGGCAGAGCTTCATTCCCTCCGCGCTGGACAAGCTGAAGCAGGCGCGCAAGATGATCGATGATTCCGGTCTGGATATCCGTCTCGAGATTGACGGCGGCGTGAAGGTCGACAACATCGCCGAGATCGCGGCGGCAGGCGCAGACACCTTTGTTTCGGGTTCCGGTATCTTCGGCAAGCGTAACGACAGCGATCCGAACAACTACGACAGCATCGTGAAGGAGATGCGTGAGGAACTGGCCAAGGTCGGCTGATTCCGTTCGTATCTGATCAAATGGGCGAGCCTGGTGCTCGCCCTTTTTTCTGTTCGGAGTATTCTGATGAGCATTCGCAAGCCGCGCATGATTCTGATCGATGTGGATGGCACCCTGGTGGATAGTGTGCCGGACCTGGCCTGGTGCGTGGACGAATTGATGCGGCGCCTGGGACGTGAACCGCACGGTGAGGCGAAGGTCCGCAACTGGGTGGGTAACGGTGTGGAGCGCCTGTGCCGGCGTGCCCTGGTGGGGCAGCTGGATGGTGAGCCGGACGAGGCCGAATTTCAGAAGGCATACCCGGTTTTTCTGGAACTATATTCGCAAAACACTTCGACACGCTCCTGCCTGTACCCGGGCGTGCGCGAGGGTCTGGATCATTTCAAGTCACAGGGTTACCTGCTCGGGTGCGTAACCAACAAGGCCGCCCAGTTCACGCTGCCGCTGCTACGGGACCTGGGGATTCATGATGAATTCGGGATCGTGGTCTCCGGTGACACCCTGCCGGTGAAGAAACCGGATCCTCAGCCACTGCTGCACGCCGCCGCGCATTTCCGTGTATCGCCCGATGAATCGCTGATGATCGGGGACTCCAAAAGCGATGTGAAGGCAGCACGAGCTGCCGGATTCCAGATCGTGTGCATGAGCTATGGATACAACCATGGCGAGGATATCCGCAATTACGACCCGGATCTGGTGATTGACTCGATGGCTGAGTTGAAGGGGTTGCTCTGATCCAGATCGCGCTTGTCGCCAATCGACGACGCACAAGACTGTTCGGCATGGGAATAGCGGGCGGAACATATTCGTCGTACACATGGTCGAACCTTTTGGTTCCTCGGGTTGTATACTCCCGGGTTCGAATACCCTGTCAGTGGTGAGTTAGACGCCACTGGCAAAATACCGACGTTGTTAGAGGAAAAATTCATGAAAAAGACTTTAATCGGTTTGTCTCTGGTCGCAGCAGCGTCTGCTGTTCCCGCCATGGCTGATACCGCTGCTCTGGCCCAGATGAAGGGTTGCATGGCCTGTCACCAGATTGAAATGAAGATTGTTGGTCCTTCTTATAAGGATGTGGCTGCCAAGTACAAGGGTGACGCCGGCGCGGTTGAGGCTCTGGCTACCAAGGTCAAGGCAGGTGGTGTTGGTGTTTGGGGTCAGATCCCGATGCCGCCGAATGCCCATGTTTCTGATGAAGAAGCCAAGCAGCTGGTTGAGTGGGTCCTGACCCACTGATTCAGTCGGTCTCGGCTGAACCGGGTTGCTCCCTTGTGGAGGCCCGGTTTTTTTATGCGGTGCCGCCGGTGGAGTGAAGCCGTGCGGGTGTCGATATCCCATTATTCCCTGGGAGGTTTCCGATGTTTCGAGCCATTCCTCTGTTTGTTATCCCTCTGGCTATCTACAATTTGCTGATTCTCTCCGGCGATGCACAGGCATTGTTGGCCACGAATTTGTTTTCGGTGGACTTGATGTCCGGTGCTGTTTGGTCCTTCAGTGCGCATGACGCCTTTGTGGTGGGTGGTGTGTTGTTGCTGTATTTCGAGATTTTCAAATCGACCGGCACCGGTTTGGCTTCGGTGCTTGATCACACCCTGTCGATGATCGTGTTTATCATCTTTCTGGTCGAGTTCCTGGTGGTGTCGGCCTGCGGTACCTCAACCTTCTTTGCCCTGGCGTTGATGTCGCTGTTGGACGTGATTGCGGG
>Ga0180435_10005336_pt1 | contig 12543 bp, 10 predicted proteins | sample SS_ome_3_FD_132467 | JGI IMG/M metagenome (GOLD analysis project Ga0180435, IMG submission 132467) | Hypersaline lake sediment archaeal communities from the Salton Sea, California, USA - SS_3_S_1 metaG | ecosystem: Environmental > Aquatic > Non-marine Saline and Alkaline > Hypersaline >... | reverse complement strand
CAGATCGATCTCATTTTCACGGGCAATACGACGAGCTGCCGGTGTTGCGCGCACCTTTCCGGTGACATCCGCCGCTGGAGCAGCCTGTTCTTCAATAGCTTTTTCAACATCCCCCTTTGTTACCTTGCCCTCAGCACCTGTACCAGCAATATCAGCCAATTTCAACCCTGATTCCTTCGCCAGTCGCTTGGCAACCGGTGTTGCGCAAATCTTTTTCTCGGCTGCGACACGGACATCCGCTTTCGCTTCAACAGCTTTGGTTTCCGGAGCTTTGGGAGCTTCTTCTTTTGGTAGTTCTTCGCCAGGTTGGAGGACATAACCAATGATTTCGGTTACAGGTATTTCATCGCCTGCTTCACCGCGAATGCCAGCAATAATACCAGTTGCGGGGCATTCCACATCCATAGTTAATTTATCCGTTTCAACAGCCAGGATCGTTTCACCCTTTTCAACCTTGTCGCCGTCTTTTTTCATCCATTCAACAATGGTGCCAACTTCCTGCGACATTTCGTACTTGGGCATAATGATGGGTTCTGCCATCTTACACTCTTCCCTTCGCCAGTTTTCTGGCTTCTTCCACTATATCCGGTACCTGAGGTACAGCGGCAGCTTCCAAATTACGGTTATAAGGAATAGGCGTATCTTTACCAGCCAGACGCACAATCGGGGCGTCAAGGTAATCGAAAGCCTGGCTTTCTGCAATCACAGCTGCCAATTCGCCGCCATAGCCACCCGTCTTGCATGCTTCGTGCACGATCAAAACGCGGCCAGTCTTCATAACAGACTGTACAATTGTCTCTTCATCCAGCGGGCGCAGCGTACGAGGATCGATAATTTCCACATCGATGCCTTCTTCAGCAAGAATTTCAGCAGCTTCCAATGAACGCGGTACCATCATACCTGTGGCAACAATCGATAAATCCTTACCTTCGCGCTTCACATCTGCCACACCCAGCGGGATCTCATACATTTCTTCTGGAACTGGCCCCTTTGCCTTTTTGTAAAGCAATTTCGGCTCAAAGAAAATCACAGGGTTGTCGTCACGGATTGAAGCGATCAACAGACCTTTTGCATCATAAGGCGTGGTTGGCATCACAACTTTCAAGCCAGGAACATGAACATACCAATTTTCCAGGCTCTGAGAATGCTGAGCCGCAGCGCCAGCACCTGAACCGATCGGAGCGCGCATCACAAATGGCACCTTATTCGTACCGCCAAACATGAAGCGCAGTTTTGCGGCCTGGTTGACCAACTGGTCAGAAGCCAGAGTCATGAAATCCATAAACATGATCTCCCCGATCGGGCGCATGCCAGTCATTGCAGCGCCAGTAATCGCGCCGCCAATACCAAGCTCACTGATCGGTGTATCAATAACCCGTTCAGGACCAAATTCATCAATCATACCAAATGAAACGCCAAAAGCGCCGCCATATGTACCAATATCTTCACCAATCAAGAAAACGCGCTCATCACGACGCATCTCCTGAACCATAGCTTCTCGAATGGCTTCCAAAAAAGTGAGTTCTCTCATTCTGCGTACACTCCTTCTAATATCGTTGAAACATCCGGCTCGGGGCTTTCTTCGGCAAATTTCACTGCATCATCAATTGCCGCATAAGAGTTTGCTTCAATCTTGTCTGCTTCTTCCGCGGTCAAAACGCCTTCCTTGATCAATTGCTTCTGGAAACGGGCAATCGGGTCCTTCTTCATCCACTCTGAAATTTCCTCTTTTGTCCGGTACCGATTGGCATCACTTTTTGAATGGCCGCGCCAGCGATATGTGCTGTTTTCCACTAGACTGGGGCCTTCGCCTGCGCGAGCGCGTTTTGCGGCCTCACTCACCGCTTCGTAAACAGCCATCACGTCGTTGCCGTCAACTGTCACACCTGGCATACCATAAGCAGACGCACGATCCGAAATTTTATCAATCGCCATTGCATTTTTAATGCTCATCGACATACCATACTGGTTGTTTTCACACACAAACACAATGGGCAACTTCCAAATCGCTGCCATATTCAATGATTCATGGAAAGCACCTTCGTTAGATGCCCCATCTCCGAACAGGCACAAGCACACTTTATCAGACTTTGTATTACGGATAGTTAACCCAACACCAATTGCCAGCGGAATATTTCCACCAACAATACCCTGTGCTCCTAGGTAACCACCAGGCACGTCTGCAATATGCATGGAGCCGCCGCGGCCACGGCAATAACCATTTGCCTTTCCCATGAACTCAGACATCATCCTGTTTAAATCAGCGCCATAAGCAACCAGCTGACTGTGACCACGATGTGTCCCTAAAATGTAATCGCCTTTTCGTACTGCTGCAATCGTACCCACTGCCGACGCTTCCATACCCATGGATAAATGCATCGTACCGTGAATCTTTCCCAATGCATACAACTTTTCGGCCATTTCTTCAAATGCCCGGCCAGTATACATCTGCCGCAGCCAATCAATTCTTGTTTCGGTATCTACTGCCATGAAATGCTTACCTCCAATTAGATTTCTTCTCGTCAGAATATTTATAACTCGTCTGCCATTCGTAAAACTTGCCGGGCAGCCATATCATCTGTAACCAACGCTGTTATACGCTTCCCATTCAGTGCCCCCAGGATCGCTTTTGCCTTCTTTTCGCCGCCAGCCACACCAATCACATGTCTCACTCGCTGCAAATCATCCAGCTCTATTCCAATGATCCGTCGATCAACCGGCACGTCCAATTTTGCACCATGGATGTCATAAAGCCGACCACAAATATCACCTGCTGCGCCTTGCGCTTCCAATTGTTTCAGTTGCTCTTTGGTAAGAAACCCCGCGCGCAAAAAGCTGGAGACTTCAGGTGCCACACCGCCGATCCCAACCAGTGCAACATCAGACTTTCGTGCCAATTCCAGCGTTTGCTGAACATGCGATTCGCGCAACAATCCTTCAACCAGGTTAGCATCATCCATGATCAGCGGTACATGCAGGTAGTGGTACTCACCACCATAAAGATTTGCCAAAAATCGCGCGAGATCAGGACCATCAATTGCCGGATCACTGGATCCAACTGCACCGATCATCTGCACGACCTGGATTGACAAACGGAGTTCTGGGCGAAGTGAACGCGCTGTTTGATAAATTGCAGTACCCCATGATATGCCCAGGGTAACACCTGGCTCGAGAATCCCTTCCAGATAACGTGCTGCCAGATTTCCCAACCCCCAAAGGACTTCTTCATATCCTCTACCCTGACTAACCAGAACAGAGACGTAAGGAATATCGAACCGTTCTCGAAGCTCTTTTTCAAGAGAAGTTGCCGTTCGCCAGGGATAATTGATCACAATCTCAACGATCCCAGCCTTGCGCGCTTCTTTCAATAAACGCGATATTTTCGACCGTGACACACCCACCCGTCTGGCAACATCGGCCTGGGTTAGTTCCTGGTCGTAATACAAACTGGCTATTCTGGCTAACAAATCCCTGCGATCCATTCATATCTCCAAGTGTTGAATTACAAATCACTAACAAGAGTCTAACAACACTTCAGTCTGATGTCAAGGCAATTGTGCATCCTCTGCACAAATGTGCAGTTTACTACTCGGAATTGTATTCCGAAAATGTCTTTGTCTTAGCAATCAGTTGATGATTCTCTACACCTCTGGTTTGATCACTCCAGAATTCATAAGTTTTCGCGGTGGAAACCACTCCGCTTTAGCAGGTGGAGGAAGCCGCACTCCTTTCTGGAGCTTTTGTTCTATAATATTGCTAAGGCACTCCGCTTGCGGAGCAACGGCTTTGCTCTTTACCAACTGAATGTATGCGGTTGCAGACAGGAAACATTGTCTGCGTAAAACAATCAGCGTCAAGCATATGCTTGTAACTCGCGCTGGCTTCTGCCAGTGGGCTGATGTCGACCAGCCAATCGTCTCGGATACACATTGTTAGTAATCCTTGTGTAGCGCCAGGGACAAGCCACTTGCTTTAGCGGGTGGTCGTTGACTTGTTATTCCCCTATTTTGACAATTTCTGTATAATAAATCTACACAGTAAGCAACAGTTTTGAAAGGACATACTATGTCGAAAATTGAACATGTCGTCAAACGCAGCGGCGCAAGAGTACCTTTCATCCCTCTTCGAATTACCAACGCCATTTATCGCGCGGCGATTGCAGTTGGGGGACGTGATCGAGAAACCGCTGAGAAACTCAGCCAGCAAGTAGTGAAAATTCTCGAAGAAGCCCACACACCCGGCAAACCACCCCATATCGAGGAAATTCAGGACACAGTTGAAAAAGTTCTTATCGAAAACGGCCATGCCAAAGTTGCTAAAGCATATATTCTTTATCGTGAAGAAAGAGCACGCAAACGGCAGGAGCGCGCCAAGAACGCATCTAAACCTTCCGAAAACATCCCATGGGCCAAGATTTGGCACATCCTGGATTGGGCAGCCGATCATAACCTGAACACCGTCGCCGGCCTTAATAAACGTATTGCGCGCGGTGAATTTGCAGAAATTGTCCACGAATCTGAAAAGCTATACGAAGAAGATGTGGAAAACGCCGCCGAGTTGATCATGCAGCGCGCCGACGAACTGCGTATTGTAATCATCACTGGGCCTTCCTCCTCAGGCAAAACAACCTCAACAATAAAAGTCGGCCAACATTTGAAGCGCAAAAACCTCAATCTGGTAACCCTCAATGTAGATAACTACTTCTTTGATCTATCCATGCACCCTAAAGACGAATTTGGGGACTACGACTTTGAAACACCCCAGGCACTGGATCTGGATCTCATTAACGAGCATCTATCTCGCCTCATTGCCGGAGAGGAAGTTCTTATTCCGTTCTACGATTTCAAGACCGGTCAACGTCATGAAAAACAGACCCCGATGAAACTCAAGGAAAACGATATCATCCTCATTGACAGCCTGCATGGGCTCTACGATGCTATGACGCAAGCTATCCCGCATGAGCAGAAGTTCAAGCTCTATCTTGAACCTTTATTACAAATGAAAGCAAACAATGGCCAATACGTGCGTTGGACAGATATCCGTCTCATCCGCCGCATGTTGCGGGATGCCGAACATCGTGCATATGATCCTCGCAAGACCCTTCTACACTGGCACTACGTCCGTTCCAGCGAGATGCGGAACATCATCCCCTTTATCAACACCACGGATTACATCATCAGTAGCGCCATGCCATATGAGCTGCCTTTATACAGCGCACGCTTGCTTAAGGACTTTGAACAATGGGTGAATGATTACGAAAATGATCCTCTGCGTGAAGATGCCTACACCCGTGCCGCTCGCATGCACGAAGTATTAAAGCAGGTCACACCCATCGCAGACGATTCTCCGGTTCCCGGCGACTCAGTATTGAGAGAATTTATCGGCGGCAGCACATTAAAATACTAAACCTTTGAATAACCAGCCATGAAAGAAAAAGCCTCTCCAGCTAATGAATGAACTGGAGAGGTTGTTTTTTTAATGGACTTGAGAAATTCGTTCTCGTCGGACAGCTTTCAGCATCACTTCCGTGTATCTTTGGGCTTGAGCGCAATAATACTAGGCACACCCATCACATTATCTGTTTTCTGAACCTGACGAAATTCCACCGTCTTCCCCTCCTCAGCAAATCCGGACTCAACCGGAAAATCCTCAAAACTCATTCCCTGCCACGCTTTACGCCGTTCCTCGGCAGTCTTCTGATGCCACGCCACAGAATCCTGCTTCTCTGTACCCACAAAACTGTTTGGCGGATTGTATTTCCCGTTGAAATACCGTTCCAGGGATAGCCTTGTCCCATAATCACCTTCTTCAATAAAAGCGATCAACGTGTGAGTATCCTTTTTATATACATGATGCTCCCCTGTCAAACGTCTGCGCACATCATCACTCTGCCCAACATAGTCAAGCAATTCATCAATGAATAACAAATAGATTCCCCCCTTCCCTTCAGGGATTTTTGCTGCTGAAAGGTAAAAGCGCACCATCCAATCCATCAAGCAACCTTTTTCCTACTTCTTATCCGCGGATCGCTTGTCACGTAATTCGTCAAGCAAAGCAGCGGTGACTGTCGTCAAACCACGTTTTCGAACCTCATCATTTGCGCCCTGCATCACCGTCTTCAAAAATACGCGCGGCACATTGACCAGCCGCCCACAGGCTTCTGCCTCCCAAAGAATATCGGGGTCCAGGCGTTCAGCCTGATACTGGATCGCATCAACATTCAATCCACGGCCTTTTGGAATACCGAAAGCCGCCGGGCGTGAGTGTCGCGATATCCAGAAATTCGTATTGTCACGATAACCATAATCTATTGGCAATTTGGGAAATCCTTTGCCGCTCACCAAGCATTTTTTCCAGGCCTCCTGCATCAAAATGCGGTCAATCCGCAGCAGAAAATGAGCTTCCATCTCTGATGGCTGGTATGTGTAACTTTCATCCCAGGTACATTCAAAAACCTGGATCGCTTCCTCGACAATCTGGGGACGTTTGCGCCCATCTTCAGCATGCATTGCGGGCGAATCCATCAGCGTAAATACACTGTGTTTCATTTTCTCTTCAGTCGTGTCACCCGGGAACCCCAATGCCACACAGCTCTTCATGAACTTTTTATTATCCGGAATGAAATTCAAGGATGCCTTTCCAGTCCGCAGAATATTTTGTGCTGTATTGCTGGTCGCACGGGATATCAACATCATCGCGTGCTCGCCAGCGATCACGTACGGGAAAACCAACGAATATGGCCCAAGATTTGTCTGGTCAGATTCCGCCAATGTGCCGATCAAAACCACCGGCATTGGGTAAAAGCTTGAAGTCTGATAAAAATTATCAAGGACGCGGATCTCTTCAAATTTTTTCTTCATCGTTACAGGTTCCCTCATTTCTATGTAAGCTCTAATTTCGGATCACCAAACTCTTCTGGCTTCTCTGTCAAGTCATTAATCCACTTACGGGTTCGGAAACGCCGGAAGATCACAGTTAATTTCGTCACCTCTTCCAGGGCAGCAAGTAAATACACGTAATAAACCGGCAAATGGAACACATTTGCTCCGATGAATGCCGCAGGTACGCCCACAAGCCAGACTGCCATCGTCTCTGTGAACAAACAGAATCGTGTATCCCCTCCACTGCGCAGCACACCAATAAAAATGATCATATTGGTAACACGAATCCACAATGTAAACGAAAAGAACAGCAGTAGACGCCGTGAGTAAAAGAAAGACTCCGCAGAAATATTATACAAACTCAAGATCGGTGTTCGCAAGAAGATCAGCATTAAGCCAGTTATAACCGCTCCGGCGATTCCCAGACGAATAAATCGCTGGCCATACTCATACGCAACATCACCATTTCCAGCACCAATCTTGTTCCCGATCATGATGGCAGAAGCATGCGCCATTCCGATAAACACAACAAATGCCATACTTTCGATAGTGCTGTTGATGTTTACAGCTGCGATTGCTTCGGTCCCAATATGCCCATAAATAGAATTATAGGTCGTTATCCCAAAAGACCAAACACCCTCGTTCAATAGAGCCGGCAAAGAAGTTTGCAGAATTTTCTTGAAAAACACCCAATCATAATCAAACAACTCACTGATTTTTGCTGCAACAGGTGTCTTCAATCGATAGGCAAAGAACACCATTGCCAAAAATTCCACTGTTCGGGAAACTGCCGTACCGATCGCTGCGCCGCGCACACCAAGAGCAGGCATGCCAAAATTACCAAAAATGAGCATGTAATTCAAGAGGATATTCATGCTTAGCGCAAACACTGATACTGCCGTAGGCAGCTTGACATTCTCTGTACTGCGCAATACCGACAGAAACATATAGCTGATCGAAGTGGGAATATAGCACAAACCTACGATCCGCAAATACTGGGAACCCAGCGCGATCACGTCGGCATCATTCGTGTAAAAGCCTAATACACGTTCGGGGAAGAACAATACTGCTACCGAAAACAAGAAACTAATAACCAATGATATGGATAATCCAATACCCAATACCTTGCGGATATTCTTTACATCGCGCTTCCCCCAAAATTGCGCAGAAAAAATGGCAATTCCGCTGCTCGCGCCAAACAGGATGACCGTTAGCAGGAAAAATACCTGGTTGGATAATCCCAGTGAAGCAATCGATACTTCCCCCATCTGCCCTACCATCAGTACATCCAGTAAATTCACTGACGAAGTTACCAACTGCTGCAAAGCTATCGGCACAGCAATTCGCGCTAATGCCTTGAAAAATTTTTTATCGCCAAACAATACTGTTCTCATTTAAAAACCTGTAATGCTCCTATACGCGGGCTCTACAATAGAAGCATGCCTCTTTATTAATTTCGCTACCTCCCCAAAAAACACATCAGCTATTTTTACCCTAAGTTTGCCTTCCTGACAATCCAAAACACCACCAAATCAATTTTGGTGGTGTTGGTCTCCTTCAATATTAGATTTCTCACCAGAATTTATGTCCTGGGAAGGATAGTCTCATCTTTCAGTGCCTGGTATAGAGCATCCATTACCTGCACACCTGTAAAACGTTTCACATCCCACGCTGCATGCAAGAGATGATGCCCTTCTTCGTAATCCACATCCAAACCATGATCGGGCAGGTCCTGCACCGCTGACCAAAAATTCCAGCATGGAATATCATATTCATACGCCAGTCGCGCCATGATCAAATTCAGTGGGAAATCTGGATCTGTCGGGTCTGCCTTGGTAGCAATCACAGGAACAATTCCCGCAGCAATGATCTCATCTAATGCCTTGCGATAGTAATCCTCAAATGGCTCGTACTCCTCTTCCAACCAATTTGTACCAATGCTGATAATGATAATGCTGGGATTATGCAGCCGTATCTCACATGCCAGCGGACTCTCATCCACCTCGCAGCGCTCTTCATCATTCCAGTATGGCGAACGGATCGATGCAGCAGACATGCCGTTCTTCACGGTCACAAAATCCCGTTCCCATGAACCCGAATATACATCCAGCGTCTCCACATAATTGCTGTACTCAGCTGGACGGGTAAACTCTGGATCAACAAGCCTTGCAAACAACACATCCGGCGCACTGTGACAATCACCAATCACAGAAAACGCCTGCGGATCTCTGCCTTGCTCAAGGCCAATACGGTAAATATCCTTTGCCCTTTCAGTGACCTCCGGAACCACAGGCCATTCTTGCCAATTGGCTGGCAATAGACGCGCCTCATCTGTGGGAATCATTGAGGTCGGCTGCGCCACGTTTCCCCGAGTCCCAGTAACCTCTCCATCTTCTTGAGGTACCTTTGTTGCTGATGCGGAGACCTCCTCTTCGCCACGCAAAGGTACGGTCGCAGGCTTTCGAACAGCAGAAATGATTGCGACAGCGATCAAAAACGTGATTACAGCTCCCCCGATCAATATCCATTTTCTGTACTTATGAAAAAGTTCTTGCATATCCAGACGCCCAGGATCCTGTCGTGATGTTCTAGATTTCTGCGGTTTTGGCCGACTGCGTTCCTCTCGTCGCCGATAATATTTCTTCAGTTCAGGAAATGGCTCTTTTCCACTTTGCAACCTGCGCAGCGCAGCTTTTGCCTCAGCATTCTTCGTATCCAGCGATAATACTTTCTCCAGGCAGAAGCGCACCCGTTCGCTGTCGCTTACACATTTTGCCAGCCCCAACCAGGCAGCTTCATTCTGCGGGTTCTCTTTTACACAGGCTGCCAGAATCTCCTGCGCTTCAGCCGTATTACCCAGCCGTAAATGAGAAACCGCTCTCTTCACAAGTTGGTCATTTTCAAAACTTGTCATTTCCCCAATCCTCATGCATATCAATTTTGAATGGATGCCTCAAAGTATAGGACAGAACCAAAACCGTGGCAATACCTGCAAATTTCGTTACAACTTGTATGCCTGAATACATAAAAGGAATCCCTCTCCCAAAATGCAGGAGAGGGAATGATGACTTCTCTTTTTTGCGATGTGTCTACTTACTCCACAGTCACCGATTTTGCCAGATTCCGCGGCTGGTCCACATCCAGTCCGCGCAGGGAAGCAATATGGTACGCCAGCATCTGCATTGGTAGCACATTGATCACCGGACTTAGCAGCCAAGGCGTTTCCGGCACCCATAACACATAGTCTGAGATCTCCATCGCTCTTTGGTCGCCATCCGTCGCAATTACCGCCACCTTGCCGCCGCGAGCCTTGGCTTGCTCCACCTGGCTGATCATCTTGTCATGCCACAGGTCCTGTGTTGCCAGAGCTACGATCAACATCTCACGGTCAACCAGCGCGATCGGGCCATGCTTCATCTCCCCAGCCGGATAACCTTCAGCATGAATATAAGAAATCTCCTTAAGCTTCAATGCACCTTCATACGCGATGGGCATATTCACCCCACGCCCTAAATAAAGCGCATTCTCTACATTTTTCAGGTCCTTTGCAACCGACATCACATACGAATCGCGGTCCAGGCAGCGGCCGACCAGGTCTGGCACCAGACGCAGATCACCAACCAGCTTGCGCCTTTCTTCTTCATCGATAGTACCGCGCATTTCACCTAGAAGAACCGCTAGCATATACAGATCTACCAGCGGCGCGCTGAAAGCCTTCGTTGATGCAACACCTATTTCGGGCCCCGTTTGCATCGAGATACATCCATCGGCAATTCGCATCGCCTGTGACCCGATCGCATTCACGATCGACCACAAAATACCGCCTCTTTGGCGCGCTTCTTCCATCGCTGCCAGCGTGTCTGCCGTCTCGCCCGATTGGCTGATCGCCAGCACGACTGTATCCTCATCTACGATCGGCATTCGGTACCGAAATTCTGAAGCAATATCCATCTCCACAGGAATGCGCGCAATATGTTCTATATAGAATTTTCCCACCATGCCGGCATATGCTGCCGTACCGCAAGCGGTGATATAGATCCTCTTGATGCGTTTCGCCAGTTCAGTCGTCAGGTTGAGTTCAGGCAGCGAAATCCGCCCTTCCTCAAAATCAACGCGCCCTGCCAGTGTATCCGTCAAGGAGCGAACCTGCTCATGGATCTCCTTCTGCATGAAGTGGCGATACTGCCCCTTCTCTGCAGAAACGGGGTCCCAAGAAATTACCTGTGTCTCAACCTCAACTGGTGTGCCATCCAGTTTGTACAGATCCAGCGATTCGCGTGTAACCACAGCCATCTGCTGTGACTCCAGGAATGTTACTTTTCGCGTGTGTTCTAAAATCGCCGGCAAATCTGATGCAACAAACATCTCACCATCGCCATACCCAATGGCAACCCCACCAGCATTGCCTATTCGCGCCGCTACGATCTTGTCCGGTTCATTTGCCGACATGACCACGATGCCATGCGCGCCTTTGAGGTGTACCAATGATTTCCTCACTGCGTCTGTCAGATCATCACCTGATTTCAAATATCTTTCAACCAGATGAACGATTGTTTCCGTATCGGTTTCAGAATTGAACTGAACACCTTCCGCTGCTAGTTCATCGCGCAGCTCAAGGAAATTTTCCACAATGCCGTTATGCACCACAACAACTTTCTTTGTAGCGCCTAAATGCGGATGTGCGTTTTGCTGGTTGGGTACCCCATGCGTTGCCCAACGTGTATGCCCGATTCCAACGGGACCTGACAGTGGTTTTCGTTCCACCATGGTCGCCAACCGATCTAGCTTTCCGGCATCCCGCCGGATTTCCACAACGCCATCCTGCAATACGGCTAAACCCGCAGAATCATACCCACGGTATTCCAATCGCTTTAAACCGCTTAAGATGATAGGCGTTGCATCTTTTTCACCTATGTAGCCAACAATGCCACACATGCTTGCCTCCATATTGACAGCACATAGTATTCCCATCAGAGCAATGAACATACGACTCTTTTGGCCTTCGCTGTCAGTTATATTGTTTTATTCGTTGGGAAAGGTACAGACAGGCGTTCCTGTCTGGAGGGCTTCCGCTGACCTTTCGATTTTCCCGAATCTGCATTCGGTTAACCCTATTTCGCAATAGGGAACCCTCTTCCTCGTCAACCCCGATAAAATGCATATGCCGGGGACCATGCGCTTTCCTTTCCATGGACAATACATCTTCACATCTTTCTTATAGGCAATCTCCTTCTCAATTTCTAACATAAAAACAAGTGAAGCTATTATAATCGAAAATCAGAAACGCAATAAAAACCTATTGAATGGAATTACTTTGGAAAATACAATAGTGGAACAGGAACTAAAACAGGCAGTAAACGCCATCAAAGCCAATAATCTTCACACCGCCAGGAAAATTCTTACTGGGATTATCAAGAAGGATCCGCAGAATGAAAGAGCCTGGTTATATCTAACCCTGTGTGTCGACGATTCCCAACAAAAAAGGGATTGCCTTCAGCGAGTCCTGACAATCAACCCTGAAAATGAACACGCCCTTCGCGCGGTGGCCCGACTGACTGACACGCAAACAAAATCCACCCGATCCGCCACCAATACAAAGAAACACCCCGGACTTTTCAACTTCATCGATCTTATCTTTGGCATCTTCTTAAAAATACCCTTT
>Ga0180435_10005335_pt1 | contig 12545 bp, 9 predicted proteins | sample SS_ome_3_FD_132467 | JGI IMG/M metagenome (GOLD analysis project Ga0180435, IMG submission 132467) | Hypersaline lake sediment archaeal communities from the Salton Sea, California, USA - SS_3_S_1 metaG | ecosystem: Environmental > Aquatic > Non-marine Saline and Alkaline > Hypersaline > Sediment... | reverse complement strand
GAAGATCAGGGCGACGGCAAGGCCCGCGACGATCCCCATCAGGATGCTGCCGTGGCCGCTGGCTGGGGCCAGTCCGATGCCGATGCCGACGAACATGCCGATGGTGACCATGGCATCGGCGGCGAGGTCGAAGTAATGACCGAAGCGGCTGCCCTTGCCGCCGAGCCGGGCGAGTTCGCCGTCGGTATGATCGAGGAAGTTCGAGGCGACGATCAGCAGCGCCGCCAGGTTGGGCATATCGCCCAGGGCGAAGCACGCGGCTCCCGCCAGGCCGACGAGCAGGCGGAGCGCGGTGAAATGATTCGGCATCACGCGCGGCGAATCGATGAATGGCCGGATCAGCCACGCCGCGGCGCGAGCATCCCAGGGTTTGTCGGTCATGTCAGGGAACCCGTTGGTTGTACGTAGCGCCGCAACAGGGCGGGGAGCACGACCAGCGTGCACACGAGCGTCATCGCGAGTCCGACGGTGAGCATTACTCCCATGCTGGCCGTGCCGGCATGCGGCGAGGTGGCAAGATTGCCGAAGCTCGCGGTCGTCGTCAAAGCGCTGAACAGCACCGCGCGTGCCGAACTCGAGGCCATCAGCGAAACGTCGTCGCGCCCGGTAGTCTTGTAGCGATGCAGGATGTGCAGCGCGCTGTCGACGCCGATGCCCATCAACAGCGGTAGCGCGATGATGTTCGCGAAGTTGAAAGGCATGCCGAGCGTGACGCTGACGGCGGTCGTGAGCAGGCCGGCGAGTAACAGCGGCGCCAGCACCACCGCGACCTCGCGTGCGCGCCGCAGGATCACGGTCAGCAACAGCGTGATACAGATGCCGGCGGTGGCGAAGGCCTGGTAGAACGCCTGGGTGACCGCGCGGCTCGCCTCGACGTTGATGATCGGCGTACCGGTCGCGCCCGGTCCCGTCACGGCACGCACCTCGTTGACGAAACGTTCGAGCGCGTGGTTGTCGTCGAGATCCTCGCTGGGCGCAATCTCGAGGCGCTGCAGGCCGTCGGCACTGACCCAGCGCCGGCGCAGTGCTTCGGGCAGGTCTTCGAACGTGAACGACGAGGCGGCGAGTGCGTCGTCGAGACGTTCGAGCAATGCCGGAAAATGCGCCATGAGGGTGGTCTGCAAGGCGGCCAGGCGTTCGCGCGTGGCCGCAGGTGGCAGGGGCTCGAGGTTCTGGTGCAGGCGATCGAAACTGTCGGCAAGCCGGTCGAATGCCGACGCCAGGGGCGCGCCCGGACGGGCCGTGCGCAGGCTCGTGGCAAGCGCCGCCAGGCGCGCCTCGACGTCCGCCGGGACGAGCGCCGAGGCCGTGCCGGCGGTCAATGTGCCGCCCAGGGTGAAGGCGAGGTTCTCGATGAGCGCGAGTTTCTCGTCCTGGGCCGCCGGCACGAGGTCCGTGGGCCGGGTGACGCTGGCCACGCTCGGCAGCGCTTCGAGCTCGCGCGCGAGGCGGGCCGCGCTCGCGGCGTTCGCTTCGACCACGTCGATGTTGTAGATCGATTGCTCGGCGGCGAGGTCGGCGAGCGCGCGCACCGATTCGGCGTTCGGATCGTTGAGATGCAGCGGGTTGTGATCGAAGCGCGCGTGAGGGAGCGCGAGTGACGCGAGCGCCGCGGCGAGCAGGGCGAGCGCGATGACCCGCCCGGGGTGGCGCTGTGCCCCGGTCCGTTCGAGCAGGCGTGCCGTGCGCGCCGTCTTCCGCGCGTGCACCGCGGGCAGGATCTCGAGCAGCACCGGCAGCAGGGTGAGACTCACGACCAGGCCGATGATGATGCCGGCGCCGGCGATCTTGCCGAGCTCGGCGACGCCGCGGTAGCTGGTCGGCAGGAAGGCGAGAAATCCTATCGCGGTCGTCAGCGCGCACAGCGCCAGCGATACCCCGATGTGTCGCGCCGTGGCCAGAATGGCGTCACGCTTGGCACGGCCCGCGCTGAGTTCGCGGTAGCGCAGGCACACGTGGATCGCGAAGTCGACGCCGAGGCCGACGTAGAGCACGGCGAAGGCGATCGAGATCATGTTCAGCGTGCCGACCGCGAGCGCGGCGAAGCAGGCCGTGAGCAACAGGCCGACGACCAGGGTGACCAGCGTTGCCACCACCAGCGACAACGAACCGAGCCCGACCACGAGGCAGGCGGCGACCATGACGAAGGCCAGTAGCGCGGCGCGCTCGGCGCCGTGCATGACACTGTAGAGTTCGTCGTAGCCGAGCGCGGCGGCCCCGGTCAGTCGTATCGCGACCGCGCCGTCGGGTCCGTAGCCGAGTTGACGCGCGGCGTCGCGCACGGCGCCGATGGCACTCTCGGCGGGGAGCAGGCTGTTGAAATCGATCCGCGGCTTGACCGTGAACACCGCGCGCGTCGGCGCGTCGAGACCGTCGCCGCCGAGCAGGTTCTGCCATGACATCGGCGTTGCGTCCCCGGCGAGGAAGGCGTCGACCGTGTCGGCCATGGTCTCGAGTACGGGTGCGAGGCGCGCCGGCGCGCTCGTCGTGTCGGCCGCGGCGATGTCGTCGAGCAGCGCGAGCAGCCCGTTGAGCCCGGGATCCTCGGCGAGACGCCCGAGCAGGGCTTGGGCGCCCGCGAGATCGCTGGTCAGCTGCTCGAGCTCGCCGGTATCCAGGTACAGGAACTGATGCTCGCGGAAGAAGCGGTCCGCCTGCGGCGCGAAGACTTCCTCGAAATGGCTCGTGTCCGCGGCCAGCGCACGTGACAGGCGGCGTGAAGCCGCGTCGGCGAGATCCGGCGTGGGGGCGTCGATGACCACCACCAGGCTGTCACTGAAATAGGGGAAGGCGCGCTGATAGTCGGTGTAGGCGATACGCCATGGCAGCTCTGCCGAGAGCATGTCAGTGGTATCGGTATTGATCGCGATGTTGCTGACGGTGAGTCTCGCGGCCAGCACGGCGAGCAGGCAGAACCCGCTCAACACGAGCCAGGGCCGGCGTACGCAGCGCGCCACGATGCTTTCGATGAACGCGGCGGCGCGGCTTTCGAACCGGCTCGTCATGGCGTTGCGACGGGTGCCGTCATTGCAGGCTCTTTACCGTATCCCGCAGGCCGCGTAGTGCCCGCCGGTAATGTACGGCCAGTCTGAGCATGGGCGGGATCTGCGAGGGGTCGGCCAGCACGACGTTCAGCGTACGCCATGCGCTCAGGGCGCCGTCGCTGCCCATGCCCGCCAACGCGGCGGCCGGAATCTCGAACGCGGCGGGATCGACGATGGCGCGCACGCTGAGGAAGCGACACCCCGCCGAGCGTGCGACGTGGGCAACTGCGGTCGATTCCATGTCGACCGCATCGGCCTCGAAGCGTTCGCGCAGGTGCATTTTTTCGCGCGCGTCGGCAGCAGGGCGATCGAGGCTCAGCACCGTGCCGCGGCGCGCGCCTGCGAGCCGCGAGAGCAGTAGCCCGACCAGGTCGTCATCGGGCTCGAGCGCGTGCCCGCCGCGGGTCAGCAGGCGCTCCGCGACGATCACATCGCCGGGCGCGAGTGCCCGGTCCAGGCCGCCGGCCAGGCCCCAGCTGAGCAGGACTTCGCAACCGGCGCGTACCAGCTCGTTGGTCGCGCGCGCCGCGTTGGCCTGGCCCGGGCCGCTCACGTTGACGCGGTAGGTATGCTGGCCGAGCAGCATACCGATGCCGCCGCCGAAGGCCCTGGCCTCGACGTCGAGAGCCGCGATGATGCCGATGTGCACGGGGCGGGCCCAGTGGAGCGCGTGTCGCGGGCGTGCGCCCTCAGGGCGCGACGCGGCTGCCGGCGATGTCGGCGACGCTCGCCAGCGGCGTACTGATGCGGCTCTGCGGCAGCCCCGTCGAGGCGAGGCCGAACAGTGCCTCGAGCGCGCGATCCGAGCGCACCAGGAGGTTGGTGGTGAGAATAGTGGCCTTGACCGCGCGCCGCGAGATCTTGACCTCGCTGCCGCTGGCGAAATCGCGGTGCCGATTGAGCTTGCGCAGCGTCAGCACGGCCATGCCCAGCGCCCACAGGCAGAAGCGACGGATACCGGGCTCATCGGCCGGCAGCATCAGCGTGTAACGCAGCGCGTTGCGAAGATGGCCGTGGGCCGTCGCGATGAGCTGACCGAAAGCTTCCTCGAAGGCGGCGCCGCCCTGACCCGGCGCGATCTCGCTCAGGCGCACGCCGCGCTGGACGAAGATGTCGCGCGGCAACCAGCACGCGCCCCGCTCGCGGTCATCCCACACGTCCTTGAGGATGTTGGTCATCTGCAGGCCCTGCCCGAACGACACCGCGAGATGCATCATCTCTGTCTCGCGCGCGGCGAGCGACGGGCAGTGATCGCAGAACAAGGTGGTCAGCATCTCGCCGACAACGCCTGCCACGTAATAGCAGTAACGGTCCATTGCCGCCTGGTCGGCGACGCCGTCGAGTGTCTCCTGGCCTTGGTAATGGACCATGCCCTCGGCCATGATGCGCACGCAGCGCGCCATTGCCGCCTGCTGGGCCGGATTGAGCGCGTGCGTGATGCGGACGACCGAGGCCGTGCCCGCGATCAGCTCGCGTTCGGCGGCAGTCGCATGCGGCGCGAGGCGTGGTGCGAGTTCCGCGGCGAACGGCGCGGCGTCGGCGCGGCCGTCGACGATCGCGATGAACTGTTCCGAGTAACGCTGTTTGTCCGCGAAGGCCAGCCCGGCGTCGTCCTCGATGGTGTCGGCGATGCGGCACAGCAGGTAGGCGTTGGCGACCGCGCGGTAGAGCGCCGCAGGCAGTTGCGGGATGGTCAGCGCGAACGTGCGCGACACCCCTTGCAGGATATGGTGCTGGAAGCGTTCGTCTTGCGTGGTCGGTTCCGAACCCATCGGGCGTCATCGTCGCTAGCTGCGGTGGCGCCGGCGATTCTACACCGCGCGACCGATCGCCGCAGCCGCAGCCGGGACGCGTCGTGCCGGGGCCGGTTCAGGGGGCCATCAACGGGACGCCGGCTATGTAGACGTGCCAGCGCGTCAGCACCAGGGCGTAGATCACGAGGCCGGCGGCGATCGCGACGGCATCGAGCATGTCGCGCGGATTGCTCACGACCGCACCCCGTCCGCTGCGCTTGACCGCGATCATGTCGACGACGGCCCAGGCGAGAAAGCTGCCGAACAGCAACATCGAGGCGAGGTCGCCGTTGGCGACGAGGTGCGCGACGGCCCAGGTCTTGATCGCGATGAGCATCGGGTTGCGCAGGCGTGCCTTGATGTTGCAGGGCAGGTAGGCGGCGACGAGCAGCACGAATACCGGCAGCATGAGGAGCATGGTCACGTGACGTGTCCACACCGGCGGCGACCATATCGCGATTCGGGGCGCGTCGCCGTAGCCCATCACGATGGCGACGAAGCCGGCCAGCGAGACGAGCGAGAACAGCGCCCGGTAGGGCAGCGCTCCGAGGCGGTCGACGAGCGCCGCGCGAGCGTCTCGGAACATGCAGAAGCTGTGCGCGGCGAAGAACACCACGAGTCCGGTCACCAGCAGCGTCATTGATCCATTCCTCCCGCTATCGACGTCGCAGGCTTACCTTGTACGCGCAAACGCCAGGGTGGGCAAATGCCGGCTTGCCGGAGGCCGGGGTCGGCCGTGGAACGGGGTCCCGGCTGACTCCCTGCCGCGCGAGGGCGGCAGGGAGTCGGAGCGGACGGGGCTGCCGCCTCAGCGCGCCGGACGCGCGGTGATTTCAACGCGACGGTTTTCGCGCCGCCCGGCTGTGCTTGCGTTGTCGGCAATGGGCTCGCTCTCGCCGCGTCCGGCGGTGCTCAGGCGTGCGCCGTCGATACCGGCGGCCGCCAGGTAGTCGCGCGCGGCGTCGGCACGGCGCCGGGAAAGTCGGCGGTTGTACTCGGCGTCGCCGATGGAGTCGGTGTGACCGACGAGTTCCAGCCGTACGTGGGGATTGTCGCGCACCGTCTGCACTACCTCGTCGAGGATGTCCTCGGCGGCGGTCGTCAGCGTCGCCTTGTCGAAGGCGAAATGAACGCCTTCGAGTCGCGGCATGCGCGGGCAGCCGCTGGCGTCGACCGGCGTGCCGGCAGCGGTACCGGGACAATCATCGGCGGCGTCCGGCACACCGTCGCCGTCACCGTCGGCCGCGGCAACCGGTTCCGGCGGCGCGGGTGGTGGCGCCGCGAGTGCATCGTCGACGGCAGCCATCGCGCTCATGTAGGCCTCGCGACAGGCCGCGATGTGGTCGTCCTGCAGATCCTCGCTGGCCTGTTCGAGCCAGCAGTCGTAGGACGATTGCGCGCGCGCCGCGGCCGTCGCCGCTTTGTCGCGCGCGCCCGCGCCGAGCGCGCCGACGAGGCGCTGGTGGGCGCTGTCGAGCGCCGCGACGTAGCCCGCGTCGAGAAACGGCGCGCGTTTTGCGACCGCTTCGGGAGCCGGGGGCTGACCGCGGCGCGCGGCTTCGGCGCGGGCCATGTAGGTCTCGGCATCGCGGTGGTCACCCTGGCGTCGCTCGAGTTCGGCCAGGTTCTGGTAGCCGCGCGCAAGCGCGTCGTCGAAAGCAGCGCGATCCGCCGCGAGCGCTTGTGCGCAGTGGCAGGAGAGCACGACGGCGAGTGCCGCCGCTCCCCGCGTGATGGGAATTGCAGCCATTCATTGAGCCTCTGTGTCGGGTTGGGCGGACGACTGCAGCCGCGTGGCTGCGGTCCGTTGACGGGCGCGGTGACGTGCCGCTAGAAGTTGAAACCAACGCCAACCGAGTAGGGCACGACCCCGTTGTCGCAGCACTCGTCGAACGGCACTTCGTAGGAGATGTTGCCGAACATGAACGTGCTTTCGTTGACGTAGTACTTCAGGCCGACCTCCGGACCGAACACGGCCTCGTCAGCCACCGTCGCGCCATAGATGCCTCCGACGTTGAGGCCCAGGTAGGGCTGCCAGCGGCCGTGATCCCATTGATAAGCGGCCTGTCCGATGGTGCGGCCGCCGAACAGGGTGCTGTTGTTGTCGTCGTTGAGCTGCAGGCTCTGCTTGACGGTGAACAGCCAGTTCTTGGTCTTGTAATAGCCGAGCGAACCGGTCACGCCGAAGTTCGAATTGTCGAACTCGTCGTCGGACTGGCCGGAGCCGGTCAGCGTCGACTCCCAGGTGCCGGCGCGCGGGCCGGGGTCGAGGCTGTAGGGTGAATCGCCATCCGATTGCGCAAGCGTTGCCGGGCTCGCAGCAGCGACTGCGAGAGCGAGCAGGGTTGTCCTCATGTGGTTCTGGCTCCTCCCCGCGGTTGCAGGTGAACGCGCACGCGACGGCGGGGGTGGCGGCGCAGGCGCGGGCCCGGCGCCCGGTGCGTGCCGCGAGGGGCTGCACGACCGGAATGCCGATGCCTGCTACGCCAGTCGCAAGGGACGTGCCAGCCGCTACCTGTGCGCTGGCCGCGCTAGCCGCCGCCGCAGGCAACGCGAGCGCGCGCAAGGCTTACAAGGCGCTGCAATATTTACCTGTCGCAGACACCAGCGCCGGCGCACGCTCACGCCGGCAGCGAGGCAGGGCTCGCCGGCGATTTGTGCCGCCCGGCTCCGCCGCGACCGGCTGCCCTTGCGGCAGCCGGCGCGTCACGCGTTCAGAACGCGTCGCCCGGCACGCGCACCCAGCCTTCCATCAGGACTCGTGCGCTTCGACTCATCATGGCCCGGGTCACCTGCCACTCGTCGCCCTGCCGGATCGCCTCGGCGCCGACCCGCAACGTGCCCGAGGGATGCCCGAAGCGCACCGCGTTGCGTTCGCCGCCGCCCGCGGCGAGATTGACCAGCGTGCCGGGGACGGCGGCCGCGGTGCCGATGGCGACGGCGGCGGTGCCCATCATCGCGTGATGCAGCTTGCCCATCGACAGCGCGCGTACCAGCAGGTCGACGTCTCCGGGCTCGATCGCCTTGCCGCTGGAGGCGACGTAACGCCGTGGCGGCGCGACGAAGGCGACCTTGGGCGTGTGCTGCCGCGCGGCGGCCTCGCTGACGTCCGTGATCAAGCCCATGCGCAGTGCGCCGTGCGCACGAATGGTCTCGAAGCGCGCGAGCGCCTGCGGGTCGCCGTTGATGTCGTCCTGCAGCTCCGTGCCCGTGTAGCCGAGTGCCTCGGCATCGAGGAAGATGGTCGGGATGCCGGCGTTGATCATGGTCGCCTCGAAAGTGCCGATGCCGGGGACTTCGAGCTGGTCGACGAGATGGCCGGTCGGGAACATCGAGCCGCCGCTGTCATCGGCCGGATCGACGAAATCGAGTTGTACCTCGGCGGCCGGAAACGTCACGCCGTCGAGTTCGAAATCACCGGTTTCCTGCGGCTGCCCGTCGGTCATGGGGACGTGGGCGACGATGGTCTTGCGGATGTTGGCCTGCCAGATGCGGACGGTGGCGATGCCGTTGTCCGGCACGCGCGCGGCATCGACCAGGCCGCTGGCGATGGCGAACGGGCCGACCGCGGCCGACAGGTTGCCGCAGTTGCCGCTCCAGTCGACGAACGCGGTGTCGATCGAGACCTGACCGAAGAGGTAGTCGACATCGTGCTCGGGCATGCTGCTACGCGACACGATCACCGTCTTCGATGTGCTCGACGTGGCGCCACCCATGCCGTCGGTGTGCTTGCCGTACGGGTCGGGACTGCCGATCACGCGCAACAGCAACGCGTCGCGCGCCGCGCCCGGCGTGCGGGCGCGCTCGGGGAGATCGTCGAGGCGGAAGAACACGCCCTTGCTGGTGCCACCGCGCATGTAGGTGGCCGGGATCCGGATCTGGGGTGCGTGGGGCATGACATCGTTTCCTCTACGTGGCGGGGCGGGCGACACCTCGCCCGCCCCGGTTGATCAAGCGCCGCGCAGCGTGCGGTCTCGCGCGACGGCCCGCGCCGCGGCGCGACGGGGCGACGCGCGCTAGACGGGCGCGCCGGATCGCAGCGAACCCGGCGTGGCCGCCGTCAGCCGGCCGAGGCCGCGGACGATTCGAGAAAGTCCTGAGCAAAGCGCTGCAGCACACCGCCGGCTGCATAGATCGAGACTTCTTCCGCCGTATCGAGGCGGCAGGTCACCGGCACTTCGACCCGCTCGCCGTTGCGGCGATGGATGACGAGTGTGAGATCGGCGCGCGGCGCCGGCGTGCCGACGACGTCGTAGGTCTCGGTGCCGTCGATGGCGTAGGTCTTGCGCGTCTCACCGGGCTTGAATTCGAGCGGCAGCACGCCCATGCCGATCAGGTTGGTGCGGTGGATGCGTTCGAAGCCTTCGGCGACGATCGCCTCGACGCCGGCGAGGCGCACGCCCTTGGCCGCCCAGTCGCGCGAGGAACCCTGGCCGTAGTCGGCGCCGGCGACGATGATCAGGGGCTGTTTGCGCTGCAGGTAGGTTTCGATTGCTTCCCACATGCGCATCACGTCGCCCTCGGGCTCGAGGCGCGCCAGCGAACCCTGCTTCACTTCGCCGTCCTCGACCGCCATCTCGTTGATGAGCTTCGGGTTGGCGAACGTCGCGCGCTGCGCGGTGAGATGGTCGCCGCGGTGGGTCGCGTAGGAATTGAAGTCCTCTTCGGGCAGGCCCATCTTGGCCAGGTACTCACCGGCCGCGCTGCTGGCCAGGATGGCGTTCGAGGGCGGGAGGTGATCGGTGGTGATGTTGTCGCCGAGCACGGCCAGCGGGCGCATGCCCGCGAGCGCGCGTTCACCGGCCAGCGCGCCTTCCCAGTAGGGCGGGCGGCGGATGTAGGTGCTCTGCGGGCGCCACTCGTAGAGCGGGCTCGCGGCGCGCTCGACCTTGATATGCGCGAACATCGGTTCGTAGACGCTGCGGAACTGCTCGGGCTTGACCGATGAAGCGACGATGGCGTCGATCTCTTCGTCGCTCGGCCAGATGTCCTTGAGCGTGACCGGCTTGCCGTGCTGGTCGACGCCGAGCGCGTCCTTTTCGATGTCGAAGCGCACCGTGCCCGCGATCGCGTACGCGACGACCAGCGGCGGCGAAGCGAGGAAGGCCTGCTTGGCATAGGGATGGATACGGCCATCGAAGTTACGGTTGCCGGACAGCACGGCCGTGGCGTAGAGATCGCGGTCGATGATCTCCTGCTGGATCTTCGGGTCGAGTGCGCCGCTCATGCCGTTACAGGTGGTGCAGGCAAACGCGACGATGCCGAAGCCGAGTTTCTCGAGTTCGTCCAGCAGGCCGCTCTCCTCGAGGTAGAGCCTGACCGCCTTGGAACCCGGCGCGAGCGAGCTCTTCACCCATGGTTTGCGGGTCAGCCCGCGCGCGTTCGCGTTGCGCGCGATGAGCCCGGCGGCGATGACGTTGCGCGGGTTGCTGGTGTTGGTGCAGCTCGTGATGGCGGCGATGATGACCGCGCCGTCCGGCATCTTGCCTTCCTCGGTATCGATATGCTTCGCGATACCGGCGGCGGCGAGATCGCTGGTCGCGACGCGCCGGTGCGGGTTGGAGGGGCCGGCGAGGTTGCGCACCACCGAGGAGAGATCGAATTCGAGCACCCGTGGGTACCGGGCCTCGGCGAGGTCGTCGGCCCACAGGCCGGCCGTCTTGGCATAGGTCTCGACCAGCTTGACCTGCTCCGGCTCGCGCCCGGTCAGGGTGAGATACTCGAGCGTCTGCTGGTCGATGTAGAACATCGCCGCGGTCGCGCCGAACTCGGGCGTCATGTTGGAAATCGTCGCGCGGTCGCCGAGGGTCAGGGCGGCCGCGCCCTCGCCGAAGAATTCGAGGTAGGTCGAGACGACACGCTCCTTGCGCAGGAACTCGGTCAGCGCGAGGACGATATCGGTCGCGGTGATGCCCGGCTGGCGCTTGCCGCTCAGCTTCACGCCGACGATATCGGGCAGGCGCATGTACGAAGCGCGGCCGAGCATGACGCTCTCGGCCTCGAGGCCACCGACGCCGATGGCGATCACGCCGAGTGCGTCCACGTGCGGCGTGTGACTGTCGGTGCCGACCAGGGTGTCGGGGAAGGCGACACCGTCGCGCGCGTGGATCACCGGCGACATCCGCTCGAGGTTGATCTGGTGCATGATGCCGTTGCCCGGCGGGATCACGTCGACGTTCTCGAACGCGGTCTTGCACCAGTTGATGAAGTGGAAGCGATCGTCGTTGCGGCGATCCTCGATCGCGCGGTTCTTCTCGAAGGCATCGGGCTCGAAGCCGGCATGTTCGACGGCGAGCGAATGATCGACGATGAGCTGCGTCGGCACTACCGGGTTGACCGCGGCCGGGTCCCCGCCCTTGGCCGCGATGGCGTCGCGCAGTCCGGCGAGATCGACCAGCGCGGTCTGTCCGAGGATGTCGTGACAGACCACGCGCGCCGGGAACCACGGGAAGTCGAGTTCCTGCTTGCCCTCGATGATCTGCCCGAGCGCGGCGGTCAGGTCGGCCGGGTCGCAGCGGCGCACGAGGTTCTCGGCCAGCACCCGCGAGGTGTAGGGCAAGGTCGCGTAGGCACCGGGCCGGATGTCGTTGACGGCGGCGCGGGTATCGAAGTAGTCGAGCTCGGTACCCGGCAGGGGTTTGCGATATTTGGTGTTCATGGCGTTCAGACTGGACTCGCTGAGGGCGACGGGAGGTGAACGCGCAATTCTAACATTTCCCGCCGCCGGGGCGGTCCACCGCGGGCGCCGGGATCGCGCACCGTCGGGGCGGAATCGATGCAGCGCTGCGTCCGCCCGGGCTGCCCACGCGGGTGTCGAAGGGCAGGCGAAAAAAAGGCCGGGACGAGCCCGGCCTTTGCAGCAGATCGGCTGCCTCGCGGCAGCGCGTCGCTAGCGTTCAGGCAGCGCGTCGGCGCACCAGGGTGAGGCCGCCGAGTGCGGAGCCGAGCAGCAGCACGGCGCCGGGCAAGGGCACGACGGTCACCGCGCCGGGCAGGATCTGCCCGCGGATCTCGCCGCTGCCGAAGGTCGCGGTGTGCAGGTTGAAGTACAGGTCGCCGGCAAACAGCGCGGCTTCGAGCGCGGCATCGATGACGGCGGCGCCGGCAAAGATGCCCTCGACCTTGCCTTCACCGGTGATCAGCGTGCCGGGGTTGGTCGAATCGATGAAGATGCGCACCGGGCCGTTGGAACCCGCGGGCGCCTCGTGGATGTGCGCGGTGGGGCCGGAGCCGGCGGTGTTGACTGGCGAGGTCAGGCCGCGAAAGGACAGGTTCCAGACGAGCTCCTTGCTGGCCGAGTCGAACAGGACGAGGGCGCTGCCGTTACCGGGCGTCGCTACGGCCGGAACTTCCTGCGAACCGCTGAGCAGGGCGCCGAACTCGAAAATGGCTGCGTGCGCGCTGGCGGCGCAGAACAGCGTGGCGGCGGCGATGGTGCGAAGTGCGTGCTTGAACATGGACGTAGCCTCCCTTGGCATTCCAGGACTGGATGGTCTCCTGTGTCCATTACAGCACCATGACGATGCTCGTGCCAGTGGCGCCGTCGTGCTTCGCCCGCGCTCCCCGCGGGCGGGTTCGCCACCAGGACCGCTGGCCAACGAAAATACCCGGTCCATTCCGGGCTGCGCGCCCTGCGAGCGGCGCAGCGCGCGACGAGCGGCTGGATGCTTGAATGGCCGGGGTGACGGGCTTTGAACCTACCACCCCT
>Ga0180435_10005334_pt1 | contig 12546 bp, 10 predicted proteins | sample SS_ome_3_FD_132467 | JGI IMG/M metagenome (GOLD analysis project Ga0180435, IMG submission 132467) | Hypersaline lake sediment archaeal communities from the Salton Sea, California, USA - SS_3_S_1 metaG | ecosystem: Environmental > Aquatic > Non-marine Saline and Alkaline > Hypersaline >... | reverse complement strand
TGGTTTGCGGATACGTAAAACGACGGTTTTTGTCGGCCAGTGCTATCGTGTTGGGATATTTAGCGGCATTCATCTTGAGCTGCTGGCCCAAATTCATCCAGGCGGTCATAGGCGGCGCTCCTTATTGCTAATATCAAAGTGATATATTTTTCGTGCTTCTATCATGTGATACTTGAAACTCTAATTTCTGTGCCTCGGCTACGCAAGCTGGAAAGCCAGAAAGCTAGGATGCTAGCAGGCAGCCAATTGCTAAGAGCATATAGCAGCGTCCCAGCTTCCCAGCCTCCTAGCGTCCTGGCTTTCTATCAATTGGTAACCCGACAAACTCAATGAACCCAACAAACCCAACAAACTAAATTGAAATGCGTACATCAACGACCACCACGCTATCCTCGAAAGCCAGCGTTGGATTCAGATCCAATTCCTGAATGGCCGGGTGATCCGAAACCAACTGGGAAAGGCGTTGAATGAGCTGCACAATACCCTCACGATCAACGCCGGCTTGACCCCTAACGCCTTTGAGGATGGGCGCCAATTGGATGGCATCCAGCATTTCCCGGGCTTCGAATTCTGTTACCGGTGTCAGATTAAAAACCACATCCTTGAATACCTCTACGTAGATGCCTCCCATGCCAAACATAAGCAAATGTCCCAACCCCGGCTCTGCCTTGGCGCCTAAAATAACTTCCAGACCGCCAGGTACGAATTTCTGAATCAGGAATTTTAGATCATCCGCTTGGAGGCGCTGCTGCATATCAGCCACAGCCTGCTCCACGTCGGCTGCACGCGTTAAATTGACAGCAACGGCACCCATGTCGCTTTTGTGAACAATTGAAACGGCATCTGCCTTGACCACTACCGGAAAACCGATTTTTTCCGCGGCAGCAGCAGCATCTTCAGGTGCTGTGGCCAGACTGTATTCAGCACATGGAATCCCATAGGCAGTCAAAACATCATACGCATCGGCGGCCGCTAGAAAATTCCGCCCTGACGCCTCTGCTGTGCTCAGTATATGGGCGACCTTATTTTTATCCACGTCGTCAAACATCGTCGCCGTACCGATGTCACGCGCCTGAATGGCCTGATAGCGAACCAATGCGTTCATGGCACGTGCGGCCTCCCCAGGCAAACTGAATGTAGGAACCTGGGCATCCTTGAGGATCTTGACTGTTTCAGTCCATTGGCGTTTATCCGTCATCAGATTGCAAACCATGGGTTTACGTTGTTGCCGATTGACCTCGGCGATTTCCTTGGCAATGCTGTCGGTATCCACAAAGAACGGCGTTACAAAATTAATGTAAAGTGCATCAAAGGTGTCGTCTTCCAGCATGGCATCCATGCAGGTGCGGTAGTGGGCGGCATTCCCGGTTGCCAACACATCCACCGGATTATTGACAGAAGCTTCCGGGTAAAGGTTCTCTTTTAGGACGGTCTCGGTTTTAGCTGAAAGCGGCGGGATCTCAGCGCCGGCGCCCACCAGGATATCCGTGGCGATAACTGCGGGGCCGCCTGTATTGGTGATGAGACCCACACGCTTGCCTCTGGGTATCGGCTGGGAGGCAAATGCAGCTGCAGCTTGAATGAGTTCGCCTTCGTCCATAAAAGTCAATACGCCGGCCTTTTTGAAAATCAGGTCCGTGGCCAAATCCTCCTTGGCGAGCCCGCCGGTATGAGAAGCAGCCGCCTTGGCGCCTTCCATGGTACGGCCGGCTTTCATGGCCAAAATCGGCTTTTTGGCGGCAACTTCGCGGGCTACTTTCATAAATGTAGCCGGATCCCGCAAACCTTCAACATACGTGACGATCACGCGGGTTCCATCATCATCACCGAGGTATTGTATAATTTCAGGAATGGTGATGTCACAGGCATTGCCGTTGGATGCATAAATACGCGTACCCACACCCATGGCTGAAAAACCCTGGTGGATGACTTCGGCCACGCCACCACTGAGCGCCACAATGGAAATATGGCCGATCTCCGGTTTGGTAAACGTAAAGTTGCAATAGGCCCTGACATCGGAGTCGCTGTTGATGATTCCCTGGCAATTGGGGCCCAGCACTCGGATATTATACTGCTTGGCCTTTTCAAGAAAATCCTTTTCGTAGACTTCGCCCTCGGGACCGATTTCAGAGAATCCACCCGAATTGATAATAATATTTTTGACACCTTTTTTGCCGCAATCTTCTACTGCCATGGGAACAAATTTGGCTGGAATTACCATGTGAACCACATCGATGTTATCGGGGGCATCCAAGATTGATTTATAAGCTTTTATACCGCGTACTTCATCGGCCTTCGGATTGATGGGGAAAATTGGGCCTTTGAATCCAAAATCAACCAGATTACGGATGACACGATTGCCGATGGACAATTCTTTGGTGGACGCTCCGATCACGGCGACGGACTTGGGTCGAAACAAACTTTCCAGCATGGGATCCTCCAATAAAATAAAATTTAGACCTTTTGCGGCTGCCTGCAAAGTTTAAGCCGGTCAGCCGTCCATTTTTTGCTCATTTTAGGTGGACGCTTACAAAAATTTTAACTTTCTTCTAGCTGTTCGATAAAAGCCTCCACATTGGTCTTGGTTTGTTCATCTGACAGCAGACGCAGGTCGTTTAAATCGCCGTTGATGGTCAGGCTCGGGATCTTGGTGATACTTTCCAAACGCTGGGGCAGGCCATACCGGCAGTTAGAGTTGTTGGGACATGTTTTGGCATCGTGATAGACGACACCATCGATGTCGAAGAATTTGAGTTTGTTTTTGATATAGTCTTCCTTGTACTCGTCCGAACGCACAATAAACAGTTCGGTATAGGCTCTGGCCATGCTATTAAACGGATCCTCAGCATCTAGGGCAGAAAAAATCCAGGAGCTACAATAAGTCGAGGCGATGACGCTGGCGTTTAAGGCGGCGAACAGCTTGGAATGCATGCTCAACCGTCCCCACACCGGCATACCTTCCCAGTATATGCGATGTTGCTCGTCGTCGATAACGCCAACACCCTGATCCACGCGTTCCTGCAATTCTTCTAACAGCAGGTTATAGGCATCGATGGCCTTTTGGGTGCCGCGGCCAACGACGGCCGGTCCCATTAAAGTGGTGGCATCGAAAAATGAAATGGGGGAGGGTTTGGCGGCCGCTGCCGCTAGACATTTTTCCCACAGATCAGAACATTCCCGGGAAAGCCCGACGGCGCGTTTGAATTCATCCATATCGAGTTTGCGTCCGGCTACCGCTTCCAACGGCTCGACGATATTTTCCAGTTGCTGGGCAATTGAAGTGATATGTGCTGGTGTGACATCTTTGACGCCGCGATAGGTATGTACCCCCACCACCGGAACATTGAATTTTTCGCCATACCAAGCAAACCAATCCTGTACATCACGACACTGATTGGTATTGAAAACCAGTACATCGGGTTTGGGTACCGAATCAATGCCTTTAAAAGCCCGTGAAAGCGGTGTAACGCCCTCCAAAAAAGCACCCACATCAGCCGTGAGATAGGAACAAATGTCCGGTGAGTAACCCAAGGCATTGGCTTTTGGGATTAAATCAACAGCCATGCGGGTGGTACCGAGCATGGCGGAGTGCGTTTCCGGAAAATAGGTTAAATAGCCCATGCCGCGCAAAATCTCCGCCGGGCCGACACTGGTACACCAGGCTACCTTTTGCTTACCGCTTTTGGATGCCTCGTCCAGTTCGTAGTAGTAATCGGCCATGAATTTTCCCATATCCCGGGCCGTTTTCAAACGTCGAATATTGATTTTTTTCTCGTCATTCATGCGATACTCCTTGGTTCGAAATTTACTTGAATGAAAATATAGTCACTTTTAACGACAACCTACTTGCTTGAATTTTGCATCGCTAGAAAGCTGGGATGCCAGGATGCTTGAATGCCGCCAATAGCTAAATGCTGATAGCCGCATCCTAGCGTCCTGGCATCCTAGCTTCCCGGCAATCTGTTGAATCAAACAAACTCAATAAATCCAAGTAATTCATTCTATACTAACGATATGTTAGGATTCGAGGATTCCAGGGGCCAAGGATCCGAGTGAAGCTCAAAGTCGAGAGCTCTTATGCTCCAATTATCCTCTTACCTTCAGTTTTTGCAAATATAGGGCTGCCGATCGGTATCGGGATCGAAAAGTTAGGAAACGGTACCGATTTCGATTTAAGAAGCAGCGCAACATATTATATGTTCTATGACCAATCAGCTATGACCGGCGAAGACGATCGGCTATTAGGCTCATTCTGAATTCTGGCTTCTGTCTCCTGACTTCTAAGAACTTACCCTTGACCCCTGGAATCCTTGGCCCCTTCGAGTGCATACAGCGCCGCACCAATGGCACCAGTCAGTTGCGGATATTCGGGTACGCAGATGGATCTGCCAATCATTTCTTCCATCATTGTAACCAAATACGGATTGTGGGCCACAACCCCGCCGGTCATTACCACCTTTTCACTGAATGCATCCATTTCGATGACGCGTTTGGTTACGGAATAGAACAGGCCTTTGATAATATCGCTGATTTTTTTGCCGCGCCTGATATTTTCCAGAACCTCGGTCCCCGAAAATACCGTACAGAAACTGCCTAATTTGACCATGTCTTCGGATTGCCGGGCCAGACCATCCATATCTTCCAGCGGGATGTCCAGGCGGGGAGACATCTCTTCTAAAAATGCGCCTGTGCCGGCGGCACATTTGCGATTCATTTTAAAACCGGTTCGACGGCCGGTTTCATCTAACTTGATGACTTTATTATCCTGACCGCCAATGTCGATAATCGTGATGGCTGTCGGATAGTAAAGGTAGCATCCTTTGGCGTGACATCCTATCTCGGTTTTGGTCTCATGCGTGTAGGTGACATTCTTGCGACCATAACCGGTGGATACAACCCGCTGAATATCTTGCTTGGAAGCATTCGCCATTTCCAGGGATATTAGTAGGCAGCGATTCGCAGTTGCGCTAAAATCGGTGCCTGACTTTTGAACCGCATGACCGACAAGGTGTTTATGATTGTCCAGGATCGCGACCTTGGTTCGAGATGCCCCTACATCCACACCCACATAAATAGGTTTTGAAGACGACATTATCTGGATTCTAATCCTTTAACCAGCGATCGTAGGGTGATGTTATAGGGTGTTTCAATGCCGGCGCGTTCACCGTACTCCACAAATTTGCCATTGATATAGTCTATTTCGGTTCGCCGGTTATTTTCGATGTCCATCAACATGGATGGTTTATGGTTGCCGGCATTGCCCATGTAGGCAATGGCGTGTGGATAAAAATCCCAGCCAAGATCGATCTCGTTGGCACGGGCGACTTTAATACATTCCTTAACGAGATTATCGACAATGTTAAAGACAATCGGATCGCCCATGGCCTGTGCCATGGTCAGACCGGTTACCGCACAAACGGGATTCATACAGGCATTCATGACCGCTTTGCGCCATACCATCGATATGATTTGGTCGGTATGTTCGGTTTCGAGACCACTTCGGGTTAAAGACTTGGCGATGGCAATCGCGGCGTCCTTTGATTCCGGATCGAGTTCTTGTATATAGTGGGGCGGGTGGTGAAACGGCATGATGACATGCCCGGGCGCTTTTAAGCCGCATCCATAGTTCACAACTGCCCGCATGGAAGCTTTAGCGCCCAGTGTTTTTGATATTTCCAGCTCGGTATCGATGCCGTTTTGCCAGCTCACAACCGACATGCCTTCCTGGTAAAATCCTTCAATGGCCGAGACAATAAGGGGTAGGGCATTGGCCTTTACCGTAATAATTATGACATCGGGTGGATTGTCGGCGATTTCGTCAACAGCTTGACAGACACGGGTAACCGGTTGAACCAAATTTTCAGCCCCTTCAATGGTGATGCCGGGATCCAATGCCGGTGCCAGCAGCTCCTCCAAAATATCGCACAGGGTGACATCATAGCCATTTTTGGCCAGGAATGCGGCCGCGATACTGCCAACAGGGCCGGCGCCGATGACGGCGAACTTCTGGGGATTTAACACTTTATCCATTGCCATACCCACCCCCTTTTAAAAGAAAATATCGAATATCGAATAAGAAATTTTGAACCGCAGAGGTCAAGTCCTGATTCAAAATTGTCACCTTTAAAGCGTATTACCACCTCACTAGTACCGCCATCTATTACAAAGCCATTCTGCCTGCTGCCCTTAAGTAATTCCCTCGCAAGAGGGAATCCAGTAAAGGCAATCAGCTAAAGGCTCTTCCTGGATCCCCTTTTTCAAGGGGATGACAACCGAAGACTGGAATGCAATAAAACAGCTTTTAGCAATAAGCTATAAGTGGTTGTGGGGTTATAACAAAATGCTCAAAGCTGAATTTCCGGCTATTTGTAATCCGTATTCTGATTCCTGTCTTCTGTCTCCTGGCTTTTGATTTCTAAATTCCCTGTTCGAAATTCTGCGGTTCGTTTGGAAAATTCTTAAGCCAGATGCATTGTGCTCAACGCAATTGTTTCGGCCGTTCGTCCACAACCCGCAGCGCCTTGCCTTCGCTACGGGCAATGAATTTGGGTTCAACTAAATTCACTTCCACGCTGATACCCATGTTGCCTTTAATATGCCCCATGATTTTGCCTTCGACTTCCGACTGCTTTTCCTTGCCGGCATCGTATACTTCCTTTTTGGCTTCAACTTGGACAATTAGCTGGTCAAGATAGCCTTTTTTGCGGACGACCAGGCGGTATTGGGGCTCGACTTCTTCGACATCCAGCAGCAGCGATTCGATTTGTGATGGAAACACATTGACACCACTGATGATCAGCATGTCGTCGGTACGACCAAATACTTTCTGCATTTTGATTAGCGTGCGGCCACAGGCACATTTTTCACGTCGAAGGCTGGTAATGTCTTTTGTGCGATAGCGAATCATCGGCATGGCTCTGCGCTGCAAGGATGTGAATATGAGCTCACCTTTTTCTCCCAGCGGTACCGGTTCCATTGTGGCCGGATCTACGATTTCAGCTAGATAGTGGTCCTCATTGATATGCAGTCCGTCCTGAACCTCGCAGTCAAAGGATACGCCCGGCCCACCCAGTTCCGTTAATCCGTAAGCTTCATGGGCCTTAATGCCCATGCGTTCCTCAATTTCCTTGCGCATTGGCGTGGTCCAGGGTTCGGCACCGAATATGCCTGCTCTAACGGGTAAAGATCGAATGTCGACTTTTAATTCCTCAGCTCGTTCCGCAATCGTCAATGCATAGGAGGGCGTACAGCAGAGAATATTGGTACCAAAGTCTTGCATGATCGTAATTTGGCGTTCGGTTAAGCCGGCACTTGTCGGTACGGTCGCACATTTAAGACCGGTGGCTCCCTGATGAAATCCAAGACCACCGGTAAACAGACCGTGGCCGTAGGCATTTTGGACAACATCTTCGGGTCTGACACCTGCGGCCCAGAAATTTCGAACCATACATTCGGTCCATTGTTCCAAATCTTCGAATGTATAAGGCCCGGTAATGGGTTTCCCAGTCGTTCCGGAGGATGCGTGCACCCGGACCACATCCTTCATGGGAACGCTACACAAACCAAAAGGGTAATTGTCACGCAGATCTTCCTTGACAGTTACCGGGAATTTGGCAATATCTTCCAAGCTTTTGATATCACCCGGTTTCAAATTCATTTCTTTGAATTTTTTTTGATAAAATGGAACTTTTTTAGATACCCACTCAACAGTTTCTTTCAATTTTTCTAGTTGGAATTTTTGGAGCTTTTCAACCGGCATACACTCAAATTCTTTGTTCCAGGGCATATGCTACCTCCTTCTTGGCAGTTTCATTTTAAAGAATTATCGGAATCATGTGAATAGAATTAAATATCTAAGAGCCTATTTATTGCGAACATCCAACATCCAACATCGATGTTCAGTCTTTTAAGCCTGAGCTGCTGCTTGTTCTGCGGCTGCAAAACCCAATTCAAAGGCCTTGATATTGATATCCAGAAAGGCAGCCTTTGTGGTCGAACGGATGGCTTGTCTGATACTGTCGGCGGATAAGGGCAGCATGCCTGTTTGAATTAGGGCACCCAACAATACGATATTCAGGGACATGGGATTGCCGGCCTGTTTGGCAAGTTCAGAGCCATCAAATGCAATAAATTTTCCGGTCTTGGCTTTTATTAGGCTTTGCAATTCATCCATATCCGGATATTTTCCAATGCCGATGCCGACGGTGAACGGCGGCAGGGGTGCCGTATTGGTAATTACGACAGTGTCTGCGCTGCATTTATTCAGAGCGCGCAACGTTTCTGAAGGCTCGAATCCAACCAGAATATCGGCTTCGCCGTCGGAAATAATAGTACTTTGGGCATCACCAAAAACTATGGCTGATTCGACAACACCGCCCCTTTGGGCCATGCCGTGAATTTCACTCATCCGTACGGGGATGTCGGAAATAAGGGCTGCCTCGCCGAGTACTTTAGATGCCAATAAGTTGCCCTGGCCACCTACCGCAACAATAATCAATTTTTTTGTTTCCATGATTGTTCCAATCGTAATTTTATTTTTTTCCGCACTTGCGCGGCCAAAAAATAAAATGGTTAATATTGCATAGTAAAATTTTGCGACGTAGTCGCCATCCCTAAAATCGCTACGCAGATTTTAGGGGTAATATCGCATTTTCAGGACATATCTGGGCACACACAGCACAGCCGACACATAAATCCGCATCGATTTTAACGCGCTCATCTTCAATATAAAACGCCGGGCATCCCAGGCTGGTAATACAATCCTTATGATCCTTGCATTTGTCGGTAACCTGGAAGGCTCTGACTTTAAGCTGCTTCAAGCCTTTTGCATACAAGGTGCAGATTTCTTTGGCAATAACAACGGAAACACCCTCAAAGGCAACGGCTTCCTTAATCGCTTCGACACTTTTTCGAATCTTAAAAGGTTTGATAACGCTTACGTGCTGTACGCCGATTCCTTTGACGACATCCGCTATGGATACCCGTCCATAACCTTCCAAATTCCAGTTGCCCATGTCGACACCAGGATGCGGCTGGTGGCCGGTCATGGCCGTGGTGCTGTTGTCTAAAATTATCAAGGTGATATTATGATTGTTAAAAACGGCATTAACCAAACCCGTCAAGCCGGAGTGGAAAAAGGTAGAATCACCGATAAATGATACCACTTTTTTATCTGTAGTTTGCGCAAAACCACACGCAGTGCTCACGGATGATCCCATGCAGATCAGAAAATCCCCCATGGATAAGGGTGGCAAAAATCCTAGGGTGTAGCAACCAATGTCAGTGGGATAGATGGTTTCTTCTCCCTCTAATGCTTTTTGCACGGCATAAAATGTGGCCCGGTGCGAGCAGCCGGCGCAAAGGTTGGGTGGTCGTTGGGGGATTTCGGGAACATCCGAAAGATCCGGTATTTGAGCGACTTCACACGCAACGCCAAAATAATTGGCGACGATCTCTCTCACCTGGGATGGGTTGAACTCATATAATCGGCTAAATAAATCCTCGCCCTTTCCTTGAATCGGTATCGTACTTTGGGCTTCTTGCGCAAAAGCTTTGGTGGCATCTTCCAGATAGGGCTCGCCTTCCTCGACCACCAAGATCTTTTCTTTGTCAGCGACAAACTTCTTGATGAGCTTTTCCGGCAAGGGGTGTGAAAATCCGATACGTAGTGTGGCTACTTTCTCGGAAATGCCGAGATCATTGACAGCGTCGGTAACATAATTGTAGCTGACGCCATTGCAGATAATGCCCCACGGACCCTGGCCAGATAACAAGTTGTACTCACTTGTTTCCGAAATGGCTTCGGCTTTTTTCATATTTTCCAGGAGTTTAACGTGTAATTTGCGTGAAACCGCCGGCACGGTAACAAGGTTAAAAGGATCTTTGGTAAAGTCACCTTGGGTCTCACGAGGCTGCATGGCGCCCAGGGTTACGACGCCGGTGGAATGGTTGATACGCGTTGTTGTGCGGAAAAGAACCGGTTCCTTCAATTTTTCCGAAAGATCAAAGGCATAAGGAATCATTTCCTTGGCCTCCTCCACGGAGGAGGGCTCCAGCACGGATAGGCCGGAAAGTTTGCCGTAATAGCGGTTGTCCTGTTCATTCTGGCTTGAAAACATAAACGGGTCATCCGCAGTTAGGATTACCATGCCGGCTGTGACCCCGACATAAGCCAGTGTCATTAGGGGATCGGCAGCAACATTCAGGCCCACGTGTTTCATCATGCACATGGTCTTGACCCCTGAGTTTGCAGCACCGGCGGCAACCTCTAAAGCCACCTTTTCGTTGGTACTGTATTCAAAGTACAAGTCACATTCTTGAGACATTTGGAAGAGGGCCAATGAAATTTCAGAAGATGGTGTTCCCGGATAGGTTGTTGCAAATGCAACACCCGCCTCAATTGCCCCTCGGGCAATGGCTTCGTTGCCAAGAAGCAACATTTTTTTGCCTGCTTCATCAGTTAGTAATTTGTGCATGGTCTTTTCCTTACTTTTTCAGGGAAGTCGGTTAAATTTGAAATTGGAGTTAAATGAAGATATCAAGATTTGAAGCTACATTACAGCTATAAAATGGTTAAGTCAAGTTAAAATCGCTGCGCGATTTTTACTGTGGTGGCTTCGCCACTTTTGTATTAAAATTTCTATAACTCAATGAATATTTTATATTTTTAAGGATCAGGCAGGTCTTATGTTTTCTGTTTTGAGATCCAATAGCAACTGGTCAGCCGTCATGATGCGAAAAAGTGGATATAGCGGGTTGCGTCGATACAGATCAAGGGTTTGTTGGTGCACATCCATTGAATAAGATACGGAACAATCTTCGAGTATGACTGCTTTGAAGTCATGGCACAAAGCGTCCATGGCAGTCGTCAGCACACAAAAATGGGTGGCGATACCGGCAACTGCGCAAAGGGTTACTCCCAATTCATGCAAGTCGTTTTCCAGGCCGGTTTTAAAGAATGCCGAAAAACGCGGTTTAGGTAGCCAGACATCTTCTTCCTGCATATCAAGTTCTTCCACCACTTCTGCGCCTTCGGTTCCAGCTAAGGAATGGGGTGACATCCTGCCGGTAAAAATGAAATCTTCAGTGTGGAATGAATCTGTCGAAAAAATAACCGGCCAGTTTCTTGATCGAAATTGTTGAATGGTTTGATTGATGGGTTCGATTATGTTGCGGGCCAAGGGTGTAATGGGCAGCTGCCTTTCATCCTTGAAGTTGTCCTTGACCATATCGATGATCAGCAGGGCAGGGTGTTCGCGATTTGTGCTTGTCGGGTTCATTGGGTTTGTCGGGTTCATTGGGTTTGTTGAGTTCATTGGGTTTGTCGCGTTTGTTGAGTTTGTTGGGTTTGTTGGTTTCGGAATTGCTATCGGTATCGGTTCCAAACTTTCCGATCCCGATCCCGATTTTCAGCCTTAAAGTTTCCAGCGGCCCAATTTCTCAGGATTTTCGATCCAGATTGTGTATTAGCAACCGAGTATGTAAGATTCCTATCCCAAATGCTTTCCGCGTTGATGTAAACTCAATAAACTCAATGAACCCAATAAACTCTAAAATAGCAAAATCGCTCTGCGATTTTGCTATTTATTCTTCCACTCCGGTCTACGCTTTTCGTAAAAGCTGGCAATACCTTCCAGGGTGTCTTCGGTCTTCATGAGCGTATTGAGAAACAGATCGCTGACACCCGCCAGTGCATCGGTTGTTTGCATGGTTAAGTGCTGGTTCACAGCTTGTTTGTTGAGGCGCAGAATCAACGGGCTGCTGGCCTGAATTTCAGCGGCAAATGCATTCACGCCTTCATCAAACTGATCAGCCGGTATAGACTGACTAACGAAACCCATGGATAAGCCTTGGTCGGCTGTGTATATCTTGCCCGCGCAGCAGATTTCAATGGCTTTGGCCGGCCCGACCAATTTCGGGAGGCGAATAGCCGCATAAGGCGGCAGAAATCCCAGTTTTACCTCGGGTTGACCGAATTTAGCCTTTTCGCTGGCCAAAACCACATCGCATGCCAGAGCATATTCCATACCGCCGCCAAGACAGGCACCATGCACGGCCGCAATCGTCGGTATTTCAAAGCTTTCTATCGATAAAAGCGATCGGTTAAAGGTATGGATCATATGCTCAGCCATTTCCGGCTTGTGGTCACCCACGTCGACGCCGGCACACCAACTAGCCCCCTGTCCTTTCAGCAGTAGACATTTTAGTTCATCGTCCTGCAGTAAATTTTCTAACTCCTCGCAAAATAATGTCATCATATCGATGTTGAAAACATTATGCTTGGGTCGTGCAAAGCTAATCGTTGCCACATTATTTTCTTTTTCAACGATAATGGTTTTTTCTTCTGTCATGATATTACCTTTAGATGGTTTTAGGTCTTAAGTTTTAGGTTTTAAGTGTCAATTAGCTATCCGAAAGTCAGAGCGTTCCAATCGGGATCGGAATCGAATTAATTCAGATCGATTTAGCCTGTGGCTATCTGAAATACATAATTCAGCTGCCCGTTCGGCAGGGTATTGACCACCGTCTTCATATCCAAACCGATTT
>Ga0180435_10005333_pt1 | contig 12546 bp, 9 predicted proteins | sample SS_ome_3_FD_132467 | JGI IMG/M metagenome (GOLD analysis project Ga0180435, IMG submission 132467) | Hypersaline lake sediment archaeal communities from the Salton Sea, California, USA - SS_3_S_1 metaG | ecosystem: Environmental > Aquatic > Non-marine Saline and Alkaline > Hypersaline > Sediment... | reverse complement strand
TAGAGAACTAATATAGAACAAACGAGGCGAAACAAAAACCCGGGCTGTTCATCATTTGTTTCGGTGCGGTTCGTGCCTCACCGACACCCTACGACGGGTGTGAATGGATACCTCGTGTAGGGTGCCGGTGACGGAGGAACCGCACCACACAGAGCGTGCTCATAACCCGAGCGGGTTATCGGGATCGACACCGTCCATGAAGGGGTAGCGCCGGTCGCTGTGGGTGACCTGGTATACCAGGCCCATCCAGTTGCCCACGACCGCCTCGGCAGTGTCATGCCAGGTGTTGTCCAGGCCGGGCAGCAATGCCTGCTCGGGGAAATCCGGCGCCTCGCCGCCGTTCGCGAGCGCCTCGTCCAGGCGCAGCCGGTATTCGCGGATTATCGCCCGCTGGTGAGTGTCGAAATAGTTGGCCACAAACGGAGGGAAATCCGGAATCTCGCCTGCCGCGTAGCGCAGGGCCTCGCGCTTGAACTCCTTGAGCAGGGAGATGGTGTCGTACTCCGGATGCCCCTGGAAGAACACGAAGCGCAGGCCATCCGGACTGGTCGCGAGATGCACACCGACCGGCTCGCTCTCGACCAGGACGCGCAGGCTGGCGGCATCGAACTGGTCGCGCTCGACCGCATTCCAGCGCGAGTGCGGTACGTCGAAACGGGTGTTGACGTCATTCACCAGCGGGTGCGTCTTGTCCACCACCCGGTGCGGGAATACGCCCCATATCTTGTCCGCTTGCGGGCGGCGCTTTTGCTGGTAGCGGAACTGCAGCACCGCATGCGTGGCGAGGCAGGAGCACAGGGTCGAGGTGACGTTCTCCGCCGCCCAGTCGATGACCTCGATCAAAGGTTCCCAGAAGCGCTGGCTGGACAGCTCCGGACCTTCCACATTGGCACCGGTGATGATCAACGCATCCAGCCCGTCGGCACGGACCTTTTCAAACGGTTCGTAGTAGGCATCGATGTGCGCCTGTGCCTTCTCGCTACGCGCAAGCTGCGGCAGGGTGAAGGGATGCACGTAGAACTGTGCAATCGGGTTGCTCTCGCCGACCAGGCGGAAGAACTGGCGCTCGGTTGCCGCCAGCGCGGCATCCGGCATCATGTTGAGCAGACCGATATGCAGCTCGCGGATGTCCTGATTGGCGGCACGGTCCGGGGTGAGCACACACACCCCCTCCTCGCGCAGGCGGTCCAGACTGGGAAGACGGGTATGGTCGACAATCGGCATGGCGGTTCTCAGTTACGCGCGATCGCGTTTTCGATCAGCGCCAGGAAGTCCTGTTCGTCACGCACCGCCGCCACCTCCTGCGAGGTCACGGTGTAGCCACGCTTGGCGATTTCCTCGTAGCGTGGAATGCGCGAATGGAACAGGCGCGGAAAGATCCAGCGAGTGAAGGTATCCGGGTCCATCTCAGCGGCATACTGCAAGCCATTCTCCTGCAGGTAGACCGAGAGCTGCTCGTCCAGGAATTCGGGCCGGTAGTAGAGCGGCTTGGGATCGCTCTGGGCACGGCTGATCAGCTTCTGCTCCTCTTCTTCGTTGGTCACCTTGATGTACAGGATGAGGGTATGCTCCTCGAGCAGCTCGATCACGCCCGGTGCGTCGAGTTCGCACAGGGAGCCACCGACGTCATTCACGAAATGCTGGTAGCCGTAGATCATGTGTGCCTTGCGGATGAAACCGGGCACGTCGTGCATCGCGGCGATCTCCGCCTCGCGGTACAGCCGCTGGTGCTCGCGGAACATCTCCAGCTCGAGCCCCCCGCGCTCCGGGTCACCGAGCTTGCCGACGAAGGCCAGCACCGAACCCAGGTCGGACACCTTGATGTTGTTGCGGATGTAGATCCAGTCGTTGCGCAGGAGGTCGCGCAGGAACGGCACCTCCATCGCGCGCGACTTGATCATGTCGAGGATGGACTCGTCCAGGTAGCGGGTACCGATGCGGTAGTCGCCGGAATAATGGAACCAGTCATAGCCGCGCAGCATGCTCGAGATGTGGGTCTTGCCGACCCCGGACATCCCCAGCAGAGTGACCTTCTTGTGTTCCCAGTTGCGAAATTCCTCGACGCTGAAACGCACACCCGTTCTCCCGATGAATTGAGGCCGGCATTATCCGGCACGGGCGGTGGGAGCTCAAATATCACTCAAACACGACCTATCTCCTGCGAGGATGCCTCCCGTCCCTGCGTGCAAGCAGCAGTGCTGATGCCATCCCCCAACGAGTTCGCTCGGCTGGGATGCACCTCGGCAAACAATGCAGAAACTGGAACGGCTCGCGATTTTTCTTGAGCGGTTTGCGTGACCGGTACTTGCTGTCCCCGGTTCAGTCGAACAGCCAGGCCAGCGTGAAGTAGGCGCTGACCGATTCGGCGCCGATATTGCTGGGAGGCGGTGCAAGCCAGGGAACATCGTAACTCTCCTGGTTCGACTTGATATAGCTGAGCTTGAAACCCGCGATCAGGTTATTGTCTATCGCGTAATCGACGCCGGCGCCGGCCTTCCAGATCCAGTGAGTATTGGACGTCTGTTGCACGAAACCGGGTGTATAGACGTCATTGTTATCGACGTTGTTGACCCGATAGGTCGCTTCCAGCCTTCCGACACCGGCTTCGAGATAGGGCAATATGCGGCCATAGCTCCTGCCAATCTGTCCCAAGAGCAGAAACGCATAGTCGATGTCGTACTCATAGGTGACTGGCGGATTGAAGGCGGGCCGCGGGAAGAAAGTGACGTCCTCCGCACCATCTTCTTCGGCAAGCAGCGGGATCTCGACTGCGACCCCCGCCACCAGGCCGTTGGACAGATTCCAGCGATGGCCGCCGAAAATCCCCATTATCGGGACCTCATCCTCGTCGGTACTCAGGTGGGTGACGTCGCCCTCCGTGTCGAGTTCGCCCCAGTTGTAGGAAACATAGCCACCGATATAGGTGCCACCCCAGTCGAAGCTGGCGTCGTCGGCAACAGCAGAATCGATAGCCAGCAGACTGATCGCAAGCACCGCCCCAAAAAACGGCCATACACCAACCCGGGCGGGCCAGGGGTGGTCGGATTCGACTGGGTGTTCCAGCCGCAGTGACTTTGAACAGGTCTGCATAGGAGGACTCCTGAAGGTACCGGATAATACCTGCACGAAAAATAGGGGGTTTGGTTTAAGTCGTCAATGCTTCGGCTCAGGCTCACCCTCCGGGCTGATCGCGGGAGCCGATTCCAGATGCAAGCTCCTGTCCCCATCATCGGCGCCTGAGCCAACTTGAGCGCCGCCCGACCGCTTGCCACTCAAAACGGCAGCGGTGACTCGAGGCTTATCTCATCCCCTGTCCCGGGATGGACGAAGCGCAAACGGTGCGCGTGCAGCAGCAGTCGCTCGCTGCAGCGGTGGGTTTGTTCATCCGCATACAGCTCGTCCCCGAGGATTGGATGCCCTATCGCGGCCATGTGCACACGCAGCTGATGGCTGCGGCCGGTAAGGGGCAGCAATCGCATTCGGCTGGTGTCACTGGCGAGATCGTAGGCAATCAGCTCATAGCGGGTCCGGGAGGGCTTGCCGCTGTCGTGATCGATCCGCTGACGCGGCCGGTTGGGCCAGTCCGCGATCAGAGGCAGATCGATTTCACCCGAGGATGGCTCGGGCCTGGCGCGCACCACCGCAGCATATTCCTTGTACACCTCACGCCGCTGGAACAGGCGCCCGAAGTGCGACTGTGCCTCGGCTGTGAGTGCAAACAGCATCAGGCCTGAGGTGGGTTGATCGAGACGGTGCACCACCAGGGCCTGTGGGAAAACCGCCTGGACCCGCAGGCTCAGGCTGTCCTGCTTGTCCGCGTTGCGCCCCGGCACGGCGAGCAGACCCGGCGGCTTTTCCACCGCCAGCAGATGCTCATCCTGATGGACGACACACAGGCCGCGGTCAGACGGTGGCCGGTACACGCCAATCGGCTGCCGGCAAGTTCGGGGTGTGCGTGAGATCAGAAGACCAGATTCATCATCAACAACATCACCACCAGGAACAGCACCGTCATGATGCCGCCCGCACGCATGAAGTCCGGGACGCGGTAACCCGCCGGACCCATGATCAGGGCATTCACCTGGTGGGTGGGGATGAGGAAGGAGTTGGAAGTCGCGATCGCCACGGTGAGCGCATACACCGCGGGATCCGCCCCCACCTGAAGCGCGATGTTGACCGCCAGTGGCACCAGCAGCACGGTCGCACCCACATTCGACATCACCAGGGTGAAGAAGGTGGCCAGGACCGCAATCGATGCCTGGATCACCCAGGGTGCGGCGCCACCGACCAAGCCGACCACCTCCTCGGCGATCCACTTGGCGGTGCCGGTGGTCTCGACCGCGAGGCCCAGCGGTATCAGCGACGCCAACAGGAACACGGTCTTCCAGCTGACTGCCTGGTAGGCCTCGTCAATCTTGAGCACCCCGGAAAGCAACATCCCGACCGCGCCGGTCAGGAGCGCCACCGAAAGGCGGATATCGGTGAACAACACCATGCTCAGGGCCACCAGGAAGAACAGGCCGGCCCAGCGAACCTTCTGCGGACGCAGCTTTTCCTCGCGCGGGTATTCGGTGGTCACGACCAGGAAGTTGCGGTCGCTCTCGATGCGTTCGAGTACGTTCCAGGGGGTATGCACCACCAGGGTGTCGCCGGCCTGGAACGGTACGTTTCGGATGTCGTCCCCCTCGCGCAGGGTCTTGCCCCCGCGGTGCAGTCCCACCATGGCAAGGCCATAGGTCTTGCGCATCCAGACGTCGCGCGCGCTCTTGCCGATCAGGTTTGAGCCCGGCGGGATGACGACCTCGGCGATACCGGCCTTGCGCGCCGAGAGTGCCTCGGCGAAGGTGCGTAACTGGTCCCGCTTCTCAAGCCCGTACTGCTCGACGAACTCGCTCAGGTCCCGGGGGTCGGCGACGATTCCCAGGACCATGCCCGCCACGATCTCGGTGTCGCGTGCCAGGGTACCGGGACCGAAGTTGACCTCCGCGCCGGTGCGCTTGTGTGCGATCACCCGAACCCGGTGGGCGGTTTCGATATCGTCCAGCTTCTTGCCGATCAGCGGACTGTCATGCGGCACCAGCAACTCGCTCAGGCTGTAGTCCACCCCGTACACGTCGTGGAAGTAGCCCATCACATCCGAACCGGTGGTGCTGCTTTCGCTACCCGTCGCCGGCAGGACGAAGCGTCCGGCGAGGACGAAATAGATGATCCCGGTCGCCACCAGGGCCACCCCGACCGGGGTCACCGAGAACAGCCCCCAGGTCTCCATCTGCTGCTCCACCGGCAGCGCGCGGTTGGAGGTGAGAATGAGGTCGTTGAGCAGGATCAGGGGGCTGGAACCGACCATGGTGACGGTGCCGCCGAGGATGGCGCAGAAGCCCATCGGCATCAGCAGACGCGACATCGGCAGGCCAGAGCGCGCCGAGATGCGCGAGACCACCGGCAGGAAAAGGGCCGCGGCGCCGACGTTCTGCATGAACGAGGAAATAAACCCGACCGTGGCCGAAATGATCGGGATGATGCGCGCCTCGGTCTTGCCGCCCACCTTGAGGATGAAGGCCGCCACCTGGGTCATTACCCCGGTCTTGTCCAGACCGGCACCAATGATCATGACCGCGATGATCGAGATCACGGCGTTGGAGGCAAAACCGTCGAACAGGTGCTGATTGTCCACCAGGCCTTCGCTCAGCCCCATCAGGGGCGCCACCAACGAAGTGAGCCCAAGCAGCACCATCACCGTGACCGCCGCCACATCGACCCCAACCACCTCGAAGGCAAACAGGTAGATCGTGAGCAGCAGGATCGCGCTGACCCAGGCGATCTCCACTGTCGGAACGACCCGGGCCATGCCGATCGCAGCGATCAGGAAAATGACCGCGGCAATGATCTGCTTCATGTTCAATCCGGCCGGGCTGGCCTTGCTGTCGGAATCTGACGGTACGGTCATGAGCGTTCGAAGGTCTGGCTGAGGTTGGTATAGTGCCGGGTTTGGCGCTGGCAGCCGCGAAGGGGCTTGGCCAAAACCCTGATTGAAGCGCAGTATTTTAGGACATTCCGATATAAATCGCCATGCATCACTCGGCTCTCGACGGCATCCTCGCCCTGCTCCTTCTCTCCGTCCTCGCGGTCGCGCTGATGCGACGGGTACACCTTCCGCCAATCATCGGCTATCTGCTGGTCGGGGCCGCCTTCGGGCCACATGCGCTCGGCCTGATTCCCGGAGGTCACGAAATCGAGTTCCTGGCCGAGCTCGGGGTGGTGTTCCTGCTGTTCATGATCGGGTTGGAAGTCTCGATCGGACACCTCCTTGCGATGCAGCGGGTCCTGCTCGGCCTCGGTGGTCTGCAGGTGCTGCTGTCGACCCTGGCCACGGTGCTGATCGCAACCCAGTTCGGCCTCTCCTGGGAAAGCGCGCTGGCCATCGGCGGGGCCCTTTCGCTCTCCTCCACCGCGATCGTGATCAAGCAGCTGCAGGAGCAGCTGGAGATGCATTCACCACACGGACGCAAGGCACTCGGCATTCTGCTGTTCCAGGACCTCGCGGTGGTGCCCTTCCTGGTGGTGATTCCGATCCTGGCCGGTGGCGGGGACGATATGACCCCTGCCCTGCTGCTGGCCCTTGGCAAGGCGGTGCTCGCCTTCGGCCTGATGTTCGCCATAGGCCACTGGGCACTCAGGCCGCTGCTGGGTTGGGTCGCAGCGACCTACTCCATCGAGCTGTTCACCCTGACCATCCTGCTGCTCTCGCTGGCCGCTGCCTGGTTGACCCAGCAGATGGGCCTGTCGCTCGCGCTGGGCGCCTTCCTGGCCGGGGTGATGCTGGCCGAGACCGAGTACCGGCATCAGATCGAGACCGAGGTCCGCCCCTTCCGCGATGTGCTGCTGGGGCTGTTCTTCGTCACGGTCGGCACCCAGCTGGACATCGCCGGGCTGCTTGCGACCTGGCCCTGGGTGCTGCTCCTGACCGCCGGAGTCATCGTCGGCAAGGGCGCTTTGATCGTACTGCTGACCCGCTGGTTCCCGTCCGACTGGAACGTCGCGGTCCGCACCGGTACGGTCCTGGCGCAGGGTGGCGAGTTTGGCTTCGCCCTGCTGGCGCTGGCGCTGAGCGCAGGCCTGGTGGACAGCACCCAGATCCAGCCGGTGCTGGCCGCGCTGGTGTTGAGTATGGCGGTCGCACCCCTGCTGATCCGTTTCAACGGCCAGATCGCCGCGCGACTGGCGCCTGCAGGGGACAGGCAAACCCCGCTGCAGGACATGGCGCTCGGCGAGCAGCACCACCTCTCCGGCCACGTCATCATCGCCGGTTTCGGCCGGGTCGGGCAGAACCTGGCCCGCTTCCTGCGCGAGGAGGACATGCGCTACCTCGCACTGGACCTGGATGCCACCCTCATCCGCGAGGCCTTCGAAGCGGGCGAGCCGGTGTATTACGGCGACAGTTCCCACCCCGAGATCCTGGAAAAATCCGGGCTGCGCAATGCCGCGGCACTGGTGGTCACTTTTCACGACCATCACCTCGCCTCGCGCATCGTGCAGCTCGCGCGCCACCTGGCAGGCGAGCTGCCGATCGTGGTTCGCACCCGCAACGATCATCACATGGAGGAGTTCGAGCAGCTGGGTGCCTCCACGGTGGTGCCGGAATCACTCGAATCCAGCCTGATCGTGGCGACCCGAACCCTGGAGCTGCTCGGCATCGATCACGCCGAGGTGGAGCGACTGATCGAAAAGACCCGCAACGAGCACTATGCGCACCTGCGCGGTGTGTTCCACGGCGAGGAAATCGAGATCGAAGCCGAGATGGAGGAGCTGCAACTGCACACTGTGACCCTGGACGCGAGGGCCATGGCCGTTGGCAAACGCCTCCAGGAAGCCTGTCTGGAGGAACTGGACGTGATGGTCGAAGCGGTCTGCCGCAGCGGCGTGCGTGGCGAAGAGGTGGACCCAGGCATGATCCTGCGCGAAGGCGACAAGCTGGTCCTGCAGGGGCACAGCGAGCAGATAAGCCGCGCGGAACGGCGCCTGCTCCAGGGTTGAGCTGAGCCAAACCGGCAGCCTGGCGGCTGCCGGCCAATCGATCAGAGATCCTTGAGATACTCGACCGTCGTGGTGCCGTTCTTGTTGTGGTTACGCACCATGCGCACCGTGGTACGCGCTTCCGGCGAGTAGTTGAAAACACGCTTGCCGTTGTGTTCGCTGCACTCCACCCGGTAGGTCGGGTAGTGCTTGTCTCCCGCCTTGACCGTCTCGGTACCGGTCACCTCGCACTTGCGGAACGCCTTGCGGTTCTTCTTGCCCTTCGAGTTTTCGGTGACGAAGCGGTACTCGACCTTGTTGCCGACCGCCAGCGGCCACAGCTGTCCGGATTTTTCGAAATCGTAGGCTTTGCCGGTACCCCAGGCCCCCTTGGAACAGTCGCGCCAGTAGAGGTTCGGAGCGTAGATATCGTCCACCGCGCGCCCCCAGGTGCAGCCATCCTCGCGCACGACTTCCAGGGTGTTCTGATCCAGGCGCTTGCCGGTCTGCGGAACCTGCTCGCCATTCCTGAGGCGCAGACTCCGGCGCGTCTCACCGACGCTGAGCGGCGTCGATTCGCCGCTGACCGGCGGCACCTCGGTCGCGAAGGAAGCGGCCGGCAGGGACAAGCTGACCGCCACGGTGGTGGCAATAATGATCCTCGTGGTGATCGGGGACATTTTCTTCTCCTTGTTGGTTGCTGAGATCGGACCTGGTCGGGCACCCTCCCCCGATCGATCCTGTAGCGGTAGCGAATCCGCCACGGACACAAAGCCTAGAACAGCCACTCCCCGGAACATACCCCGGGAAAACCCGCCCTGACGGAACGATCCGGTATACTTCGCGCCTTGTTTTGACTGGGTCCGTTTGAGACATGAACTTCATCGAAACCCGCGGCAACGACGGCCGCCGCCCTGCCTCGGTCAGCTTCTCGCAGGCCATCCTCACCCCGATGTCTTCCTTTGGCGGACTGTACGTTCCGGAGACCCTGCCGGCACTTGGCGAGGCGTTCCTGCAAGCGCACCTCGGGAGCGACTACAAGACCCTGGCGCGGGCGGTCATGGATGCCTTCGAAACGGATGTGGACGATGCGACCCTGGACCGGGCACTGGCACGTTACGACGGGTTCGACGACCCGCAACACCCTGTGCCGGTGGTCAAGGTCGATGAGGACCTGTTCGTCAGCGAGCTCTATCACGGCCCGACGCGCGCGTTCAAGGACATGGCGTTGCAGCCTTTCGGTGTGGTCCTGTCGACGATCGCGCAACAGCGCTCGGAGAACTACCTGATCCTGGCTGCCACCAGCGGTGATACCGGACCGGCCACGCTCGAGACTTTCAAAAATGCGGCCCGGGTAAAGGTCGCATGCCTCTATCCGGATGGCGGCACCTCGGACGTGCAACGCCTGCAGATGGTGACCGAGGATGCGCCCAACCTGAAGGTGATCGGCATTCATGGTGCCTTCGACGACGCCCAGGCGGCACTCAAGTCGCTGCTGTCCTCGGATGCCTTCCAGGCGCGCCTGGCGGAAAAAGGCACGCACCTGTCGGCGGCCAACTCGGTCAACTTCGGACGCATCATCTTCCAGCAGATCTACCACATCCACAGCTACCTCGAACTGGTGCGCCAGGGTGCGATAGCCATCGGAGACAAGGTCTACCTGAACGTACCCAGCGGCAATTTCGGCAATGCCCTGGGAGGCTACTACGCCATGAAGATGGGTCTGCCGGTGGAGAAGATCCTGATCGCATCCAACCGCAACAACGTGCTCACCGACTGGATCCGGACCGGGCGCTACGACCTGCGCGAGCGGGGCGTGGTCGGCACCAGCTCGCCGGCCATGGATATCCTGAAATCCTCCAATGTCGAGCGCATCCTGTTCGACATGTTCGGCCCCACCCGCACCCGTGAACTGATGGAGCAGCTGGACCGCGAAAGGTACTACCAGCTGAACGACTCCGAACTGGCGCAGCTGCAATCCAACTTCGCTGCCGATTTCGCCAGCGATGAGGAGGTCGAGAGCGCGATCCGGGAGACTTTCGCCAAGGGCTATTTGATGGACCCGCACACCGCCACCTGCCTCAAGGCGCACCGCAGCTGCCGTGCACAGGACCTGCCCGATATCGTCTACTCGACCGCAGAATGGACCAAGTTCTCGCCGACCATTGCACACGCCCTCACAGGCGAGACCGATGCACACGACAACGATGCGCTACGGTCCATCTCCGAGACCGCCGGACTTTCCATCCCGCCGATGATTGCGGCCCTTTTCGACAAGCCGATCGCGCAGTCCACGGTGATCGACAAACAGGATATCGAGAAAGCGGTGTTCGCCTTCATCTGAGGCGGATCGCACCCGCCCGGAGAAATGCAAAAAGGGGTCGGAGTCGGTACCCGACTCCGACCCCTTGGTCAGCCAGTCTGCCCGGCCAGGGCAGGATCAGCCACCGAGCAGCGAGGGTGGCCCGCGACGCTGGCCGTTCTGCCCGGAACGCTTCTGCTTATTACGTCCATTACCGGACTTGGCTGAGCGCTTGGGACCGTCTCCGTTGCCCTTGGTGCCGGGCTTGCCCTTGCCGCCACGTTTGCGCCGCGCGATCTGATCGCCACCGGCGAGCACGACCGGGTCGCGGTTGCTGTTGTCCGTGAACAGGGTGTTGCCATTGATGTCGCCATGCTCGTCACGAGCCGGAGTACGTGCGGCGTTGCCGTCGCTGGCGCTGTTACCCTTGTTCGGAGTGGCTTTGCCGACGCTGGCGCCGTTACCCCTGTTCGGAGTGGCTGCGCTCGGAGCCGGCTTGTTGCGACCGCGCGACCGCTTGGCATTCGGGCGAGGCTCGCCACGGCCGCCCCGACCAGATGATCGCGGCTGGCGCTGCCCGCGCCCTTTCTGAATCGGCTCCGGCTGGATCGTGGGATCGGGTTCGAAGCCTTCGACCACTTCGTTCGGGATGCCGAAACCGATCAGCTTGTGGATGTCCGCCAGCAGGCGATCCTCGTCGACGCACACCAGTGAAACAGCCTCGCCCTCGCTGCCGGCACGACCGGTGCGCCCGATACGGTGGACATAGTCCTCGGCCACATTCGGCAGCTCGAAATTGACCACGTGGGGCAGCTGGTCGATGTCGAGCCCGCGCGCCGCGATATCGGTGGCCACCAACACCCGGATTTCCCCGGACTTGAAGCCGCCAAGCGCGCGGGTGCGCGCGCCCTGACTCTTGTTGCCATGAATCGCGGCGGCGGAGAGACCATCCTTCTGCAGATGTTCGGCCAGCCGGTTGGCGCCATGCTTGGTGCGGGTGAACACCAGCACCTGCTTCCAGTTGTGCGACCCGATCAGCCAGGACAGCAGCTCGGACTTGCGCTTGCGGTCCACGCGGTAGACCTTCTGCGCGATCCGTTCGACCGTGGTGTTGGGGGGCGTGACCTGGATCGAGACCGGATCATCCAGCAGGCGATGCGCGAGGTCGCGTATCTCGCCCGAGAAGGTCGCGGAAAACAGCAGGTTCTGCCGTTGCTCCGGCAACAGCGCGAGGACCTTGCGGATGTCGTGGATGAAGCCCATGTCGAGCATCCGGTCGGCCTCGTCCAACACCAGGATCTCGATCCCGGACAGGTCGAGCGTGCCCTGCTGGACGTGATCCAGGAGCCGCCCGGGGGTGGCTACCAGGACGTCGACCCCAGCCTTGAGTGCCGCGATCTGCGGATTGATCTTGACCCCGCCGAAGATCACTGCGGAACGCAGGTCGAGGTGGCGTCCGTAGGTCTGGACACTTTCACCAACCTGCGCCGCCAGTTCACGCGTGGGCGTCAGCACGAGCGCCCGCACATGGTCGGCGGGCCCGGCCAGATTCAGGCGCTGCAGCAATGGCAAAGTGAAACCGGCGGTCTTGCCGGTACCGGTTTGCGCCCCGGCGAGTACGTCCCTGCCCTCGAGAATGACGGGGATGGCTTCAGACTGCACGGGTGTGGGTTCTACATAGCCCTGATCGGACAATGCACGCAATAATTCGGCCGACAGGCCGAGATGCTCAAATGACATATAGGGTTCCCGCGTCGACTTCCGCGGGGCATGCAGCCCGGCAACGGTCTGGGAAGCGACGTGTTCTTGTTTAAGAAATCAGGCCGGGAAGGCCTCGGTAGCGCGGACCGAAAGCGCCACGACTCGGACTATAGCACCATTTCGGCTGATAAATTAACCCCTGGTTGATCAGGAGAGGTCAGCGCGCGCTGTTGCGGCCGACCTCTCCCAACCCGATATCAGCTGGCCTGACCCTGGTAATCCGCGATTCCCGGGTTCTTGAGCACATTGACCAGCGTTGGCGCGTTGATCTTTTTCAGCCGCAGGACGTTGTCCTCACTGCGATTCGCGACGATGTAGTCGCGCACCACATCCCACATCAGGCGCCCCTCCGGCGTCCGGTTGACCGTGGCCCAGCCGGAAACGGTATAGGTCGCATCCGGATCCAGCTTGCGGCCATCGTCGAGCACGATGTTGGTGATGCGTTCACCGAGACTCTTGCCCGGATCGAT
>Ga0180435_10005332_pt1 | contig 12549 bp, 18 predicted proteins | sample SS_ome_3_FD_132467 | JGI IMG/M metagenome (GOLD analysis project Ga0180435, IMG submission 132467) | Hypersaline lake sediment archaeal communities from the Salton Sea, California, USA - SS_3_S_1 metaG | ecosystem: Environmental > Aquatic > Non-marine Saline and Alkaline > Hypersaline >... | reverse complement strand
GGCGCCGAACATGGCAGTCGACACGCTTCAGGTGTCGGCGGTTCTAACACGCCGATGCAGTGGATGGCCGCTTCCGCTCGCTTCGCTCGCTCCCGCGGCCACCACTGATCGACAAGGCGTTCGCACATCAACAACGAAAGGAGAGAAGATGAGTCTCAAAACGGCAATCATTGTGGGAGTGGTAGGCGCAGCCCTATCGGCTGTTCTTGCGTTACTGCCAATCACGGGAATTGAGGGTATTCTGGTGTTCCTGTACGGGAATCCGCTCGGTCATGTGTTTCACGCTCTTCCGAGTCTCTGCTATCTCTTTTTCTTCGTAACCCTGCTTGTCAAACAGAAATGAGGTGACACATGACAGATGACGTGAACGACATGCTCAACGTGAAGAGGGAAACGCCGGAATCCGGTTCGTCAGGCGATTTCTTGACGTTCCGAACGATGGTAACGCCGGTCCTGATCCAGATAATCTTCTGGATCGGTGTGATCGCTTGCGTCGTCGTTGGTGGCATGATGATTGAGAATGCCTACAACGAATATTATGAGCGCTGGAGCGAGGCTCAGGTCATGCTTGGCCTGGCTTGGGTTTTCCTCGGTCCTCTGGTCGTGCGCATCTACTGCGAGTTCATGATTCTGTTCTTTCGGATGAATGAAACTCTGACCGAGATCAAGAATAAGCTGAGGTAGCGGGTGCGAACAAACGCATGGAGCACGACGAGGTATGGCGCGCGGACGCGCCATACCTCGCGGCTCATGCGCGGCGTTACACGAACACAGGAGCCACAAGATGGGAATGATGGCCGTGTCAATGGCCGACACTCGGCTGATCCAGCACCTGAACTCTGGGGGACAGATCGGCGACGATGTTGCTCGTGCACACATTGAGGAGATCGTCTCCAACACGATGGCGCATCCCCAGTCCGGTGGTGCAGTTCGACGGGGGGCTTCTCTCGGGGCGATCTCGTGGAGATCTACATCGCTGCAACCTCGGCGATCATGCCAAACCCTGTGATTCGCCACGGGAAGACGATCATCGCAACGACGCTCGTCTACCAGGACTTCGGCAAGTTCACGAACTTCGTCTCGGCGATAACCGAGTACGGGACGCTAACTCCAAGTGCTGATATGGAGGCGATCAAGGCCGGGGCTGCGACGTTCGCGAAGGGTCTGCAGGACGCCGCTGCAACACAGGGCAAGTCTGCAGACATGTCAAGGGCAGGATCAGGTTGCGCATCCCTGCTCCTCGCCTCTGTCGCACTGTGGCGATTGTGCCTGCTCTTCTAGGCCAATCTCCGTACCGTGATCGCGCGTGGTCGCGTAACATGCCGATGCAGTGGATGGCCGCGTCCACTCGCCTCGCTCGCTCCCGCGGCCACCACTGATCGACTAGGCGTTACACAGCCCAAGGCGCCTACATGGATTTCTACGGATGACACACTTTAAAGTTGTAGGCCTCATGCGAAGCGAGGTGTCAGATGCACAGGGCATCCTGCTCCTCCTCGGTCTTGTAGTGGCCTTCATTGGATCCGTATTTCTGATCCGCTTCCTCGCAAGAAGCGCTGCGCTTTCCCTTCTCACCTTCGTGTTTTCGGTCATTGCATTTGGGGTCGGCATATCTACGAACTCCAATGTCATGGGACTGGGTGGCCTCGCCCTGGGTGTGATCTCCGCACTTGGCCTTGCGCTGGCTCTCATCGGCGCGGTTTCTCGGGGCGTTGGCCGTGCGGTAACCAACGTGACAGGTTCTGAAACTCTCGGGGAACTTGCGACGCTCGGAACGGCGGTCGCAATCGGCGGCACTGTTCTCGGTGAGGTGGGTATGGACGCCAGCGATGGGGTCGACTCTAGCTCGGACGCGGTAGACTTCGGCGGGGGGGATACCCTCGCCATGGCAGATGCCTCGGGCGGGGCTCACATCTGTTCGGACGGCGAAATTCACCTCGGTGAGCATCCCGGCCCCGAAGGGTACGGAGCACCAAGTGAGGTGGATGGAGATCCACGAACCAACCCTGTTCACGGTCACTGGAGGACAGCGCCGGACGGGACGCAAGAGTACGTTCGTCCACATTGGAAGGGTGATAGGGGGTGACCTGAAACCCAGACGAATTGGCATGGACATTCAATATTCGACTGCTGGTTACTGTGTAACAGTGCGATTCAGGCGGACGGCCCTTCGGGCCGCCGCTGATCGCCCCACCCGTTGGCCTGTCCAGGCCGAATTGATGTGCGAGCCACCATCTGCGTCGAAGTCGATTCTGCTGAAGAGATGCGGGCGGTCGAGCAGTGGTTCGCCACCTGGCGCGAGACGCTGTCGTGCGTTTCGGACGACCAAGGCTGCGGGTGCTGCGTTCACATCTGGGTCGTCGAAGGACCCTCCGAGGCGATCGACGCCATTCCTTCGGCGGCTCGCACACATGAGTAGGACGCCGAGTCATGGGGCCAGGTAGCCCACGCCATCGATTGCCACTCGAGCCGTGCGTGCAGCGGATTCGCAGCGGCGTGACCGGCAGCGATGGCCGGGCTGGCGGCGCCGGGGCACGTCGGTCACACTCGCGCGCGATGGGATCTTCCGAACCCCTGGACTCGACCCGGACAGCATTTCGTCAGGCCCTCGCCCTGATCGCGTGGCTCGTCATCAGCTTCGCGGCGTCGGCCGTCGGCGCGATCGCTTCGGTGCGCGCGGCGGCGTTCTACTCCGATCTCGTCCAGCCGAGCTGGGCGCCGCCGCCGTCGGTGTTCGGGCCGGTCTGGACCGCGCTCTTCACCGCGATGGGTGTCGCCGCATGGCTCGTCTGGCGCTCGGGCGGGTGGCGCGCGCGCCGCACCGCGCTGACGCTCTTCCTCGCTCAGCTCGTCCTGAACGCCCTGTGGAGCTGGCTCTTCTTCGCCTGGCAGCTCGGCGCGGCGGCGTTGGTCGACATCGTCGTGCTCTGGGTCCTGGTGCTGGCCACGCTCGTGGCCTTCTGGCGCGCGCGACCGCTGGCCGGCGCGCTGCTCGTCCCGTACCTGCTCTGGCTGAGCTTCGCGGCCGCCCTCAACTTCGCGCTCTGGCGGCTGAACCCGCAGGTGCTCTAGTGCGGTGTCCGACTCGACTTCATCGAGCGACCGACGAGACGTGCCGCACCAGCGCTCGAGGGCACGCTGGGGCCGCGCAATGCCCGCACGGGCGGCCGGCGCCCGCGGCGGTTCCGCATTCTTCGTGCGGCACGACTTGCCCGTCGATCGACGAACTGGGGTCCGACTCCGTATGACCGCCGTATGACCGTCACCCGCGAGCGGATCTCCGCGGCCGCCCACGCGCGGCTCGCGCACGCGAACCCGCTCTCGTCGGCGCAGATGGGGGAGCTGGTCGCGCGTGCCGCGGCGACGGATCCCGCGACGGCGCTCGACATCGGCTGTGGTCCGGGCGCGTTCGCCGTGGGGCTCGCCGCGCGTCGGCCGGTCCGCGTGCGCGCCGTCGAGCCGAACGGCCACTTCGTCGAGCGCGGTCGCGTGCTCGCGGCGGAGCGGGAGCTCGTCGGCAGCGTCGCGTTCGAGGAGCGCGCACTCTCGGACGCCGACGGCCACGAGCGATTCGACGTCGTCGCGTGCATCGGCTCGTCCTCGGCGATCGGCACGCCCAGGGATGCGTTGCGGCGTTGTCACGAGCTGGTCTCGGAGCGCGGCGTCGTCGTCTTCGCCGACCTCGTGTGGGCCGCGGAGCCGCCGCCCGAGTTCCTCGACCTTCTGGGATCGGACGCCGACACCTTTTGGCGCCGCGAGGACGCGCTCCACGAGTTCGAGGCGTGCGGCCTCGAGTCGCTGTGGTCGTGCGCCGCGTCCCGCGACTCCTGGGAGGCGTACGAACGCGCCGTGCTCGCCGGGCGCCTCGCGCTGAGCGATCAACTGCGCTCCGTAGAAGGCGAGACGCTGCGCGAGAGCGCGACCGTGTGGTACGACGCATACCAGCGCCACGGGCGCGTCTGCTTCGGCTTCGACGCGCACGTCGCCCGTCGCGCTCGACGCGGGAATCGTGAGCGCTCGGGTCGGGGGCCGGCCGCCTCGCAGAGACGCGACGACTACGCCGGCTTCACCGCATAGATCTTCACGCTCGCGGCGTACGCGTTGACGTCGAAGGTGTCGAGCAGCGCGTCCATCGTGGCGTGGTAGTCGGAGCCGGCGGCCGCCGTGGATGTGGGCTCGGTCGAGGTGGGCTCCGCCTTCGGCGCGCAGCAGCTCGACGCTGCGGGTTCGGGCTCGGGCGCCGCGCTCGGGCCGCAGCAGCTCGAGGTCTCGGCTTGGGTCGACGATTCGGGCGCCATCGACGCGTCGGACGCCGGACCGCAGCACGCGGCGTGGCCGCCGTCGCGGTAGGCATTGAGGTCCGAGCCCGCGTCCTGCACGAGCACGTCGGCGAAACCGGCGGCGTGCAGCTTCTTCTCGTTCTCCTCGATCGTCATCGCGCCCGCGATGCAGCCGGTCCAGGCGGCGACCTCGCGCTCGACCTCGGGAGGCAGGGCCTGTTTGAGCGCGATGTCCGAGATCGCGAGGCGGCCGCCCGGCTTCAGGATCCGGAACACCTCGCGCAGCGCGGCGTCCTTGTCGGGGCACAGGTTGAGCACGCAGTTCGAGATCACGCAGTCGACGCTCGCGTCGGCGAGCGGCATGGCCTCGAGCTCGGCCAGGTGGAAGCGCACGTTCTCGTAGCCGCCCTTCGCGGCGTTGCGGCGCGCGAGGCCCACCATCTCGGGCGTCATGTCGATGCCGATCGCCGTGCCGGTGGGGCCGACCTGCTTGGCGGCGAGGAAGACGTCGAGGCCGCCGCCCGAACCGAGGTCGACGACCGTCTCGCCCGGACGCAGGCTCGCCGTCGCGGTCGGGTTGCCGCAGGACAGGCCCATGTTGGCTTCGGCCGGGATGCTGGCGAGTTCCTCCTCGCTGTAGCCGAAGGCCTGCGCGATCGAGCGCATGCCGTCGTGCTCGGAGCTGAGCCCCGCCTTCGCCACCGCGCCGTAGCCGTGGCGCACCGAGTCCCGCAGGTCGTGTTCGTTCGTCATCGCTTCACCGTGTTTCGCTTCGTTGTCGCACGCTTGGTCGCGCGCTTCTTCGTGGTCTTCTTCCCTGGCCTCTTCCCTGGCGCCTTCGTCGCTCGTCCGTGCGTGCTCCGGCACGCCGCGTTCGTTCGCGCTGCGCTCGGACCTGTCGCCGCACCGTCGACGCAGCACTCGTCGCTGAGCCACTCGAACGTGTCGTCCATCACCGCGTAGTCCGCGCGGCAGAGCAGCGTCGTGCCGCGCCGCTCCTGCTGCACGAGCCCCACCTCGCACAGCCGGCGCAGGTGGTGGGAGAGGGTCGAGGCCGGCACGCCGAGCCGCTCCTGCACGCCCGCGACCGGCAGCCCGTCCGCGCCCGCGCGCACCAGCAGGCGGTACGCCGCGAGGCGGGTCGGATTGCCGAGCGCGGCCATGCGCGAAGCGACGAGGTCGGTGTCCATGGCGGGAGTATCGGCCCGTGGCGGTGAACGAGCAACTATAATTCTAGGAAGATCGAAGAATAGGCCGAGAGCCTGGTGGAGCGCTCGCGGGGGAGGGACCGCCGTCCGGCGCGGCGCCGGGTGCGGCGTCGCACCCACCTTCGTCGCTCGACCGCGAGAAGGTGCCGCACGAGGTCTGTGCTCCGAGGGTCGAGATCTGGTCGAGGGGCGTCCAACGCGGGTCGAGGCCAGCCTGCCGCACTCTTCGTACGGCACTTCTTGGCGGTCGACCGGCGAACGTGGGTCGGACGCCGTACGGATGGTCTACAACGGCGCGATGCTCCACCACATCGAGCTCTACGTCGGCGATCTCGAGCGGTCGATCGCGTTCTGGACGCCGTTCTGCGAACAGCTCGGTTACACGCCCGACCGCTGGTCCGGCGGCATCAACTATCGGCGCGGGAACGACGACGCGTACCTGTCGCTGCTCGCGGCGGAGGAGGAGCACCTGGCGGCCGGCTTCCACCGCAAGCGCATCGGTCTCAACCATCTGGCGTTCTGCGCGGCGTCGCGCGAGGCGGTGGACGCGCTCGCCGCCTGGGCCGAGCGCGAGGGGCATCCGCGCCTCTATCACGACCGCTATCCGTTCGCGACGGCGCCGGGCTACTACGCGCTCTTCCTCGAGGACCCCGACCGGATGAAGGTCGAAGTGGTCGCGCCGGACGAGGACTGACGCGCGGTCGCGTACGCTCGGAGCGTCTGCCATGCACCCCGCCTTCGCTCGCACCGACCATCGGCCGTGGCCGCTCCCGTCGACGCGCCACCACTGGCGCCAGTCGTGGCACGACCTGATGTTCGCGCACTGGCGCATCGACGCGGCGGCGCTGCGTCCGCTCGTGCCCGACGCGCTCGAGGTCCAGGAGTGGGACGGCTCGTCGTGGATCGCCGTCGTGCCGTTCCGCATGACGGACGTGATGCTGCGCCGGCTGCCGAGCCTGCCGTGGGTGTCGGCCTTCCCCGAACTCAACGTTCGCGTCTACGTCGAACACGACGGCCGGCCCGGCGTCTACTTCTTCAGCCTCGACGCCGGCAATCCGCTCGCCGTGTGGGCCGCGCGGCGCTTCTTCCACCTGCCGTACTTCTGGTCGCGGATGTCGATCGTGGAGCGTTCTTTCGGTGAGGAGAGCGGTGGGGAGGTCGGCGAGTACCGCTACGCCTCCGAGCGGCGCCGCGGTGAGCACGCCGCGCGCTTCGAGGCGACCTATCGACCGACGGGCGGCGTGTTCGAGGCCGAGCCGGGCACGCTCGAGCACTGGCTCACCGAACGCTACGCGCTCTACACGACCGCGCCGGACGGGCGACTGTTCGTCGGTCACATCCATCACGCCCCGTGGCCGCTGCAGCGCGCGGCGACGACGATCGACGCCGACGGGCTGCTCGCGTCGCACGGTCTCTCGGTCGCGGGCGAGCCCGAGAGCGTGCTGTTCGCGAAGCGGATCGACGTGGCGGTGTGGAACCTGAGCGAGGTGGGGCGAGTGCGCGGCGCGTGAGCGCGGCCGCGACCGGCACCGACACCGACCCGGGCGCGGGCTCGCGCGCGGAGCACGGTGACCGCGAGGGGCCTCCGCGCCGCCCGCGAACCCGGTACCGTACCCGCCGCCTTCTTCGCACCGATCGCAGCGCCCTGCACCCCGACCATGCCCATCGCTCCCACTTCGTTCGTTCTCTCCGCCGCGTGCTCGAGCGCGCTCCTCGTCCTCGTCGCGTTCGCACCCGTTCAGGATGCTGAACCCGCGGGACCCGTCTTCGAGGACGGGCAGGCGCAGGTGGTGCGCGCGTTCCGCGACGCCGACGACTGGATCGTGCACGACCTGTGGGTCGAGACCGAGTTCGACTCCGACGGCAACGGGAAACTCGACCGCGTGCACGTCGACGTCTTCCGGCCGGGGCAGACCGAGACCGAGGGCCTGAAGGTCCCCGTGATCTACGAGACGAGCCCGTACTTCTCCGGCGTCAGCAGCGGCGGGCGCGAGATCTTCTGGGACACCGAGCACGAACTCGGTGAGACGCCGCCCGAGCGTCCGTCGGGGCCGCCGATCGCCTTCGATCCGGACAAGCGCATCATCTCGCGCTCGCTCACCTCGACCTGGGTGCCGCGCGGGTTCGCGGTCGTGCACTCGGAGTCGCCGGGCACCGGTCTGTCCCAGGGCTGCGCGACGCTCGGCGGCACGAACGAAGCGTTGGCGCCGAAGGCGGTGATCGACTGGCTGAACGGCCGCGCGACCGGCTACACGACGCCCGACGGCGACGAGACGGTCGAGGCGTCGTGGTGCACCGGCAAGGTCGGGATGATCGGCACCTCGTACAACGGCACGCTGCCGATCGCGGCGGCGACGACGGGGGTCGAGGGGCTCGAGGCGATCGTGCCCGTCGCGCCGAACACGTCGTACTACCACTACTACCGCTCGAACGGCCTCGTTCGGCATCCGGGTGGGTACATGGGTGAGGACATCGACGTCCTCTACGACTTCATCAACTCCGGCGACCCGTCGATGCGCGAGTGGTGCGACTGCAACGTGCGCGACGAGCTGCTCATGGCGCTCATGGACCGCGAGACCGGCGACTGGAACGACTTCTGGGCGACGCGCGACTACGCGCTCCAGCTCGGCAACTACCGCGCGGCGACGCTCATGGCGCACGGCCTCAACGACTGGAACGTGATGCCGTCGCACACGATTCGCATCCACGACGCGCTGAAGGAGAAGGGCGTGCCGCTGCAGCTCTTCCTGCACCAGGGCGGGCACGGCGGCGACCCGCCGCGCGAGATGATCAACCGCTGGTTCACGCGCTACCTGTACGGCGTGGAGAACGGGGTCGAGGAGGACGCGCGCGCGTGGGTCGTGCGCGAGGGCGAGCGGCGCAGTCGGCCGACGGCCTACGCGGCCTATCCGAACCCGGACGCGGCGCCCGTCGTGCTCCACCCGACCAAGGGCGGCGGTGCGCGCGGTGGACTCGCGACGCAGGCGCCTGGCGAGCAGGGCGCCGAGACGCTCGTCGACGACGTCGCGGTGCCCGGCTCCGAGCTCGCGAAGGCCGAACGGTCCCGGCACCGACTGCTCTTCGCGACGCCCGAGCTGACCGAGCCGCTGCACCTCTCGGGCACCGCGAGCGTGAAGATCCGCGTCGCGTGCGACGCCGAGGCCGCGAACCTGTCGGTCTGGGTCGTGTCGCTGCCGTGGACGGAGACGCGCGACATCAACGCGAACGTGATCACGCGCGGTTGGGCGGATCCGCAGAACCACGCGTCCCTCTCGGAGAGCGGTCCGCTCGAGCCCGGGCGGTCCTACGACCTCGTCTTCGATCTCGAGCCGGACGACCAGATCGTGCCGGCGGGGCAGCGCATCGGGCTCATGGTGTTCTCGAGCGATCGCGACTTCACGCTGTGGCCCGACCCGGGCACGCAGCTGACCGTGGATCTCGACGCGACGACGCTCGAGCTTCCGGTGGTGGGCGGCGCCGAGGCGTTCGCGGCGGCGACGACGCGCGGCGAGTGAGCCGCGGTACCGGGGCGCCGTTCCTTCGTCGCGGGCGCGGCCCGCGGCGCGGAGCGCGTTCACGACCGTGCGCGCTCCTCGATCGATGAAGCGCTTCGTCCTCTTCGGCAACTCCGGATCCGGCAAGTCCACGCTCGCGCGTGCGCTCGCCGAGCGGCTCGGTCGCCCGCACCTCGACCTCGACACGGTCGCGTGGGGCGAGCCGACGACCGTGGACGGCGCGAACGTGCCGACGCGGCGCGCGCTCGAGGACAGCGCGGCGGCGATCGACGCCGTGCTCGACGGGCACGACGCGTGGGTGGTGGAGGGGTGCTACGCCGATCTGCTCGAACTCGTGCTGCCGCGCGCGACCGAGGTCGTGTTCCTCGATCCGGGCATCGCGGCCTGTCAGGAGAACTGCCGGCGCCGGCCGTTCGAGCCGCACAAGTACGCGACGCCGGCCGAGCAGGACGCGAACCTGCCGATGCTGCTCGCGTGGGTCGCGCAGTACGAGGAGCACGACGACGAGTTCTCGGCCGTCGCGCACCGGCGGTTGTTCGACGGGTTCGGGAGGCGCAAGTGGCGGCTCGCGTCGAACGCGGAGGCGGCGGCGTTCGTGTCCGAACGCGATGCCGAGCCTCCGGCGTGAATGGAGCGCACGCGCTCGCGTAGCGCGGCTCATGAGCGACCATCCCGAACCCATGCAGTGCCCGCGCTGCGCCACCGGACTCGACTACGTCGGCACCAAGCGGTTCCACGAGGGCACGCGGTGGGGCGTGCTCGGCGAACTCGGCGAGCTGTTCACCAACCGCGAGCACTTCGACGTCTACGTCTGTCCGCGCTGCGGCCGCGTCGAGCTGTTCGTGGACGGGATCGGTGAGGAGTTCCGGCCGCACTGAGCCGTCGAGTCGCGCCATGTCGAACCACACCGAGACCGTTCGCTCCCTCTACACCGCGTTCGCCGCCGGCGACGTCCCCACGGTCCTCGGCGCGCTCGCGCCCGACGCGCGCTGGACCGAAGCGGCGGGCGGTCCGTACGGCGGCGTCTCGGTCGGACCGGACGAGGTGCTCGCCAACGTGTTCATGAAGATCGGCACCGAGTGGGACGACTTCACCGCGGTGCCGCACCAGTTCGTGAGCGAGGGCGCGACGGTCGTGTCGCTCGGCACCTACAGCGGAACCTTCAAGGCGACGGGCAAGAGCTTCACTGCGCCCTTTGCGCACGTGTGGACGTTCGACGGTGGCGCGGTCGCTTCGTTCGAGCAGTACACCGACACGGTCGTGCACTGCGAGCCGATGCGCTGAGGTGCGTGCGACCGGGTCGAGCGTGGACACGCACTTCATCCTCTACGTGGCGGACCAGGCGGCGAGCGCGCGCTTCTACGCGGCGGTGTTCGCGCGCGAACCGCGCCTCGACGTGCCCGGAATGACGGAGTTCGAACTCGATCCCGGCGCCGTGCTCGACCTCATGCCAACCGCGAGCATCCGCGCGCTGCTGGGCGAGCGGCTACCCGATCCCACGCGCGCCGCCGGGGTCCCGCGAGCCGAGCTGTACCTGCGCGTCGACGCACCCGAGTCGTTCCACGCGCGCGCCCTGGCGCACGGCGCGACCGAATTGAGCCCGCTCGAGCGCCGCTCCTGGGGCGACACCGCGGCGTACAGCCTCGACCCGGACGGGCACGTCCTCGCGTTCGCGCGCCGAGCCGAGTGACGCACCCCCGTACGGTGTCAGACGCGACTTCGTCGATCGACGGACAGGACGTGCCGCACGAGTGTGCCGAACGAGCCCTGTCCGCATCGCCCTGGCAGGCCTCCGGTCGTGATCCCGTACTCCTCGTCGGGCACTTCTTCGCGGTCGATCGACGAAGTCGGGTCTGACGCCGTACCGACGCCGTACCGGGTCAGCGCGCGATGCGGCGTACCCTCGTCGGCATGCCGCACCCGGACCGACCCGCCTCAGCTCTCCGCGCCGGGCTCGTCTACTTCGCGCTCGTGTTCGCGGCCGGCTTCGTGCTCGGCGCGATCCGGGTGCCGCTCCTCGAACCGCGCTTCGGCGAGCGGGCCGCGCAGCTGATCGAGATGCCGATCATGCTCGCGGTCGTGTACCTGGCGGCGGGGCGCGTCGTGCGGCGCGGCGTCGCGGGCGAACGGTGGCTCGCGGTCGGGGGCGTCGCGCTGGGCCTCCTCGTCGCGGCGGAGCTCCTGCTCGTGGTCGCGCTCTCCGAGGAAGGACTCGCCGCTGACCTCGCCGGGCGCGACCCGGTGGCCGGCGCCGCCTACCTCGTCTCGCTCGTCCTGTTCGCGCTCATGCCGTGGTGGCGGGCGCGGCGGTTGCGCGTCGCGTGAACAGGGGACTCAGCCTTCGTTCCGACCACAGCACTTCTTGAACTTCTTCCCGCTGCCGCAGAAGCACGGGTCGTTGCGGCCGAGCTTGTCGGCGCGATGCACGACGGTCTCCTGGCGGCCGGCGGCCTGGTTGGCGAGGCGGCCGGAGTCGACGGCTTCGGCGAAGGCGTCGAGCGCGCCGTCGAGGGCCTGGTTCACCTCGAAGGCGTGGGGGACCATCTCGGTGGACTGGAGCCACGCGAACCAGGCGTAGGCGACGGCGGGCACGTGCTCGGCCAAGGGGTCGCGGCGCTTCAGGTGGCGCGGCAACAGCTCGCCGAGCGCGGCGCGCACCGCGTCGCCGTCGAACAGGCGCGGCTCGGCGCCGAGCTCGTCGTACGCGATCGTCGTCAGGAGCTCCGCGACGCGACGGCGCGCGTCCGCGGGCACGCCGGCGAGCGCGCGCGCGGGCTCGGAGTCGCAGAAGGCGGCGACGGCGAGTTGGACCTGACGCTTCGACATGCGCAGGAGCGTAGCTCGCGGACGACCGCGCGCGTAGGCTCGACGCACGATGACCGACCACCGCACCGGACCGACCACGGCGCGCCTCGTGCTGCGCAAGATGGAGCCCGACGACGCCGAAGCGTTCTATCGCATCCAGTCGGATCCCGAGGTGATGCGCTACACGCACGAGGAGCCGCCCGAGTCGGTCGACGCCGTGCGCGCCGCGCTCGCCGCCTACCCGGACTTCGACACGGTCGGCTACGGGCGCTGGGGCTGCTACCTGAAGGACACCGGCGAGCTGATCGGGTTCAGCGGGCTCAAGCACCTCCCCGAGTTCGACGCTACCGACCTCGGCTACCGCTTCCTGCCGCCGTACTGGGGCCAGGGATTCGCGACGGAGTCGGGGGTCGCGTCCCTGCGCTACGGCTTCGACACGATCGGCCTCGAGCGCATCGACGGCTTCGTGCTGCCCGACAACGCCCCGTCGATCCGCGTCCTCGAGAAGCTCGGGTTTCGGCGCGATGGCACCGTCGAGTTCGACGGGCTGGTTGCGCTGCGATTCGTCGTGCGGCGCGAGGGGTGGTCGGAGCCCGTGCGATGACCGGACGCTTCAGGGGCCGCATCGCGCTCGTCACCGGCGGGAGCCAGGGGATCGGGCTCGCCGTCGTTCGGCGGTTGCTCGCCGACGGTGCGACCGTCGTGACCTGCGGGCGCAGCCGCGACAAATGGGACGACGCG
>Ga0180435_10005331_pt1 | contig 12549 bp, 14 predicted proteins | sample SS_ome_3_FD_132467 | JGI IMG/M metagenome (GOLD analysis project Ga0180435, IMG submission 132467) | Hypersaline lake sediment archaeal communities from the Salton Sea, California, USA - SS_3_S_1 metaG | ecosystem: Environmental > Aquatic > Non-marine Saline and Alkaline > Hypersaline >... | reverse complement strand
GTGTCCGGGTATTGGGTATCATTGTATATGTTGCTGATGACGGCATCGTTTATCTGGCCTTCATGGCCAAGGCGCCGTGAAAGGGATACAATATCGTCGGCGATTTGTTTGGCCGCCAGGATGTCTTTTTTTATTTCATCCACTGATCTCAACGAGAATTTTCTGTTTTTATATACAGGGCAGAACATGCAACGGTTCCAGGGACAGTTGCGGGTGAGGCGAAGGAGAAGACTGCGGGCCTCGTTGGGTGGACGAATGGGGCCTTGTTCAAATGTCGGCAGATTCTTCAATGGTGTGCTCCTTATCGGTGATCTAAAAGCGACGAGCGGTCAATCGTTGTTGATGATCTACCATAGTAGATGTCAAAAATATGGTCCGTTTGAACACATATTGGGCCGCCCTTGGTCTGTTTTACCAAAGTGAATCAAAAAATTCTTTCAGTAAGTTAATACCAAAATCTGTCCATGTCCACTCAGATGATGTTGCTGAACTAAATGACGAATAGTTGCGGGGCTGTTTTGGAGATGAGACGGGTGCCGGATGGGGTGACCATGAATACCGACTCAATGCCGGCTGAAAATTCTTCTGGGAATACGAATTTGGGCTCCATGGCCAATGTCATGCCGGGTGCCAGTATGTCTTCCTTGCCATGGGCAATCAAGGGCGGCTCGATAAGCTCATATCCAATACCATGGCCAATAAAGGAAACTTGATGTCCCGGCCTCCCGAGGTAGCTGTTCTTGTATCCGAGTTCTTCAGCCAATTGAAGGGCTCTGGTAAAAACATCATGAGCCCTCATACCCGGCTTGATGGTTTCCAAAAGTTCCTGGTGGATGGCTATTGCGGCCTGAGAGGCTGCCAGTGCTTTTTCCGGCATATGCTCAATGGCGAACATTCGGGTTTCATCCATATGAAAGCCGTTCAATGCCGATGCAAAATCAACCATGATGGGTTCTCGCCTGCGAATCTTCCGGTTTCCCGCCCCACATGGGAAGGCATAGGAACTCCCCTCCCCGCTGGCAGGAGCGTCCAGGACCCCTGTCATGCCGCCGCTGGTACCACTCAAAACGTGCCAGGAATAACCTTCTGCCTGGTAGTTTCGAACCCGCAATTTCCCGGGATGTCCCTTTTTCCTGGCAAAACTTTCGAACAGGCATGCAAATTCCATTTCAGTCAAACCTTCATTCAACACCTGATGCATATAATCAAAGGTTGAAGCGGACATGACCGCGGCACGCTCCATCTGTTCAATGTCCCACGGGGATTTGATTTTACGAACATTTTGGATGGCGGGCGAGGCATCTACCAGCGTCTGTTCTGGGAAGCGCTTCTGATAGAAGTGATATTCCGTCACGGGCATGACATCGAATTCAAGCCCCAGCCTGCGGGGCAACCTGCCGTAGGCATCCATGATCAGATGCGCGATCTCGCGAACCGCGTTCATAGGGACAACTCGGTCCAGGGGAGATTCTGTTCGGGCCCGTGGAAAATACCGTTTGATGAAAAGGGTTGGTTTTCCCTGTGAGGGAATGTAGAGCGCACCGTTTTGAGCCGTTCCTGAAAAGTACAGCAGGTCAACCCGCTGAAGGATCAACCCACCGTCGATCCCTTCTGCCTGGAAAATGTCTTGGAGGCGAGAACACCGGCGATGGATTTCATTTGCGGGAATGGGTGTGTTGTGCGGCAAAATAGCGACGTATCAATTATTTTCTTTTTTCAAGAACTTTAATCCGATTCCATCGATGCTGACCCGCACGATTTCTGCAGGAATTTTAATCGACGTTGCACCGGAAGTGAAAGGGATCTCGAGAATGACCAACTGCCCGACCTGGAAGACTTCATCCGTTTTTATAAAGATGCCACCACTGCTGATATCCTTGCAGTCAGCTGAATAGTGACGGTTTTTCGTCAAAAAGGCAACGGTCTGATCATAAGGCCAACGGGTGTCCTCCCGCTCGCCCAGGCTCAGGTTTGTTGGGGGGAATTGGGTCAGCTGCTCGAGGAGATTGCGCTTCTCAGCGGCGGTCATTTCCTGGATGCGACGATTCAGCTGGTCAGAAATACCCGTGTCTTGGCTGCTTTCCATGTGGATTCCCCCTCTGTGGACAGTTGAACGCCTCTGGTGGTGGCAGGTATGCTCATTACCCTGATTTTAAACCTTTTCCAGTATGAAATAATATGGGACATAAGTCAATAAGCATCCTTGACGGCGAATCGAAGAGAGCATAATATAAGAACATGAAAACAGTAAAAATGAGCTTTTCCCTGGCTTGCTGCGGGGACGGCTTCAATTGTCAGGCGATGGGTTGCTTTTATGAAAACGGTGCTTGCCATCGTATGCCGGTGTATGGACAATCGTGGTGAAAAACTTTCATATTCTGGTCGTCTGTACAGGGAATATTTGTCGCAGCCCCATGGCTGAAGGCTTGCTTCGCCATTTTCTGCCGCAATCACTGCAGAATATCGTGACAGTTTCGTCTGCAGGAACCGATGCTTTCCACGGCAATTGGGCCACGGATCTTGCCATAAAGGTCGCAAAGGAATATGGTGCCGACATTTCGGGACACCGTGCCAAAAGACTGAGCAGGGCCATGGTCGATGATGCAGATTTAATTCTGGCCATGGAGCAATACCATCTTAAAATGATCCGTTCTTTGCGATTGTTCGGGACAGCCGGCAAGACTTTTCTCTTGAGTACTTTTGACAGCACCCAAGACGTCTACGAGGTCCCGGATCCGATCGGCGGCGACTCGGAAATGTATGCCGAATCCGCCCGGTTGATACATGCATGTATCAAGGGTGTTTATACGTATATAGGGGAAAAAAATGAAGCATAAATACTATATGGCGTTCATGGCGTTGCTGGGCTTGGGTTTTGTGATGCCCCCTGTCGCCCTGGCCCAGGAAAACGCGGCTTCTGTCGTATCGATCAGTTTGCGGGCCCTTTCCCTGGAAACAGCAACCATGTGTGAGGGCATCAAGGACTACGAACCCGTGAATCGATCGGTCGTTTTTTCATTGGATATCGGCAAAATTTTTTGCTTTACATCCTTTAATCTGGTTCCCAGCAAAACCTTAATATATCATAACTGGTACCGGAACGGCAGACTGGTGACGACCAAACGGCTGACCCTGCAACCCCCCAAGTGGTCGACCTTCAGCAGTATACAACTCAGAGAGGCCGATAAAGGCCCCTGGCGCGTGGAAATAAAAGATCAAAAAAAGGAAACCCTTGAAATCGTACGCTTCAGCGTTACAGAATAGGCGCAAATAAGTATGCTGGTATCCTTCTTCACCAATATTCGTTGGCAGGATCTTCTGGATATTCTCGTTGTCAGCTATTTCCTGTTTCGTTTTTATGTCTTGTTTCGGGGGACTTACGTCTTTCGCGTCATTGTTGGCATCGGCTTTTTATGGATATTTCAACGAATTGCCGGTTATATGGGGCTTATCGTTACCAGCTGGGCCATGCAGGGCATCATTGCCTTTGCGGCCATCATCATCATCATTGTTTTCAGAAACGAGATTCGGAATGTACTCCAGGCGAAGAATATTGGTGCCATTTTATGGGGATTCTCTCATAAAGTCGCTGAAACACCATCACAGATCATCACCAGCAGCGTTTATGAACTGGCGAAAAGGCGTATTGGCGCCTTGTTGGTCTTTCCGGGAAAGGACGATATTGAAGACCTGATTCAGAGCGGGATTCCATGGAAAGGAATCCTAACGAAAGAGATGGTCCTGAGCGTTTTCTGGCCGGATAACCCTGTTCACGACGGCGCTGCCGTCGTCCAAGGGGATCGAATCGTCGAAGTGGGCGCGATACTGCCCCTTTCCCGGAGAAGTGACCTGCCGTCATCGTACGGCACCCGACACAGGGCTGCGCTGGGGCTTGCCGAGAAAACCGATGCCCTCGTCATTGTGGTTTCTGAGGAAAGCGGCAATGTAGTGGGTATCAAGAAAGATCAGATAAGAGAGATTCGAAATAACATAGATCTTGAGAAACTGCTGCGTAACAGCACCGGCATGTCAAGTGATTACAAAGGGTTGAGGGAGAGTGAAAAGTTAAATCTGGTCCTTGCCGCCATGGCGATCATCCTCTTCGTCGCCGGCACCTGGTTTAGTTTTTCCAGGGGCCTCGAAACCCTTACGACAATGGAAGTCCCCATCGAGTATATGAATCGCGACCCCAGCATGGAGCTGATCGGCTCCTCTCTCAACAGTGTCGATTTGAACCTCAGCGGTGCTGGCACGCTCATCAAATCCATTCGTCCGGAGCAGGTTAAGGTTCGCATCGATCTGACCAATGCGGTTATCGGCCCCAATGCGTACACGATCACTTCCGAAAATATCACCTTGCCACCGGGTATTATTTTGCGAGATGTGGATCCCCCTGTGGTGGACGTGACGCTGGATGTGCCGATTGTAAAGGAGTTACCACTTCAGGTGGATTGGACCGGAAAACTGGCCAAGGACCTGATCCTGGAAAAGGTCGAATTGAAGCCAGAGCGGATAAAAGTGATTGGCGGCCGTAAGATTCTAGAACAGATAACCACGATGTACACCGAAAAGGTCGCTCTCGACAATATAAAGGCCTCGGGCAGTATGACCGTCGCCGTTGCATTGACACCGGCATCGCTAAAAGTCCATGGAGACTCCAGAGATCGACTCAATATCAGCTATACCATTCGCAAAAAAGATATGGAAAATCCATAATTCTATCAGCAATGGGGACGCTTTTGAACCATCCAGCCTGCTCAAATATGCTGAAAACTTTTCCAAACTTGCTATGCGTTGATATTGTATTGCCCTGACTCGATATAGGGGATGTCTTCGGTCTCAATAATGTGAACAATGTCTTTGTTCATTCGGCTTTTCAATTCTTTGACGATCAGCCGGTTTTTATCCAAGGATTTTGCGAACGCCATTACATCGTGCATGAGCGCGTTGAGCTGGCAGGCCTTGGTGACGATATGGTGTTCCTGGCACTCATGGGCCGTCAGGCGACTCCCGGTATATTCCATCTCCTCGAGTTTGTACATGGGAATGGCTTTTCTGAGAATGGCATTCATGCCGGGAAGAAAAGGGATGCCGAGATCGACTTCCGGAAAGCAGAAAAATCCTCTGTCCGAACGCATGAACCTGAAATCAAAGGCACAGCACAGAATGGCACCACCGGCAAAAGCATGTCCGTTGATAGCGGCAATGGTGATCATGGGATAGGTAAGAAGACGTTTGAAAACAGCGTTCATCTGGTAGAAGAAAGCTTTTGCCGTTTCAACATCATTTTCCTGAAGCACCGGGACCAGCCATTCGAGGTCGATTCCGTTGGAAAATATCTTTTCATGCTCGGATGTCACCACGAGCGTCTTGGCATCGGTTTTTCTTTCAATGCGGTCCAAAGTGTTTAGAAAGGCTTTGAGAAAGGATGGGTTGAAGCGGTTGTCTTCGCTCTTCATGGTCATGACGGCGATGTTATCTTGGATGCCGTAATCAATGGCGGACATGCTGCCTCCTGGATTATTTTCCGAAATAGAGATGAAAAAAAGGGCAACACCCTGGGTGTTGCCCCTATAATCTCAGCCAATGATTAGGTTGAACAGCAACTGCCTTCCGTGCTGCAACTGGTGCACCCGGATCCAAATTCGATACCGCAATCAAGCTTGAAACCGTACATGGCAAAGTCGACCTTGATCGGTTTGGCTTTTTCCATAAAATCTTTATTGACGAGGTATTTAAAACCATCCACTTCGAATATTTCGTCGGTGTCTTTTGGCTCATCCAAAGCCATTGCGAGTCCTGGACCGCCTCAGCCGCCTTCGTTCAAAAATATTCGTATGGGGGAAGCTTCCTTTCCCTTGAAGTATTCTGTAATTTGCTCAGTTGCCGCTTCAGTGACTTCTAGCATTTTTATCCTCCTAAACAGGTTGAATTGTGTCGCGTCTATCAAGATGCAAGAAAACTATTCACGGTAACCGGTTTTGTCAATAGAAAACACGCGATTCCGGGTCTTTTAAAGCGCATAATGATTAAGAATTTGACGGTACGTATCGTAATCATGCCTCGAATGAAGCACAAACGTCACCATGCGAAGATCAATGGCTTGACGGATAAAATGAATGGTTGTCTCAATGGCTATTTTTGCAGCTTTTTCAATGGGATATCCATATACGCCACAGCTGATGGCAGGGAAGGCGATCGTGGCAAAACCATGGTCGATGGCAATCTGTATACTCTTTTCATAGCAACTGCCAAGTAGATGCCGGTCAGATGCACTGCCGCGATAAACAGGTCCCACGGTATGGATCACATATTTGGCTGGGAGGTTGTAGCCCCGGGTCAGTTTTGCTTCACCGGTGGGGCAGCCATTGAGTGTTCGACACGCATCCAGTAGCTCAGGACCTGCGGCCTTGTGAATGGCACCATCCACACCACCGCCCCCGAGAAGGGATGAATTGGCTGCATTGACGATAGCGTCGACTTCGAGCGTCGTGATGTCTCCTTGGTAAACGCGGAGTTTATGGAGAGGATTTGATTGCATGCCCATTCATCCACAAGTTTCAGCATAACATGTTGATTTTGATAATTATTTCATTTTTATGGAGGCAAAGCTTAACACCTAACACGCTGACTTGCTATAGATCGTAGAGCGTCTCGTCTTTGAAAGGTTCCCGCGTTTTTTTCTGGGGAAAGCCCCCTTTCTTTTCAGGAAGAATGAAAGGATCTTCATTTTCGAGCAGATCGCCCATTTCCGCTTCCAGCTGTTCGGGATCTTCCCCCTTTTCCATACGCTGGAGGGCTTCGTCCATGCCTGGGCCGAGTTTTAGCCCTGTCATGTCGGATAGCTTGCGCATCAGATTGGCCGCCTGCCGGGGATCTTCTTCATCCATACCCTCGGCCTCTCTGGCCAGCATGTTCATGGCCTGTTCCATTTTGCTTTCATCGATGGGCAGGTCATCCATATCACTCGTTTCCTTGGCCTTTCCGGTGAAAGCGAATTGGGACACCTGCCGGGACAGCTTTTTTTGACAGCGGGGGCATGCTGGTGTTTTTCGCGTATTTACCGTACGAGAAAAAAAGTTGAAAATCGTATGACAGTCCTCACAGTAAAATTCATATATCGGCATTTTAAATCCTTATTTGGTGAAATTTTTTCTAGGATTTTATTATTTTCTGTCTGTTTGTCAAGCCGGTTTAAAACAGGCTGCGGTTGACCAGCATATGGATGATAATACTGGCGGCATAGCCGGCGGCAATGGCTGGTGCCCACTTCAAATGCGTTCCAAAAGTATATATCCCCCGGGCAGAACCCATCAAGGCCACCCCGGCCGCCGAGCCAATGGCAAGCAGGCTTCCGCCCGTTCCTGCTGTGAGCGTCACCAGCAGCCATTGTCCTTCAGACATGCTGGGGTCCATCATGAGGACGGCAAGCATTACCGGGATGTTATCGATAACGGCAGAAACCAGACCTAAAAGCGTATTTGCAACGGTTGCGCCCAAGTCGGCATAGAGGTACCCTGAAATCAAACCCAGGTAGCCGAATTGAGACAATCCTCCGACACAGAGAATAACGCCGTAGAAGAAAAGAAGTGTATCCCATTCAGCTCGGGCAATTCGCTTCATGATGTCGAAATGCATCTTTTTTTCTTTGTGTTCGGTGTGATCCCGCAAGGTTTCCACAACGCCAATAACGGTTCCGGCTTCATCCCTCACCGGAGCGGCTGAACTTGAGAGCCATTTGCCGCTTTCCGATATGTTAGGGAAAAAAGCGGCGGCCTCGTAAGCCTGTGCGATGTTAGCGATGGGTCTGTGGTGACCATGGTAATGCTTCCCGATCTGATCTTTGGGAAAATTTTCCAGTACGAGATCCGCCAATATCAACCGCTCCCTCCGGTAAAATGGGTACCAGTGGCGGCTGGTGCCCACGACATCGCGGGCCTTGACACCAGACAATTTTTCCATGGCAGCGTTCCAGTGGGTGACGGTATGGTCGGTATCGATCATGAATGTCGGGTCCGGAAAAGCGTCGATTTTGTTCGGCAGGTTCTCTCTTTGTTTTACCAGATCGTAAATCGGGTGCAGGGTTTCGTGCGGTCGCTGACCCAGGATGCTGTCGTAGCGCTCCACGAGACCTTCCTTTTTTTTCAGGAAAAACGAAAAAATACCCAGATATCCAAGTCCCAGCATCATGCCGGCGGCTGGCGGAAGGTTGAGAAAGTTGTGAAAACTGACAGCCGTAACGATGGTCAGAAGAAAGAGCATCATTATCCAGCGCGCACCCAGCTTCATGGGAATCTTTTCCCCGGAGACGCTGGGTGTTTCCGCTTTGATACTGAAACTCATCAGGAAAGCGGGAATCAGCCAGTTGGAAAGCGATGGCAGCAGAATGAGGAAGAAACGACTAAATTCGATTTTCCCTTTTTGCCACACCATGAGGGTGGTGATATCGCCAAAAGGGGAGAAGGCCCCACCCGCGTTGGCGGCCACAATCACATTGATGCATGCGATGGCAATAAACGCCTTATTCTTTCCGCCAACGGCAAGTATCACCGCGCCCATGAGCAGGGCCGTTGTCAGGTTGTCGGCGATGGGTGAGATCAAGAACGAAAGCGCACCGGTGATCCAAAAAATTTTTCTGAGGGAATAGTCTCTGGACACGAGGTGCGCGCGAAGGGATTGAAAAACATTTCGTTCCTCGAGCGCATTGATATAGGTCATGGCTGCCAGCAAAAAGAGAAACAGTTCTGCGTATTCCAGTAGACTGGCCCTGATGGCCTCGTGGGCCGAGTGAGAATCACCGATGCTCTCATAGGCCAGTGCGACCAATATCCAGATAAGGCCGGCTGCAAACAATACGGGTTTGCTTTTACGTAGGTGAAGCTTGTTTTCCATGGTAACCAGGGTGTAAGCGATGATGAACAAGGCCAGACCAAGGTAGCCGTATATGCTGGCTGTAAAGTCAACCGCTACATGCGATGCCTCTGATGCACCGGCCACGGCAGGAAAAAACAAGAACAATATCAACATACGACCCATAGATGGCATCTTATTTCCGTCCTTTGATAATATACGTGGTTTCTTTTTGAAATGGATTGTTGACTTGAGCGCCGACAATGGCACCGATAACGGCTTCCACGGCCGTGTCCAGATCCATGCGCGCTGTGTTAAGGATCATGTCGTAGTGCACAATATCCGAGATATCTTGATGAAATGCTTCACGGATGAAGGCCCTGCGTCGCTGTTCGCGGTGCTTGATCCGCTTTTTGGCCTCGGCCAGGGAGACACCGTATTTAAAAGAAATGTTTTTTATGCGGACGTCCCTGGGAGCTATCACGCGGACACTGAAGCGCGTGCTTGGTGGAAGAATGAAATTCGCACCCCGACCAACGATAACCCCCTGACCCAGCTTACCGATAATTTCGACCTCCTGTCTTAAATAGGTCATATAGTCACCGGTATAGACATAGTCATTGTCCACCATGGCCGTAATAAAATCTTGAATACCCGAAGGCCGCTCTTTCTCAATGGAATTTAGCGTTCCGCTTTTCACGGCCGCCTTGTTGGCCATGGTAACAAGCAGATTTGCGTCAAAGAGTCTGAAATTCAGCCGTTCGGCAAGGGTACTCGCAATCAGGTGACCACCGCTTCCCGGTTCCATGCAAACGGTAATGACGGGAACCCAAACACGGTTTCCCATCGTGGCGGTCGGTGCTTGTTTCTTTCGGATGTCCTGTTGCTGGTTGATGAATTGTTCTACCGTTATGTTGGTGGTGTTCATAAGGCTTATTCCTTTTAATTTTTAAGTTCTTTTGGGTAGTCACATAAGACCAAGGGAGGCAATTTAATACAATGTCAGAGAATGTCAATCATAAAAATGGGCTGAAAAATATTGCCAGCGACCTCAACGATGCGGTATAGGACCTGGGTCTTGCATGAAATGTGAGGTTAAGAAAAAGGGCGATTTCCCATAAAATGAGATGGGCAAATTGAACTTAACAGTATAACTTTCGGGGTTCAAGGATTCGAGGGTTCATTTTACCAAGGGTTCAAGGGAAAGAGATGGGCACGGCATTATTATCGGGTACGATGAAGAAATGTGTTGTTTCCCAACATTTGGGGCTTTTTAAAGTTGAGCAAATGCCTTTCACTCGGCCCCTTGACCCCTTGGATCCTTGAATCCTTTGCTATGACGATCCCGTTGTGAGGTGATTTTTCCCAGGTGAATCTGGATCCCGAAAGTTGAGTTAACAGTAAATGCGATTCGTTGATAAAGTTTCAAATAAGGAGGATCAAAATGGAAAGAACGTTGTCAATCATCAAGCCGGATGCCGTTGGCCGGGGTCTGATCGGTGAAGTGATCAAGCGACTTGAAGAAAATGGAATTCAAATCAAGGCAATGAAAATGCTGCATATGACCAAACCGCAGGCCCAGGGATTTTATGCGGTCCACAGGGAACGGCCCTTCTTCAACAGCCTGTGTGATTTTATGTCCTCCGGCCCGGCGGTGGTCATGGTGCTGGAAGGTGACAATGTCATCAAACAATACCGGACGCTTATGGGCGCCACCAATTTTGAGGAAGCCGAAGAGGGGACCCTTCGAAGGGATTTTGCCACAGATATCGAAAAGAATGTCGTGCACGGGTCCGATGCGCCTGAAACCGCTGAATTTGAAATCAATTATTTTTTCAACAGCTTTGAAATTACAACCTAAAGGCTGCTGCGCCCTTGCCACATGCAAACCGTCAACCTCGACAATATTTACATTGTTCTCCAGAAGCCCCGGTATCCGGAGAACATTGGATCCGCCGCCCGTGCTATGCGAAACATGGGCTTGAACAAGCTGTCGGTCGTGGCGCCGGAGAATTTCGATCTTTCCCGGGCATTCAAGCTGGCCACCCACGAAGCAGCGGATGTCATCCAGCGATGCCAAACATATGATAACTTAAAGGCGTCTTTAGCATCCTGTCAGTATGTGGTCGGTACCACCGCTCGCCTGGGAAAGCACCGACAAGTCATTCAGTCTCCGGAAAGACTGGCCACCCAGTTGATTCCGATTTCTCAGGAAAATCGTGTGGCCGTTCTGTTTGGACCGGAAGACAAAGGCTTGTCCAACGAGGATCTTCGCCTGTGCCACGCCGTTGTGAACATCCCAACCGCTGACTTTTCATCCCTGAACCTGGCTCAGGCCGTCATGGTGGTATCCTATGCGCTCTTTGTATCGCAGCTGGAAAAGCCCGTGGCCATGGCGCCCAGGCTGGCCAACCGGCACGAGCTTGACGGTATGTACGCGCAGCTCACAGAGCTTCTGGTCCGTATCTGCTATATCAACGCCGACAATCCCGATCACTTCATGGGCAGTCTGCGGCGTTTTTTTACCCGCCTACAACTACGCGCCAGGGAAGTGAGCATTATCCGGGGGATGATCCGCCAAGTCAATTGGTATGGCGAAAAGCGCTACCAGGATGGGCAACGGGACGGGGCTTCCAACAGGGAAGGGGTCGAGGACCCAAAGGGGCATGGGTAAGTCCACGCGTTAAAAAGTGTTCGGATTAATCTGAGGTAAGGAAGTCGTTTTTTAATAATGGCTGTCTGCATATTCCAGCCAGCCGCCCGCTTTTACCAGTTCGCGGTCGAAACTGTTCAGATCGAAAGAAACCTGTTTTTCACGGCCATCAGCCCTGAAAATGAAAACCTGATGGTCAACATCGGTTTCAAGGGTGGTTGCCAGGCCTGAAAACCCGGAAAAAAGTGCATCGATGACCTTGGGCGGAAGCGTAACGGCCAATAATCCGCAGTTAAACATATTCTGACGGAAGATTCTGGCGAAACTTTCGGCAATCACCAGGTGAATGCCATTGACCTCCAGGGCCCAGGGCGCATGTTCCCGGGAGGACCCGCAGCCGAAATTGGAGCGGGTCACAATGATGCCTGTTTCTCGCAGGTCTGTTTCGGGGTCGAATTCTTCCATCTCAAGATCTTCCAGCAGGTGGGGCTTGAGTGCTTCTTTCGTGATCTCCGTTAAATAACGAGCGGGTATAATTTCGTCTGTATTGATGTCGGCCCGGTCCAGAAACAGGACGTTCCCACTAAATGATTTCATGATGCATCTCTTTTTGTATATAGTTCCGAATTGGTGATATGGCCGGCTATGGCTGTTGCCGCTGCCGTGGCCGGGCTCATCAGGTGGATCATGCCGCCTTTGCCCATTCTGCCGTTGAAATTTCGATTTGTCGTGGAGGCGCAGACCTCGCCTTCGGCCAGAACGCCATTGCTCATGCCCAAACAGGCCCCACAGGTGGGGTTGGTAACGCAGAACCCAGCGTCCATGAATACCTTGATGATTCCCTGATCCAAGGCCTGTTGAAAGATCTTTGGGGTTGCCGGGGAAAGAATGGCCCGAACCGATGCATGGATTTTTTTCCCTTTTAGAATCCGGGCCGCCACCTGGAGATCTTCCAGGCGCCAACTGGTGCACGAGCCCATATACACTTGGTCCACCGCAGTTCCTTTCACGTCTACTACCGCGTCGACGTGGTCCGGCTGGTACCC
>Ga0180435_10005330_pt1 | contig 12550 bp, 13 predicted proteins | sample SS_ome_3_FD_132467 | JGI IMG/M metagenome (GOLD analysis project Ga0180435, IMG submission 132467) | Hypersaline lake sediment archaeal communities from the Salton Sea, California, USA - SS_3_S_1 metaG | ecosystem: Environmental > Aquatic > Non-marine Saline and Alkaline > Hypersaline >... | reverse complement strand
GGGCTCGGAAAGTCGTACGGGCGATCACATCCGTCCTTTCCCAGACCTTCACCGATATCGAAATCATTGTGGTGGATGACGGCTCAACCGACGGGACGAATAAGGTGGTTGAACAATTTGACGATTTTGTAACCTATGTGGCCCATAGCTCAAATCTTGGCGTCTCGGCAGCACGAAATACGGGGATTAAAACATCCAGCGGGCCCCTGATCGCGTTTCTGGATTCCGATGACCACTGGCTTCCCGAAAAACTGGCTGCGCAGGTTGGTTTTTTTGATGAACATCCTGGCGCTGGGGTATGCCAGACCGAAGAGCTCTGGATCAGAAACGGGCGCCGTGTCAATCCCATGAAAAAACACCTGAAACCTTCGGGTGATATTTTCGAGCCCTCCTTGAAACTCTGCCTCGTGAGTCCTTCCGCAGTAATGCTGAAACGATGTCTTCTGGACAAAGTAGGGAGTTTTGATGAAGATCTCCCGGTTTGTGAAGATTATGATCTGTGGCTCAGGATCTCCTGTCGCTATACCGTCCATCTGATCAGGGAGCCGCTTGTTGTCAAGGAAGGGGGGCACCCGGACCAATTATCCGCCAGCTACAAGGGTATGGACCGCTTCAGAATCAAGGCGCTTATGAAGCTTATAAAAAGCGGCACACTCAATGAAAAACAACTCGAGGCGACACTGGCGGAACTTTCTTTGAAATGCCGGATCTATGGCAAGGGTTGCCTGAAACGGGGAAAAACTGAGGAGGGCACCTATTATTTGGGGCTTCCGGTAACCTTGAAATCAGAGCTTGCGCTCAATACCCCCGCGGCCCCCGGACCATTATTTTCCAATCGCTAAAAAGTCACTTTTTCCAAAAAATTTCCCCAGCCACAACAGGTTGGCGGGCCCTGTTGCATTTGACAAGCCGGGTATTTTGACGTATACTGATTCACAAAAAAACCAAATCACCAAAAGGGGGGATCTATGAGCAAGGGAGAAAAAGGCGGGAAGGAAAGAAGACGTTATCCCAGGCTACAAGGCCTTTACCTTTTATCATATATCAACAAGGAAGGCGGGGTCCAAAAAACCGGCGTTTCCATGGCCAGAACCATTAATATCAGCCCGATAGGGGTGGGTGTGGAAGTCTATGAAGCCATAAATTGTGATTCTGTAATGGAGATGGAAATTGCCGTCAGAGATCTTGTCTATTCCATCCAGGGCAAAGTGATTCACTCTCAGGAAAAATCAAGCGGGAACTATATTATTGGTATTCAATTCGATCAAGTACAGAAAGAACTGGCAAAAGAACTTAAATAAATTGAATTCGTCACCATAATGTCCAATTATTTTTTGTTTCTAATAATGTTTTTCGGCGGAATGGCGGTTGCTTTACAGCCTTCCATAAATGCGCGGCTTGCACAGAAAATAGGAATACTGGAGAGCGCGTGCATATCCTTTGCCGTTGGAACCTTGGTCCTTTTACTGGTTGTATTTATTAGCGGCCGTGGAAGTTTAAAGGGAATCTATAGTGCTACTTGGTGGGAGCTCACAGGTGGCATTTTGGGGGCGTTATTCGTTTCACTGACCATACTGGTTGTCCCCCGTATCGGCACGGCAGCGACAATGGCTGCCATTATAGCCGCACAGCTAACCACGGGGCTTGTCCTTGACCATTTCGGGCTATTTGGCTTCAAAGTGTTTCCGTTTGATCTGAAGCGTCTTATGGGTTTGGCATTTCTCACCCTGGGGGCCGGTCTAATGATCAGGCACTAATAAAAATTATTCCTCTTTCTTTATAAAGATATCCCGCTTCGGGTAGGGGATTTCGATCCCCTCTTCCTGGAAAACCTCCTTCACACGGTCTGTCACATGGGATATGGTATCCATCCTTTTTCGGGGCCTGCTGATCCATATCCTCGCCTCCAGATCAACAGCTGAATCTCCGAAATTCCTTACCACCACCTTGGGGGCCGGTTTCTGCATCACCCAATCCAATTCCAGGGCAGTTTTTATAATAATCGCTTTGGCTTTATTAATATCAGCATCATAGGCAACCCCAATGGGAATCCGTACCCTGATCTCCTTTGTAACAGTCGTGTAATTGATAATATCCCGTTTCATGATTTCGTTGTTTGGAATGACAATCACGATGTTATCTGTGGTCCTGATCTTCGTGGCCCTGAGCCCGATGTCAATCACATCTCCCCAGGTGGCGGCGTTTTTCGGGGCTGACCAGACTTCAATACGATCGCCCACCTCAAAGGGTCTGTCTATGATCAATAAAACACCTGCAATGAGGTTTGAAAGGGTGTCTTTGGCCGCAAACCCAATGGCAATACCGGCCACACCGGCACCGGCGACAAAGGGCATGATATTAAAACCCATGGCATCAAGGGCCATAATGGCGCCGACTGTGAAGATAATAATCCCCGAAAACTTTTTAAACAGATCCAGGATGACATTATCCACGGCGGTTTTTGTCTTTGCCGCCAGATTGCGTTCTATATAAGGAAGAAAACTGTTGACGATGCTATTGGCAATCGATGCCAGGAGGATAATCAGGAAGGCAAAAAAGATCCTTTCAAAAAAGGGGGCCTTAAACAGATTGACCAGCCATATGCCTGTCAGGGCAAAGATGGCGTAATGGCCTGCGCGGTTTACCAGAGAAAAGAGCTGGTCGTTATTTTTGAAAAAAGGTCGATCCTGGTACTTGTTTCGGATCTTTTTTGTGATGCCATTGAATACCCACCAGGCAATGGATGCAGCGATCACTATAGCCAGGACCTGAATCGTCAGATTCAGCAGGTGTTGCGGGTCCGAAAAAATCTGATTGAAATATTTTTTGAGATAGGTTTCCATTCTAAAACTCTAACTGTAGGGTAAATTCCTAGCCTCCGCCAAGCGCTGCAGGCCCCTTAAGCCTTTTTTACAAGCAGATAGCGGTCAGATTTCAGTCGGGCAAAAATAGTAGCGCCCGGGCAAGGGGCAACCAATTTTTTTTCATATTCGCCACCAATAACCTGAAAAAGTTCCACACAGCAGGAACACAGATGGGCACTCCGATCAATGGAATAGGGAACAATTCCACTGCTGTCACGGACAAAAAACCGTGGATTGATGAAATTGGCGTGATTGGTCGTGTGAGAGAGATAAAGAAAGTCATAATCCTGGACGTCAGATCCAAGTCTCCTGGCCCAACGCAAATATATTCTTTTTTCTATGTCTTCGACGTGGCGCCAGTCTTCAGGAAGACGCCTCTTAAGGGAGGAATCCCGCATAAGGGCCTGCTTCTCTTTTAAATTCGCGAGTCGGGGTGGAACAAAATCTGATTCCGTAATGGTGGCAGCCTTCTGATCTTCGAATCCCTCAATTTCGAATGAGCTGATCACCAAATAAAGACCGTTCTTGTCCGATGTCCGATACCAGCTTCCCTGCCTGCAGCATGTGTCACTCCACACGTCGGGTGCTACGCTTGAAATCTTGTTAATCACATCCAGGGGCGTACAGACAATACCTTTAGCTGACTTCAATTTTGTTTTATTGGCCGCCAGTTTTTTTCTGAGCACTGCCTCCTCATCCGCTGTCAACCAGTAGATGTGTTTTGTATAAGGGCCCTCTTTTTTCAATATAAATCCTTTTTGGTTCATCCGGTTAATGAGTTCCGAGAAACTGATCAGAAAAGAAGTTGGCAGGTGGAAAGGTTGAAGCAATCTTTTCTTCGATTCCGGGTTTCTCAGCCTGGTGATTTCAGGCAGTTATGGGCGGGTGATGCCTCCCCCCTTCGCTGTTCACCGCCGTTCCTTTGGAACGTCGGTGCCACGGGGTCCCCCATCCCATAACCGCCTGAAATCACGAAGGCCTTCCAGCAGTCACTCCGAAAAGACCGCTTCAACCGACAACTCCGAAACTATGTGTTGTCTTGAGGTGTACTCATTAACCGGATGAACCTCCTCTTTTAGCTATTCAATGGTTAATGCTGGAATATGAACGAATAGTGTCACAATTAGGTGTTAAAATCAATCGTGAAATCCAACCCCGGACAAGCTGGGTGGGGCGCAGCGGAAATCCTGGGGAAGAGTCCCCTTTTGATTCGGCCGGAGGTATTAAAAACATATGTGATTTAGGGAGATCAATAACAGGGTGACTTTTTTGTTGCACTGTTATATCATAAATGACATATTGCCTCGTGCTAAAGGATTCCAGTTTAAAACGCCTTACATAGCAAAAAGCGGATGATTGAAAAAACTATGGCACTGTTTTGTGCCCTGAGGGGAGATGGAAACTTTTTTTAAAGTCAAAAAACCTGAAGAGGTTTTCAGGATTATCGATCAATTCGGTCCTTTGGGGGAAGAAACCATCCCCCTGGAAGACGCCTTTAGCCGGGTGCTCAGTAGAGATGTAACTTCCGCTGAGGACCTGCCGTCCTTTGCCAGATCAGTCATGGACGGGTATGCGGTGAGGGCCAAAGATACCTTTGGCGCTAATGAAAGCCTCCCCGCCCTGCTTGAAGTCACCGGTGAAGTCGTAATGGGACAGATCCCAAAAATGGTAGTGAGAGAAGGACAGGCCGTAAAGATCCCCACGGGCGGGATGCTCCCTGAGGGTGCAGATGCTGTGGTTATGGTGGAGTATTGTCATCTTCTGGATGAAACGACACTTGAAGCCAGTCGGTCCATATCGCCCCTTGAGAATGTGATTCAGCCCGGAGATGATTTCAAAACCGGGGCTACCGTCCTCAAAATGGGGCGCAGATTACGTCCCCAGGATCTGGGGGTAATGGCAGGGCTGGGTCAATCCGAAGTCTCTGTTTATAAAAAGCCCCGGGTGGCCATTATATCTACTGGCGATGAGATCGTGCCCATTGGAGATGCACCCCGGCCCGGCCAGGTCAGGGATATAAACCGGTATACACTGGGTGCGTTCTGTCATCGATTTGGCGCAGAATCCGTATATTCGGGTCTGTGTCCGGACGATTTTGACACCCTCAAAGCAATGGTTGAAAAATCCCTCCAACTTGCGGATACCGTCTGGATATCTGGTGGGAGTTCCGTCGGAACAAAAGATCTCACCCTTAAAATTTTTGAGACCGTAACGGATTTTGAACTGCTGGTCCATGGCATTTCCATCAGTCCTGGGAAACCCACCATTATCGGACGATCCGGCCCCACACCCATAATCGGACTGCCGGGTCATGTGGCTTCCGCCCTGGTCGTTGCGGAAATCTTTTTAACCCGTTTAATGACAAGACTTTCTGGCCAGTCAGATGCCTTTGGTGGGCGTCAAATGCACGTGAAGGCCGAGCTGACTCAGAATATTGAATCGGCGAGTGGTCGAGAGGATTATATTCGTGTAAGACTCTTCAGGGAGGGAAACATCTTGTTTGCCCAACCGGTCTTTGGAAAATCCGGCCTGATTTCAACCCTTGTTCAAGCCGATGGCCTTGTCAAAATAGACATGAATACGGAAGGGCTTTATCAAGGGCAGAAGGTGACGGTGGCTTTTTTGTAAATAGTGTCTGATATGTGCTTATTAGGAGGTACACGGTGAAAAGACAAGTCTATCTTTCGATGAAACCTCTCCAGGAGGCTAAAGAATTATTTTTTTCCAGATTTGGCCCGGATAAACGGACAGATATCGAGACGATCAGTATCGAGGATGCCTTGGGCCGAATTATTGTAGAGCCTGTTTTTGCAAAGCGATCTTGTCCTTCTTTTCACGCCGCAGCCATGGACGGCATTGCTGTCCGGGCAGAGGAGACATATGGGACAACGGAAAAATATCCTAAGACCCTGAATGTCGGCCGTGACGCCGTGTGGGTAAACACGGGTCAGCCCCTTCCCGAGTCATTTAATGCGGTGATTATGGTGGAGAAAATCCATCAGTTGGATAAAACCCACCTGGAGATCCGGTCAGCTGCCTATCCCTGGCAAAATGTCCGTAAGGTGGGTGAGGATATCGTGGCGACCCAGCTACTCCTTACCCAGAACCACATCATCCGACCATTTGATGTGGGGGCGCTCGTCGGCGCCGGGGTTTTTTCAATCAACGTCTGGAAAAAACCCCGTGTGGCAATTATCCCAACAGGCTCAGAGCTAATCCATTACAGGGATGTTGAAAAGAAAGACACCTTAAAGCAAAACGAGATTATTGAATACAATTCTTTGGTGCTGGCAGGGCTTGTTCGGCAGTGCAAGGGTATCCCGATAGTTTATGATATTGTTCCGGATGTTGAGGAAAACATACGAAAGGCCCTGAAAAAAGCCATTGATTCCGAAGCCCATGTGGTCATTATCAATGCCGGGTCATCCGCGGGGAGCAAAGATTTTACGGCCAGTATCGTCAATGAATTGGGAGACGTGCTGGTGCATGGTGTGGGTATGATGCCGGGAAAACCCACCCTATTGGGTATTGTGAAGGACAAGCCTGTTGTCGGCAATCCCGGGTATGCTGTTTCTTCAACACTTTCCTTTGAGCAGTTTGTAAAACCTCTCCTTTACAGCCTGCAGGGTCAGAAACCGCCTGAACACCAGACCGTTATGGTACAGCCTTCCCGGGATATTCCCTCCAAACTGGGAATAGAAGAGTTTTTGCGGGTGAACATCGGCAAAGTGGGCTCGAATTATGTGGCCACCCCGCTGCCAAGGGCTGCTGGTTCTATAACCACGCTTACACGAGCTGAAGGGTTGATCCGGATTCCGGCATTGTCAGAGGGTATAACGCAAGACACCGAAATCGAGGCAGAACTTCTTGTTGAGAAGGAAGACCTCAATAATACAGTTGTCGTTATCGGAAGCCATGACATTAACATCGATATTCTGGCGGACGAGATTCACAAGCTAGGACAGGGAATCCGCATTTCGTCTGGCAATGTGGGTAGCCTTGGGGGATTGATCGCCCTCAAGAAGGGGACCTGCCACATGGCCGGTTCGCACCTTTTGGACACGGAATCCGGACAATACAATGTTTCTTACATCAAGAGATATCTCAAAGGCGTGCGCGTCAGTGTATTTCACCTGGTTTTAAGGGATCAGGGCCTTATTGTGGCCAAGGGCAATCCAAAAGGCATCAAGGGGATCGAAGACTTGGCTGAAAGCAATATTGTCTTTGTCAACCGTCAGGCGGGGTCAGGAACCCGAGTTCTTTTTGATTACAAATTGGGTCAACTGGGTATAGAGCCCAGAGCAATCAAAGGGTATGACCACGATGAATTCACCCATATGACAGTGGCGGTTGATGTCCTGAGTGGTGCGGCTGATTGCGGAAAGGGTATCTTTGCCGCAGCCAAGGCATTAGACCTGGACTTTGTGCCAATGGTGAGGGAACAGTACGATCTGGTTATCCCGACCGTCATGGTGGAACAGCATAATATTAAGGTGGTATTGGACACCATTCGGTCTCAGCATTTCCGGGACCGGGTAGCCGGTTTGGGCGGATATGATCCTTCAAAAAGTGGTGAATTGTGGCGGGAAATAGGGGGGTAAAAGATGGTACCGTTTAAATTGAGATCAAGACAATGGATTGTTGACGAGTATGGGCGCATCATTATGGGTGAAGGACGAAAACAGATACTGGAAACCATTGAAAAAACAGGGTCCATCAACCAGACAGCCAAGATAATGAAGATGTCCTATAAAGGTGCCTGGAGTAAAATTAAGGCAACTGAAAAATACCTGAAAACAAACATTGTGCATGCAGACCGCAAAGATGGCACCCGTCTGACCCGGGAAGGAAAAGAACTCCTGAAAAAATATAGCCTTTTGAAAAAAAAATGTGTAGAGGAAGATAACAGAATTTTTAATAAAATATTTGATCAGGAAGAGAAGGGATAACATTTCAAAAAGTTCCTGAAAATGTTGGGTCTATTAACAAGGTGACCCGCATGGGCCTCAGGAAATGAGATTTTATTTTAACTTTTTGAGATGTCACGTGAATCGTTGAGCAGAAATAGAACACAAAGTGGGATGACCCCTAAAAATGAATTCAAGCCCGAATAACCCCCCCATTATATCTGTTGTAGGCCATTCAGGATCTGGGAAAACCACCCTGCTTGAAAAGTTGATCCCGGCATTCACCCGACGCGGTTTCAGGGTGGGAACCGTCAAGCATCACAAACACAGATTTGAAATGGATCAACCGGGTAAAGACAGCTGGCGGCACAAGCATGCGGGAGCGGCAGTGGCCATTGTCTCGTCCCCGTACCGCATCGGAATGATCACGGATGTGGACCATGATCATCTGCCGAAGGAATTAACGCCTCTCCTTTGTGGTGTTGACATCATTTTAACCGAAGGGTATAAACAAGATCAAAATCCGAAGATAGAGGTTTTTAGACCAAAGGCAGGTGGTGGCGAACCGATTCTAAGGGGTGACGTACATTTAGTGGCCTTGGTGAGTGATGCGAAAGTTGATCTTGATGTGCCTAAATTTTCGACCGATGACATCGAGACATTGGCCGATTTTGTAATTGATCACTTCAATCTTACGCCTACAGCATTAAATCAGCATCTGGAAGACGCATCGTGACCCATTCCGTTAGCGCCTGCTATTGATCGCTATCAAGTCGGGAAGGGCCTCAAACCCGGATTAAGTCAAACAGAAGGACTCCCGGAACCACAGCATTAATCAATGCGGTTATCCGGAAAAGATGTTTTTTTTGAGAACCCTGTGGTATAAAACATAGGATGTGGTCTGAAGACGGGATGTTTTTTCAAGATCAAGGAAAGCAAAATTATAATCACCTCGCTTAAAACCAGCGGGACACGCATCCATAGAGTGCGTATTCCGAGGGGACTCACTTGAACCTGACGTCCCGCTATTCGCGGGAGGGAAAGTAGCCATTGTCGGGCGGCATCCTAAGCAATTGATGAGGTTATAATGATAACACTCCCATTCATTACGCAGATTCCAGCGGGCATTTCATTTGATAGTGTCCTTGGCCATGACGTTGTCCAAATGATCATCCATGCCGGTCCTATTGTAAAATTGGTCCTGCTGGCTCTTTTCCTGTTCTCTATTATTTCCTGGGCAATTATTTTTGTGAAATATAGATTGCTACAAAATGCAAAGCGTGAAACCGCAGATTTTATGGAGATGTTTTGGGAAAGACGGGATTTAAAACGGATATATGTAGCGTGTGAGGATTTAAGATCAAGTCCGGTGGCCCGTCTTTTCAGGGCTGGGTATGGCGAATTCAATCGGCTCAGAAAAATTCAGACCGCTGTAAACTCCCAGGAAGTCCCAAATGTGTCAAGTGGGGAGGAACCTTCGCGGTCCGAACAGGTCATTATCGACAATTTGGGGAGGTCGTTAAAAAAAGCGAGTATTGACCAGATCAACAGGCTTGAACGGGGCGTCAGTTTTCTAGCGACCACAGGGAACACGTCGCCGTTTATCGGGCTCTTTGGCACTGTATGGGGGATTATGGAGTCCTTCAGATCAATAGGACTCAAGGGTTCAGCCAACCTTGCTGTGGTTGCACCGGGTATCTCGGAAGCCCTCATTGCTACGGCGGCTGGGTTGGCCGCTGCTATACCGGCTGTCGTGGCATTTAACTATTTCACCCACAGGATTTCAGCGCTGAATGCAGAGATGGATATTTTTACATCTGACTTTTTGAGTACAGTAGAAAGGCAGTTTTTTAAGAAACATATGGGTGTCAGAACGCATATGTAGTAGGACCCTAGTGGGTCATCATCGAACGTTAAGACCGAGTCGTTACTAAACTTTTACATCACATGAACTGACGATGAATCAAGGGGGCAATAACAAAAGTTTTATGTCGGACATCAATGTCACGCCGCTCGTGGATGTGATGCTGGTGCTTCTTATTATTTTTATGGTAACGGCCCCCATGATGATGCAGGGTGTTGAGGTCAATCTCCCGCAAACGACTACCAAGAGCATCAAGACCCAGGAAGAACCTTTGATGTTAACAGTCAATAAAGAAAAAGAAATTTTCATTGAAAGACACCGGATCAAACTTGACAGCCTGGAGACAAAAATCCAAAAGATCTTTCAAAACCGGAAAGATAAAGAAATTTTGCTGAGGGCGGATAAAGATGTTCCTTATGGATTTGTTATAAAAGTGATTGCGAAAGTCAAGCAGGCTGGCATAGACAAACTGGGCATGGTTACTGAGCCTTTGGACTGATTCCCATGGAAGCCTTGTGGGGTGACCCCGATCTCAATAATCAGGTAGAGCCAAAATGGGGCACAATGCTTATCATTTCCCTGGTGCTTCACCTGGCGGTCTTCTCTTTGATTTTTTTCGTACCGGAGCACATGCCGACCCGTAAGATTAGGGGCACGGTCTATGAGGTTAATCTTGTGCAATTGCCGTCCAAAAGGCCTGCCCAGGTAGATGAAGGGGTAAAAGCGAAGGGAGGGAAAAGCGTCATCCCTTCCAAGAAAACCACCCCTGTAAGACGTATTGTCACGCCGAAAAAGAAGACGGAAAAACCGGTAGTTATTGCCAAAAGAACCGTCTCAAGGAAAAAACAGAAGGCAAAGAAACCAGCGGTCACTCCTTCTAAGCGTATTGAAAAAGCGCTTTCAAAAATAAAAAAGGAAGTAAAAACACAAGAAGACGCCTCCAGGCGCATCGACCAGGCCTTGTCAAAAATCGAAAAAAAGGTCAAAGCAGAAGACGATGAACATGTCAGCCGGGCGATATCTGAACTGGAAAAGCGGGGCACGGGGATGCCCGCCAAAGGATTTGCGGGAGGTCCACCTGTTACCGGCATTGCCATAGAATTATATAGAAGAGATGTGGAAGACTGGATTAAAGGCCATTGGTCCTATCCTGTTGCCCTGGACAAGGAAAATCTTGAGGCCATAATTGTAGTCAAAGCAAAAAGCGATGGCAGTATTCTAAAGTGGTGGTTTACCAAAAAATCATCAAATGCCATGTTTAACCAGTCCGTGTTAAAGGCTGTTGAGCAGTCAGACCCCTTACCTCAATTTCCACCCGGCTACAGGGTGACCCACGAAGAATTTGAAATCACCTTTAATCTTATGGAGATGGAAGGATAATCGTATACCGGAGGTTCCTAATTTTATGTCTTTAAACCCAAAGGTCTCCTTCTTCGCAAAGGGTGGCCCTTTTCCTCTTTGCGGGCTGGGGATTTTGATTTTTGTCTCTTTTTTATTTCCAATGAATTGTTTTGGCAGGATTTACATAGACATCAATGCCCCTGCCATAAGAAAGTTCAATATTGCCATCACGGATTTCAGAAACCTGACCCGCAATAACGAACACCCGGAACTGGTTAGAGAGCTGCCAGACGTTATCTCCAATGACCTTGATTGCAGTGGATATTTCACGCCCATGGATAAAGAGGCCTTTTTGGAGGACAGTGACTCGGTCTCGACATTCGAAGATATCCGCTTCAAGGATTGGTCTGTGATTGGTGCGGAGCTTTTGCTGAAGGGCAATTACACGTGCATCGGCCGAAATGTAGAGGTTGAGATCAGACTGTTCGATGTGTTTTGGGGTCGACAAATTTTGGGAAAGCGGGCGTTGGGAGATATCAGCCGTTACCGGGAACTGATGCACAGGCTGGGTAATGAAATCATTCGGACATTAACCGGCCAGGCCGGTATTTTCCTCACCAAGCTGGCTTTTGTCGGAAACGCCACCGGGCATAAAGAAGTTTATGTATGTGACTATGATGGTCATAATGTAAAGCAAAAAACCTCGGATAAAAGTATTGCATTATTACCGAGGTGGTCCCCCGGTAGAGAGAAGATTATGTACAATTCCTATAAAGATGGTGGGCCCCTCCTGTACATGCAAGACGTTAGATCGGGTGATGTAAAACAAATTTCAGCCCGATCGGGATTAAATATCGGCGCATCCTGGTCCCCTGATGGCAAAAGTGTGGCTTTGACGCTCAGTCGCAAAGGCAACCCGGATATCTTCATCATTGATTTGAATGGGAAAATTATCAAACAGGTGACGGATCATTGGGGGATTGATGTATCCCCGACCTTTTCACCGGATGGAAATAAAATAGCCTTTGTTTCGAACCGAGCGGGGTCCCCGCAGATTTATCTCGTTGATCTGATCAGTGGCAGAGAGGAAAGGCTGACCTTTGAAGGTAATTATAATACCTCTCCCGCCTGGTCATCCCTGAACCGAATTGCCTTTGTCTCACAAGATGACGGGCATTTTGATATCTATACCATGGCGCCCAATGGCGGGCGTTTGAGAAGGCTTACCCAGGATGGCGGCAACAACGAGGATCCCTGCTGGTCTCCTGACGGAAGATACATCGTATTTAGCTCAAACAGAAAAGGCCGGTATCATCTCTATCTCATGAATGCAAACGGACTGAACCAGAGAAGGATTACATTTCTAAAGGGGGATCAGACAGCTCCGTCGTGGGCTCAATAGATCTTATTAAGAGAGGATCAATAAAAGATCTTTAATTTTATAAAAATAAAGCATACATATATACAAAATGGCTCTAAGGTTAACTTCATGGCTCAACAGTAGATACTATTTACCCTCAAACCGATGTCTATTGCAAGAAAAAATTTATCAAATCTTTCAATTGATGAATTAT
>Ga0180435_10005329_pt1 | contig 12551 bp, 10 predicted proteins | sample SS_ome_3_FD_132467 | JGI IMG/M metagenome (GOLD analysis project Ga0180435, IMG submission 132467) | Hypersaline lake sediment archaeal communities from the Salton Sea, California, USA - SS_3_S_1 metaG | ecosystem: Environmental > Aquatic > Non-marine Saline and Alkaline > Hypersaline >... | reverse complement strand
GTTTAGGCGCTAGAATGCGGCTGCTATCCGCGGGTGTAGTTCAATGGTAGAACTGCAGCTTCCCAAGCTGCTAACGTGGGTTCGATTCCCATCACCCGCTCCATTTCAAGCTCCCGGTGCAGCTTGCCAGCGGACCAGTGGATTTCATCACAGAGCTCAGAAGCGGGCCTTGAGTGACAGCAGGAAAAGGTTCTTGCTGTAGTCATAGGAAAGGCCTGGTAACGGGTTGAGGACCTCGTTGTTGGAATTGTTGTCATGGTAGCTGTAGCTTCCACTGATCAACAGATCCCTGCTGAGCTGGTAATTCGCCCCAATCGTCACAGCGTTGTAATCATCCTTTCGTGCGATTCCCTGATAATCGTAGTATCCGTAGGTGTAGGCCGCATAACCTTTGACCTTCGACGAGATGGCTTTCTCCACTTGCAAATCAAGCTTTGTTAACAGATAGCCGGATGCGCCCTGGTCTGTCGTCTCCCGCAGGCTACGATTCAGGTTGCCGGTGACCTTCCAGGACTCTGCCGGATACCAGTGCAGCTTGAGGCCGAAATCAGCAGCGGTGACAGTCTCGAAACTGGCATCATCATAATCCTGTGAGAGAACGCCGGCATAACCCTCGACACGGCCCTTCTTTCCAAGGCTTCTGATCAGGCCCGCAACAGCACTGTATCCGCTGGAATCACGATTGACACCATTTGTCACCAGGTCGTAATCCCGTTTATTGAAGAGGCCCTGTACATAGACCCTGGTCTGGTTATTGATTTCTCTCGTCACACGCAAACCCGCGGCGTTCTGGGTTCTGTCCCGATCGTCGTTATAGACAATACCGATATTGTCAAAATCGAGTTTTTCATAACCAAGAACCAGCCTGATGACAGTGTCGCCAATTCGATGCCTGCCCCCCAGGCCCAGGCTCTGCACATCATATGTCGTGGGTCCATCAGCACTCTGGATACTGTCCTTGTTATCCCGTCCTTCATGCTTGTTGTAATAGCCCGCATCACCGAAAAGGATCGTGTCAGAGCTGATTTCATACGTCCCGCTGGCCTCGAGCCAGTAGTCATCGTAATTCTCGGTCGGATTATCAAGATAACGCCCGATATTAGCTCCTGTCTCGAACTTCAGGCTGTGCTTGTCCCAGTGAGAATGGATTTTCAGCACAGGCGAGAAGATGGCGATGAAATCCGAAACCTCGGCTATATCCGTGGCATAAATATTGTCATCGTAGTAGGTCGTCAGCTGGATTTCCGGCTGGATATGGAAGTCACCGGTGTCATAGCCAGGCTCCGCTTGTTGCCGGTCTGTGGCAGTCTCAGCGGAAGTCATCTCCTCCGACTCTGCAGCATGTGCAGCCGATAATCCTGCAACCGGCAAAAGGATCAGACATAGAGAGAGTGCGTTCGCAAATCCTGAATAATTGTTATTTCTTCTCATTTTCATTTACCCGATAACATACAGTTCAAATGATAGCGATGTTTCCTGTCGCGATCGATGATGCCGCGCAACTATACATCAACCGGCAGACTTTTCCGTGCAGTTCACAGGATTCAATATGCTTTGAAACAATTCGAAACATTTTGATTACAAATGACAACATTCCGGACATTCCCGGGAAATAACTCATCACTAGAATGCTATCTGATCGCTGGAAATGCATGCATCATGCAAGCGTCTCCTCACAACTGTGTCGCATATAAAGAGAGGAATGAATTAATGAATATGACTGTACTGAAAACCACCATGATCGCCGCCATCGCCAGCCTTGGCATCAGTAGCCAGGCGTGGGCGCATCATCCTTCTGCGGATATGAATCCGAATTATGAAATTGTCGATAGCCAGATCAGTGACATGCACAACGAGGTAATCGATGCGATGATGGAAGATGCTGATCTGATGTCCAGCACCGCACGTGGCATGGATGCGACAAGCATGACAGCCAGCAGGGCATCAGGAGATGGCGCGAATGCATCCCAGGCAGCCGCCCGGTCAGCTGTACAGGTAGACGTGGCTCCCGGTCGCGGAAGCGAGAGCGCAGCCCGTGGCAGCGGCCGTCGCTAACAGCCCCCCCCCCGATTTGCTGACCATCGCGGGGCGCTTCATGCGCCCCGCTTCATTTGTGGAATTCTATCTTGCTCCGAAATGGTAGCCGGGAGATGATTCTTCCCTGATGCCTGTGCCCCGGGATATTTCATACACAGGACCCGGACGCTTCTGTGGTTTTCCTGTGATGACCGTCCCGATCCAGTACCCGGGCCGTGCAATATCACCAACGCGGCGAAAGGAGGAACGAACATTGCGCCATTTCAACCATCCGGCAAGGTTCCTGGCCCTTGCCCTGAGCGGAATCCTGATCACATCTCTCCCGGCCATTGCGGCCCCGCCCGAAGGCAAGGGGAAAGGCAATCCGCACAAGGAGCAGAGGCAGGATAAATCACACAAGCGGGACCACAAAACTGGTCCAAAATCAGGCAATAAGCAGGACAGGGATACTGCAGACGCACTGATCTCGGCGGCGATTGGTTTTGACGCAGCACGCCGTCTGGCGGTTTCGAACAGCTTCACTGGTTATGGCGCACTTCCACCGGGGATTCGCAAGAATCTGGCGAGGGGAAAACCACTCCCTCCGGGCATCGCAAAAAAAATGGTCCCGGGACCGATGCTCTCACAACTGCCCCGTTATGACGGATACGAGTGGCGCGTCTATGGCAGTGACCTCGTTCTCGTGGCCACTGCGACAGCCATTATTGCCGATGTCTTCTTCGATGTTTTCAAGTAGAGACATCCTGTTGCACAGCGATCACTGATTTCACTCTTTCACCCGACAATCTCCGAATTCTCGACTAAAGTTACCTGTTCACCGGTTTCTTTCCCGAGAAACGCCGCCGGGAAAGCGGTCCTGACAAGAATGCGGCGAACCAGAGGAGATGATCAATGAGTAAAGTCGTTGATGAAGTGATGTCGGCAAATGCCGGCTATGTGGCTGACTTTGGAGGCAAGGGCAACCTGCCCATGCCGCCAGGCAGGCAATTTGCGATCCTGACCTGCATGGATGCACGTCTCGACCCGGCAAAGTATGCCGGTCTTGCAGAGGGTGATGCCCACGTAATCCGCAATGCCGGAGGCAGGGCGAGTGACGATGCCATACGCTCCCTCGTGATTTCCTACAAGCTGCTTGGCACGAGAGAGTGGTTCGTTATCCATCACACCGACTGCGGGATGGAGACTTTCACCTCGGACATCATGGGAGACCTGCTCTCCGGCAGCCTGAAGACCGCGACTGTCGATGAAAATGGCTGGCATGACAGCAATGCCGGTGGCGGCACCAGTGATGGCAAGTACATCAACTGGCTGACGATCAGTGACAATGCAAAGAGTGTCGTGGAAGATGTCCAGCGGATACGCAGCAACTCCATGGTGCCATCAGAGATACCGATATACGGGTATATCTATGACTGCAAGACCGGAGAACTGGTCGAGGTGCCCGAGGCAACAGCGGCAGGAAAGCCTGCCTGAACGGAGCACCGGTGTCAGAGATCTTTTTTCCTGGAAATTGATCTCTGACACACTTCCAGCCTTTTCTTGCTTTCCGGTCGAGCGGGGCCACAGCCTCGCCCCCTCCAGCGCGCTTTCATCATCGCCAAGTCTTTCGCCGCGCCCTCGGCACGCCAGTCGAAACAGGCCCGCATGACCTGCATCTCCCTCGATATGAATCGTTCTGCCAGTTCTTGCGCCTGGCTGTTATTCACAACCGGGCCCGGTTCGAAGGGTGTCACATCCATGGCCATGACGGAGGCTGTAACAAAGAACAGAGAGGGGAATGCCGCACGTTTTATGGTTCAGGCTTTTTTGTCATTTTGAGGCGACTCTGGCAGAGCAATTGCAGCAGGAAGGTTAAAATGGGAAAAGAACCTGTCACTCCCTGCGGACCTGCGTGAAGATGCTTTGAACGCAACTGAAAAAATCATCATGGCATCCCGCTCGCCTGATCTATCCATAACCAGAATGGCAACGACACATCATGCATGACTGGATACACACATCAATCAGGAAGATCACCGCCGACTACCAGCGCTCGGCCGATACGCACCTGATCCGGCTCGAGTTGCCCTCGCTGCCGGGCATCGACCTCTACCTCAAGGATGAAAGCACGCACCCGACAGGCAGTCTGAAACACAGGCTTGCGCGATCGCTTTTTCTCTATGCACTGTGCAACGGAAAGATCGGGCCCGAGACGACAGTGATCGAGGCCTCCTCCGGCAGCACGGCTGTTTCCGAGGCCTACTTCGCACGCATGATCGGCGTGCCCTTCGTCGCTGTCATGCCGTCATCGACCGCGCACAGCAAGATCCAGCTGATCGAACTCTATGGCGGTCAATGCCATTTCGTCGACAACGGCTCGCAGATGCACGAGGAAGCCATTCGACTTGCAGAATCGCTTGATGGTCATTTCCTCGACCAGTTCACCTATGCGGAACGGGCAACAGACTGGCGTGGCAACAACAACATTGCAGAGAGCATCTTCTGCCAGATGCAACAGGAGCCGCATCCGATTCCGCGCACGATCGTCATGAGTGCAGGAACGGGAGGCACCTCGGCGACCATCGGTCGCTATATTCGCTACAAGGCGTATGACACGGAACTCCTGGTCGTCGATCCCGAGAACTCGGTTTTCCATGACAGCTTCGTATACGGCGATCTCTCACTCACATCCGACAGGGCCAGCCGCATCGAGGGAATCGGCAGGCCGCTCGTCGAACCCTCTTTCCAGCCCGATGTCATCGACAGGATGCTCCAGGTTCCTGACGCGGCCAGCATCGCATCCATTCACTGGCTGGAACAGCAGACCGGCCGAAAGGCCGGCGGATCGACGGGCACCAATCTCTGGGGTGCGCTGCAGGTCGCTCAGGAGATGCGCGACAGGGGCGAACAGGGATCGATCGTGACCATGATGTGCGATGACGGAGAGCGCTATCTCGATACCTACTATGACAGGGAGTGGGTCGAAAAAGAGATCGGCGACATTGCACCCTATACAGAAGAACTCGACAGGCTCTGCTGAATCCTGTCGAGCGATGAGCATATGACAGGTCAGGTGCACTATTTCGCCTACGGCTCCAACATGTCGCAGCTGCGTCTGAATATGCGTGTTCAGAGTGCAGAGCCTCTCGGAATCGCCACCCTCACCGGGCACATGCTCGAGTTCCACAAGGTCGGAAAGGACGGCTCGGCGAAGTGCGATGCCAGGCACACAGGCAGAGGCCTGGACGCCGTGTTGGGTGTTCTCTACAGGATGAGAAGCGATGAACTCGCGATCCTCGACCGGATCGAGGGAAGAGGAGCAGGATACGATCGGCGCACACTGCTTGTTACTGACAGCACCGGCCACACCATGACCGCAGAGACCTACATAGCAAACCGTATCGACTCTTCACTACTGCCCTTCAGCTGGTACCGTGAACATGTGTTGCAGGGTGCACTTGCCACAGGCCTGCCGGACGGCTACGTGGCCGCGATCAGGGCGGTCCCGGCAATAAGGGACCCGGACATGCAGCGGCATGCACGGGAACTGGCCATCTATTCCACTCTGTATGAAATGACCTGACGACTGGCTGACTCAGCCGGCAACCTTGATCCTGTTGTTCTTGTCCCGATTTACAACAGGCCCCAGGCACTCCTCGATCTGCTCGCGATGCAGTGTCTCCTCCTTTTCGAGCAGCCGCACGAGCAATTCAAGTTGCGAGCGATGGTCCTCGAGCAGTTCGCCGGCACGTCTCTCGGCCGACACCAGAAGCTCTGTGACCGCCTCGTCAACATGCGTTGCCGAGCTTTCACTGAAATGGCGGGGCTGGGCAATTTCGCGCCCGAGGAAGGGATGTTCCTCGCTTTCGCGAAGATCAACAGGACCGATGGTCTCAGCCATCCCCCAGCGTGAAACCATGGCCCTCGCCAGCCCGGTGGCCCGATGGATATCGTCGTCCGCGCCCGAGCTGACGCTGCCCAGCAGCAGTTTCTCGGAAACCCTTCCAGCCATCATGAGTGCAAGCTGGTCACGCAGGTACTCCTCCGGCAGCGTGTGACGCTCCTTCTCGGGAATGAGCTGGGTACCGCCCAGCGCCTTGCCACGCGGCAGGATGGAGACCTTGTAGAGCGGATCGGCGTAAGGCAGGAACCAGCCGACAACAGTATGACCGGCCTCGTGGACGGCCAGGCGGTGCCGCTCCTCCGGCTGAATCGTGAGGGTACGCTCCGTGCCAAGGATCAGCTTGTCACGCGCACTCTCGAAATGTCGCATCTCTACACTGTTGCTGCTCTCCCGGGCCGCCAGCAGCGCTGCCTCGTTGACCAGGTTCCTGAGATCGGCTCCCGAAAAGCCCGGTGTGCCACCGGCAATTTTCCCGAGATCGATATCATCACCGAGTTTCACCTTGCGCACATGCACCTTCAGGATGGCCTCGCGGTCCTTGCGGTCCGGAAGATCCAGCATGACATGACGATCGAACCGGCCGGGGCGCAACAGCGCAGGATCGAGCACATCCGGCCTGTTGGTCGCAGCGAGCACAATCACAGCCTCGTGCCCCGAGAAGCCATCCATTTCTGCGAGGATCTGGTTCAGCGTCTGCTCCCGCTCGTCATGACCACCGCCGAGACCGGTACCACGTGTACGCCCGACGCTGTCGAGTTCATCGATGAAAAGGATACTCGGCGCCTGTTCCTTGGCTGTCTCGAAAAGCTTCCTGACGCGCGATGCACCAACCCCGACAAAGACCTCGATGAACTCGGAAGCAGAAATCGAAAAGAAAGGCACGCCCGCTTCACCGGCCAGCGCACGGGCCAGGAGTGTCTTGCCTGTTCCGGGCGCGCCCATGAGCAGCACGCCATGGGGCACGTCGGCACCGAGTCGCCTGAAGCGTTCCGGATCGCGCAAAAACTCCACGAGTTCGCTCACTTCGCGCTTCGCGTTTTCCTGCCCTGCAACATCGTCGAATGTCACCGGCGGCTTTTCTGCCTGCTCGACAGGTGGCTGCAGGAAACGGCGCAACTCGCTCTGCCCGCCGACGCCACCGACAATGTTCCGGCGCGCCTGGCGCATGAGCCAATAGAAAAAACCGAGAAAGATCAGCCAGGGCAGCAAGGCAATCAGAAAACTGGCAACGGGACTGACACCCTCCTCATCGGCAACCTCGATCTCGACCCCCTTGCTTTCGAGCAGGCCAAGCAGCGTATCATCACCAATCCCGGGGATGCGTGTCCTGAAACGGGTGACGAGCTGATCCTCCGGGCCGAGGGTTTCAGCCGCATGCAACTCGCCCTCTACACCCTTGCCACGCAGCGTGACTGCCTTGACCTGGTCATCAGCAACCAACAGCTTGAAGGTGGAGTAAGTGACATCGGCGACAGGCTCCACCGGACCGAGCGGAAATCGCAGAGCCATCATCGCAACCAGCAGAATGAATAGCAAAAGGAGCCAGTTCGGTATTCTGGAGAGTGGTCTCTGCTCACCATTCATGGCCTGTTGAAATCCTCGCTGCGTTGCCTGTCTCTTCTTATCTTATACCGTCAGCGGTGATGCTGCCGGAAGCGGGCATCATTGCTGAACCTGGCAGTGAGATGTCTCGGGCATTCAACGGCAGAAAAGAATCTCCCTGATGACGGTGCCGGAGCAGCCGATGAAATGGTAGGCTGCCAAACAACGGAACGATCCAGGCATCCGACGGCGACAGATGGCAAGACATTTACTCCTCTTATTCTTTTTCCTCATTCTCCCCGCGGCGACTTCAGCAGCCAATGGCCTTACAGTCGAATCGCTGTCTCTGCAGTCACCGGGCAGCCCGGTTGACAGGTACGGGAGCTGGCAACTGCGTGCAATCGCCGTCCACGACATTGAACCGGGGCTGGCGAATGCGTTGCAGCGCAGGCTTGAGACCCGCATCGGCGAGACTGTTGGAGACGATGGCTATTTTCGCGTCCTGAGTCATCGCCAACGCCCGCCGGTCAGCAGCGGATCACCCTACCAGAGTCTTGACTGGATCATCGACGAGCAAATACACAGCACAATCTGGTATCACCTCTATGACGGAAGACCTGACAAGGAGGCCATGGACAAACTGAAATCGGAGTTCTATTCGAATGTCTCGGCGCAGCAGGTGAAAACCCCGGCACGGCATGTCTATGATGGCGACAACGACTGGCCATTCGATTTGATCGATTACCTCGCTTCGACCATCTAGACGCCTGTCATTCAGATCCGGCTGGCAAATGGCGGCAAGAACAGCATGACTGTCAGTGAGCTGCGCTTCACGCATCTGCTCTCGTGGGGTGGCGATGCAGATGCCGAGGCCATCCCCACCAACCTGCGCCCGGGAATAGAGAGTGCTGCACTGGACTGGCGCAAGCAGTCACAGGTTTTCAGGCTGGACACTCCCCTGACGATCGCTCCCGGAGAAAAGGCCACGCTCGCATTCACCCTCAGGGTGGAGGATGCTGCAGAGGGAGAGAGTGGCGGTATGCTCCTGACAATGCTCGAACTCGGTGGCCTGCAAGGTGCTGAAGAGGAGAGCCTGTTCGTGACCACGCTGTTATTGCACGATTCGCTGGACGATCTGGCCTACTGAACCGCGAATGGGGTTGGCATTATTCACAAGCTGCTGACCGGGTTACGGAAAACCGGACAGGCTCAGCTCAGGCCGGGCGCTTGACTGCCTCGTCGTCTCCCGAGCCGAGCGGCCGGCCACTCGCCAGTTCCTCGACGGTCGCTCCCATGCGTTGTTCATATTCCTGCTTGGCAACGGAGACCCGGTAAGGGCAATGCTTGCCGTTGTCACAAGTGTCACACTTGATGTCTGTCCACGCATAGGCCAGCGCAAACGTCAGGCGCGAGAAGAAACTCTCCCCTCCCATGATATCGATGGCACCTGTCTTTCTCATGCTTTGCATGAACTGGCGCTTCATGCGTGCCACGAGGAACTTGACCCCGGCTGCAGCAAGACGGTCACGCAGCTGCGTTAGCACCATCTCGCCGGTGGAATCGAGCGTGTTGATACCCTCAGCATCGAGGATGATGAACTTCGCATCCGGGTAATCGGCAAAGACCTGCAGCACTTTGGTCTCGAAGTAGCCGGCATTGGCGTAGTACAGCGACATGTCGAACCGCACAACGATGATGTTCTGACAGATCCTGAGCTCCGGATGGATCTTCACATCCCGAAAGGTTGCGTCATGGAAGCGAGCGACCATGGCAAAACGCGGGCGCATGGTGCGATAGATAAAAAGGCCCATGGAAAGCACGACTCCGACAAGAATGCCCTGATCAAGATGCGGCGCCATCACCAGTGTCAGAACAAAAGTCGTCACCGCAACGATGCCATCATGCTTTTCAGCCTTCCAGGCATGCACGATCGGCTTGATCTTCACCAGCCCGATAACCGCCATAATGATGATCGAGGCCAGCGTTGCCTGCGGCAGATGGAAAAGCAGCGGGGTCAGGAACAGCAGAGTGATGCCGACGACGAAACCTGTCACGATCGACGAGAAACCCGTACGCGCCCCTGCACCGATGTTGACCGCCGAGCGCGAGAAGGAGCCGGATACTGCATAACCACTGAACAGCCCCGAGACGATGTTCGAGAGTCCCTGCCCGACCAGTTCCTGGTTGGCGTCCAGGCGCTGACGCGTACGGGCCGCCATCGCCTTGGCGATAGAGATGGCCTCCATGAAACCGATAAGCGAGATGATGATAGCGGATGTTGCCAGCTCAAGAATGATATCCATCTCGAAACGAGGCATTGCGAACGCCGGCAGTCCCTTCGGAATATCTCCGACGATCGCACCGCCCTTTTCGGCATAGCCCGTGATCCAGGAAAGCAGAGTAGTGAGTACGACAGCAATCAGGACATTCGGCAGCGAAGGGGACCACTTCTTCAGTGCAACCATGATGGTGATCGAGATGATCGCCATCCAGAGAGTCGGCCAGTGGATCGTATCGACGGCTGCCAGCAGAATGTTGTAGACGGTTTCGTAGTGACGCTCGGCTTTCTCTGCATCGACACCGAAGAGCTTGTCGAGTTGCGAGGTCGCAATGATGATAGCGCCCGCATTCGTAAAACCCACCACAACGGGATGTGACAGGAAGTCCACGATGACGCCGAGACGCAGCAGGCCAAGCGCCAGCTGGAAAAGGCCGATGAGGACCGCGAGCAAAGTGGCATAAACGAGAAACCCCTCGGTGCCAGCAGTAGCGAGCGGTTCGAGCGTCGCAGCAGTCATCAGCGAGACAACGGCAACCGGGCCGGTGGCCAGCTGTCGCGAAGATCCGAAGATTGCAGCAACCATCGGGGGAAGGAAAGAAGCGTAGAGGCCGTAGTAAGGGGGTAATCCGGCCAGCTGCGCGTAGGCCATCGACTGGGGCACCAGGACCAGTGCGACAGTAATGCCGGCGAGAATATCAACCTTGAGTGTGCCGGGGTCGCGAAGCTCGACGATCTGATCCAGTGTCGGGATCAGCATGTATCTCAAACGCCTGAATAGCTCTGATGCTGTCATGATCTGATTCTTGTAATACGCACCCGGTAACTGCCCCGCCATGCAACCATCACAAAGTTAGCAGAATCGCGGATTAAACACACCTGATCTCGTGAAGGGTATGAGCGCCAGCTCGCGGACACATGCCCCCGGTGGCTATAAATTTCTCCAGAATCCACATGGGTGCAGTTGCGAGGTATCGCTTTACACTGTTGCCATGAAGCAATTCACCAGCATTCACAGCCAGCATGAAGACGTTAGCGCCGTCATCGATGACACGCTCCGCCAGCTTGCCGATATCCCTGCAGGCGCCAACTTCGGATTCATCTATGTGACCGATGCCATGGCTGACGAATTTGGCAGCCTGGTGCAGCAGTGCAAATCAGTGACAGGCATCCCGCACTGGACGGGAACGGTGGGACTTGGCGTTATCAGTGATGATTCCGAGCTTTACGAGCAACCCGCGGCAAGCATCATGCTGGCGCACTTCCCGGCGAAAAGCTTCGCAATGCTGCCCCTGATCAGCAAGACGGAAGATCTCGACACTTTGCCCTCTGCCTTGCAGACCTTCTCGACCAGCTTTGGCGTGATTCATGCTGACCCGCTGAATCCCGAAACCCAGCAACTCATCAGCGGCTTGCAGCAACGACTCGAAAACGGTTTTCTGGTGGGTGGACTGACCTCATCGAGGGATGCGCACTATCAGGTCGCTGATGATCTTCTCAATGGTGGCATATCCGGTGTGGTGTTTTCGGAGGAAGTCGGCGTGTTGACCAATCTGACACAAGGATGCAGCCCCGTGGGTGTAAAACACCGCATTACGAAGTCACAGGAAAATGTCGCCTTCAGTCTCGATGATGACCCGGCTCTGGAAGTCATGATGAAGGAGCTTGGCATCGAAGCATTCGAAGAGTTGCAAAAAAAGGCTGACAATATCTTCGCGGGGCTGTGCATTCCCGGCAGTGACAAGAGCGACTACCGGGTCCGCAACCTTGTCGGCGTGGACATGGACAACAAGCTTTTCGCCATTAACGACTACCTCACGCAAGGCGAGGAACTGCTCTTCTGTTCGCGCAGCGAAGAGTCAGCAATAGATGATATGCGCCGGATGCTCGAGAAACTCGGCAGTCGCCTTCAGGACACACCGAAGGGCGGGCTCTACATCTCCTGCCTTGGCCGTGGACGCGAACAGTTTTCCGGTGAATCCCGCGAGGTACGGATGATCCACGAAGTGCTCGGTGATTTTCCGCTGACCGGCTTTTTCGCCAACGGGGAAATCCATCATGACACCCTCTATGGCTACACAGGCGTGCTGACACTTTTCACCTGATCTGCGCATTCAACTGTGGCATGAGCCGGTACAACGGAATGCTGCAGAACACTTTATATTAAAGATTAACCGCACCATGGCCGTTATCGCCTTGCTGCTCGCCGGCACTGTCAGACAAAGCGGATGATCAGCTCTCTTGCGTCATCGCCTTGCGCACCAGTTGATCGCCGTAGACGTAACTGACCAGAGCCGCAAGGATCACCGCGGCACCGACCCATTCGTACAGGCCGATACTCTCGGCATTGAACAGATGACCTATCATCAGGGCAATGACAGGTGTCACGAGTGTGATCAGCGCAACCCGGTTTGCCGGCCATGCATGAATGAGTGTGAAATAGAGCATGAAGCCGATAACCGAACCGAAAATCCCCAGGTAAAGAATCGACCAGGCAGCCCTTGCCTCCATTTGTAACGGGAAACTGCCATCCACAAGCCACCAGCTCAGCAGAAAGAGCGGAAGCGCGACAAGCAGGCCGCCCGTCGTTGTCTCGAAACCGCTGACGCCAGCGTTGATGCGCTTGATCCAGACAGCGCTGAAGGATTGCAACGCCAGGGCGGCGACGATAGCAGCAATACCGAATAGATACTCTTGCCGGTAACCGAGGCCCTCCCGAAAGATCAGCGAAAGTCCGAGGACCCCGAGCCCCATGCCGAGAATACGGAAGGGTGTGAAAACCCGTTCACGCAGAAGCCATGTCGCCCAGAC
>Ga0180435_10005325_pt1 | contig 12554 bp, 9 predicted proteins | sample SS_ome_3_FD_132467 | JGI IMG/M metagenome (GOLD analysis project Ga0180435, IMG submission 132467) | Hypersaline lake sediment archaeal communities from the Salton Sea, California, USA - SS_3_S_1 metaG | ecosystem: Environmental > Aquatic > Non-marine Saline and Alkaline > Hypersaline > Sediment... | reverse complement strand
GTTCTTCGGCTGCCACGCCGGCGGCCCCCACTCGATGCAGCCAGTAGACCTCGCCCTCACCCAGCGGCCAGGCGGCAAACTCACCCCACCGCTTTGGCGGCACGTGGGTCTTGAGCCAGTTCCAGCAGCAGACATGGTGGGCATGGGATTCGTCGGGCTCCAGCCGACACCAGCGACGGTATTCCACCTCCGGCAGCACGACGAGCCCTGCAGGTGGCTCCGCAGCAAAAGCCTCGGCCGCCGCGGCGAGGCCTGCCGGCGTTGTCGTGAGCACGACGGCCGGGTCGGGGTCGTCCTCGGCGCGTGGCGGCCCTGCGAGCAGCCGCTCGCGTCGGGCGGCGAGCAGCCGCGGCAGTTCCTCGGCAGACCACCACCGCATCGAGTCGAGCAGCACGCGGCGGGCCTCGCGGGCAGCGGCATCCGGTGGCGGCGGGATCTCGTCGGCCGGGGCGAGCTGGGCGAGATACGCCCGCAGGCCGGCGAGCCAGCGCGTGGTGTGAGGGTTCATCTCATCGCTCGCTGCGACGGCCGCGTGAGTCGTGGCCCGGTCGGCCGGCGTGCCTCGCCAGGCCCGAGGGGGTGGCGATTGCGGAGAAGGGGTCGTCGGGCCAGGCGTGCTTGGGGTAGCGGCGGCGGAGTTCCTTCCTGATCGCGGGATAGGTAGTGGCCCAGAAGCTCGCCAAGTCGTCGGTGATCTGCCGCGGGCGATGATCCGGCCCCAGCAGCTGCATCCGCACCGCCAGCCGCCCGTCGGCAACACGTGGCGTGTCCCGCATCCCGAAGACCTCCTGGATTCGCACGGCAAGCAGCGGGGACGTTCCCACCGGCTCCGCCTCGCCAGGATACTCCAGCCGGCAAGGGCGGCCGCTGGGCATCGCCACCGCATCCGGGGCGAGCCGGTCGATCTCGGCAAGCCGTTCAAAACCCACCCTCCCCCGCACCGCCGTGAGCCAGTCGGCCCGGCGAACCTGCTCGAGCGTCGTCGCCCCGCGGCAGACCTGCGGCAGCAGCTCCAGCAGTCCCGCCGTGTCGAGCTTCGGCAGATCGAGCTGTGGCATCACCCCGGCAAGCCAGCGGACCCGGGCCACGAACCTCCCGGCCGGCGAGTCGGCAGCAGGCAGCACCCGGCCGGGCTCCCGGGCCGCCGCGGCCTCGAGCAGCCCCAGCGACTCGGCGGAGTCGGGCACTGCCAGAGGCGTTTCCTCGATCACCAGATCGAGCCACCGAGTCTGGCCGCGTGCCTCGAGCCGTCCGCCCGCCCACCGCACGACCTCCTCGTGAGAAAGCAGCCCCGCGAAGGCCGGCTCGTCGAGCCAGTCGCGTTCCACCGCCGACGCCAGCCGCACCCGCACCTCGGCCGCCGCGTCGTCGACGTCCAGGGCCAGCAGGAAAGGCTCTCCGCGGAGTCGACTCGAGCGATCGAGCCGCACCCCGCGACCCCCGACAATCGTGCCGCGATCATGCGACCCGGCCCGCAGCCGCACCAGCCGGTCGGGAAAGCCCGCCAACAGCACCCGGCCCAGGGCGGTCTGGATGTCGTGCGCCCGCGGCCCGCTCGGCCGCACCAGCCGCATCAGCTGCTCCGCCGTTCGCAGCACCGCCCTCGCCTGCGGTGGATGGACGAGCAAATCGCCGCCCGCCGTCTGCCGGCCGGCATGAAAATCCTCGATCGCGAGCACGCGATCGTAGAGATCCGACCGCGAACGGCCAGTCTGCCGCTCCCGCGGCCCGGCGGCCGGCCCGCCAAAAGGGTCACGCTCCGAAAGCAGGGCCGCGGCGATCGACGCCTCCCACAGCACGCCCGCCTCGGCCGCCTCCAGCAGAATCGCCCCGAGCCGCGGGTGGCAGGGGAGCGATGCGAGCAGCCGGCCCCGCGGCGTGATCACCGTGCGGCCTGCATCGCTGCTGACCGCGGCAAGCGAATTGAGCAGCTCGAGACTGCGACCCACCGCTTCGGCCGGCGGGGGGTCAAGCCAGGGAAATCCCTCGAACTCGCCGATGGCCACCAGGGCAAGCACCGCGGCGGTCGGGTCGCCGCGGACCGCCTCGGGGACCTCATGCTCCTCGCGCCGCCGATGCGAGGCCTCGTCCCACAGCCGCACACACTCCCCCGGCTGCGTTCGGCCGGCACGCCCGGCTCGCTGCTCCGCCGAGGCCCTCGAGATCGGCAGCGTTTCCAGCCGCGGCAGCCCGGTGGCGGCGGCCACCCGCAGCTGGCGAGCCTCCCCGGAATCGATGACCGCCGTCACGCCCGGCACTGTGAGCGAGGTCTCGGCCACGTTGGTCGCCAGGATCACCTTCCTCCGCCCGTCATCGGCAAACACCCGGTCCTGCTCCGCCGGCGGCAGGTCACCATACAGCGGCAGCACGGCGAACGATTCCGCCGGGCAGATTCGCTCGATTGCCCGCTGGCAGCGGCGGATCTCCCCAACGCCCGGCAGAAACACGAGCACGTGCCCCGCGGTTGAACGCAGCACTCCCGGCAGCCGCCGGGCCACCAATTCCTCGATCGGGTCGCGGCCGGTCCGCTCGCCGCGGCGCAGGTGGCGGATCGTCACCGGATGGACCCTGCCGACCGCCTCGACCACCGGGCAGGCAGCCGGCCGACCAGGCAGGCTGCCGCCGAGCAGGCGGGCCACCGGCTGGGTCTCGAGGGTGGCGCTTGCCACCACGACACGCAGATCGGGCCGCAGCGACTCCCGCAGCCGCACGAGCAGCCCCAGCAGAAGGTCCATCTCCAGCGAACGCTCGTGGAATTCATCGAGCACCACGCAGCCGATCGACTCGATCGCGACGTCGTCAAGCAGCCGCCGCAGCATGATCCCGGTCGTCTCCACCGAAAGCCGGGTCGACGCTCCGGCCCGCACGTCGAAGCGAACCCGGTAGCCGACCTCTTCACCAATCCGGCAGCCCCGCAGTTCGGCGATCCTCGCGGCGACCGCCCTGGCCGCCAGCCGCCGCGGCTGCACCACGGCCACCCCGAGCGGCTGCGGCAATTCATCGAGGATCGCCGGCGGGATGAGGGTCGTTTTGCCCGATCCCGGCGGCGCGGTGACCACGACCCCGCCCAGCCGCGAGGACTCCACGATCCGCGGGAGCAGCTCGGCCACCGGAAGCGGGTCGGCCTGATCGTGGGCTGGCATCAAACAGCTCCCTCAGGTGACTCCAATAAACCGATCCGGCTCGAGCCGTCGCTCTCCCTGCCAGCGGTAGGCCACCAAGGGCCCGCCCTTGGAAACGCCCCAGTCGACGCAGCCGACGTTGGCGGCCAGCGGCCGCGGCGGACCGAGGCCGGGGCCGTGAAGCCCGTAGTGGCCGAAGAAAACCGGCGGCTCGTCGTCGCCGTAGGGAACCGCCTCAGCCACGGCCGCCGGATCGAGCGACTCGTCGCAGTCCACCGGCCGCGACTGCAGGGCATACCCGCGATAGGTGGCCCCGGCCGGATCGGCATACCACCGCACGCGGATCTTCCGCCGCTCTCGAGCCTCGCCCGCGGCCGGATCACAGGCCTCCGGCAGCGGCAGCTCCCAGCCCTTGACCACCCGCTCGAGGGCGTCGGCGAGCGGATCGCCCGGTCGGTTGAGGCAGGCAAGCAGCGGCTGGCCGAGCAGTGCCGTTTCACGGACAGCCGCGGCGAGGGTATCGATCGACGGCGGATGCCAGCAGGCGTGCACCACCCGCAGCCCGTCGAGCTCCAGCCACAGCGGCAGGCTGCGGATCCAGGCGAGCAGTTCATCGAGGGCCCGCCCCCTGACCTGCTCGAGCGTCTCGCGGTGCTGAGCCCGGTTGGAGGCCGTCGCCGCCCGCAGCGGGAGGCCGTCGGGGCCGGGGCTACAAAAGCTCAACAGGTTGAACTCGTGGTTTCCCAGCACGACCAGGCCATCGCCGGCCTCGGCCATCGCCCGCACGATCGCCACCGCCTCGGCGATCATCGGCCCCCGATCGACGAGGTCTCCCACGAACACCGCCCGACGATACGGATGGGCAAAGCCACGGCCGCCGGGAACGCGGCGATAGCCCATCGCCTCGAGCAGACGCACAAGCAGGTCGGCTCGTCCGTGGACGTCGCCGATGATGTCGTAGCCGGCCGGCCCGCTCCCGCTCACGGCATGAGCTCCGCTCCGGCCACGGAGAGGGCCCTGATGGCGGCCCCGCGGGCACCGTCGGTGTCGCCATTGGGCATCACCACGATCGGGATGTCGGCCTGTTCGACACGCTGCGGCGGCATGCCGGCGCGGACTTCACCCAGGAACCAGTCCTGAAAAGCCGGTTCGGTTTCCAGGGCACCGCCCCCGACGAGCAGGGCGTCGGGGTCGAAGACGTTGATCATCGCGTCGATGAACAGCCCCAATGCCATCGCCTGCACCCGGAAGATCTCGCGGCACATCGGGTCGCCCTTCTCGGCAAGACCACGAACAAACTTCGCCGCACGCCGCATGTCGCCGAGTTCGCCGAGCTGGTGGCCGGGATGCCGGGTGAGGAAAAAGGGGAGCAGCGACCGCTCGATCGCCGTCAGCGAGCAGAGCGATTCCAAGTCGCCGGTGCGACCGCAGTTGCAGCGTGGCACGAGCCCGTCGATGCCGGGAATCGAGCGGTACGGCAGGAGCATGTGGCCGAGTTCGCCGCCGAAGCCGTTGCGGCCGACGATCGCCTCTCCCCCCACGATCACGCCCCCGCCGAGGCCCGTCCCGATCACCGCGGAAATACTCGTGGCGGTGGTGCTCTCGCCAAAAAGGCTGAAGTGTCCCCAGAGGGCCGCGGCGTTGCCGTCGTTGAGATACGAGACCGGCAGGCCCAGCTTGGCCTCGAGCCCCCCGCGGATGTCGTAGCCGGCCCAGTCGGGATGGGCGAAGTTGGTCGAACCCGCCGCGGCGAACACGCCCTCGGCGGTCGCCGGCCCGGGGGTTCCCAGGCCCACCGCCACGATCTGCGACCGCGAGATGCCGACGGCCGTGGCCGCGAGTTCCAGGCCGTCGGCGATCTGCTGCAGGCACTGCCCGGGCCCCTCGCGGCTGCGGGCGGGATGCTCGCAGAGTTCCTCGATCAGGAAGTGGCGATGGCCGTCGAGAAAGGTGTAATTGACCGCGGTCCCGCCGAGGTCCACGCCCGCGACCACGTGCACGCTGTCCACGAAGTGTCGCCTCCAAAGTCCCGGCTCCGCGACCGCGATCCTGCGGTTTTCCCCGAGGCCGGTGCCGATCATACTAGCGGAGAATGCGTTTCCACGCAGATGCGGCTGTCGCATCGGCCGCCGCGGCCGCCATCCCGTCGTGCCACCCGCCATGCATCCCCATCCGAGAGGAATCCCGCCCCCGGAACGCCTCGGCCGGCCGCGTGCCCGGACGCCGAGGACGGTCTTTGCCGTGGTCGTGGCGGCGGCCGGCATCGGGGTCAGCGTGGCGATGCCGTGTGCCCCGGCAGCGGAGCCGGAGCCCGCGGCATGCCGCTGCACGAGCGTGGAAGTGTTCATCCGCAAGACACGCGCCGACGAGCGGGCGTTCCTCGAGCAGCTCGAGGCCTTCGCCCGTGACCGCGGCGGCCTGCGGATCCTGATTCGCGACGTGGAAACCGAAACGAAGGCCCGCGAGCGGTTTGAGAAGATCCGCGAGGCCTACCGCGAGCCCGACTGGCAGCCCCCGCTGGTCTACACCTGCCGCCGGGCCCTCTGCGGGAAGACGGCGACGCTCGCCGCGATCGGGAAGTGCATGACGATCGAGGTCTTCACCCGCACAGGATGCAGCCGCTGCAGCCGGGCGAAGGCCTGGCTCGACGAGACGATCCGGCCGCGGTATCCCGGCTGGGAGATCGTGATCAACGAACTCACCACCGACGCCGCGGCCCGTGAGCGGGTGGCCGCGCTGGCTGAGGCCCATCGCGTGGCCGCCTCGAGCGTGCCGGCCTTCCATCTCTGCGGGGCGTTCGTCGTGGGCTTCGATTCCCCCGAGACCACCGGCAAGACGATCGAAGACATTCTCGCCACGTGGAGCAGTCCCTGCCTACCGGCTGCGAACGACCAGGGCAGCCGAGACCGCCGTCTGTTTCGGCTCGTCTCGCATGCGGCCGGGGAGGACGCAGCCGGCGGGGCTGATGACCTCCCGATCGAGCCACCCGCTGACCTCCCGATCGCGCCGCCCCCCGACCTCCCGATCGGCCCCGCCGCGGCCGCAACGATGCCACTAGGCCCCGACGATCCGCTGCCGCCGGACGCAAGCGTCGGGCCGAAGCCGGAGGACAAGGGGATCACCCTGCCGGTGGTCGGCCATGTCGAAGAGCGGAGCCTGGGCATGCCGCTGTTCACGGTGCTGGTGGGCCTCGTGGACGGCTTCAATCCCTGCGCGATGTGGGTGCTCGTGTTTTTGCTCTCGATTCTCGTCAACCTCCGCGACCGCTGGCGGATGCTGGCGATTGCCGGCACCTTCGTGTTCGTCAGCGGCGCGGCGTACTTCGCCTTCATGGCGGCCTGGCTCAACGTCTTCGTGCTGATCGGCTACCTGCGAAGCGTGCAGATCATCCTCGGCGTGCTGGCGGTCGGCGTGGGGGCGATTCACGTCAAGGATTTCTTCGCCTTCAAGCAGGGAATCTCGCTGTCGATTCCCGAGTCGGCCAAGCCGGGAATCTACGATCGCGTCCGCAGGATCGTCTCCGCGAACAACCTGCCGGCCGCCATCGCCGGGGCTTTCACACTCGCGGTGCTTGTCAACATCGTGGAGCTGTTGTGCACCGCCGGACTGCCGGCCCTCTACACCAATATCCTCACCCAGCAGGGCTACACCGCCGCCGGCCGCTACGGCTATCTGCTGCTCTACATCGCCGCCTACATGTTCGACGACGCGGTGATGGTGACTGCGGTGGTGGCCACGCTCAGCCGCCGCAGACTGCAGGAGCAGGAGGGCCGCTGGCTGAAGCTCGTCAGCGGCGTGGCGATCCTCGGCCTCGGCCTGGTGATGCTCGTCAAACCCGAATGGCTCGGCTGAGGCGGCGGCTCACTTCCAGCGAACCGAGCCGCTCTTGGTGAGTTCAAACTCCACCACCAGCCGCGGCGGATCGCCGGAGGCCACCGAGACGTCGAAGGTTCGCTGCTCGCCGCCGGCCGACACCGTGGCCACGACGTCGGTCGGCTGTCGCCCGCCCCAGGCCCGATAGTGGTGGACATAGACCTCATAGCGACCCGGCACGCCCTTGCCCTTGGGCCAGAAGATGTTCTCCACCGGCTTGCGGGTCAGCGGTGGCGAAGCATTGCGGTCGACATCGAGCATGCCGCCGAAGGGCCCACGGCGTTCGAAGAAGGCCAGGTGCACCCCGCGGCGATTGGCCAGCGAGGGAAAGAGCCTCACGTGGAGATCGATGTCGTCGATCGTGTTCCAGAGGATCGAGACCTGCACGTCGCCCGAACCGGCCCCCGCCGCCTTCAGGCGACGGCCAAGTTCACCCCTTCCGCCGCCTCCGCCGCCGCCACCCCGACCACCGACACCGCCGCGGCGTCCCGACGCCGGCCCGAAATCAACCTCGGCGAGCAAGGCCGAGGCATCACCAATGGTGTCTTCGGCGAAGCTGCCCAGATCGGCCGCCTCGAGGTCGGCCAGTTCGATTCCTGCCACCTCCTTCGCGGGAAGATCGAGGACCACCGAGCTGTCGGGGGCGTCCGCCGCGAGGTCCTCCTGATCCCGGAGGGCGGCCTCCATCGCCTCGGGCTCCATGATCGCCTCGGCCAACTGCTCCTCGGCGAAATCCTCATCGGCCACGCCCATGTCGATCGCCAGCGGCTCGACGAACTCCGGCCGCGGCATGACCAAGAGCGCCAGCGCCAGCAGCACCACGACATGCACTGCGAAGCTGGTGCCGAAGGCCCGCACATCGTCGTCCACGCCAAGCGGCGCCGGATCGGCCGCGGGAGGCTGCTCCTCACCGCCAAAATCGGCGTCGGCAGGCCGCAGCGGTGGCATGGCCGGCGGCATCAGCCCCGGCGGTTGGGGCGTCCATGGCGGCAGTGGGGGCGGTTAGGGCGGTGCGTGGGCCATGAATCTTTCCGTCGGTGCATCGTATTTGAAGTATCGGTCACAACCGATCCCGATGGCAAATGCAGGCAGACCACCCCGCAGAAACCCCCCGCGGAGGTCAACGCCCGCAGGCCGACAGCTCACCACGGCGGGTCAGCCGGAAGCGGCTCCACCGGGCAGCTGCCGCGAATTCGATACTCCTTGTTCCCGGGCAGCTGCACGCACAGATGCCATCGCCGCAGCCGCCGGCGATGGCGAAACACGCCCCCGTTGGCAAGACGAAACAGGCTTCCGGCGGGCAGCTCATCGAGCGTGGGACTGGCCTGCTGCTCCTCGCTGTCATACCGCCTGAGCGTCTCGAAGAGCAGCCGGTCGGTGCAGCTCGCCGCCCGCGGGTTGCGGAGGTAGCGGCCCAGCGCCGTCACCACGTCATCGGGCAGGCCGTGCCCGGCCACCACCGGCTCGAGGATGCCGCCAAAGGCTCGCTTCCATTCGACGCCGTGAGGCCGCACGCGGCGGCGATGGGCAAGATGGGTCTGAAGATGGGCCGTCTCATGCAGCAGCGTGGTCAGGAAGGCATAGACGTTGAGGTCTTCGTTGATGGTGATCCGGTGTCGCCGGCTGCCGCGGCGGGGAGGCGTGTAGTCGCCGAGCTTCGATCGCCTCGGTGGCCGCAGTTCGACATCCACCGGATGACGTGACAGGAGTTCCACGACATACCCGCGGCTGGAGTCGGGGACGCGGCCCGCGAGCATCGCGGTGAGGGACTCGTGTCGATGGCGGTCGGCGGCGTGCATGGCCGCAGCATACCCCTCGGCCCCGCCCGGCGTCGCCATCGCGTTCGCTGAGCGGCTGTGGCCCCTCAGCCCGCGACCAGTCCTCGCAGTCTCGCCGCCATCGTGACCACGCCCACCACCGCCAGGCCCGCCACCGCCCCGACAAACGCGTTGGCCGCCATCATCAACAGCCCGGCGAGCGGCTCGTCGGAGCCGCCGGCAGCCGCTGCTGCGGCATCGGCGAGGGCATGTTCGACCGCAGGCAGGGCATGGGCGATGATTCCCCCGCCGACGAGAAACATCGCCGCCGTGCCGGCCACCGAGAGGGCTCGCATCAGCCACGGGGCGGCGGCAAGGATCGCCAGCCCGGTCGTCCGCCCGATGCGGCTTGACGATCCCGCCAGCCGCAGGCCGAGGTCGTCAAGCTTCACGATGCCCGCCACGAGCCCGTAGACGCCGACCGTCATCGCCACGCTGATTGCCACGAGCACGCCGACCCGCGTCACGAGCGGCCGGGCGGCCACCACGCCGAGCGTGATCACGATGATCTCGGCGGAGAGAATGAAATCGGTGCGGATCGCAGCAGAAATTTTCCGCTGCTCCTCGGCCGTCCCAGCGACGGAGGCAGCTCCCCCAGACGGCCGACCTGCATCCTCGTCGCCGTCTGGTGTGTGCGACGTGTGCAGCAGCTTGTGCAGCACCTTCTCGACTCCCTCGTAGCAGAGAAAGCCTCCCCCGAGCACCAGCAGCGGGCCGATCGCCCAGGGAGCCAGCCAGCTGATCACCAGCGCTCCGGGCACGAGGATCGCCTTGTTGATCGCCGACCCGCGGGCCACCGCCCAGACCACAGGCAGCTCGCGGTCGGGCTCCACGCCGGTGACCTGCTTGGCGTTGAGGGCCAGATCATCCCCGAGGACGCCGGCGGTCTTCTTGGCCGCCAGCTTGGTCATCGTCGCGACATCGTCGAGCACGCTGGCGATGTCGTCGAGCAGAAGCAGCAGGCTGCCGCCCATGGCACTCTCGTGTCTTGCGTGTTCTTGCGTGTTTTTGAAAAACGGTGTTGGCGGCCGAGGGGCATCGCCCAGCCGGCGGAGGTCAGCCGAGACCGCTCTCGGCCGCCCGCAGGTTGGCGATACTTTCAGTGACGAGCCGCTCGACGCCCGGTGAGTAATCGAAGACCTCCACGCTCACCCAGCCCTCGTAATTGATCGCATCGAGGGCCGCAAGAATCGGCTCGAAGGCGACCTCGCCGAAGCCGGGGCCCTGGAGGTTTGGGTCGTTGGCATGGAAGTGGGCCAGGATGTCGGCGTTGGCACGGATGACCTCGGGGATCGGCTTCGCCTCGGCCGACATCGCCTTCACATCGAGGTGCAGTCTCACCCAGGGCGAGCCGACCTCGTCGATCACCCGACGGGCCTCGGCCGCCGTGGTGATCACGTCGGTCTCCGCGGTGGAGAGTGGCTCGAGGGCAAGCACGGTTTCGGAGTCGGCGAGTATCTCGGCAGTGGCGGCCAGGGTCTCGCAGGCAGACGAGAATGCCTCCTCGGCGGTCACACCGGGCAGCCGGCTCCGCTGCTGCGGGGAGCCGAGCACGAGCACCTTCCCGCCGAGGTCACCGCAGAGCCTCGCCAGGTCGGCGAGGTAGGCCGCGGTGCGGCGGCGAACCGCGGCGTTGGGGTGGGTCAGGTGCAGGCCCTCGGTCTTGGCCAGCAGCCAGTGCAGCCCGACGCATTCAAGCCCGGCGGCCCGGATGACCCCGGCGATCTCGCGGCGGGCGGCGGGGCGAATCGCGGTGGGCGGCTCCCCGGGCGTGCCGAGTGTGAAGGGAGCCAGTTCGATGCCGGTGTAGCCGCACCCCGCCGCATACTCGCAGGCTTCCGCCAGCGGCCATTCGCCGAAGGTCTCGTTGCAGATCGCGTACCGCACAGCAGATCGAAAAATAGGGACGGGAGCGATTTTTCTCCCGTCAGGGTACGGTAGTCGGCAAGGAATGTCTGCCCTCGGCCGTCGTCGGCTCCCGTTATCTCCGGAGACACCGGGTTCTCGCATGCCGCAGCCCACGCCCCTGCCTGCGATCGCCTTCATCGGCACCGGCATCATGGGCGGCCCGATGGCCGGCCACTTGCTCGCCGCCGGCCATCCGCTCCATCTGTTCAACCGCACCCCCGCCAAGGCGGCGTCGCTGGTGGCCCGGGGCGGAATCTGGCACGACTCGGCGGAGGCGGCCGCTGCCGCGGGAAAAATCGTGATCACGATGCTCGGCCTGCCGGAGGATGTCGAGGCGGTCTACTTCGGAGGCTCCGGAGCACCCGGCGGCTCGAGCGGGATTCTCCAAGCGGCCTGCGAGAACGCCCTGCTGATCGACATGACCACCTCCAGCCCCGACCTCGCCAGCCGCATCGCCGCCGCGGCCGCCGCCCGGGGAGTCGCCGCGATCGACGCCCCGGTCTCCGGCGGCGACATCGGTGCGAAGAACGCCACGCTCACGATCATGGCCGGCGGCGAGCAGGATGCCTTCGCCCGGGCCCGCCCCGTGCTCGAGCGACTCGGCAAGTCGGTCACCAGGCTCGGCGCGGCCGGCTCAGGGCAGCGGTGCAAACTCGCCAACCAGGTTGCCGTGGCGGTGGGCATGGTCGCCTGGTGCGAGGCGTTGACGATCGCCGCCGCCGGCGGGCTCGATGCGGCGGCCGTGCAGCGGGTGATCAGCGGTGGCGCGGCGGGCAGTTGGGCCCTTTCCAACCTCGCCCCGCGGGCCCTCTCAGGCGACGTCTCGCCGGGCTTTCTCGTGCGACACCTCGTCAAGGATCTCCGCATTGCCCGCCACGAGGCCGACACCCACGGCCTCGAGCTGCCCGGCCTGGCCGTCGCCCAACGGCTCTACGACGAACTGCTGGCCGCCGGCCACGGCGACGACGGCACGCAGGTGCTGCTTGCCCACCGGAGCCCCGCCGCCGAGGATTGACGGTCGATCCGCGAGGAAATTACCCTCGCTTATGGTGGCGTCTGGCAGTTGTTACAACAGGTTTTCCGGATCTGCTTCTCCCGCCCCGCTGCAACACTCGTCGGAGCAATCGCCGCATGGCCAGTGACGCCGCCGCCCATTCGTCCGCCCCGATCTACCGCGGGCCCCTGCCCCACGTGCACACCGTCGAACGGGTGCCGGTGACCGTCTTCGATCAGCCGGGCGAGGCCAGCCGTGCCGTCGCCCGGGAGATTGCCGACCTCGTTCGGGAACGGTCCACCGCCGGCAAGACGACCGTGCTCGGCCTGGCCACCGGCAGCACCCCGGTGGGCGTCTACGACGAACTGATCCGACTGCACCGCGAAGAGGGCGTGTCGTTCAAGTCGGTGATCACGTTCAACCTCGACGAATACTGGCCGATGGAGCCGGATGCCCTGCAGAGTTACCACCGCTTCATGCGGGAGCACCTCTTCGACCATCTCGACATCCCTGCCGAAAACATCCACATTCCCGATGGCACGCTGCCTCGCGACAAGATCCTAGCCGCCTGCAGCCGCTACGAAGAGATGATCCGCGAGGCCGGTGGCATCGACCTGCAGATTCTCGGCATCGGCCGCACCGGCCACATCGGCTTCAACGAGCCCGGTAGCCCCCTCGAGAGCCGCACCCGTCTGATCACGCTCGACAGCGTGTCCCGCTCCGATGCGGCGAGTGATTTCTTCGGCGAATGGAACGTGCCCCGGCAGGCGATCACGATGGGCGTGGGCTCGATCCTCGATGCCCGGCGGGTGGTGCTGCTGGCCTTCGGCGAGCACAAAG
>Ga0180435_10005324_pt1 | contig 12555 bp, 8 predicted proteins | sample SS_ome_3_FD_132467 | JGI IMG/M metagenome (GOLD analysis project Ga0180435, IMG submission 132467) | Hypersaline lake sediment archaeal communities from the Salton Sea, California, USA - SS_3_S_1 metaG | ecosystem: Environmental > Aquatic > Non-marine Saline and Alkaline > Hypersaline > Sediment... | reverse complement strand
CGGCAAGAAGCTGACGCAATAGGTTTCTGATATTCTTGTCTGATGAATAAAGAGATTATCGGCGCTGTCCATGAATTTCATGATGAATCCTTCGCTCAAGGTTGGGCTAATCGTTTTGTGCCTACACCAGAGCGCATTAGTCTATTTGACCTGATTCTTTCTGAAATACAATCAAGAATTAATACCGATGGCTATATCGTGGAATTAGGAATTGGCCCAGGCTATTTAGCGAACCACATTCTAAGTGCTATGCCGAATATTAACTATATTGGCATAGATTTCTCACAACCAATGCTTGATATAGCTAGTAAACGTCTTAAGCAATATTCTGAACGATTGGAGCTGGTGCGTGCTGATTTGATTCATGATACTTGGCAAAGTAGTTTCAATCAGCCAATACATGCGGTGATTTCAACATGGGCATTGCACGATTTAGGCTCTCAAAAGAACATATTCAAAGTTTATGAGAAATCTAAACAAACCTTGATAGAAGGCGGAATATTTCTGAATGGTGATTTTATAAAACCCGATGAAACTCGTCATGAATTTGAAGGTGGGCGTTTTGAAGTTGTTCGACACCTAGAAATGTTGGAAGAAATTGAGTTCAAAGAATATTCTTGCTTAAAATTATTTGAGATTGAAACTAATAACCCAACCGCTGCGCAGAATTATGGGTGTTTAAGAGCAATTAAATAAAACTTTAGGCAGATGTCGGCATTGGTCGCATAGCAGTCGGTCGCAAAAATCAGCGTACTTCAGCTTTTAGCAAGCTGGAGTCAGTCACGATTTCTACTGGAATGACAGCTTCGGAGAAAGCTGATGTTCACCAGTAATTACTGGATTACGGCAAATGTAGAGAAGCGGACGTTTGATTGGTTTTGAAAAGAGAAGAATCAAGACCTTGGTGTTGCTTAATATTGCTGTAAAGCTAATTTACAACTAGCCTTATCAGTATACCTATTCCAGTATCGACTATTAGATCATTGTTAAATCATGAACCCCCTTTTCATAACTCGCCCTGTTGTAATCCCAGACCTATTGCGCACCAGTCGCTATCAGCGCGCGCCTGAGCTAGGACCGCGAATCCTTTTCTTTAGTGGCGGGACAGCGCTCAACGACTTGAGTCGAGTCTTAAAACGCTATACCCACAACAGCATTCATCTGGTCACTCCATATGATTCAGGTGGTAGCTCAGCCAAGTTGCGAAACGCTTTCGATATGCCTGCGGTGGGTGATCTCCGTAGTAGGTTGATGGCCCTCGCCGACGAGACCGTTACAGGGCACCCGGAAATATACCGACTGTTTACTTACAGGTTTAGCAATAACAGTTCTCAGTCAAAATTGCTTGGGGAGCTTGACTCAATGGCGGCAGGTACACACCCATTGATGCAGGAAATTGCCAACCCAATGCGACGAGTGATTCGCAATCAACTGATCTTATTTCGTGAACAAATGCCGGACTCTTTTGATCTGTGTGGCGCTAGTGTTGGTAATCTAATTTTAACCGGTGGCTATCTGAATAACCATCACCAGCTTGATCCAATCATTTTTCTTTTCTCCAAGCTGGTAAATGTGCTAGGTACGGTACGGGCAGTTGTAAACGATACTCATCATCTCGTTGCGGTACTGGAAGACGGTACTGAGATCGTCGGCCAGCACCGTCTTACTGGAAAGGAGATTGAGCCGATTTCGTCTTCCGTGAAAAATCTCAGTCTGTCAGAAACAATTAATAAGGTGCGCCCCGTTAAATCAACACTGCGCAAACGAAATCGAAAATTAATCCAGGGTGCTGAGCTGATCTGTTTTCCCCCCGGAAGTTTCTATAGTAGTCTGATTTCGAACCTGTTGCCGGTTGGAGTAGGAACAGCCATTGCTTCGAATCTTAGTCCAAAAGTATATATACCAAACCTTGGAAAGGACCCGGAGTCTTTTGGTCTTCGATTTCGCCACCAGGTAGAGCAACTACTTCTTTATTTGCGTAAAGATGCCGGAGAAAAGACACCGACGACACAGTTACTCAATTTTGTATTGATGGATGATCAGTACGCTAAAACCATCGGCGAGAAGTCCCTCCGGTGGCTGCTTTCAGAAGGGGTGCAATGGATAGCCGTTCCTCTAGTAAGTAAAGAGAGTGAACCACACTACGATCCTGAATTACTCTCCAGCGCATTACTATCATTGAGTTGATTGACCGGATTTAGCACGCTAAGGTTTCTATATTTCATTGTTATTCAGATTAAGATTTGATCATTCGATTAAGTAGATTGTCTTTCAGCCATAACTGATGATAAAGAACAGCTCCAACATGAATAATTGCAAGATAAAGCAGCACATCTGCTGATGCCCCATGAAAACTTCTTATTAAGTCATGATACTCGCTAAGGAAAGCAAGTTTTGGCAATTCAAGGTAACCAAAAAGGCTAATTTCTAATTCAGAAGAGAATGCCAGTACTAAACCAAATATCGGGGCTAACCACATAAACACATAAAAAAGAAAATGGACAACCTTTTTAGCCTTAGATTGAAGTTTCGTTTGTTTTTCGGATTTTGGATGAACTGAGAAGAAAATCTTCCAAAATAGACGACCAAAAGCTAGAAAAAAAACACTAAAGCCAATGGTCACATGAATAAGAACCTGTAGCTTGGTAGGAGCATCATGTCCATCTTCTGTTGAAGGGTGGTAAAAAATCAAGAAAAGGATCAGAGCAGCTAATAGCCAGTGAAATATCTGAGAGACTCGGTCGTATGTTTGAGACATGGTAAAAGCCAAATAATTAACTTGAGACAATTCTAAGTAGTAAAGGTTACATTTTTCTAACGAGAACGTTTGATGGGAATAATAATTAGACCGAGATATCTTCAGCTATATCCACAAAGGCGACTCCTGTATTTCGTCACTATAAACATTTCATTGAGGGCAGCTTTGGAGAAACCGGACATTCAGAAGAGTTTTTTGGGTGTCCGAAACTGTAGATAATCAGACATTCGGGTTGATTTGTGAAGAATGTCATCATCTACTGAATAGCGGTCAGCTATTCACTATTACTAGTCAAATATTTGCAATCTAAATGAGATAAGATTTTATCGCCTCCCAAGGATGGGGCTATCTAAAACTCCAAGGAAACCTAACGGGATGCAAAGAAGCATATTTGCATGTTTCCTCTCTTTTTAACCCCGCCATATCAGCGGGGTTTTTCTTTTTCTAAAGCAATCTCTAGTTGCTGGACTGAGCTTTGTGAAATCGATCACAAATTTTTTACATAGTCTCATGAGGACGAATTTATTTCTTGAACTATTAGTTGTTGCTTATATATTAAAGGTATCTTCTTGCAGTATTTTTGGAGTTCACAATGTTTAAGCATTTTTTTATGGTTCCGTTGATCACTCTTTTAGCTATTTCAACAATACAAGCTGAGACATATTGGCTAAATATTCCAGGCCATTACAGTAAAGTTGATGGGCAACTTGTACCTTCACTGTCTTTGCCGACTCCTAGTCATGATAAATGCTCAGATGCAATTATAGAATATGCTAAGACTAATCTCGTTTACTACATCGGTTGTGACGTTAAACCATTGCGTGATGCTGTAAATCTGAAAGAGCCTAGAAAGAGGCGATAAATAAACCACAAACTATACAAACCTAAAAATGCCCCATCAGTTGATGGGGTACAAGGGAAAAGCATGAAAAAAAACTTTGAAGTGTACGAAGTAATGCTAAATAGTAGTGATTGGACTAAGGCAGTTAATTGCAGGTGAGCTTATTGATCAATCTTGAGCGACCATTTTCAGTTAGCCATTCATCGCACCAACTATTCATTTCATCAGGAGTTTCAGGTATAGCGACTATAGCGTCTGCAACTGCATTCTGACCGTTTGCTAGTATCAAATCGCCAAACAGTAGTAGATAGTCGATCGTTTGTTCAATATGTTTTTCAGTCCAGTTCATGATAAAGACCTACTGAGCAGCAGAAGTAACTGAAGTCTAATAAAACTGAAATAATTGGTCTAGATATGCGAATTTATATCTGTATCAACTTACTGTTTAAGTACTCTGAAAAGTTAAAAATTGATTTTTCCTTTACTCTCTAGGTAGGCTTTTATAAATCGCCGCACTTCTCTAGCTGCGCTTGTGTCTAAATCGTCGCAAAGGTCAACAAACTCATCTCGTGCTTTTTTCTCGATACGCACAATTAATTGACTGTCTTTTTTATTTTTCTTTGATGAATTTGGCATGAATGATATTACTTCTGAAAGGTATAATTTGAACTGACCAAATTATATACAAGTGAAATATATCTGCACTAATAAGTTCACAATTAAGATACTAACAGGGTTATCCACTATTATTGTGGATAAATATTAGTGTTAATATTCTATGACTAGCCAGCTTGTGACACGAAGTTTCCGTATCGAGAAATCTGACTGATGTCTGCTTATCGCAAGTTCCCGTCATTCATTATTCTCCGCTTGAGGGGCAACAACCATAGAGAAGCGGACATTATCCAAACTGTTACAGCTTGCATAAGACAGTTCATCTAACATAATCCTGCCAGAGCTGACAAAAATTACAGACAAGCTAGAAAAAATAACGGCTCTATCGATCGATGAAATGAGCTTTACTTTTCTCTATAAGCTTTTATAAGTGTCATATCATTACTCCTTTTTTACTAATACTTTACCTCAATACTTAAAGAGTCTTGTCTCAAAAGTTCGTTTGATTCTTAACCCTTGATTTAATAATAATTATTTTTCTTGGTGGTTGAATAATTAGTAAAAAATTGTTCATCTTAAACGTCATATAAATCTCACAATCGACAGCTAGAGTAGTAATCAAATCCAGAGTCCGCAATGGACGATACATAAAAAACTTCTCGTTGGGGGAAATGAGATGAGGCCACATATTCGTCGGATTACTGCTGTTGTTGGAGCTGTTTCGCTCCTGTTAATTAACTTCTCAGTATGGGCTGCCAGCGATCTTTACCGCGTTGCCTGGACTGATGATCCGTCAACTACCCTTACCATTGGCTGGCGCCTGACATCGGGCAGTGATCCTCACGTCATGTATGGTACCAGTAGTGACGGCACAGGCTGGCAACCTGCAGCAGTCGATAAAATCACTGATTTTGATAACCCGCGTGATGGTGGTACACAAACGCTGACAACCCAGTTTGTTCATCTCTCTGGATTGATAGCGGACACGGCTTATTACTTTGAAATTTGTGATAGTGAAGGCTGCAGCGATACCATGTGGTTCAAAACGGCTCCCGATACAGCAGCGAACTTTACTTTCGTTGCCGGTGGCGATTCCCGTACCAACCCGGATCCGCGTCGCGACGGTAATGAACTGGTTGCTAAAATACGTCCGCTGTTCGTCTTGTTCAACGGCGATTTTATGAACGATGGTACCCATGATGAGTGGGTGGAATGGCTGAGTGACTGGCAGTTGACCATGAGTGAAGATGGTCGTGTGTATCCGGTTGTTGCAACCCATGGTAATCATGAGAACGATGTCGTCGATATGCTCAGCTATATCTTTGATATCCCACCCGGTGGTTTCTATGCGCTCAATGTCGGTGGCAACATGATGCGCATCTATACCCTGAACAGTGAAACCGAGCCTGGTGTGGGCTACGGAGCTTACCAGAGCCAGAACGATATAATCTGGAATAAACAACGTGATTGGCTGGCTGCTGATGCCGCTGACAATAACAGTGCCACCTGGCTGATTGGTAACTACCATCGTCCGATGCGCCCTCATACCAGTGGTAAGGCCGAGGGGGAAGGGCGTATTGAAGCCTGGGCCCAGGCTTTTTATGACAACGGTTTCGACGTGGTGGTCGAGTCTGACACCCACATGGCCAAGTACACCTTCCCCATTTCACCCAGTGAAGCTGAAGGAAGCTACCAGGGATTTATCCGCGACGATGTTGGTGGTGCGATGTTTATCGGTGAAGGCAGTTGGGGTGCACCGAATCGCCCAACGGATGACGATAAACCATGGACCATGGATAGTGGTTCCTTCTGGCAGTTCAAGCTGGTACACGCTTCGCCTTCTGATCTGGATATCTTCACGGTGCGTTTCGGATCAGAGGCTGAAGCTGTCAATGGAGTTGACTATGATCCGACCACAGTAACTGCGATTGACCAGGCCGCTCAGGACGCTGATCCATTTGCCATGCCGGCTGGCCTGGACCTGTGGAGCCCGTTGGCCGGCTCGTCGATCAATCTTCCTGACTCTGGTTTTGCCGGTGCCAATATCGACAATCATCAGTATGTTGGAAGCGGCGCCACCTGGCAGTATCTGGATGATGGCACTCTCCCTGACGCTGCCTGGAGCAATACTGGATTCGATGATTCCGGCTGGTCCACCGGCTCTGCTCAGTTGGGTTATGGTGATGGTGACGAGGCCACTGTCATTGATTTTGGTCCTGATGCCAATAACAAGCATATCACCAGCTATTTCCGCCACAACTTTAATGTGGACGACCCCGGAAAAGTGATCAAGCTGACGTTGCGCATGATGCGTGATGATGGTGCCGTGGTGTACATCAATGGTACCGAGGTGGTTCGCAGCAATATGCCGGAGGGTGAAATAACCGCTGCCACTCCTGCTAAAAGCGCCATTGGTGGTGATGCAGAATCACAGTTCTACGAATTTCACCTGATGCCGGATGTGCTGCAGTTTGGCTCTAATACCATCGCGGTAGAGGTGCACCAGTCTGATCCATCCAGTTCTGATCTGAGTTTCGACCTGGATCTGACCGCCACGATCTCAAACATTACCGGTACGGTGCCAGTTACCACAGCCGATCTGACTGCGACACCGTTGTCTACCAAAGAAATACAGCTTAACTGGTCGGATTTTGCCACGGATGAAGTAGGTTATCAGGTAGAACGCAGCATCGATGGAATAAGCTGGGAAATTCTCACCTGGAGACTGGAAGCTGATGCGACCAGCTATCTGGACGATGATGGTCTGATTGAAGGTGCAACTTACAGCTATCGCGTGCGTCCTTATAATGCTGTCGGTCTGGGTGAAGCCAGTAACGAAATCACCGAAACAACATTGACTATCGGTGTGCCGGTGATTTACGCCGAAGACTTTGAATCTGAAACCTTTGGGGCATTTACCACCTACAGCCAGTCCAGTAATGAGGACTGGGAAGTATCCTCCTTCAATGATGCATACTTCGCCAGAATGAATGGTTATGGCGCTGATGTTGCCAGCAGTGACTGGCTGATCAGCAAGCCCATCGCGCTGGATTACTACAGCAACGAGACGTTGAGCTTCGAGACGGCCTATAACTACGGCGGACCTTTGCTCGAAGTGAAGTATTCCGCTGATTATGATCCTGCGACCAATGCAGATCCGGCCTCTGCTACCTGGGCAACGATTCCGGAATGTGCTGTTGCAGCTGACAGCTTTTGCTGGAAAGAACCTTCTATCGGAAGTTATACCTTTGAAACAAGTACAATCGATATTTCCGGGCTGAGTGGCCAGGCGGTGTACTTTGCTTTCCATTACGTTTCGACCGGTACCGGTGGTGGAGACGGTCGTGTCTGGGAAGTAGATAACTTTACCGTACGTGGTAACTATTCCGGAGCACAGGTTGCTGGTGCCGACTTTGACAGTGGCAGTATTCCAGCTGAATGGACCGCATGGAGCAGTTCCAGTAATGCTGACTGGCATGTGGAAAACCGTGCTGATGAGTCGGGCGCCATCATGAATGGTTTCGGAGCGGACGAACTTAGTGATGACTGGCTGATCTCACCGGCGACCAGCCTGGCAGAAGGTGATAATGCGGCAGTGATGTTCGACTACTATCGCAAGTACGATGGTCCGCCCCTGCAGGTGTTGGTTTCAACCAACTATGTGGCTGGCCAGGATCCGGCTTCTGCGGACTGGGATGAGGTGATCGCGGGCCTGGAGTTCCCGGATATCTGGGATGAATGGTCGCCTATCGGTCCATTGTCTCTGGAAGGATATGCAGGCACCGTGCACGTGGCGATACGCTACACTTCAGTCGGGACCGGCCCTGGGGAAGGTGCCCGCCTTGGCGTGGATAACATCAGAATTGTCAAGAACCTTGATGGCATTGTGCAGGAGCGCGAGTTGTCAAGCGAGCAGTTTGAAGATATTTCCACCCTGGGAAGCTTCACGAGCTTTAGTCGTGCTTCTGATGCCGATTGGTATGTTGAAGAGCGTGCTGAACAACTTGGCGCCATTGCCAACGGCTTTGGAGCCGATGGCCCCAGCGATGACTGGCTCATTTCGCCACAAATTGAGCTGCTGAACTGGCACAATGCCAAGCTGAAGTTCGAACTGTATTACAAGTATGATGGTCCTGAACTGGAGGTTTATATCTCCACCAACTACCCTGGCAGCGGTGATCCTCTGGCAGAAGGCGTAGTCTGGGATCAGTTGCCAGTTGATATGTCACTCACCGAGTGGGACAGCTGGAAGGCGTTCAAGACTGACATCGGTGCCTATACCGATAGTGCTCACATTGCTTTCCGCTACGTCTCTACCGGAACCGGTTCCGGTGATGGCCGTCGCTGGGGTGTGGACAACTTCCAGGTTGTCAGCAGCTTCGGTGAGCCGGGCATGAATGCAAGCTTCTCGGTTAATCCTCTCGAGTACACCACCATTGAGCCGGTTACTTTTGTGTCCAACGTGATAGGGGGTACTGCACCTTATACTTACAGTTGGGATTTTGGTAACGGCGATGGTTCCAGTGAAGAGAATCCTGTCTACACTTATCCCGTTGCTGGTACCTATACTGTCAGCCTGACTGTCACTGACAGCAAGGATAAAGAAGTAATCGTTACGCGTAATCAACTGATTACCGTGTTGCAGGCAACCGAAGCAGAGATACCGGAAAAACTGGGGGATGTACGTGTGGCATCTTTCAATGCCTACTTAAACCGTAACAGTGAAGGTGCCTTGATCAACGACCTGTCTACACCTGACAATGTACAGGTCAGGGCAGTTGCTGAAATCATTCAACGTACCAACCCTGACGTCATCCTGCTTAACGAGATTGATTACGATGCATTGGGTGATGCAGTTGCCCTGTTGAAGCAAAACTACCTGGAAATCAGTCAGAATGGTGCTGATCCAATCTACTTCCCATACATGTACCTGGCGGAGTCAAACACGGGTCTGCAACCTGAAAATGATGTTCCTCCATCAGCAGATGTTGATCTTAACAATAACGGTAGCACCAATGACCCGGATGATGCCTTCGGCTACGGCGCTTTCTATGGCCAATATGCCATGGTTGTGTTGTCCAAGTTCCCGATTGTTGATGAGCAGGTGCGTACCTTCCAGAAGTTCAAGTGGAAAGATATGCCGGGCAACCTGATGCCAACCGACTATTACTCGGCTGATGCGCAGGATATTTTCCGCCTGTCATCCAAGAGCCATTGGGATGTACCAGTTAACGTGAATGGCAGGATTGTTAATATCCTTGCCAGCCACCCAACACCACCGGTATTCGATGGTGACGAAGACCGTAACGGCCGTCGCAACCACGATGAAATCCGCCTCTGGGCTGACTATGTCACGCCAGGTGCAGGTGGCTATCTGTATGATGATGCTGGTGCAACGGGGGGTCTGGGTGAAATGAAGCGTTTCGTGGTCGTTGGTGACCAGAATGCGGATCCGGTTGATGGTGACAGTACCAATGATGCGATATTGCAGTTAATCAATAGCCCAATGTTCAATAGCACCTTTGAACCACAAAGTCTCGGTGGTGCAGAATTCAGTGATGATGCTACTGATACCGCAAGCTGGGGGTTACGTGCTGACTACGTACTGCCATCCAGCTACGGCTTCGATATCACTCAGGGAGGCGTGTTCTGGCCCAATCGCACCGATGTGCGATACCACTTGGTAAAAGGTGATGTAAGCTCTGATCATCGACTGGTATGGCTGGATCTGAGTATCCGCGATGAAGACACTGATACAGATGGTGTTATTGATGAGAGGGATAAATGTCAGGATACAGAGCTAAATGCAGTCGTAAATAATAAGGGCTGCAGTATCGCCCAACTGGTTCCCTGTGATGCCAAATACAATGGCGATGCTTGGAAAAATCATGGGCAATATGTCAGGCATACTGTCTGGACAGCACTGAACTTCAAACGTAAGGGATATATCACCTGGAGAGAGTTCAGAACTACGGTTCGTGATGCAAGACGCTCAAGCTGTGGCAAGCCGCCCAAGCCAAAGTGGAAGCATAAATGGTGGGAACTTGATGATGACTAGTAGCCACTAGTCAGTATAAAAAAAGGCCCCGCCACGCGGGGCTTTTTTTTGCAGCAATATTATTCGACGGTTATTGGTATGGGTTTCAGGTGCCAAGTATGTCGGGTTTGTGCATGATCAAATACCGACACCCACAGGTAGGTATCATCAGCAATCGGCAAGTCGTATTTTGAAGTAACCTCAAGCGAACGACTGAGTTCAAGGTTCCAGGTACCGTTATGCCATTGAGCGCCAGCTTTGACATCGCCGCGGTCCTTTTTAAACGGGCCTAAGGAGATGACAGAAGGAATGACAGTGCCGACCGGGTAGTTATCCTTTTCAATCGAATAGCGTATCGTACTTTCCCAGGGTAGCCACCATTGCCCCTGGTCTGATTGCTGTGGATCCAGGTTATAGTCACCCAGTATTTGTAGCGTGCGAGGGTCTTTGGGCAGACGGCGTGGCTGAATGATGCCGTCACTATATTCTTTCCAATTCATAATGTAGCCACCACAATCAGGCCTTAAGTGGTAGTCGTTTCCTTCCCAGCGAAGCAGGTGTTCGCAATCAGGATCTTTTTGATAACCCGAGGTATAGCGTTTTATTTCAGATCTCGACGGAAGCTTTGGGCCAAAATAATTGTCGTCTGCCTGTCCAATGCTTAGTCCGGTTCTTACTGCTTTCCAATGCCAGATATCGACAATTTCATTATTGGTTGTAGCATGATATCCACGGCCACCGAAGGGTACTGTGCTGTCTTTGAATGGTTTGCTGCCAAGGTGAATCGAACCAGCTCCGGCGATATGATCATCGCGTGACAGCATGACAGCAAACTTGTCTTCGTAGAAACTGTCTTCGTCAGCAATTCCTGCTTCTGTCTGCAATATGCGCCAGCCTTCAGCTGTTTTCTGTAATGGCAAATGTTTCATGCTGCGTGTCTGATCCTCCCATGAGAACAGGAAGTAGGCCATTGTGTCATCGTGAACAGCTTGTACTGAAACATTTGAATAGCCGTCCTCCAGATTTGCTCCACGCTTGGTTTTTACCGTGATAGATGGGACTTGTTGCCAAACCGCATCATCTGGATTGCCATCAATTTTTGGTAATGTGGTTACACGTTTGATGTTTAGAGTGTTTTCACTAGCTTCCGACATCCACCATCCAAGCACTGTGACGATAATAAGGGAAGAAGTCGCTAGCCAGATGGTTGTCGGTGAACCTGTTAAAAAGATATTGCCGAGTGCTTTGCGTATGCCTCCTGACATTTGCATCAACAAATGAGCTACAAAATAAATCATCAACACCCAGGCCAGGTAAAAATGAAATTTGTCCAGTTGTGGCTGACTGATGCAGTCGATTGAGAAGAACTTGCACCAGCCAGTCATTAAAGCGAACAATAAGAGCAGCAGGCCAAGCCAGATAACCAGGCGATTGTAAAAGACCAGTTTGTGAGAAGATGTTTTTGAAAGCCTGATTCGCGAAAAATTCGATTTGCGCAGAAGAAGTAACAGGTAAGTGACAAATGCTGTCGTCAACAGCATGGCGGAGATTAAATGCAAAGAGAAAACATTCCCATCCGGTAAAAGGCGGTCAAAAGCCGAAAGCCAAGCATGTTGTGTTAAATCCGAGCTGATGCGTAATCCACTCAAAAGGCTGATTACCAAGCTAATAACAAGCAGCCAATGCAGGATGACTGATTCCAAGGGTAATTTTGCTTTTCTGAACATGAGATTAAACTCTCGATAAGAAATAAATGAAAACTTGGATGTATTTTATCAGCCAATGGCGCATGTGAGGAATAGGCGCCAGGGAAACATTATGGCTTCTTGAGGATGCATTAAAAAAATAACATCTGAATTGCCGTTAACTTGAAAGTTATTTGTTCGCCTCATGGCAATGACGGCTTTATAAACATTGCAGAAGTCCAACTTAATACCGCTGGCTGACTGCGAAGGCAGCATACGGTTCGTTCGCTTAAATGAGCTTGCTTTCGCTTTTTTAAAAGTTGGTTTTGCCCTAAATATATAGATACTTAGTTAAGTCGCTCTTTTCATTTTATAAATTCCGAAGGACTGGTGTTTCCAACATAGCCATAAATCTGCCTTTCCTGAAGACTATAATATAAATAGGACCATGTAGTTTCGATAAGGTAATTGAGTAAGCTTAATTGGTGTAAACTTCCGTTATCGGCCAAAACAACACAGAGGCTGACACCTCACCTCCCGGAGAGAATCCATATGCTTAAACCCATAGGCAAGACATTTTTTACTGGCCTAATTACAATTTTGCCAGTCATACTCACCT
>Ga0180435_10005322_pt1 | contig 12555 bp, 12 predicted proteins | sample SS_ome_3_FD_132467 | JGI IMG/M metagenome (GOLD analysis project Ga0180435, IMG submission 132467) | Hypersaline lake sediment archaeal communities from the Salton Sea, California, USA - SS_3_S_1 metaG | ecosystem: Environmental > Aquatic > Non-marine Saline and Alkaline > Hypersaline >... | reverse complement strand
GGCCCCCAGCTCGGGCGCCGCCGGTGCGACAGCAATCGGGGGCACGCCGTCGTTGCGATAGATGCGGTTCACGCCGCTGCCCGCCTGCCAGGTGTTGTGCGCGGCCAGCGCGTCGAGATCCCCATCCCGATCGAGGTCGCCGAGCGCGACGGCGGCGGTGTTGGCATCGCCAAGCGCCAACGCGGCATCGCTTAGCCCCCCCGCACCGTCGTTGAGAAGAATCCGATCGCCCTCCTGGTAGTTGCCGACCCAGACATCGATGTCGCCGTCGCCATCCAGGTCGCCGGCGGCGGCGCTCAAACTGTAGGCGTTTCCGTAGCGCGCCGGGTCGCGGCGCCACCCCCGCGCGCCCTCGTTCCAGAGCATCCAGTTCGCCGGGTCGGCGCCGGCGTGGCGCGTGTTGGCGACGAAGAGGTCCAGATCGCCGTCGCCATCGAAGTCGGCGGCGGCGGCCGCCTGGCTACAGGCCGAGGGAAACGCATCGTGCTGTTCGGTGAGTCGACCGCGACCATCGTTGAGAAACAGGTGGTTGGGAACCGGCGCATGGCGGCGCGTCGCCTTGTCGCAGGCAAACGCATCGATGTCGCCGTCACGATCGAGATCGACGAGCAGCGTCATCGCCGCGTAGTGCGCGCCGGGCAGGCGTGCCTCACCGCGGCGGAAACGGCCGTCGCCCTCGTTCCACCAGATTTCTCGCGGGCGGTCTTCCCAGTACGTCACGAGCGCGTCGGCATCGCCGTCCTGATCGAGATCGCCGAGCGCGACGTGCGTCGCCCCGGGCGCCGGCAATCCAAGCTCGCGAGCGGAGAAGCGCCCGCGCCCGTCGTTGAGCCATGTCTGGCTGCCGCTCGGACCGTTGATCAGGAGCAGATCGACGGCGCCATCGCCGTTCAAGTCGCCGGCGGCGCCGGCGGATGCGGCGGGCAGGGAATCGGCGGCCGCCGTGGCGAGCGAATCGCCGGCCGCCGCGAAGCGGCCGCGGCCGTCGTTCCACCAGATGCGGCTGGCGGCGTTTTGATTGACGACCAAGGCGTCGAGATCGCCGTCGCGGTCGAAGTCGGCGAGCGCCGCGGCGACGCTGTTGGCGTCGCCGAGCGCCTGGCCCGTATCGACGAAGCGGATCCGGGGTGGACTCGCTTCGGTCTCCTCATCGGCGGCGGGCGCCGGCGTGAGACCGAGAGCCGCCACGAGAACTGGAAGGAGAACCATGCGCGAACCGGAACGGGCCTCGGGCATCGAGTTACCTCGGGCGTGACCAGGTCACGACGATGTCGTCTGCGGGGAGGAAGCTGCGGGCCTCGTAGACATAGCAGGGCGCGCCGGAAATTGCACGCTGGAAGGGGTAGCTGAACTCGGGTGCCCGCGCGCTGTCGGGCAGGCAGACCTCGAAGCGGGCGTGCTCGAGCGGCCGCCCCCAGGCCGCCGTGCTGGTCACGATGTAGCGCGCGTACGATGCCAGCAAGGTCTGCCGGTAGACGGTGCGCACGAGCGTCGTGTCGCCGGCGAAGGGGATGCGCCAGCGCACACCGCGTCCGTCGGGCAGTTCCTCGAACGCCAGCGGCATCCAGTCGCCGTTCGGCGCCAGGACCGCGAGCAGTTCGGTATGGGCCGCTCCGAGCAAGCTGTCGCGCGGGTACGGGTAGAAGAGGCCGACCGGTATGCCGGAGCGTCCGGCGCGACCGACGAAGCGGTAGAGGCCATCGACCGTGAGCTGGCCGGGCTGAATGAAGAGCTGGATCACCTCGGAGTGAAAGCGTACGGGTTCGCGCGTTCCGGAGGCTGGCTGACCCGCGCTTGCGGTGGGGGCAGTCAAGAGCACCACAGCGCACAACACAAGGCTGCAGCGCGCCAGCGCCATGCGGCCGCCGTGCGCTCGCTTCGTCTCAGGCGTCATCGATAGAGCGTCTTCACGCGGCCCCAACTCACCTCACGCGAGTCCTCCGTGGGGGGCAGCTCGGGATCCGGCACGCCCTGCGCGCCGAGGACCTCCAGGCTGATGTGCGTGCAGGCGACCGTTTCGTTGATCGCGCGTAGCCAACCGCTGTAGTCGCCCGGTTCGAGGGCGCTCGCGTCGACGGTGAGCGTGACTGCGCACTCATCGCCCGCCACCCACTCGGTGCTGTAGTCGAGCCAGGGCACGGTGGTCTCGAACATGAGCCCATGGCACGGCTCGAGGCCGTGCATGCCGTGGATGTAGGCGGTGACCACGGCTTGCGCCGATCCGCCGGCCGGAGCTTCGAGCACGACCGCCTGCGGCTCGACCTCGGGCTGGCAAACGCCCTGGAAGAGGCAGTCGACGAAGCGGTAGCTGCAGGTGACCCCTGCTTCCGCGCGGCCCTCGAGAAACCACTCGGTCGCGATTTCCGGCGGACACCCGAAGACGAGCTCCGATCCGGTGTCGCAGTAGGCGATGAAGCTGCCGTGGCTCGTGACATCGAGCAAGACGCGCCCGACAAGGAAGAGCCCGTCGACGACCGGCGGGCAATCGGGCCAGGTGGCCGAGATGAGCGCCGTGGCGCCACCGGGGTCGATCGAGCCGAGGGCACCGCCGCAGAGCTCGGCGTCGACAAAGCCCCAGTCGGGGGGCCAGGCACACTCGAAGACGGCCGTGTTGACCGGCAGCTCGCCGTAGGCGAGCGGATAGAGGTAGAGATCGAACTCGAGGAGGCCACTTGCGGATGTGTACTGCGTGATTTCTTCGCATGTCGTCGCAGGCCAGCTCGCGCAGCTCGTCGCCGCGGGCTGTTGCACGTGCACCATGAAGGCGCCTTCCGGGAGCGGATTGGCGCCGGCGGTCCAGACCGCGCCGGTGACGAGGACGGTGACGAGGAGCGCGCTGCGAACGTAGCGTGAACGGCGGGGAGCGACGCGTGAGCTCATGGCTACCTCCTTGGGAAGGCGAGCGGAGCGGCACATTTCGTAACGCAATTCTCTCGCATTGCGCCCGGCGCTGTCAATCGATCGCACAGGGCTGTGCGGAGGGTCGCGGGCATGGCTCAGCCCATGCGCGGGGAACCGGATCTGCGCTCGGCTCCCCGCGCTGGCAAGTCCCATCGGCTACGAGGATTGCTCGCCTGCAAAGCGCGTCAATTGGTTCTGCAGATACTCGTTCTCGGGATCGAGCTCGAGGGCGCGCTCGATCAGTTGACGTGCCTCCGCCTCGTTCCCGCGCAAGTTGACCAGCTCGGCGAGCGTGTCGAGCGCGTTGGCCTGCAGCGCCCCCGGCTCGCTCAACTCGACCGCGCGGCGCGCCAGCAGCTCCGCCTCTTGCAGATTGACCCGGTGCGTGAAGCTCCACCAGGCAAAGCGATTGAGCGCCGCGGGATCCTCGTGCCAGTCCTCGGACAGGGTCGCCTTCATCAGGCGTACGGCGCGGTCCTCGTCCTGCTCGACGAAGAGCGCATGATTGACCATGAAGCGCTGCTTGCGTTCCTGCAGCGCCTCCGCCTCGATCTTCTCGACGTGCGGGCGCGCCATGGCGATGTAGGGGCTGATCGCCTCGGAACCGATGCGCTCACCGGCGCGCACGAGCTGCTCGGTGATCTCGAGCGCGTAGCGCGGCACGAGGTCCTGGCGTTCGAGGAGCGTGCGCACGTAGTCGGTCGCCTTGGCCATGGTGTATTCCCCGCTGGCGACTCCGCGGATGCGCGCCTGAAAGCGCTTTAGCTCGACCTCTTCCGCGGCGGCCGCGGCCGGATCGAGCCCGGCCGCCTGCTCGAAATAGGCGTCCGCCGCAGCGCACTCTCCGGTGCGCAGCGCGCTCTCACCGAGCGCGAAGGCGTCGGTGAAGTTCGGCTCCGCCGCGCACCGCACTCGGCGCTCAGCGAGCGTGACCGGATCGGCCTTGATCGCCTCGAGCCGCTGGCGCCAGGCACTCGCGTCGCCGTAGCCGACCCAGCCGGAGAGCTCTTCCCCGGCGGCGTTGAGCGCGACAAATGTGGGAAAAGCGCGCACGTGATGCGCGCGTGCCATATCGCGACCCCCCTCGATGCCACCGTTGACCTTGAGCAGGACGGTGTTCTGCAGGGCGGCCTGGATCTCGGCGTCTTCCTCCACCGCACGGGCGAAGGCGGCGCAGGGGCTTCAGCCCTGACGCCAGAAGTCGATCACGATCAGGGCGTCATGGGCGGCGGCCAGTGATTGCGCCTGCTCGAGGCTCTCGGCTTCGAGCACGGCCGGCTCGTGTGTGCTACACGCAGTGATCGCCGCAACCGTGAGCAAGAGCGCGGCGAGTTTCGAAATCCGTCGCATGTCTCCTCCTGGAATGGAAGGCGTGGTGGCGGTGGAGCGCCTCTCCCCCGCGATGCAGCGGATCATACGGGGCCTCGGCACGCCATGACAGGCCGCGTGGTGGGAAAGCAGGTGAAATGGGCGCTCGGCGAATGTACAAGCGCCGCAACGTTGCGTATGGGCCGCTGGACTAGTGCTGCGCGAGGACTTCGTCCTCGAGTGCATAGGTCGCCGAGAGATCGGAGATCTTCTCCGGCGGATGGTCGCGTTCCCAGGCGATCGTCGCGGCGAGCGCCTCAGCGCGCGGGGTCGGCTCGGTGAAGTCGAGCTCGGCGCGGATGCGCTGCGTGTCGGCGACCAGATGCTGGGCCGTCTGCATGCCCGGGCGCAGTGGCTCGGGCAACTCGGCATCGGGTACGCGGACGATGCGTCCGCCCCAGCCGGCCGCCTGCGCGATTGCCGCCACCCACGCCTCGGTGGTGAGCGCCTCGGAATCGCCCAGATTGTAGATCCGCCCCGCCGCGCGCGGATCGGTGATCGCCGCGACCGCCGCGGCGGCGATGTTCTCGACGTAGCCGCGGGTCCAGCGCCAGGCGGCGAGCGATTCGGCCAACACGATCGCCGGGCGGTCTTCGTCCATGCGCTGCAGGTACTCCCACGTGCGGTGCTGGCGGTCGCGCGGGCCGTAGACCATCGGGAAGCGCAACACCGTCCCCGCCAGCTCCTCGGCCTGCATCACGACCCGCTCGACGAGGATCTTCTCGTAGTTGTCCATCCAGCGGTGCGGATCGTCGGCGGAGCGCGGTTCGGAGCCGCGGTACGGGTAGTGGTGGGTGCGCAGGTCGCCCTCTTCGGCAATCGGCACCTCCTGGACGGCATCCCCTTCCAGCCCGAGCAGAATGCCGTAGGCGCGGTAGACGTCCTGGCTGCTGACGGCGACGAGACGCTGGGCGAGCGGGCGGAAGATCTCGACCGTGATCTCGGCATCCTGTTCCGTGACCGGGATCATGTCGAGCACGACCTCGGGTGCACACTCGCGGAACTGGTTGCGGAAGTCGTAGAGGTGGGAGCGATCGCCCATGAGGCACGAGGGGCAGAGCAGGTGCTCGACGTCGGGCGGCAGGTCGCCGCCCGTACGGCCGCGATGGAAGACGGTGACCTTGTGGCCCAGCGCGTCGAGCTGCGCGACGATCCGCGGTCCAATGAAGGCCGTGCCGCCGATGACGAGGATGTTCATGGCTTCCTCCGGAGCTAGTAGCGCAGCGTCACGTAGAGCGTGACCCTTGAACTGGTCTCGATTTCGAACGCGTTGCGCTGTTGTTCATTGCGGCGCGCCCACTGCCATGCCCGCGATTCAGAGGCTCGCTGCGAGTAGTCCGTCATCCTCCAACGCATCCAGCTGTTGTTGATATGGAACGGCATGAGGATGGCATGGAGGCTCAAGTAACGATGAAGCGGCTTTTCAACGCCGACCGTCAGGCCCGCGTGAAACGAGTAGGTCTCTCGGGTCTCCTCGCTGCGATCGTACAACACATCATCACACCCGTCGTCGATCACCGCTCCAGCGCTCGAGCGCTGCGACGAGCTGAAGCCGAGGCGCAGGCCGACGAACCAGGGGAGTGGTCGTGCGGCGATGCTCCAGTAGCGCAGCTCACCGGCGAGCAGGAAATCGAAGGTCTCCTGCTCGTCATCCGCTTCACGACTGCTCATCTCCTGGCAGTTCTCACCGACTCTCAGGCGCTCGTACGTGTCGAGTCTGTTCCTCACGCGGGGATCGAATTGCAGCCCGAATTCAACCTGAGGTCCGAGAAAGCGGTACAGGCCGAGTGAGGGCGAGGCGAACGGATCCATCGCCCCATAGCGTACCGCGAAGCGCCACACGGGTGGCGTGCGGCGCGGGGTTCGTTCGGCCAGCTCCATCTTCGACGGCGCGGCCGCCGCGCTGGCCGCGAAGACGAGCAGGATTGCGACAGAGCTCTCCAGCGCAAGACACAGGCGCCGCAATTGCGGACGCGCAGCCGAGCTCCGCCTTGAAGGCTGCCGGCGCGCGGTGGGGCTACAGCTTGAACGAGACATAGACGGCTCCGGTGAAGGATGTCTCGAGCTGGAGCGAGCGATCCCAGTCGTCACTGACGTCGGTGCGCCACTCCTCACCGCCGTCATAGAAGTCGGTCGATTGCTGATCCTCGCGGGACCAGGTGGCGCTCAAGGCGAGCGGGACCATCGTCATCGCGGCCGAAAGATGGGGGATCAACTCGAGCTCGGCGCCGAGCACGAGCGCGAGCACAACCGTGCTCGATTCGCTGATCCGCTCATCCCAGCTGCGGTCGATGCCGTCTCCGTCCAGCAATTCGCTCTGGTTGTCGCTTTCGGAGCGGCTGTGAGAGAACGTGCAGCGCAACGCCCTGAGGAAGGCGAGTCGTTCGGCGAGAGGCGTCCACTTGCGCGCCTCGAGGGAGAAGCCAAAACCGAGGCTGGTCAGGTCGGAGTCCTCATCTCGTTCGGAGTCAGCTCGGTCTGAGTGGCGGATCAGCCGGTCGGTGTCGCTGGAAGAGATCGTGGTCCGGGTGCTCATCTGCAGGCCGAGATCGTAGTGGGTCGAGAGCCGGCGATAGACGCCGATCATCCCGGAGTAGTCCGCGTAGCCGTACTCGTGCGCGCGCACGCTCAGTCGCCAGCGCGGTAGTTCGAAGGCCGGCGGCGCACCGGGATCGGGCTCTTGCGCGGCACTGGAGGCGGTCAGCGCAAGACAGAGGGTCGAGCCAAACAGGCCGGCGATCGCCAGCCCTAGCCAGCGCTTCATCGGGCGCTCCTCTCTAAGCTTGCCACAATCGATGAACAGCAGGAACAGCCCGAGTCTAGGTGCTGGTGGGCAAGATTGCCATCTTGTGATGTCGAGATCCCGCGGCAGCAACGCTACGGCGGGGCCTGGCTCACGGAACTAACGGATCAGCAGGACCGAACGCTGGGAGGCTTCCCCGCTGCCGCTCACGCGGACGTAGTAGACCCCGCCGGCGGCCGGTCGGCCCGATTCGTGCGTCCCATCCCAGGCGACGACCGCCCCGGTTCCTGGCTCGCTGCGGATCGTCAACCGAGCTACGAGGCGACCGGTCGCGTCGTAGACGCCGGCGCGCAGCGTCGGATCGGCGGCCGGCGCCGCGAACTCGAGCATGAGCCGCGTGCGCTCACGGAACGGATTCGGGCGCGGTGCGCCGAGCAGTTGTCTGGCGTGCGGCCGTGACCCGGAGGGCACGTCCTGCGGCGAGCTGCAGCCCGGCTCCCAGGCGCCGATCAGATCGCACTCCGGATTGGGCGGTGAGAAGGGCAGGCAAGGCGAATCCTCGAGCAGGCCGAAATCTCCCGCCTCCGCATCGCAGTAAAGCGGATCGAGGCTGAGGTTGCCATTGATTCCGGCAAAGGCGGCGATGCAGCCGACGTAGTCCCCCCCGGCGTTGTCGTAGACATCGCAGCAGGTCATCGCCGTGACGGCGGAGCCGCTGGCGCAGCCGATGGCGGGGCCGCCGCTGCTGGCGCTGACGATCGTGCGCTCGAGCGTGAGCGTCGCGCCGTAGTTGAGGTAGACCCCGCCCGCGTACGACCCGTGATTTGCATGCAATGTGCAGCCGCTCAGACGCGCATCGTACGTTGCTAGTGCGCCCCCGTTGTCGGCGGCGTTGTCGAAGAAGGTGCAGTCGTGGATCTCCGCCTCGCAGTCATAGCCAACGGTGAGGCCCCCGCCGTAGCCACCCGATTCCACGTCGTTGCCCTGGAAGAGGCAGCCGGCGACAAGAACCTCGAGATCGCTGGCGTTGCAGGCGAGGCCGCCGCCCGACTGATTGCTTTGATTGTCGATGAAGCGGCAGTCGACGAAGCGGACGGGTGATGAGTGGCTATAGGCGCCGCCCCCGGATCCCCACCAGGAGTCGTTCTCGCTGAAGGTGCAATCGCTGAAGCGGGGAGAGCCCTCCCAGACAAAGACGCCGCCCCCCATCATCGCATAGCAATCGCGGACGACGACGTTGCGAATCGTTGGGCCGCTGCCGTTGATGACGAGAATCCCGCCGCCACAGCCGGTCGGATCGGGAGGGTCGGGGCCGACAACGTGACCGTTGATGATCGTGACGCCCTGGAGAATCGAGTTCTCGCTCTCGGACCAGTTGAACAGGAATCCCCGGTGGGGATCGAGCGCACTCCCCTCGCAATCGAGGATGCACGCCGCGGGGTCGCCGCTCAGCGAATAGACGGTGATCGGCTTGCCTTGATAGACAATGTCGCGATTGCCCGGGCCGGAGTAGACGCCGTCGGCGAGGGCGACCGAGTCGCCCCAGCTCGAATTGGCGATCGCGGCCTGGATCGTCGGGTAGTCGCCGGTGCCGTTGGGCAAGACGACATGGGTCGCGGCGTGGGCGGAGACGGGCGGCAAGAGCGCGAGGATACCGGCGAGCAGGATCCACCGCATGGCGTCACCTCCTTGGGCTGGATCGGCGCGGATCGCGCAGTGCGCTGGACCCAACAATAATAGCGCGCAACAGGTCTGCGCGGCAAGCATCGCCCGGGATCGTTAGGGGATAACCGGCCCCCACAAGTCGACAACTGGATTGCAATTGCCGGGAATGGTAGAATCTCCTGACTGAAAGCCGAGATGTCTTCTGGCTAGCTTCTCGAGGCGCGTCTCGTTAGGCGTGGGACGCACGAGATCGAGTGACACCAACGGGGAGGATGCCATGCTACGCAGAGCTTCTGGATTCTTGCTTCTCATCGCACTCCTGCTTGTTCCGACGTGGGCCTCGGTTGCCGCACAGGGATACGAGGCGACGACGCTCACGATCAACAGCGACACAACCCTGCCGCTTGACACGGGCATCGTGGCCGCCGCGGGCGACGAGTTCGTCATCGTCGCCCATGGCGCGCTGCAGGTGACTACCTCGGGCCTCGAGGATTCCTGGTTCGATCCTTCCGGACTGATCCGCTTGCGGCGCGGCGGGCAGGTCTTTGGCGACATGCCGTACGGGTCGCTGATCGGCACGTTCGACGGCACGGCGGGAAGCGGATTCTACTTGGGGGACGGCGGTGCGTTCAGCGCGCAACCGGCTGATGCTGGCGACGAGCTCAGGCTCGCCCTCAATATGAGCGCCTCGGATCAGTCGTTTGCCTCGGGCGCGTTCGTCGTCACGGTGATCCGGATCTCCGACGCCAGCTTGGCGGCACCGGAGCTAGCGCCGGACGTGCGCGCACAGCTGCAGAGCAGCTACCCGAATCCCTTCCGCACGGCGACCGCGATCGGCTTCGCCCTCGAGCGCAGCGGCTCGGCTCGGGTCGATATCTTCGATGCGAGCGGGCGGCGCGTGCGCGCGCTCGAGGCGGGCGAACTCGCCGCGGGGCAGCATGAGATCCGCTGGAACGGCCGCGGCGATGCCGGGGAGGTGCTCCATCCGGGGACGTACTTCTACCGCGTCTACGTCGATGGCCGCGCGATCGGCACGCAGCGCGCGTTGCTGCTCGACTCCTGATCCCGCACGGCGCGCAGGGCGCAATCGGCCGCGGGTTGCGCCCTGCCCCGCTATCGCGCGCCGCGCACGAGCCGGCGCCAGGCGCTGTCGAGCGAGAGGGGCCCCGCGCCGGCCATGAGAAAGAAGAGCGCAAAGCAGAGATAAAGCAGCGCGAGTTCTTTTGACGCGCCGCTCGCACTGACGAACGGGTCGGCGCCATGGCGTCCGAAAGCCGCGACCGCCATCGTGATCGCGACGAGCAACGCCGCCGGACGCGTCAGCAGACCGGCGGCAATGAGCAGTCCGCCGGCGAACTCGGAAAGGCCGGCGAGCCAGGCGAAGACGCCCGGCGCCGGGAACCCGAGCTCGGCCACGCCGGCCACGAACCCCTCAGTGGGCGGGACCTTGCGCAGGCCGTGCCCGAAGGCAAGCAAGAGAAAGGGCACAATCCGAATCAACACCCAGGTGAATTCGTACCCGCTGCGCCCGGGTCGCGAGCCCCCGGCCGGCGGTTGCCAACTCGCACTCATCTGATCCCTCCGTCTCCGTTCCTCCGCGCGCCACTGAGCCTGCGGGCTAGCGTGCGAAAATCTCATCGAAGAAGAGCTGCATGTGTTGCCACGAACGCCGGTCCGCATTCGCATTGTAGGCGGCCCCGCGCGACGGGTCGTTTCCCGCCGCCGGTTGGGTGAATGCATGGACCGCGTCCGCGTACATGATCAGCTGATAGTCGGCGCCGGCCGCTTCCATCTCTTCGATGAAGCCACGCACGGCCTCGGGGCCGACATGCGGATCGACCGCTCCGTGGCAGACGAGCAGCGGGGCGCGCACCGTGTCGGCCGGTAGCGGCGTGTCCAGGGAGCCGTGAAAACTGACGATGCCTTGCAGATCCGCGCCGGCGCGCGCCAGCTCGAGCGCCGCGCCTCCGCCGAAGCAGTAGCCGATCGCCGCCATGCGCGTGGGATCGGTGCGCCGATGCTGGCGCAGTTGTTCGAGGCCGGCGGCGACGCGCGCCCGCAAGAGCTGGCGGTCGCCGTAGTAGGCGCCCGCCTCGGCCCGCGCCTCATCCGTGTTGCTCGGGCGTACGCCCCGGCCGTAGACATCGGCCGCGAAGGCGACATAGCCCAGCTCGGCCAGCATCCGGGCGCGCCGCCGCTCGTAGTCGGTCAGGCCCATCCACTGGTGGATGACGAGGACCCCCGGAGCTCGCTCCGCAACGGAGTCGTCGTAGGCGACGTAGCCCTCGAGCACGACGCCGTCATGCTCGTAGAGGTGGGACGCGGTCACGACCTTGGCCGTCGCCGGCGCGACGGCTGCGAAACTGAGCCCGGCGATCAGGACGCCGAGCCCGAGGATGGCGTATCTGCATCGTTGCATCGCGAACTCCTTCAATGTGCGCCTGGAGACGAGTGCGCATCGCTGTCGGATCGGCTCGTCCGCTCGACAGCGGTCCCACTTGCGGCAATCGCCCTGCTACCGCTGCGTTTCGGCGCAGTTCCGTCGCCGCGTCCGGTCGCGGGCATCAACGCTTGCACGGGCGGGTCGAGCGGCCGGCTACGCCGCCCCTAAAGCCGGGCGCCGCAATGCTTGCAGTGGCGGGCATCCGGATCGTGACCCTCGGCGGCGCAGGCCGGGCACGTCTGCGTCGATACCGGCTGCGGGCGGCTGCGCGCCAGTTCGACCGAGACAATCCCGGTCGGGACGGCGATGATCGCATAGCCGATGATCATGACCGCGGACGCCAAGAACCGACCGACTATTGTTTCGGGCGCGATGTCGCCGTAGCCGACGGTCGTCATCGTAACGATCGCCCAGTAGATGCTCGTCGGAATGCTCGTGAATCCACTCGCCGCGCCCTCGATCAGGTACATCAGGGCTCCGATGATGAGCACCAGGGTGACGACGCCGACGAGAAAGACGACGATCTTGCGCGCGCTCCCGCGCAGCGCCGCGCGTAGGACCTCCGCCTCGCGCATGAAGTAGCCGAGCTTGAGGACGCGAAAGACGCGCAGAACGCGCAGCGCACGGATCACGCTGAGCGATTGCGTGCCAGGCAGGACGACGCTCAGGTAGGTCGGCAGGATCGCCAACAGGTCGACGATTCCAAAGAAGCTGCGCGCGTACCGGAGCGGCTTGCGAACGGAGAGCATGCGCGTCAGGTATTCGACCGTGAACAAGGCGGTGATGATCCACTCGATCAGCCGCAGGCGGTCTCCGTGGGTGGCGCGGATCGGGGCGACGCTTTCGAGCATGACGGAGACGACGCTGATCACGATCAAGAGCAGCAGGAGCAAGTCGAAGGTCTTGCCGGCGCGCGTGTCGGCTTCGAAGATGACTTCATGGAGGCGATGTCGCCAGGGCGATTGCCGGCGGCCAGCAGGCGGCACGGGCGTGGTCATGGGCGTCGTCATGCAACTTCCCTCGTAGATAGAGAACGGCCGGCAACAGGGTAGCGGGCGGCGCCGCAGGGCACAAGGAGGGGCAACCGATTGTGAGGCCAATGCGGTCAGTGCTGGTATCGGGGTTCGGCTGTGTCGCGCGGCTGTGTCGAGCGAAGGAAGTGCCGCGCAGTGGCGTTCCGCCTGCAATCGAGTGACGGCATCGTGACGGAGTGATCGCCGGACCGGAACAGGCGCGCTTCACCCCGGTACACTAGGAACAACGAATCCATGCGTCTCCGCCAGAGGCGTTGCAGCATCCGACCGTCGTTCTCATAGCGGCGACTTGTGTACTGGAGGTGTTCCGATGAAGCCGACGATCACCTGTCCGCGGTGCGGCAAGGGTGTCACACCGGAAGAAGTCACCATCGGTGTCGATCTCGCCTGTAGTATCTGCG
>Ga0180435_10005321_pt1 | contig 12556 bp, 8 predicted proteins | sample SS_ome_3_FD_132467 | JGI IMG/M metagenome (GOLD analysis project Ga0180435, IMG submission 132467) | Hypersaline lake sediment archaeal communities from the Salton Sea, California, USA - SS_3_S_1 metaG | ecosystem: Environmental > Aquatic > Non-marine Saline and Alkaline > Hypersaline > Sediment... | reverse complement strand
CAATCCTGTTCAGGTCCGAAAAAAAGCCAGAACAACCCGTTACGTCGTGGAGAACCCGGAGCTTTTCGCCTATCCGCCTTCCAGACGCAAACGGGAAGATCTAATATATAGGAATCGGTCAGGTCGTCAAGCGGTTTTAGGTATGTTTAGGTGGGATTTCCCAATCCACGTTGGCGGGGATTAATTGGTTGGGCGGTAGTGATTTAAGACGTGGTTGACATATCCCTCAGCAATGTGTATAACAAATGTACTCGCACCCCAGGCAATATGGAGGTATAGATGTTGATGCGGACCAATCTCTTCAGGAGTTTTCTGGCGTTGTCATTCTTGTTGGTTTCATTTGCGCTACTAGGATGTCCTCCGCCGCCGAAAGGCATGGAGTTTCGGTCTGGAGATAAGAGGGTCAAGAAGCACAGGATAGAAGCGCTCGACGGCCAAGTCCAAATCGCTTTCACTGCGGGCGGCTATTGTATCAACTTCCCTGAGTACGAAGTACTCACGGAGTTTAGAATCAAGTACGATAACCCGGATAGCAACGTTGTGATTAACTTCGAGTCTCTACGGGTTCTGCTCAACGGCCGCGAAATGGATTGGTACTGGGACAATTCGGCCGGCTCCAACGAAGCAAAAGGCAAGATATCAAACCGTTCTCGCTTCAGAATAGATTTGACCGACTCCGACTGGTCAGGCGATAGCAGTAGAGTTACCCTAAACGCTGAATTCGGCTTCGTGTTCGATCGTTTCCTTATTCACGAGGGCCAGTTCGTCCCATTGGACACTGTGTGGGCGATAAACCCGTACAACTACTGTTACCGATCATCCCCGTAGGATGGATTGCCTGCAATCCGCCTCCCCTTTTGCCAACAATGAGATGAGGGCGGAGTCAGAGACTCCACCCTACAAGAGGAACGATACGATACAACGGCCTTGTAGTCTTTGTAGGGTGGATTGCTTGCAATCCGCCATCGTTGGCTTTTCGTTGATTGACTTATTCTCCCCAATCTGCACCATTCTCGTTCATCACCCACAAGCCAGCACCGCTTTCTGTATAGCCATTTGAGTAAATAGTCTTGAATGACGACCACTTCCACTTCTCTGGAGCATTCACGTAACCATGCTTGACGGGATTGTAGTGGACATAATCAACGCATCGTTCAAGATCTTCATCGTTCCGAATGATATGGTCCCAATACCGGCGCTGCCACACTGGACCCTTAGATCGGCAAAGGAGCCGAAACCGATAGGCGAACACGCGTTTTAGGGTCTGCATTACTCTAGGAATGTCGCCGTCGGGGCTTCTAATGACGGCATGGAAGTGATCGGGGAGGATCGTCCACGCCACCGTACCTGACCTGCTTGAGCGAAGAGCTGTTATCGTTGCACGCAACAGAAGACGTGTATTCTCAGTCAGGATCGGCTTTCGACCGGCGGTAACACAAGTGATGAAGACAGTCTGTCCTGGTTCGTAATACCTCAGCAGTCTCGACATGCGAGCAATGTAGGTTGAGTAACTGACAGGGGGTGTCAGTCTTAGCGTACAGTACTGTGGCGGAGTCAAAGACTCCACCCTACAAGAGGAATTGTGCGATACAACGATCTTGTAGGGTGGATTGCTTGCAATCCGCCTCCCCTTTTGCAGCAATGAGAATAGGGCGGAGTCAAAGACTCCACCCTACAGGAGAGATCTCGTAGCTCCTACGCCCCCGCGTTGGAGCCGCCGCCGTTGTTGTTGCCGCGGTTCTTGCCTCGGTTCTCGAACCATTTGCGAAGCCAGTCACGCCAGGAGAAAGTGCCATCGTCTGTGTCGCACTTGCCCGGACCAATCTTACCTTCGTTGAAATGATTCAGCGTCCGCTTCCATTCGTAGACTTGCCGCTTCTCGGCCCAGCTCAGCTTGCGCCAGCTGCGGGTGTTGTGTTCGGCCAGGAAAAGATCGGCCTTCTCGATCACGTGGGCGACCGCAGACGGATCAGCCTTGTTGGCGATATTCAGCTTGGCCGTCAGCAGGTGGGCATAGAGCTTCGATATGCCGTTGAACCAACGCGAGCGGCTCTTCTGGGCCAGGAGTCGGTGCGCAGTCTTGGCATCGGTGACGGCGATACTCTTCTTGCCACCTTCGGTACCCAGCCAGATCGGAAGCAATTCGGTCACACCGTCGCTCTGCGGACCGCAGCCACAACGCCGCATCCAGTAGCCCTTACCCTGAGTGCAACCGTCATAGATTTCTTCTTCCTTGAGGGCGGCATCGACTCCGGCCACATCCTCGCCCGGAAGAAGCGTCAGACAGTCTGTCATGCCGTTCTTGGGCAAGTCGATCGTGTACCCCTCGGGAACATCAAAACCCACGCGATAATCGCTGGCTTTCAACGAGTCAAATCCGTAGACACCATCCCCGTCGGTTGTCGCTGTCGCCAGCAACGAGTCAGAACAGTCGTACAGATTGACCGTCACCCCTGCCACACCGGGGTAGATGTCCGAAAGACCGTTGTCCGAAGTCTTTTCAAAGACTCTCCCCCCGATCGAGGAGTACTGGACCACCACCGGCAGGTCGAACTTGATCAGGGCCCCGAGAGTGGAGTTTTCACCGGGAACGCCGCCCACTTTTAGGTCGGGATACATGCCGAAGACTCGGTTCGGCTCCGACTGGGATATCGTGGCGTCATCGGTGGGGCGGATTCTCTCGCACGATGATCCACCGGCATCGGAGTAGCAGACCAGGAGATGCAGGCCCGAAATGCCGCCCCCGGCCAACATACGCGTGAAAGCGGCCTCGGCACCGCCGTACTTGACATACAATCCGAAGTTGTCGAGTTCGCCGGACATCCAGTCGTTCACGACTTCGTCGGCGTTCAAGGCATACCAGCCCGGACGACTGAAAGTGAAGGTGCCGACAGTGTCTCCGTCATCGAAGGCATCGGCGAAACTGTTCCAGGTGACCGAAGTCTGGCTCCAATCGGAAGTAACCGGATGGATCGAGACCTGGTGGGGGTCGGTCTGATTGACAAAGACCATCATCCTCGCCGAATCGATCACGGCACCGGTCGGAATTAGGCTGATCGCCTCTACCGGCGGCGCTTCGGTCGGATCGGAAGAAATCGGAGAATGACTGTTGCTACACCCTACCACTCCCAGCAGGAGCAATCCCAATGCTCCCAGGATTGTGACTTCTTTCAGTCTCATTCGGGCCTCCTAGTCCAGAGTTTGTCGCTCTCAATTGGTAGAATCGGCAATTGAATCGGCCGAATTCAATGCAATCCCGAAACGGGCGCCTAATGTGGAAAAAGCCTACAAACACAGGGTATTGGCCCGATTTTGTGCTCATGATTTGGTCAGGGCAATCAGGTGGTGCTCAGATCTTGATAAAGGCTGGGATATCGGTGCAAAAGGTGGGCCGGCGAGGTCGGATTTTGGGAAAATCCCGGGGTGGCCCGAGGCTAGACGGTGGATTCTCGGCCACTATCCTCTCACCCAATCAGATGTAGGTCGGGACCCTTGCCCGAAGGGTCGCGAAGCGAGGTCCCGACAAGGCGCGGGGTGTCGGGATGGCAAGCATCCCGACCTACGGACTCGTTACTTTCCGGGTAGTAGGATCGGGGTCCGTGGAATACAATAGAGAAGGCGGGACCGAAGACGGACCCGCCCTACGAAATATCGGTTCCTGCTTTCGCAGGAATGAATCAGATTGAATGACTACTCGTCGTCGTCTCCCTCGTCGTCGTCATCATCGTCATCATCGTCATCGTCGTCGTCGCAGTCATCGCAATCGTCGTCGCAGTCTTCGCAATCGTCGTCGCAATCGCAGTCGTCACAATGACCGGGGCCACATTCGCCCTCGTTGTAACCCTCCAGCTTGCCCTTCCACTGGTTGACCATCTTCTTCTGGTCCTTGTCGAGCATATCCCAATCCTCAAAGTCGTACTCGGCAAGGAAGGCGTCGACTTCGTCGACCAGATCGGCGACATCAGCCGGATCGGCCATGACGCCGAAATTGAGCTTCGCAGTCAGGAAATGGGCGTACAGTTTGGTGATACCGTTGCTGGGGTGACCGTACGCATGTTGCTGCAAAATGTCGTAAGCAATCTGGGCGTCGGTTACGGCAATGCTCTTTTCGCCATCAGCGGTCCCTAACCATATCGGAAGCAGTTCTTCTACTTCACCGAGGTGGTTTTTCCAGTAGCCTTTGCCGCGAGTGCAACCATCGAGAGCGACCAGGATAGCATCGGCATCGAGGTATTCCATTCCCGGAAGAAGGGTCAGGCATTCGGTCATGCCGCTGTCGGGGTAGCTCAACAGATACCCGTCAGGTACTTCGAACCCGACCACAAACTCGGTGGTGCCAAGGACTTCGAACAGGTACATGCCGGTGCTGTCGGTAGTCGTTGAAGCCAGAAGCAAACCCTGGCAGTCGTAGAGATTGACAGTCACTCCGCCTACTCCCATATCGCCCTCGCCGTAGACACCATCCTCGTCGACATCGACAAAGACCATGTCACCAATTGTCGCGAACCGCTCAAATGTCTCGAACTCAAACTCTACAAGTGCACCGTAGGTAGAGTCGGTCGCGAAGTAGCCGCCTACCATCAACTCGGATTCGGCGCCGTAGTTCGCGTCGGCCTCGTCCAAAAAGATGGTCGCGTCGCCAACGACTTCCAGCACTTCGCATGAATTGCCGTCATGAACGGTGTAACAGATTTCCATGTACGGACGGTTGGTGTCGGCATCGTTGGACACAAACGAAGTCATGGCTGTGCTGTCGCTTCCAAAGAGGAAGAAGACACCGAAGTTGTCGAACGACCCGTTGAACCAACCGGCAGCAACGTCGGTGGCGTCGATAGCGTACCAGCCGGGACCTTCGAACAGGACCGTCGCTAGCGTGTCATTGGAGCGATAGCCGTCGGCAAAGCTATTCCAGGTTACGGTCGATTCATCCCAGTCCGATGTCACCAGGTGGATCGTAACCGTCTGCGTATCGGTTGCGGTCACATACACATACACCTTAGCCGAGTCGATCAGAGCATCGGTCGGGATCGGGCTCACCGGAAGTACCGGCACATAGTCATTTGACTCGGAAGTTGTCGGGGTGGTCGGTCCGTTGCCGGAATCACAGCCAAATCCGACGAGCACGGTAAGTAGGATTACTCCCAGAATTGAGAGATTTCGGAGATACATTATCAGGCCTCCTAGCCCAGTTAGTTTGTCATTTTCATAGAAGTAGTACAGTGGAAGAGTAGATCGTCGGTCTCATGTTCGGCGTACAGAACCCATAATGCAAGAAAAAAGCCCATAGTTCCGGCTTTTTTCGCTGATCAGCGGATACGACCGGACACATTCTCGTATCCGGATGTTTGCCGATGTCATGGAGCCAAATAACCCACAATATCCGAAAATTGTTCTTGTACTAGTATGATCAAGTTAGTAATATTAACCGACAAGAATGACAATTGGATGACAATTGAGATGGCATCCAAAGTCAAAGGGGTAACCCGGATCTTCCCGGGGACAGCGAGGTGAGAATGAAGCGAGTATTCCTGATAATCATCCTTGTACTAACCACAGGGGTTGCTGCAAGTAACTGGCCGGCGCAGGCCCAATCGTCCGAAGTTGACGACGAAACCTGTCTCGCCTGCCACGACGGCTATGATACGGAGCTATCAAACACAGCTCATCGACTCATGACCGAGGGCACGGCCAGCCCGGTGCAGTGCGTCAGTTGTCACAGTGGAGCTGCCATTCATGTCGAAGATCCGACAACCGAGAACATCGGCAATCCGGCCAGCGCTCTGCCCCACGTGACCGAAGGCACCTGTACCTCGTGCCATCAAGGGCACGTGATGGCTCGGACGGCAGGATACGATCCGCACTTTGGCCAGGACATAAGCTGTACCGACTGCCATCAGGTGCACACAACGCATGAGCACCAGTTGCTCGACGAGGAAGCCGGATTTTGTGCCGATTGCCACACCGGAATCGTTAGCCAGTTCGAACGTCGGTCCAACCATCCGCTCACCCAGGAGGCGGTCAGCTGCATCAGCTGCCATGACTTCAGCGGTAACCTGAATATCGCGGTCGGCCACGGCGCCGGAGCCAACTGCTACAGCTGTCACGCTGAGCAGGCAGGTCCCTATCTCTACGAGCACGAGGCCACGAGCACTTTCAGTACTCACGGCGATGGCTGCCTTTCCTGCCACAACGCTCACGGGAGCCCCAACGAAGGTCTGCTGACGCAACATACGCAGGGGCTCTGTCGCCAGTGTCATGGAGTGCCGCCGATGCATCTTACTCAGCACGGCGGGATCGGCAATCAACACGATTGCATCGTCTGCCACAGCGAAGTCCACGGCTCCTACACCAGCCGGTCCTTCCTCGATCCAGACATGGGCATCAAGGTTGGCGACGACCCTGACGGCTGCTACTGCCACTCTCTAAACGGGTTTACAGGGAGGTGAAGCAGATGAAACAGTTTAGTACGATATTGCTAACCGGCATCGTCCTCCTCGCCCTGGCAGTCTCTGCCGGACAGGCCAGGGAAATGGAAGGTGTAGTGAAAGCCGGGTACACCTCGACCGATTTGGAGGGGAATCAGAGCCTCTACGAACCGACCTACAATCTCGAGGAAGGCTTTGCCTTCTCGCTCGACCGTTTCCGCTATCAAATGGAGAACGGTCTGAAGCTGTCGGCCGATCTACATAATCCGTTCCTGGACAATCGCCGCCTGAAGTTCGGAGTTGTCAAGTCGGGCCACAAAGGCGTGAATTTCAAGCACAACGCCTACAAGCGACCTTACGACTTCGACGGTAAAGAATTCACTCGCCGCTATAGCTCTTCCGGCTCGATCTGGATGCGCCCGGTCAAACAGGTGAAGCTGTTTGGGGGCTTTGGTTATGTCGAGAAGAACGGCACCAGTATCAACTTCGCTGATCCGTCGCCGGTTGCGGAGATGCACGAGGTCGATTTTGCCCGGCAATCCTACTACGGCGGCGTCGAACTCAAGCACGAGCGCAGTTACGGCCGGTTCGAGTACCGCACCACCGACTTCAACAACGACCGCGACACTTCGACCGACCGCAAGGCCATGAGACTACGCGCAACTTTCTACACACCCATCCCACAGTATGAGAAGGTGGTCGTGTCCGGTGGTTTCCAACATTTCCAGAATCGTCTGGAGAACAGGTTCGATACTCTCCAGGCCAACAGTTTCTGGGGAGCCGCCCAGTACTCGCATCGCTGGGGCTACAGCCTGCGCTACAGCTTCATGTTCGATCGGGCCCGTCGTACCGGTGATCCGGTCGACACCGACAACCTGATTCACGCCGTGCACCTCGGAAAGGCCTGGCCGCGTAAGGGTGGCGTGACGGTCGGTTACAGCCGGCGTCTCAACGATGACCTCGCGGTCAAGCGTTCGGCCGATGAATACTCCCTGTCCGGTTGGGTTAGGCCGATCGATCGCCTGACTGTACGCGCCTCGATGAATATGCTGAGCGACGTGATCGATTCCGGTCGCACCCTGACCGGCGCCTATGATCGCAGTCGCCATTCGGTCTCAGCCAAATACTCACTCAAAGATGCCTACGTGAAGATTAGCGTCTCCGACCGCCGTCGCGAGAACGATGATATCGGCAGCAAGGTTGAGTTCATGCGGACTGTCGGCGAACTCTCGTACACCAACCGGCTGTATGGCCGGATAGCCGGCTCGATCGCCTACGGTGACGGAAAGTACGAAAACACCGCCGGGATGTTCGAATATGAAGAGCTTTCTCTGACCGGCCAGTTCTGGTCGGCTGAATACAAAAAGATGCAGGGAGGTATCCGAGGGATTTACTATCGGGCTAAGCAAGACATCGATATCGAGTCCTTCTCGGTAGAGTTCTCGGGACGTATCCGGACCCAGGATCGTATTGGCGTGGAACTGGTCTATTCGGTTCACAACTACGATGACCTGGACGCCCCGATAGTCATGTACGACCAGTATTACACTGCCAACGTGATAACCGCACTGGTCACATACGATTTGTAGAAAACGGAGTTGTAAGTTTGGACATAAGGAATACTAGGAGATACGCTATGAAACACCCACTAATGTTGGCCGTGGCCTTGCTGGCAGTGCTCTGCTTTGTCGGGTGCGAACGGACAATCACCGGCGATGTCGTGGAAGATGACGCCGATCAGACGGTCGGATGCTTCGACTGTCACGGGGATGACGACGAGTTGTCGCTGAGGGCGATTTCGGCCCAGTTCGAGAGCTCAATCCACGGCTCGGGCAACAACACCAACCGCAACCGCCTCAACAACACGCGTTACGCGGGTTGCGAGAAATGTCACACCAGCGAAGGCTTCATTGCTGAAGTGACGGGCGTTCCGGCCGATGGCGATCATTTCACATCGTTTGACTGTTTCACCTGTCATGCCCCGCATACCGACGGTGACTTCGGTGTTCGCGGTGCTGCCGCCGCGACCCTTGAAAACGGAACAGTATATGATCGCGGCATGTCGAACTTGTGCGCAAACTGCCACATGAGTCGCCGCGACGTGACTACTACCGTGGTGGCCGGAGTCGAACTAAGCGGCCACTGGGGCCCGCACCACAGCAACCAGGCCGACATGCTGATCGGCGCCAATGCCTACGAGTTTGCAGGTTATGACTACGACAACTCCTGGCACGCGACCGGCGTCACTGACGGCTGTGTTGAGTGTCACATGAGCAGCGCCGTGCACCAGACCATTGGTGGTCACAGCTGGAACATGAAAAACGATGATCGTGGTTTCGAAAACATAACCGGATGTAACGTCGACGGCTGCCACAGTGCTGATCCGGTCGGTTCGGTCGACCGCGAGAATGTCGGCGATCTCAACGGCGACGGCACCACCGAAGGTGTCCAGACCGAACTGCATCATTTACTCGATAGTCTCGGAGGACTACTGGTTTCTGCCGGTCTGCTTGAAGATGGCCATCCCGTTGCGGACCTGGTTGTTTCGACCGCCGACAGTGCCGGTGCGCTGTACAACTTCCTGTTTGTGGAAGAAGATCGTTCGTTCGGCGTCCACAACACCGATTACGCCTACGATCTACTGATCTCCTCGATCAACTTCCTCAATACCGGCGATCCCAACGGTGTCGCTGGTCAGGCACAGGGTCCGGACAGAGTCACCCGCAGACCAAAGGTTGCGATGCTCACGAGCCATTAAGCTCTAGAACCTCCAGGCCTGCGCCAGGCTTGGACTGATACGAAAGGGAGCCCCTTTTCGCAGGGCTCCCTTTTTCTATAGTATCGTTGAATTTGAGCTAGTAGCCGGATTCGGAGTCGTGGCACTCGGTGCAGTTCATTTCCTTCCAGGCCTCATCGATATCCTCAGGGTGAATGAACTCCATGCCCGACAGGTTGGCCTCGAGGCCGTCGATTGACTCTGCCGGTCCCTGAGCAACGATCATGTGGCAGGTTTTGCAGTCGGTGGCCATAGTCTTGCCTTCAGGCGTTTTCATAGCCTCCTGATGGCACCGGTAGCAACCGTCGTTGACGAAATGGCTCAGGTTGTTCTCGCGAACACGATAGTCGGTCTTCATCGTCGGGAAGAAGTTCTCACGATAGATTCGCTGCAACTCCACAACAGCTTTGGCAATGTCGTGTGAACGGCTTTCTGCGAGTTCGGGATAATCCTCGGCATAGAACCCGGCCAGACCGTTCTCGATGGCCCTCAGAGCCTCCTCTTTGGTCTCGTAGGTGGCATTCAGTAGTTCGATACCCTCATATCGCAGGTAAGGCAAATCGCGGGCAATTCTCCCCGTACCTATGGCCAAGTTTATCGCTACCGCAGGGGGATTGAAAGCATGACTGGGCCGGTTGTGGCAGTCCATGCAATCAAAGGTACGCACATTGCCGTCGGGCCCTTCAACGATTTCCGGGACTTCCTCATACTCGTTGGTGTAGATCACGGTATCGCCGTTGGGGTAGGCCACTCTGACCCAGGGGATGGTCTGTCGCTTGGGATCCGAGGCGACATAGTCGATCTTGTTCTGGGTGAGCATGTGCCAGTGAATCCCCTCCAGTTTGCCCTGATGTGGGTTACCGCCTCCTATGTGCAGCCTCATTCCGATAGTCCAAGGGGAGTTTTCCTCGTCCGCACGATAGTATGTCCGGGTCAGGAATTTGTCGCCATAGAATTGCTGTGGCCAATGACACTCCTCGCACGTTTCCTGGGCCGGTCGAAGATTGGCTACCGGCGTTTCAATGGGGCGATTGTATGAATCGAGTATGGTGGCAACCACCTGACGGACACCATCGACCTTCGATTTCACCCAGAAGGAAGCGCCCGGACCGATATGGCAGTCGGCGCAGGGAACTTTGGCGTGCGGAGAGTTGTGGTAAGTTACGAACTGCGGTTCCATAACTTCGTGACAGGTCTCGCCGCAAAACGCCACGGCTTCGGTCTCCTCGTAGGCCCGCGTGCCACCGTACGCCACCACCACACCGAGGACTGCCAGTAGAACCAGGAACAACCAGAGGTTGCGTATGTATCGAGGATCGCTGGTGTCGAGAGCCAGACTGAATCGAATGTTCTGTCCTTGCCGGCGGGCTCTTCTTATCTGCAGGAAGATCGACAGGACAAACATCAAAGCGCCGAGCGTGAGTATTGCCGGAACTACCACGAACGTGACCAGACCCCGATAGGGGTTTTCGGTTGCACTCGACAAGTCGTACATGAGCAGGATGAGAAACAAGAAAAGACCAGCTATAAACAGCGCACCGCCCAGTGCAGCGAGAGGGGTGCGGAAGACAGTTCTCCGCAACTCTTTTGGATGGTCAGGATCCTTAATCACTTACGACCTCGCTAGATTAACGATAAAACTAATGACCCGTGTACTTTATGAATAGCCAATCACAAGCGATTTGACAAGATATAGCTGCAAGCAGTAATCCTCGATCTCGACTATCGAGATTAACCGCTGCGAGGTAATTCGCGCAGAAATCTCAACCTTGCGCCCGGATTGAATCATCCCTAGAATTATCCTGGATCACGGATGATCAAATCGGAGAGAAACATGCGCAGCAAAGTTGTTCGGGCTTCTTCGTTCGTCGCGAGTCTCAGTCGTTCCCTTACCAAACTGATCGTTCTGCTTAAGACGACCGCCGTTTTGGCGATCGTGGCCATCATCATTTCGGCCATAGCAATCGCTCTGGTACTGACGTCTTGTTCGACCCGGGAAGACCACCGGGATAGATACCTCGGCCAGGTTCTGCCCGACGAGGTCCAGGTTGATTTGCCGCAAATCCGGGAGCGCGACACCCTCAAGGCGATTACCACCTACAGCGCCACGTCCTACTTTATTTATCGTGGCGAGCCAATGGGCTGGGAATATGAGCTACTGACGCGCCTTGCCGAGCATCTCGATCTCGAGTTGCAGATTGTCGTCGCCAGGAATCTGGACAGCATGCTGGTCATGCTTCGCCGCGGCGATGGCGACATAATCGCTCACGGACTGACCGTAACCAAAGAGCGACAGGAAGTGATGGCTTTTGCCGAAGACCACACTACCACTCACCAGGTGCTGGTGCAGCGCAAGCCGGACAACTGGCGTCAGATGAAAAAGCACGAGATCGAGCGGGAGCTGATCCGTGTGCCGGCTGAGCTGATCGGCAAACCGGTCCATGTACGCAAGGGGTCTTCCTACTACACCCGCCTGCTCGCCCTCTCGAACGAAATCGGGGGCGACATCGATATTCAGATCGCTCCGGGGAATCTCGTAACCGAGGACTTGATTGCTCAGGTGGCGGCCGGCGAAATGGAATACACGGTTGCCGATGAGAACATCGCCGCCATCACCAGGACGTATCACCAGAATCTGGACATCACAACTGCGGTGAGTCTCCCCCAGCGGATCGCCTGGGGACTTCGCCTCTCGTCCCCTACCCTAATCGACACCGTCAGCGCCTGGATATCGGCCATGAAAGGCGGGGCCGATTTCAATGTTATCTACAACAAGTACTTTGAGAACCGACGGGCGTTCGTTCGCCGGCTCAAGAGCGAGTTCTTCTCCAAGACCGGCAATCGCATCTCCGAGTACGATTCGTTGATCGCCGCCCACGCCGAGCGACTGGGATGGGACTGGCGATTGTTGGCCTCGATGATCTATCAGGAGTCAGGATTTGATCCGACATCCGAAAGCTGGGCGGGCGCCAAAGGGCTCATGCAGCTGATGGACAAAACCGCCAAGCAGTACGGCATCGAGAATCGGGTCGACCCGGAGCAGTCACTTCAGGCCGGTACCGACTACCTGGATTACCTATACAACTACTACTGGTCGGAGATCTCCGACAGCCTGACACGAATCAAGTTCGCGATGGCTTCCTATAACGTGGGCGAGAACCACGTGCGCGATGCCCGCCGCCTGGCGGAGAAGTACGATTCGCAGCCCGATCGATGGGAAGACGGCGTTGCAGAGTTTCTTCTCAAGAAGATGCAGAAAGAGTACTATCAGGACGAGGTTGTCCAGTACGGCTACTGTCGCGGTTCGGAGCCGGTGGCTTATGTCGATGCCATCTTCTATCGCTACAATCACTAT
>Ga0180435_10005320_pt1 | contig 12557 bp, 12 predicted proteins | sample SS_ome_3_FD_132467 | JGI IMG/M metagenome (GOLD analysis project Ga0180435, IMG submission 132467) | Hypersaline lake sediment archaeal communities from the Salton Sea, California, USA - SS_3_S_1 metaG | ecosystem: Environmental > Aquatic > Non-marine Saline and Alkaline > Hypersaline >... | reverse complement strand
TCACTGATAGTGTGATTAGATTTCAGCAGCTTGACAATTTCTTTAACTAAATCAATATCTTCACTGCTATAAAGGCGGTGCCCCTTCGCCGTCCTGGAGGGTTTCAGCAGACCATAACGTCGCTCCCAGGCGCGTAGCGTGGTTGTCGGAACACCGGTTAATTCTGATATTGCCCTGATTGGATAATGATTCATATTTGCATATTCCTAAAAAGTTATACATATTGTATAATAATTAACTTGTACATTAAAGCTTTTTTTGTATAATAATTGTACAACTAATTGATACGGAGCGTACAACAATGTCAAAGTCCAGCGATAGACCACAGATAGGCGCCAGTGCATGTCTGACAGGTAAAGCGGTACGTTTTGATGGCGGCTTCATCAAGAACAAATTCATCATCGAAGACTGTTCGACTTTCTTCGATATCCATACCATGTGCCCCGAAGTCGAGATGGGACTCGGTATCCCCCGCCCCACTATCCAGTTACGTGATTTCGATGGCGAAAGACATCTGGTCTATTCCAGGCAACCTGATATCCAGATCACTGAAGACATGCATAGCTATGCTGATCGCAAGCTAAAATCCCTGCTCCCGCTTGACGGTTTCATCTTCAAGAAAGATTCACCGAGCTGCGGCGTCGACAGGGTACCCGTGGTCAATAACAAAACCGGCGGTAGAAAACGCGACGGCATCGGCATGTTCGCACAACTGTTTAAAGAAAAATTCCCGCAGGTACCGACCGAGGACGAGGGACGTCTCAACGACAAGAATATAAGAGAGAATTTTCTCGAGCGAGTATATGCACACTACCGCTGGCGCCAGATTGCTGACTCACAGGACCCATTGAAATCATTCAGGGATTTTCATAAGAATTACAAACTTATATTGATGGCCAAAGACAACCAGGCCTACCGCAAACTCGGGCGCATTGCCGCTGGCGTCAACAAGCATAATTACGACGAGCAAAGCGCGATGTACTTTGCAATGTTTATGCAGGCCATGTCGAACATACCGAGGCACGGACACCATGTAAACGTGATGATGCATATACTGGGTTACCTGAAAGACCAGCTCGACAGCGATGACAAGGCAGAACTACTCAGGTGGTTTGAAACTTACCGCGAGAAACGCGTTAACAGGGTTGCGCCTATGATGCTGTTGCAACACCACTTCAACAGGCGGCCAAATGAGTACATCGCTGAACAATATTACTTCTCGCCATTCCCCGAGAAGCTGATGCTGCCCGTATAGCCGCCCGGATAGCAGCCCGTATCGAAGATAGATACGCAGGTAACATATAAGATAGATAAACCGTTAACCATATCAACTGGTGAAAACAGTTGGAATATATGTATAGCTGTAGCGTATCGAAAGAGAATAAAAAATGAATATATTACTCACTGGTGCAAGTGGGTTGATCGGCACCGCATTAACCAGGCACCTTGAATTGCAGAGTCACAGTGTATTTCCATTGCACAGAAACCCGGCATCAGAGGCAACACATTACTGGTTTCCTGAAGAAGGCCGCATCCACCTCGATGACGAGATAAAACTCGATGCTGTCATCCACCTCGCCGGTGAGAATATCGCCGACGCTCGCTGGAACCAGAAGAAAAAAGATCGAATATTAAACAGTCGAGTCGATGGTACCCGTTTATTATCGGAAGCGCTGTCGAAACTCGAGCACCGGCCTGAACTTCTCATCTCCGGATCTGCGATCGGCTACTATGGCGACACTGGCGATAACATGGTCGATGAAGACTCTGGCAGGGGTTCCGGCTTCCTCAGCGATGTAGCTGTTTCGTGGGAGTCTGCCACACAGGCAGCACAAGATGCAGGCATCAGAACCATCCACCTGAGAACAGGCGTCGTGCTAAGCCCCGATGGCGGCGTATTGCAGAAGATGATGACCCCTTTCAAGATGGGGCTTGGCGGTGTCGTTGGCAATGGCAAGCAGTACATGAGCTGGATCAGCATCGATATGTTGTCGGTATCATCGATCGCATGTTGAATAATGATCAACTGTCCGGCGCCTATAACCTTGTCGCTCCAGCGCCGGTGACCAACCATGAATTCACCAAGAGCCTGGGACGTGTACTCTGTCGTCCGACGATATCTCCGCTGCCGGCATTCGCTGCCCGCGTGATGTTCGGCGAGATGGCCGATGCCCTGTTACTGTCGAGTAGCCGTATCGCCAGCACACGATTGAAAGACATCGGTTACACTTTCATTGACAACACGCTGGAACATGCATTGACACGCTTACTAAAATAGATCTGAAAACATGATGAACTTTAAAAGACTCCTGCTGCTGGTTATCCCATTCATCATCACCGCCTGCACCGGCAAACCTGACGGTGTCATCGCGGTGGAAGACTTCGAACTCGATAGATACCTGGGCACATGGTACGAGATAGCACGCCTCGACCACTCCTTCGAACGCGGACTTGATAACATCACCGCCGAATATTCATTGCGCGATGACGGCGGTGTAAAAGTCATCAATAGTGGTTTTTCCAGGGAAGACAATGACTGGCAGCAGGCGGAAGGCAAAGCATACTTCGTCGACGACGCAGACAAGGGCCACCTGAAAGTTTCATTCTTCGGACCGTTCTATGGCTCCTACATCATATTCGAACTGGATAAAAAAGATTACCAGTATGCTTTTGTTTCAGGCCCCGACACATCCTACCTGTGGCTTTTGGCAAGACAGCCCGTGGTTGACGACAAGGTCAAAAAGCTGTTTTTAGAACGTGCACATGAGTCAGGGTTTGATACCAGTGAATTGATATATGTCGAGCATGACAAGAACCTTCCAGAAAAATAATAATCAACGAACATAACAGCAGCAAACCCGGATAATAACTAACAGTAATCAGAGCGCCATCACCGCATATCAAACCAATGCTATGAACTTGCTTCCTTTACAGCTTAAGCACCTGCCCGTCAGCATTTTAAAAGGCTCAAGCTCGTTCATGAGAGCGTCATTCATCATTACATTGATCCTACTGATTAGTGCATGCTCGTTCAAAACACTATATAACCGCCTCGATTACATGATCCCCTCTTATGTAGAGGGCATGGTTACACTGGATGATGTACTCGAAGAGAAAGTTGAACAACGTGCCGAGGGACTGATCAGCTGGCACCGCAACACACAACTGGTGCAATATGCCGATCTGCTGCAAACATTTCAACAAGACATGGAATCATCGTTAGATAGACAGCGCGTATTAGAGCACATCGCGACGATGCAGCAATTGTGGGGATCGCTGCAGAACGAGATCAACGATGAGATGGCTGAACTGTTACCACTGCTAAACGCAGAGCAGCGTGAAGAGCTGTTCGACAGCATCGAAGACAAGAATGAAGATTTTTATGACGAGTATGTCGATATCGATGATGAAGAACGTATCGAACATTTTACCGATACTACGGTCGACAACTTCGAGGACTGGCTGGGATATCTCACAGACGCACAGGAGACAGCGATCGAGCAAGCGATGCCAGGATTAGCCAACAGCGCAGCACTACGTCTGCAACAAAGACGCTTATGGCAGAGCAGCATCAGGCAGATACTCGATTCAACGGACAGCAAAGCGATCAAAACCGAACGCTTACATCAGTTCTTCGACCGCTTTAGCATGGACAACCAGCCTCAGCTGGCAGCCGCATCAGATAAAAACATCAGGATCTATGCGCAGTTGACAGCCGATATAGTCAACCAGGCAACAGCCGAGCAAAAGGCCTTCTTTATAGACAGGACCGATGAATACATACAGATATTTACCGAACTGTCGGAGAACCGATAAGAATACGTGAGCAGTATCAAGACACTGGATAGAACTATATAGTCGACCATGAATAGTCGACTATGGATAGCCGAGCAGAGTCATTGAGCGGGCTAGAGAAGCTGCTCCAGTCCAGCCCAGACATTTTCCATCACCTGTGGCTGTGCAGCTGCTGCTGGATGCATACCGTCCGCTTGCATAAGTTCTCCATTGTCGGCGACATCATCCAGCATCTTCGCCACCAGCGGAACCTGGTAACTGTCTGATAAGCGCTGATAGATGTCAGCAAACTTGCGGTTGTAGACAGGGCCATAGTTCGGCGGCAAACGAACACCGACGAGTAGAACCTGTGCGCCATGCGCTTTGCAGCGTTCAATGATTTCTGCCAGGCTGTTTTCGACCTCGGTAAAAGGCAGCCCACGCAGGCCATCATTGCCGCCTAGCGCGATAATAACGATCGAGGGTGAATGCAATCTTAATGCTGACTGGATACGGCCAAGACCGGTACGCGTGGTATCACCGCTGACACTTGCATTGATTACCCTGTAGTTGTAATCCTGCCGGGTAAGTTTTTGCTGCAGCAGCATGACCCAGCCCTGATCTGTATCGAGGCCGAAGGCGCCGCTGAGACTGTCACCTAATACCAGGATAGATTTCGGTGTTTTATCTTCAGCATATACAGTAGTGTTTACGAAGATCAGGCAAACGAACACGATGCCAGCAATCCTAGCCATGCGCATCAATAGAGTAACAACAATCGAGATCCGATAATCGGAGCAGTTTTTTATCATTATGAACGAAGTTGTAAATAAAACGTTTGTAGAGGCTCGCCAGTTAGGCAAGCAGGTGTCGACTCGAGATGGAGTATTGACCCTGTTAGATGATATCAACTTTACCATCGAAGCGGGTACCTCGGTGGCTATATTAGGCGCCTCCGGTTCAGGCAAGACCACCCTGCTTGGACTGCTTGCCGGTCTTGATACCCCGACATCAGGAACGGTCATACTCGATGACAACGACCTCAACGACTTTGATGAAGACGGGCGCGCGGCATTGAGAGCCGAGCGAGTCGGTTTCGTTTTTCAGAACTTTCAACTGTTGTTTGGCCTGACCGCGCTGGAGAATGTCATGCTGCCGCTGGAACTGGCACAGGCACCGCATCCTCGCAGGACCGCTGAAGACCTGCTGGCCCGGGTTGGGCTACAGGAACGGCTGCATCATTACCCCAACCAGCTCTCCGGTGGCGAACAGCAACGCTGTGCTATCGCAAGAGCATTTTCCACCAGGCCACTCTGCCTGTTCGCGGATGAACCAACCGGCAACCTGGACAGTGAGACAGGAAGGCGAATCATTGAGTTGTTGTTTGAGTTAAATAGCGAGCTCGGCACGACACTGATCATGGCAACACATGATGAGAAGCTGTCCGGGTTGTGCACAGTCCAGCTCAAGCTGGATGCCGGGCACCTGCTCAAAACCAGGCAGGACCAGGATGAGTAGCGACAATAACAGCCATGTGCAAACATCTGCGGCGGGCCATCAGCACACAAGTGTGAATCAGGGCGTGCGCTTCTACTGGTACAACGCCTGGCGCATGCTGTGGCGCGACTGGCGCGGCGGCGAGCTCACCATCCTGGCGATCGCGCTGATCATCGCGGTCACCAGTATTACCGCCGTCGGCTTTTTTACCGACCGTATCGAACGCGGCCTTAAGATGCAATCAGCGGAGCTGATAGCTGGCGACCTGGTGATAAGCTCCAGCCGCGCGGATGTTAACGATCACATCACCGAGGCACGGGCCAACGACTTCATGGTGGCGACCGTACAACAGTTTCGCAGCGTGGTATTCGCCGACGAACGTTTCCAGCTGGCTGAAGTAAAAGCAGTCAGTGAGGGCTATCCCCTGCGCGGTGTATTGCGTGTCAGTGATAGCGCATTCGGGCAGGACGAAGCCACTACCGCTATCCCGGCTCCGGGAGAGCTCTGGGTCGAAGCCCGCCTGTTGCAGCTGCTGGAACTGAATATCGGCGACACTATCAAGCTTGGAGAAGTAGAGTTCACGCTACGTAAGATTATCCGTTATGAGCCTGATCGTGCGGGCGACCTGTTCAGTGTCGCTCCGCGGGTGATGATGAACAGCGCCGACCTGGACGCAACCGGTCTGATCAGTACTGGTGCGCTGGTCAGCTACCGGGTATTGATCGCCGGTGATATCGACCGCATCAACGATTATGGCAATGCACTCAAAGACCGGCTGCAGCCGGGTGAACAGATCATCGGCATCGATGAAGGACGCCCGGAACTCAATACTGCGCTCAAGAGTGCTCGTCAATTTCTTGGCCTGGCCGCACTCATCAGTGTGCTGCTTGCCGGTGTCGCCGTAGCGACGGTAGCAAATCGCTTCAGCACCCGGCATCTCAACACCAGCGCCATGATGCGCTGTCTCGGCAGCTCACAGAAAACCATCATCAGGCTTTTTACTCTGGAGATGTTATGGTTATCACTGCTGGCCAGCACCGTCGGCTGTATACTGGGCGCACTGACACAGTTAGTGATCACTGAACTGCTCGACAAACTGGTACTAACCCAACTGCCGCCGCCTTCACTAAAAGCGGTGATCCTTGGCTATGCTACCGGTGTCGTCATGCTGATCGGGTTTGCGCTTCCACCATTGCTGTCACTGCACCGGGTCCCGCCACTGCACGTGCTGCGAAAAGATGTTCCCAAACGACCGGTCAGCGTGTGGACCGTCTATCTCGCCGTCGTTTTATGCATGTCGCTGCTGCTCTACTGGCAGATCGCTGACCTGCAGCTGGTGGTCATCGTCCTCGGCGGCATCCTGGCGACGCTGATCACGCTTGCTGCGACAGCTTACCTGCTTATCCTGCTGCTCAATCGCCTGCGTTCTCGTGTCGGTATTGCCTGGCGCTTTGGACTGGCCAAGATATCACGTCGCCCAGGCAGCAGCGTGATACAGATCGTGGCTTTCGGCCTCGGTATCATGGTGCTGCTGTTACTGTCCACCGTAAGATCCGACCTGCTCGATGGCTGGCAGCGCAGCCTGCCGCATGACGCTCCGAATTATTTCGTCATCAACGTGCAGACCGACCAGGTTGAGGATATAAATAATTATTTCACCTCGATCGGTGTCAACAATAGCCGGCTCTATCCGATGGTTCGCGCCCGCCTCATCGAGATAAACGGCTCCAGGGTAGACAGCTCGAATTACCAGAATGAACGCGCAAAACGCTTCGTCACACGTGAGTTCAACCTTTCCTGGGCCGCTGATATGCAGCCGGATAATGATATCGTCGATGGGCGTTGGTGGCAGCGCGCAGACCATGGTCGCCCGCTGTTATCACTCGAGACCGGCCTGGCAGAAACCTTGAAGTTGAAAGTGAACGATGTTGTCAGCTTCGATATCAATGGATCGAAGATCGATCTGACGATAAGTAATTTGAGGAGCGTTGACTGGGATACCTTCAACGTTAATTTCTTTACCGTGCTGCCGCCGGGTGTGCTCGAAGACATGCCTGCGAACTGGATCACAAGCGTTTACCTGGATACTGAACAGCGGCAACAGTTAGGCACACTGGTACGGCAATTCAGCAATATCACACTCATCGACATCGAGACCATCATGCAACGCGTACGCGGCATCATCGCTCGCGTCTCACTCGCGGTAGAGTTTATCTTTCTGTTTACCCTGCTCGCGGGTCTGGCCGTGTTATATGCAGCCATTCAGTCAAACCAGGACGAGAGACGCTTTGAAAGCGCCGTGCTGCGCACACTCGGTGCCAGCAGAAAAACATTGATGCTGGGTTTATTTGCCGAGTTCAGCCTGCTCGGCGCACTCTCTGGAGTCCTCGCTGGCCTGGCCGCATCCGCACTGGCATCGATGCTCGCCACCTATGTATTCAAGTTTGATTACAGCTTTGATATCACTGTCGCAATGAGCGGATTTTTCAGCGGCATGCTGATTGTAGTCATCGCGGGGATACTCGGTACCAGGCGGGTATTGACGACACCACCGGTAGAGACTCTGCGACAAGGTAACGCCTAGCGCACATCACTAGCGCACATCACTAGCGCACATCACTAGCCCACATCACTAGCGCACATGAAGCTATCAGAAGACATAATTGATGGCGGCGAAGCCTTTGATCACATACTCCTCACTGACGATGGGACTTGCTTTCACCTCGTCGCTCAATGCTTCTGCAGCAACATCCATTATGATGAGAACATCCCTGGTGACTTCGATAAAAACACCGACGCCCGCCTCCACGCTGTAGGTGTCACCGAGATAATAAGCCGGCCTGTCTGCTGTCGCCTGGCTGTCTGACACACCAAAATCATGGTTACTCAGTTCTGCACTCGACCAGTTAATGGACACCGCTGGTTTGAAACGCAATACGCCCCGCTGCAATGGTTTGCTGAGTTCGAAGCGTGCCTCTCCTCCGCCGATCCTGTCCAGCACATCATGCTCATAACCGGCTGCGACATCGATACCCCCGGGCAAGTCGGCCTGTATCGCCAGGCCAGCCATGAAGGTACTCTCACGGTCACCCATGCCCTGCAGGTAATCACTATCCTCTTCTTCATAGACACCGATGCGATAGCTGCCGGTAGCCGCCAGCCTTAACTTGCCCGTACCGACGAGCCCAAACTGTATCTTCGGCCCATAGATCTGCAGGCGCTCGCCGTTATAGCTGATCGCCGGTATCACCTGGGACACGCCACCGCTATAATCACGATACGGACTGCTCCTGGCGATGACCCCAACGCCGACACCGATACGGCCAAATTTACCCAGCGGACGATAGAGTTCGACATCGAACGAACGCGACTCATCTTGCTGTAACCGGAAGGCTGCGCGCTGGTAGACCGGCGGCCCTTTCGGTCGATATCGGTTTGAAAACCCGAGCGGCTCTTTAGGTATACCGATAAAGTTTCTATCGATACGCTCATTTCCATTCTCGTCATAGTAGACGAGCAGTGCATATTCACCCGGCTCAACGTCCTGCATAATATATTCGTCACGTCCATCGAGGACATGTATATCAACCCTGGCGGGATCACGCAGATCACCAAAAGTATTGGCCGAATCGAATAGCACTAGCGCGACCTGGCCCTCTTCCGGCGGATTATCGATGCTAACGCTTATATCAGCCGCCATCAGTGTTGCGCCATATAGCGCAACCACGACGATAATCACCCTGCTTATAAATGCCTTCATAGGTCTGCCCGCTTTTACAGAGGTATACACAGACTATCGTGAGGCATTATCGTCGACGAGCCGCCAGGGCTTGCCGTCACAGCGGCCATAATTTTTACAGCCACGCGTACATCCCCTGCAGGGTAATTTTTGACCTTTATGTATAGGTTTACTCACCTTACAAGATTCACTCTGATTCATCGTCATCTTACCCCACCCGCATGAGTTCAAGGTGTGCCGGATTAATACACAGGCGGTTGCCGCAGTGCTGTTTCACCAGGAATCCTTCTGGAATCAGGTCGATAAAAGCCATGTAACTTGCCGATTGCGCACTGACCATTTTTACCGTCTTGTCATCCTGCCGTTGCTTGAGTCGGCCATAACCACTGTTAGAAACCTGTCCCTGCCATATCCAGCAGTCACTGTCATCAAGGTGCCTGGCCATCTCATACAACTGCCTCTGTTTCGGTGTCATCTCTTGTCTCATCTCTTGCCCCATCATTCACTCTCCAACTTTTCAAAGTTATGTTTAATCTTCACAAAAAATTCACTCCCTTTTGACATCCCGTTCACAACGCCTGCCGCAAACTCAAACTTGTACAAGATTATGTACAACTAATTTTACTACTGACAAGGCCTGCAAAAATACTCAAATACAACAGTAAACGTTTGTTTAACAAGGAATTAAACATATCTTACCTTGAGTGCAAACGAATCCTTGTTGACAGAATCAGGAAGATTTGTAGAATTATTGTACACCTTTTGTATAATTTGTGTATAATTTATTTCACAAAGTAAAAAAACAGCAGAACAACTATCGAGGTATCTATGCCGATCACAGCACAAACAGCACTTCAATGGAGCGAACAGGGTTATGTACCCGATAAAGTTATTCGACACGGCATCCGCCGCCTGCTCGCTGAGCGCCTCATCGAGATCCAGCACAATAACTGCACATCGATGGCAGATGGACAGTATCACTTCATCAAGAACATGAAGGACGCACCGATAGCCGTGGCTCCAGAGAAAGCTAATGAACAGCACTACGAGGTACCTGCGACATTTTTTGACCTGGTGCTGGGAGAGCACTGCAAGTACAGCTGCTGCTACTGGACGGATGGCACCGACTCACTCGACAAGGCAGAAGCCCATGCATTAGAAGAAACTTGCCAACATGCAAAACTCGAGAATGGCCAGACCATCCTCGAATTAGGCTGCGGCTGGGGTTCGTTGAGCTTATGGATGGCTGGACACTACCCAGACAGCAGTATTACTGCTGTATCGAATTCGCACTCGCAACGTGAACATATCGAGCGTACGGCTGCAGAGCGCGGTATTGATAATCTCAACATCATCACCTGCGACATGAACGATTTCGATATCAATCAGCAGTTCGATCGCATCGTTTCGGTCGAGATGTTCGAACATATGCGTAACTGGTCGCAGCTATACCAGAAAGTCAGTCGCTGGCTGACTGATGACGGTCTTTTTTTCAAACACATCTTCGTCAATCGTGGCGTGCCCTACCTTTTCCTGGAACTCGATGAGAGTGACTGGATGAGCAGACACTTTTTCAGCGGCGGCATGATGCCCAGCGATGATCTGCCTCTTCATTTCCAGCAACATCTTGAGTTACAAAGGCAATGGCGCTGGCAGGGCACTCATTACGAAAAGACATCCAATGCCTGGCTGTCGAACATGGATGCAAACAAAGAGCACCTTTGGCCGATATTAGAGAACACATACGGTAAAGCTCAGGCCCAGAAATGGTGGATGAGATGGCGCATGTTTTTCATGGCCTGTGCCGAACTGTTCGCTTTTAATAATGGACAGGAATGGTACGTATCACACTACCTGTTCGGAAAGAGAGAACGATGAACCGAACGCTCGCCATTAATTTCCTCCTGTTCCAGCTAGGCTGGTTCGCCTGCGTGCTCGGCGGAGCTTACGATCAGGTGATCATTGGCTGCCTGGTCGCGATGTCTGTCATAGCATTTCACCTGTACCAGGCAACGATACCGAAACGTGAGTTCGGCGTACTGGCAATCGCGCTGATCATCGGTTTTATCTACGAATCGCTGATGGTATCCCTTGCACTTGCGCAATATGAACATGGACAGTCTTTCTCATCCATCGCGCCGCTGTGGATCATTCTGATGTGGCCGCTTTTCGCCACCACCCTGAACCTCTCCATGCGCTGGCTGAAGAACCTGGCGCCGCTGCTGACTGCGTTACTTGGCGCGATATTCGCACCATTGGCATACCTCGCTGGCGAACGACTCGGTGCGGTTGCATATAACGACATCCTGGTGTCGATGACCGTGATCGGCATCGCATGGGCCTTGCTGCTACCCCTCATGGTAACTGTTTCGCTCCGGTTTGATGGCTGCAGCGACGCGAGAAAAAGAACCAGCACACACGAGGTAACAGTCAATGTTTAAGCTTGATTCCTTCGCATACACACTTGCGGTGATGTTTGTCATCGCGGTGATGCTATGGATCGCCAGTCGCATCAAACGGGATGTTGGCATCGTAGATGGTTTCTGGTCACTGATGATACTGACTGCCGGTCTCTGCTTCTTTTACTTTGGCGATACTATGCTGACAGAGAGAAGCACGCTGGTGCTGATCCTTCTGTCCATCTGGAGCTTACGCCTGGCAGCACATATCACCTGGCGAAACTGGGGACAGCCAGAAGATAGTCGTTACCAGGATATCAGGAATAATAACCAGCCACATTTTGAGTGGAAAAGTCTTTATATCGTATTCCTGTTGCAGGCCATGCTGGCAACCATCGTCGCGCTGCCACTTATGAGCATATTTGGCAGCAGTGATGCAATGAACATGGTCGACATCATCGCATTGACGCTATGGTTGATCGGAATGTCATTCGAAGCCATCAGTGACATGCAGCTTGCACGATTTAAATCTTCAGCCAACAACCGCGGTAAGGTACTGAACACTGGTCTATGGCGTTACAGCCGCCACCCCAATTACTTTGGCGAGTTCTGCATCTGGTGGGCGTTCTTCCTGTTCGCAATCGCATCTGGCTACTGGTGGAGCATCGTATCTCCACTATTGATGACGATACTTCTGCTGAAAGTTTCCGGTGTTAGCCTGCTGGAGAGCACGATCACAGAACGACGTCCTCAATATGCCAACTACATCAGGACGACGAATGCCTTCTTCCCCTGGCTTCCCGCTGAGTCTTCATCTGAAACCTCGGCACCATTGAATAACGGAGCAAGGAAATGATAAAGCATCGCAGATATTTAACTCGCTTATATATCGTTCTCTTACTATGTTGTTTCAGTGCATTTAATTTTGCCCATGCATCTAACGGCATCGACAAAAACTGGCGGTTCACGGTCTATCTTGATGGTGACGAAATAGGTTTCCACAACTTTTCTATCGTCCATAGTAACGATGAACACGAGGTATACAGCCGTGCACAGTTCGACGTCAAGTTCCTTTTCATCAACGCTTACAGTTACAGGCATGACAATGTCGAACGCTGGAGCAATCAATGCCTTGACAGCATCAACGC
>Ga0180435_10005318_pt1 | contig 12559 bp, 6 predicted proteins | sample SS_ome_3_FD_132467 | JGI IMG/M metagenome (GOLD analysis project Ga0180435, IMG submission 132467) | Hypersaline lake sediment archaeal communities from the Salton Sea, California, USA - SS_3_S_1 metaG | ecosystem: Environmental > Aquatic > Non-marine Saline and Alkaline > Hypersaline > Sediment... | reverse complement strand
TTCGAAGCCTACGGCTGCGGGTATTCCAATGAGACCGGCGGCGAGGTCATCTACGTGCTCAGCCTGGACGACTGCTACGAGGTCACGGTGACCCTGTCCAACATGGCCGCCGACATGGACGTCTTCATGGGCCCCTGCGGCGAGGACGTGGACTGCATCTACTACGGTGACAGCACCTTCACGACCGACTGCATCGAGGCCGGCGATTACTACCTGGTCGTCGACGGCTACAGCGGCGCCACGGGCACCTTCGACATCACCGTCGACTGCGTGGCCTGCGAGTGCCCGCTGCCCCCGCCCCCGCCCCCGGCCAATGACGTCTGCACGGGCGCCATCGACCTGGTGGCTCAGGGTCTGCCCAGCTTCGTGGTCGACCTCACCGCCGGCAACGGTTACACCGACACCGACAACCTGGTCTACCCGAGCTGCGCCGGCTACAGCGCTCCTGGTCCCGAGGCCTTCTACATGATCTACCTGACGGCGGGCGAGGCCTTCTACGCCACCGAGGACGGCACGTGCGACATGGTCATGTACCTGTTCACCGACTGTGCTGATCCGGCAGGTTCCTGCGTTCAGGGCTCGGACAACTGCTGCAGCGGTGTGCAGGAGATCATCGACTACGTGGCCGATGCCGACGGCTGGTACTACCTGGGTGTCGACACCTACAGCAGCGCGGGTTGCGAGGTCACCGTCTCGATCACCAATCCCGTCGCCAACGAGGACAGCGCCTGGGGCGCCGTGAAGAGCCTCTATCGCTAGACTCGATCCGAATTCGCGTCCTCGACGCGAAGACCGGGCCCGGGAGCTTCGGCTCCCGGGCCTTCTCGCGTCCGGTATCGCGGGATCGGTTTCACAGGGGCCGACTCGAAGTTACGATTCGTATCTTATGTCAAATACAGGACTTGCGCCGGTCCTGCAATAATTGATCTAATGATATAAGATTTTCATTATGCGGGTTGAACGAGATGCGATTGCGTGATATGGTCGCACGGAATCGGATGTGGCTGTCGCACTCGGACGCAACGCAGGTCCGCCCAAGCCGCGTGGCCTGAGTCGCTCAGCGCACCCTGCACGCTCACCTTTCGAAGGAGGGACACACATGCGCACCATGCTAGTCGTTCTGTTGGCCCTGACCCTGACGGCCGGTCTCGCCGTGGCGGACAAGCCGGTCTTCAAGAAGGGCGATCCGGTGCTCAGCCGAGGCCTGCTCGACTGCTCCGGCGCCATCAGCATCGCCTGCGGCGATCTGGTCAGCGGCGACACCACCGGCGGCTCCGATGTCGTCGATGCCTATTCTCCCGTCGGCTATTCCCACGAGTACGGCCCCGAAGTGGTCTACGAGCTGGTCGTGACCGGCGGTGCCGAGGATCTCTTCGAGATCACGGGCACCATCAGCAACTTCTCGCCGGTCGATCTGGACATCTACATCCTCGGCAGCTGCGAGGAGACCGATGCCCTGGCCTACGGCAACACCACCTTCACCACGGATTGCGTGGGCCCCGGCACCTACTACGTCGTCGTCGACGGCTACAACGACGACGACTTCGGCCCCTTCGACCTCGAGGTCACCTGCGAAGAGTGCGTGCCGCCTCCGCCTCCGCCGTCTCCGCTGCCGGGCGGCGAGACCTGCGCCGAGGCCGTGGACCTGCAGGCCGCCGGCCTGCAGGCCTTCAGCCTCGACATGTGCAATTACGTGCACGACTACTCGGCCGCGAGCTGCACGTACTACTCGTCCAGCGGTCCGGACGCCGTCTACTCGATCTATCTGGAGGAAGGCGAGAACTTCGCGGCCTGCGCGAGCCCGCCCGACGACGGCTACAGCCCCGATCTCCAGATCTACGTCGTGACCGACTGCGCCGATGCCGATGGCACTTGCGTCGCAGGCGACGACGGCGGTAACCCCGAGTGCGTGGACTTCAACGCGCCGGCTGCCGGCACCTACTACCTCATCATCGACACGTGGTTGTCCTGCGGCAATGGCACGACCTACGTGACGATCGGTGCGCCCGTAGGCAACGAGGACAGCAGCTGGGGCGCCGTGAAGAGCCTCTACCGCTAGTCTCGAGTGGATTCGCGTCCCGGACGCGAACGACCGGGCCCGGGAGCTTCGGCTCCCGGGCCTTTCTCATGCCGGCCGAAGACGTAGACGGTCAGCGGACCAGCGTCAACCTCTGCATGTCTGCCAGCCCGCCAGCCAGGAGCCGGGCGATGTAGACGCCGCTGGCCAGACCTCCGCCGTCGAGATCCAGTTCGTGCCGGCCGGCCGTCAGATCCGCATCCAGCAGACGCCGCACCTCCCGTCCCGACAGGTCGTAGAGGCGCAGGACGGCGCGACCGTCGCGGGGCAGGGTGAAGGATAGGGTGGTGCGCGGGTTGAAGGGATTTGGGCGGGCCGGCCGCAGGCGCGGGCGGGCCTGGGGCGTCCAGTCGCCGGCGTCGGTGGAGCCGGCGGGCAGCTTCCACACGCCGTCCCAGGCGGCCGTGAAGAGGTTGCCGGCGCTGTCGCGCGCCAGGCCGTAGAGATCGTAGAAGGTCTCGTCGGTGATCTTGACCCAGTTGTCGCCGTAATCGGTCGTGTGATAGATGCCGTCCGAGAGCGTGCACAGCCAGACCTCGCCGGCCTGGTCGCCGAAGACGAAGTGCCTGACGGAGAACACGGTGAAGGCTTTGGGGTCCGGGTTGAGGCCCCCGGCGGCGGCGATCCAGGTCTCGCCGTTGTCGCCGGAGCGCACGACGCTCAGTCCGCCCAGGTACACCGTGCCGTCGGGCGCGACGGCCACGACCTCGTGCTCGACCAGCGGTGAGACGAGGGGGCCGAAGGTGACGCCGTGATCGTCCGAGACGTAGACGCCCTCCCAGTTCACCGCGAAGAGGCGGCCCGATCCGCCGACGGCCAGGGAATAGATCGGCTCGTCCGAGAGCGTGTCGGTGATCATCGACCAGGTGACGCCGTCGTCGTCGGAGCGGTAGATCTCGCCGTACCAGTCGGTGCCGGCGTAGACGTAGCCGCCGGCCACATCCAGGGCCAGGGCGGAGAGGGCGCTCTCGGTGGGCAGGCCCTCGTCGTAGGAGGGCGTCCAGCTCACGCCGTGGTCGTCGCTGCGCCAGACGGCGCCGTCGCCGACGGAATAGACCGGGCCGAGGGGCGAGGGCACGGTGCACAACGGCGTCATGGGTTGGCCGCTGTCGGTCGACCAGGTCTCACCCCCGTCCGTCGAGTAGCGGTAGCCCCAGTAGAGGCCGCCGATGTGCAGCACGTCCGCGCTGTCGACGGCCATCGTGTCGACGGCGTACCACTCCGGTCCCATGTTCTCCCAGTCGCCCTGGGCCGCGACGGGGGTCGCTGTCAGCAGGATGAGGCCCAGCAGGGCCAGCGTCGTTCCTCTCATCATCTCCCTCCTCGTCCTGGCGCTTGCACGCCGAGATGTCCTTGCGGATCGCGACGAACAGAGGGAGGGGGCGTTTCGCGGAAATAACGGATCCCGATCGTGGCCATGTCGGACAGCTGTGATCGGCGAACTTGCTATGACGCGCCGGACTGGGCTATACTTCGTTTCGGATCAGGCAATCGCCATGTAAAATTGGAGTTACGTGTGCCCGGATATCCTGATGCTGCACAGAGAGGGCGGGAGACGATGAGCGACAAGCCGCGCAAGGCGTTGATCACCGGCATCACGGGCCAGGACGGCTCCTACCTCGCCGATCTCCTGCTCGAGAAGGGCTACGAGGTCTACGGCGTGCTCCGCCGGACGAGCACCGAGACCATCGAGCGGATCAACCACATCAAGGACGACCTGCACTTCGTGGCGGCCGACCTCACCGACCAGACGTCGGTGATCACCGCCGTGAACGAGATCCGGCCCCACGAGATCTACAACCTGGCGGCCCAGTCCTTCGTGCCCACGTCCTGGCAGCAGCCCATCCTGACGGGCAACGTCACGGCCCTGGGCGTCACGCGCGTCCTGGAAGCGATCCGGATGGTCGACAAGTCCATCCGCTACTATCAGGCCTCCTCGAGCGAGATGTTCGGCGCGGTGCGCGAGACGCCCCAGACGGAGCGGACGCCCCTGTATCCGCGCAGCCCCTACGGCGTGGCCAAGTGCTACGGCCACTACATCACGATCAATTACCGCGAGAGCTACGACATGTTCGCCGTGTCGGGCATCCTCTTCAATCACGAGTCGCCGCGGCGCGGCCTGGAGTTCGTGACCCGCAAGATCACCGACAGCGTGGCCCGCATCAAGCTGGGCCTGCAGGACAAGCTGTACCTGGGCAATCTCGAAGCCAAGCGCGACTGGGGCTACGCCGAGGACTACGTTCGCGCCATGTGGCTGATGCTCCAGCAGGACGAGCCCGAGGACTACGTCATCTCCAGCGGCGAGACCCACTCGGTGCGCGAGTTCTGCGAGATCGCCTTCTCCCACGTGGGTCTGGACTGGGAGAAGCACGTGGAGGTCGATCCCCGCTTCTACCGGCCCGCCGAGGTCAACGAGCTGCTGGGCGACTGCAGCAAGGCGCGCGAGAAGCTGGGCTGGCAGACCACGACCAGCTTCGACGGTCTCGTGCGTCTGATGGTGGATGCGGACCTGGAGCGGCTGACGCCGCGGGCCGGCTGAAACTCCGGAAGATGCGCTCAGCCGCGCTCGGGCGCCTCGAACGTGAAGGTCTTCTCGACCAGGAGCTCCCGGTTCCAGTAGACCCGCAGGGCGTATTCGCCCGGGACGCGCGCCTTGTCGGGCGCCACGTTGAGGCGCGTGTGGAGGGTGAAGTCCGGTTCGGGTCCGGCGACGGGATCCTCCGTCTTGCGATACTGCAGGTCCTCCGCCTTGAGCCAGGCGACCTCCGTGACGAAGCCCTCGGGCGCGGGCGTCACGGCGACCTCTGCGAACTTCCTGAACATCTCGCGGCCGCCGGGCTTGATCCACACCAGGTGCACCTGGTGCGTGCCGGGCGTCGCGCCCGAGACGTCGACGAAGGCGTTGATGTAGCGGTTCTTCTTCTCCGGGCTCTCCGCGAACGCGTCGCCGACGGCGATGCGCTTGCCGGTCTTGCTGCCGACCCGCCGGCAGAGGACGATCCCGGCGCCGAAGGCGTCCCCGTCGGGGGCTTCGGCGGCTTCAAGCGCCGCGCCGTCGCGGACGCGGGCGACGTCCTGCTGGCCGCAACCGGCCAGGCCGGCGCAGACGGCGATGCAGATCAGCAGTCTGGTCATGGTTCCCTCGTTCGTTTCGCGGAGCCGGGCGACGGAGCCGCGGGGCGCGGTCCCCGGAGCCGTCAGGCTCCGAGGAAAACACGCCCCGCCCGATCCGTCACTTCAGGAGCATCATCTTGCGGGTCTCCGACCCGGTCTCCGTCGTCAGCCTGTAGAAGTACAGGCCCGAAGACACGCGCGAGCCTTCGTCGTCCTCGCCGCGCCAGACGAGAACGTGCGTGCCGGCGTCGTGAAGGCCGGCGGCCAGCGTCGCCACCTCGCGTCCCGCCACGTCGTACACCCGCAGGGTGACCGGCTGCCGCGTCGGCAGGGCGAAGCGGATCTCGGTGGACGGGTTGAAGGGGTTGGGGTGGTTCTGGGCGAGGACGGAACGCGTCGGGGCGACGCCGTCGTCCACGGCCGTGGTCACCTCCAGGGTGAAGGTGCCGTCCATGTCGTCGGCCTGCACGTTCAGGACCGCGTCGAAGCAGATCACCTTGATCAGGGCCTCGTCGCTGTCGGGAACGCCGGCCCAGGAGGGCGTGTGCGGGGACGAGAGGGCGCCGGAGTCGACGAGGTGCGGCCACGTGGCGCCGCCGTCGGCGGAGTAGAAGACGTAGGTCGACGTCACGCCGACGTTGTCCCCGGAGGTCCATTCCACCGCGGGCAGCGAGCCGCCGGTGTAGAGCGAACCGGGGAGCGGCCCGGTCACGGTGACCGTCGGGTCCTCCTCGTCGACCGTCGAGAGATCGTTGTAGAGCATGAAGTCGTCGACGGCCGCCTCGACCACCGAGCCGGCTATGAGGTCGGAGGCCACGAAGCGGAACTGGACGGTGGACGTGGCGGAGGCGTAGCTGGCCAGGGGATAGGAGACCTGGACCCAGCTCCGGGTGCTCGTCGTCGTGCGCTCGATGTCGGTCCAGCCGGAGCCGTCGCTGACCTGCACGACCCACTCGTCCTCGCCGGGGTTGTTGCCCGTGTCGTTGCTGAACCAGCGCCAGTAGCTGAAGGTCAGGTCGCTGTAGCCGTCCAGGTCGAAGACGGGGCTCAGCAGGGTCGTCGTGCCGCCGTCCACGTCATCGACGCCCTGGATGCCGTTCTCGCTGTTTCCAGTGACCCAGCACTGGGTGCCATCGGGCGTGTGGTCGTCGTCGGGGACGACGGTCTGCGTCTCCTCCGTGACCATGACGGGATCGCCGCGCTCCCAGATGCCCGAGTTGGCGTCGTCGCCGGCCGCGCCGGAGGTCCAGCCGTCGGCGGTCTCCATGTCGGCCTGGTAGTTGAAGCTGTCGTCCACCCAGAAGGCGTACGAATCCTCGAGGCCGCCGGCGGGCTCGGCGGCGAACTGCCCGAGCACGTCGGTGGCCGTGAAGAAGTACCTGACCCGGGTCCCGTCGGGCTGGCCCGGGATCTGGGCCCGGTGCGTCCCGCCGCCCAGGTCCGTGGTCGCCAGCTCGACCAGGCCGCCGCCGGCCGAACTCAGGTAGTAGCACTTCACCTCGGAGACGCCCGTGTAGTCGGTGACGGTGGTCTCGGCGACGTAAGGACCGGTGCTGTCGTTCGTTCCCGTGAGCGCCGTGGTGTCGGTGAAGTCGGGCCCGGCGACGTCGACCAGAGAGAAGTCGAGGGTCGTGGTGACGTTCTCGGTGATCACCACGTTGTAGGTCGTGTCGGGGGCGAAACTGGGATGGGACGCGACGACGTCGAAGGTGCCGGGGCTCACGCTGCCCGTGTAGCTGCCGTCGGTGATGGTGATGAAGGTGCGACCCTCTTCCAGGACCTGGATCTGGGCGTCCTTGATGGGCGTGCCGCCGCCGGAGGTGTTGGTCACCGCGCCCGAGATCTGTCCCTTGGGGACGGCTGCGAAGGTCTGGTAGCGGATCGCGCGCCCGCTCGTCAGACTGGCCGCCGCGGCGGGATACTGGTTCCAGTAGGTGTAGAGCAGGGCGTCCTCGCCGTCGGGGCTCTGCAGACCCACCGTGCCGTAGCCGTTCGTGCCGTCGACCTGGTTGATGGAGTTGTACATCATCTCGATGATGCTGTCGCCCGTGTCCGTCTGGTGGGCCTGCGGATCGTAGAGGATGATCTGGAAGGTCTGCGTGCCCGACGTGTTGTAATCGCCGAGCCGGGTCGTCATGCGGCTCCACTCGATGATCACGCGGTTGTTCGTCGTGTCGCTCCACCAGTACACGCCGCCGAAGCCGCTCTCCTCCTCGAGGTTGTCCCAGTAGCCGCAGACCATGCCGTCGGGCGTGCCCTCGGTGGGCAGCGACCAGTTGCGATAGTTGAGCAGCGAGGACGTTCCCGGGGCGATCCAGCCGTTGGAGCAGATCGAGATGCGGTCGTAGGTCTCCCCGTAGAAGACAAAGTTGAAGGGGAGGACAAGGGTGGTCGTGTCGTCCTGTTCCCAGCCGTTGTCGGACAGGCCGAGATCCAGGCCCGTGCCGCCGAGGTCGGGATCGATCTCGACCCAGGAATAGACGGGCGCCGTGCCGTAGGCCGTGTCGGTGTTGTCGAAGGCGTGATAGCCGTAGACGTCGGGACCGACGGGTTCCGTCGAGGAGGTGGTGCCCACCTGGGCCTGGAACTCGATCGTGTCGAGGGCGCCCTCGGCCGTCTCCAGGGCGACGCTGAAGTTCGCCAGATGGCCCTGGAAGCAGTCGGACGCGATCGTGATCTCGAAGGGATCGGACGTGTTCTCATCGACGCCGTTGACGGCCATCGCGCCGTAGGTCCCGTCGGCGTCGCCGAAGGTGAGCCAGGGGCTGCCGCTGATCAGCGTGGCCGTGGCGCCGCCGATGGCGATGTTGCCGTTGTTGCGCAGGTTCAGCGAGAGGGTGCCGGTCTCGCCGGGATCCAGGTCGCCGCCCGGGCCTCCGAAGGTGTGGCCGAGGTACAGGAAGGCCCCGCCGCTGACCTCGATCTCCAGCAGGGAGTGCCAGACCTCGGCGCCGCTGGTGATCCTCAGGTCGATCTGGGCTAAGGCCTTGGCGGGCGCGTCGACCGCCAGGGAGATCTCGAAGGGCGTATTGCCCCAGTCGTCGACGCCGGGGGCGATGTCCCCGAAGCTGGCGCCGGGCACCTCGATCGTGACCCAGGGGTCGCTGCTGGAGATCGTCGCGTCGACGCCCGTGGCCGTGACCGTCCCGTGGTTGTGCAGCTGGACGCCGATCTGGACGCGCTCGCCCGGATTGAGCAGCCCGTCGCTGTTACCCCAGTCCGTGTCGTCCACGGCGTGGGCCGCCAGCGCGACGAGTTCCGTCGCCGCGCCGAGCACAATCGTGCCGCGGTGCGGGACGTAGTCGTGCTTGACGACGGTGATCCACATGTCGCCGGCCGTGCGGGCCGGTAGGGGCAGGCTGACGCGCCCGTCGGCATCCGTCGTCGCGGAGAGGCGGATCTCGCTGCCCTTGTAGATGTTGACGCGCGCGCCGACGACCGGCAGGCCGCTGCCTGCGTCGTAGACCTCGGCGTACACCGTGTCGTCGTTCAGGTTCATGGCCGCGTCGTACTCGACGGTGAACGAGTCCGGGAAGGCCGTCCAGATCTCCGTCGCGGCGTCGCCGAGCATGTTGTTCCAGACCATCCAGATCTCGGCGTTGCTGGGCTCGGACAGGTAGTAGTTGTTGTACATGGCGATCTTGCCGCCCGTGCAGGCCGGACCGACGCGGTAGTCGCCGCTGTTGTAGATGCTGCCGATCACGCCCGTGAACATGCAGTTGTTGTAGCGGGTGTGGGTGCCGCTGGTCGCGGTGCCGATGGCGGCCACGCCGCCGCCCTCGGGGGCGCGCAGGAAGGCCTCGGAGCGACACATGTCGTCCTGGATGGAGCCCGTGTCGCAGGTCATCACCACGGCGAAGCCCAGCTTCTCCGCGTTGTCCAGGCTGTTAATGGTGCTCGCCTGCATGCCGCTCATGCCCAACCAGCCGCGGTAGGTCATCAGCGTGGCGCCCTTGTTGTAGTTGTTCCGCATCTGCACGTAGCTGGGATTCCACAGTGAGTCGATCTCCGTGTAGTTGTGGGCCAGCAGCTGATCGCGCGCCCACTGGTTGACGAAGACCGTCGTGATGCCCGAGGTGCTGGGGTCCCCGACCAGGCTGCCGCGGGTGAACCAGTCCGGATCGTCGTCCCTGTACGGCGCGGTCTCGTAGTTGACGATCTTGTTCACGACGATCTGCAGGTTGTCCAGGCTGTCGTCCTGGAAGGAGAGGCGGGCGAGATGGACGTCGGGCAGGATGTCGCCGCCCTCGAGCATGGTGTAGTAGTGGTCGCCCCGCCCGCTGTAGCCGCTGGAGGTCTCGGTGTAGGTCGGGAGGGAGTAGGAACCCGAGACGTCGCCCACCAGGGTGACGAATTCCAGCTTGGGCTTCTCATGATCGTAGATGGTCTGGATGTAGTTCTTGATGGTGGTGGTCGAGGTGCCGGTCTCTGTGGTCGTGGCCAGGATCACCCTGTAGCCCTGGCGCCGGCGCCAGTCGAGAAGGGGCTCCACGTGGGAGAGGACCGTGGCGTTGTCGCGGCAGATCATCAGGTACGTGCCGAGCTCCACGGGCAGGCTCTTGTCGGCGTCTTCGTAGTTGAGGACGTTGGTCTCGTGGAAGTTCGCGAAGGACTCGGTCCGTGCGGATCTCCGCGCGGGGGCGGGCACGTCGGCGCCCTTGCCCGCGGGGGAGAAGACGATCTCCACGGTCATGCTCGCGGCGACGGCGAGCCGACCCGAGGCCGGATCGTACTGCACCGGATGGAAGACGACCGGCGAGACGCGCAGGTCGTGCATGATGCCGGGCATGCCGACCTCGGCGGTGGGCCGGAGCCGGGAGAGGTCCCGCCCGTAGTACGCCTCGTCCACCCGGACGGCCTCGCCCTCCCGCGGCGCGATCGGCGCGATCGGCGCGGTGTCGAACTCGCGCAACTCCATGTCCAGGATGCGGATCTCCACGCCGTTTCCGTCGGGCACCTGGATCAGGCGGCCGATCGCGGGCAAGGACGCCTGGCCCTCCAGGCCCTGTTCCGTGGCGCCCGGGAGCACCAGCCGCTCGAAGCCGCGACCGTCGATCTCGACAGGCTCGGTGCCGAGACGGTTGAGATCCATCTGCAGGACCAGGCGGTCCGCGTCCTTCTGCAGGATCTCGATATCCACGTCGGGCGCACCGTCCGACCGGTCGAGCAGTGTCGTCCGGGCCGGCATGCTGCCCAGGGCGGTCGTCGTGACGAGCAAGAGGAGCGTGAGTGTGATTCCCAGGCGCAAGCGCATCATGGCCTCCAAGGCGACGGTCGGTGATGGGGCGGGGGATCCATCAGGTCCAGAAGAATGTAGCAGTGCCGAGCAGGTTGGGCGACCGGCACCACCTGGAATTATACAACAATTATCTTGTGGATGGAACCTGAAGACAAAATTACCTATATTCGATGAGGGACTTTCATGAACATGGTCAGAAACCGGCGTTTGTGATATAATCCCGAGCAGTTAGCCCCCCGCCCCGGCCGCGTGCCGGCCCAGAATCCATACATGGGAGGATGCCTCATGTCGAGGACCGTGAGCCTCTGCGCCCTGTCGTTGACGGCCCTGATCGCCACGTCGGCCGTCGCCGCCGTGATCACAGTGCCCGGTGACTACCCCCTGATCCACGACGCCGTCCAGGCCGCCCAGCCCGGCGATGTCGTGGAGGTCGCCGCCGGCACCTATACGGACTGCACCCACGAGACGGAGGGCCCGGGCACGACGCCGGCCTGCGTGATCATGAAGTCGGGCGTCACCCTGCGGGGCGCCGGCACCGGCGCCACGATCATCGACGCCCAGGGACTCGGACGCGGCATCTTCGTGGAATACGTCGAGGACTGCCGGATCGAGAACCTGCAGGTCCGCAACGCCTTCGCCGCGGCCTACGGCGCCGGCATCCTCCTGCGCCATGTCGGTCTGGACGTCGTGGTCTCCGACGTGCTCGTCACCCTCTGCACCGACGGCGGCGTCATCTGCTACGACGAGGGGAGCCCCACCCTGATCCGCGTCGATTGCGTGGGCAACGAGGCCAAGCAGGGCGGCGGTCTGGCCATCGAGGAGGACAGCAGCCCCTGGGTCATCGACTGCCTGATCGACGCCAACGAGGCGCCCAGCGGCGCCGGGATCTTCGTCCGCAACGGCAGCGACGCCTATATCAGCCGTTGCACGGTCACGAATAACGTGATCAACGCCGACTGGGGGCAGGGCGGCGGCCTCTTCATCGCCGACTCCGCACCGACGATCACCCTCTGCGACATCAGCGGCAACTCCGCCCTGGGCAACGGCGGCGGCGTGGCCTACCAGCTCGGCGCCGGGGGAACCCTGGCCGGCTGCACGATCACCGACAACACCCTGGACAACAGCTGGTGCTATGGCGGCGGCGTGGCGATCGACTCGTCCGATCCCCTGATCGAGGGCTGCGTCATCGTCGGCAACCGGTGCGTCGACCCGTGGTCCGACGGCGCCGGCGTGCATGCCCTGTACGATCCCGTCGCGACGCTGCGCAACTGCACCATCGCCGACAACGTGGGCAGCACGTCCGGCGGCCTGGGAAGCGGCGTCTACTCCTACGACAGCGCGATCGTGGTCGACAAGTGCATCATCGCCTACAACACGCTCGGCGCCGGGATTTTCTGCGAAGACGGCGACGCGCCCACGGTCTCCTGCTGCGACATCTACGGCAACGAGGGCGGCGATACGCCTTGCGGCACCGACGGGGGCGGCAACTTCACCCTGGAGCCCCTGTTCTGCGGCGCCGGCGACTATCTCCTGCAGGCGGGCAGTCCCTGCGCGACCGGCTGTGACGGCGCACTGATCGGCGCGAAGCCGGCGGACTGCGGCGCCACCGGGGCCGACGACGCGCCGCGGAGTCCGGCCCAGCTCATCGGCAACTATCCCAACCCCTTCAACCCCAGCACCACCATCGTCTTCAGGCTTGACGAGCCGGGGGCCGCTGACGTACGGATATTCGACGTCGCCGGCCGGACCCTGACGACATTCACCTGGAGCGATCTCCCCGCCGGTCGCCACGAGGCCGTCTGGAACGGCCGCACCGCCGACGGCCAGCAGGCCGCCAGCGGCGTGTACTTCTACGAGCTTGACGCTCTGAACACCCAACAGTCGAGGCGGATGATCCTGATCAAATGAAACGGACTACGATTGCGCTCGCTCTCGGAGTCGGTCTGATGACGGCGGCGGCTTCGGCCGCCGCCCTGGCCGATCAGCGGGCGTCCGACGCGGTACGCGCGGATGTGAAAGACACCCGGACGGCGTTGAGCGTTCCCGACGCGGCGCTGTCGCGCCATCTGCTGGTGGCCCTGCCGCCCGACGCCTCGACCTGCGACGTCCGCGTGGCCGGCGGCGGCGGC
>Ga0180435_10005317_pt1 | contig 12560 bp, 10 predicted proteins | sample SS_ome_3_FD_132467 | JGI IMG/M metagenome (GOLD analysis project Ga0180435, IMG submission 132467) | Hypersaline lake sediment archaeal communities from the Salton Sea, California, USA - SS_3_S_1 metaG | ecosystem: Environmental > Aquatic > Non-marine Saline and Alkaline > Hypersaline >... | reverse complement strand
GCCGCAACCCGCGTCGAGCACCACCTGGCCCTTATGAAGGTCTAGCTCTTCGAAGAGCCGCTTCTCGTCGACGAGGTCGAAGCTGCTGTTTCCGGCTCCGGTTGGCTTCTGGTCCATAGGCTGGCTCCTCTGGGCTGGTCCGGTGCGTGACCGAGATGCGGTTGGGGGGCTTTCCAGCGCGTGCGCGGCGACTGCGTTTCCGACCAGGTAGACTCAGGCGGCGGCCTCGTGCCCGGCCTACCGTCGGGTCCTCGTGTCGGATCATTCGAGCTGTGAGGTCACCAGGGATTCAATTGTCGCTTCATCCAGCGGTCCCTTGTGGGCGGCCTGGATGACACCATCGCGGTCGATGAGGAAGGTGGCAGGGATGCCCCGCACTAGATACGCTCTTGCTGCCTCGCTCCTCTGATCAAGGAGGATACGGAAGGTTAACCCCTGGCTCTCAACATAGGCCTTGACGTGGTCCCGATCCTCTGCAATGTCGACGGAGAGGATCACCAAGTCGCTGTTGCTGTAACGCTCGTAGCTGGACTGGAGAGCTGACCGCTCTCGACGGCAGTGCGGTCACCACGTCGTCCAGAAATTGAGGAGAACGGGCTTGCCCCGCAGATTCGTCAAGTTCACCTCCTCGCTGTTTAGGTCCGGCAGCACCAGGGGTGGTGCAGCCGCACCGACGACAGGGGCCACTTCCAGGTCGGGCACCTTGGTTGCGGGGGGCGGGGTTGCGGGCTGGGGTGTGATCGTGTCGGTCGGTGTTACGGGCATGGGCGTGTCCGTAGGGGGCACCTCGGTTGCCCGAGTCGGTGTCGAGGTTGGCTCCGTTTCGGTTGTAGGAACGGTGCTGGGCTGGGGTTGTTCTGCCGGGTTTGCCGGTTCGGCGGCGCTGCCCGCGCACGCAGTGATGGCGAAGGCCACAGCGATCAGGGCCGTGGTCACGCTGATAGTGCGCCGCTTTCGGGGTGCTCTCATCGTTGTCTCCTATCTGTCGTCAGCTAGCCAGGCCCGGCGATTGGTCGCGGGGCCAGCATAGACCACCTCGGATGGAACGGTTGTTGGCTGGTATGTCCTCTGTTGCGGTTTGCAATGTGCACCTGGCCGACCGCTAACGGTCGGCGCCGGATTCTACGGGGTAGCCGGCTTCCTTCCAGGCGGTCAAGCCTCCCTTGAGCGCATACACGTTACCTGGCTCGGCTCCGTGGTCGATCGCTTGGAGTGCCGCACGGGCACTCGTCTGTTCAGCTGGTCACGTTCAGTAGAAAATGAGTGCCCGGTCGCCAGGGAGGGCATCCGCCTGGGCGCTCACCTCCTGCTCGGGCAGCGACAGGGCCCCCACGGCATGTTCCCTGTCGTACCATTCCGTGTCCCGAGTGTCGTAGAGGACTGCCTCCCCTCGGTCCATCAATGATTTGGCGTCGGATGGGCCAATCCGCTGCACGTCATCGGTGCTCCATCCGACTTCCCTATCTTCCTCTCCCTTCAGCCCGCAGCTGGTCACCGCGAGCGACAGAGCAATCAAGGCCGCCAATGGCAGCCAGACTCTCCCTCGTCCCATCCACGTCCACCTATCGTCTGTCAACTCTCCCTCGTTTCCTGTCTGGGTGACAAAGGCATCGGTACTCAAACGAACGAGCGGGCTTCGCCGGTATCGGCATGGGCCCGGCTTGCGAACCTAGAAAGCTCGATCCCTCGGTTGCACGCCGCGCTTGTCTTGGCGTGTTTGGCTTTTTTCCCATATCCGGGTGGTCTGCAATGTGGAGACCCGCCGAGCCCCGGGGTTCGCAATGCTGTCACGAGACCATCATCCTCGCGCAGATTTCCTTAGGTGCAAGCTAGGATCCTCCGGGACAGCAACGGGCCCGGAGGATCCTTCACGGCTACATCAGCGTCCGGCTACTCCGCTTCCTTGGACTGTCCCACGTACTTCTCCGGATCCTTCTCGAAGGCAACCTTACAGCCCGGGGCACAGAAGTAGTACGTCCTCCCCTTGTACTCCGCCTTCGCCGGAGCCTCTTCAGGTTCGACTTCCATATGGCATACGGGATCGATTGGCATTTGGGTGTCCTCCCTTGCTAGCTGCTGCGGTCCCACTGACCGCTGGGTCCGATTGTCCGATTACCGGGCGCGACTCCCGAGTGTCGCCTAGGCTAAGCCGGGCTCTTAGCGGGCTGACCAGCCTGCCCGCGGTGTGAGCTCCCCGACGTTTTCTCCACGTAGGGCGGTCGTATGTCGACTCGCCGCAGTGTATTTGCGTTCGTGACCACGGTGACCGACGAAGTGGCCATCGCGATCTCGGAGAGCACCGGGTGCATCCAGCCAATGACGGCCAAGGGCACCATGATGACGTTGTAGAAGAACGCCCAGAACAGGTTCTGCTTAATCTTCCGGAACGTCGCTCTGCTCAAGTTCACGGCCTCGACCACGCCTGTCAGCTCTCCCCGCACCAGAGTTACGTCACTCGCCTCGATGGCGATGTCCGTCCCGGTGCCAATGGCTATGCCGACGTTAGCCTGCGTGAGCGCGGGGGCATCGTTGATCCCGTCTCCCACAAAGGCAACCATGCCGAAGCGTTCCTGGAGCTTCTCCACCTCGGCGACCTTGCCATCGGGCAGCACCTCGGACAGGACATGGTCGATGCCGACCTCGCCCGCGATGGCCTCGGCCGTGCGCTGATTGTCGCCCGTGATCATCGCCGACTGAAGACCCATCTCGTGGAGGGCGGCTATGGCGTCGACCGAGTCCTCCTTGAGTGTGTCGGCAACAGCAATCGTGCCGACGAGCTTACCACCGACGGCGACCAGCATGGCTGTCTTGGCCTGGTTCTCGAGCTTCTCTAAGAGCCCCCTCGGGTCAGCAAGCTCAATGCCTTCCTCCTCCATCAGCCGGCGAGAGCCGACCAAGACGTCCTGACCGCGGACGGTGGCGGCCACACCTCGGCCTCGGAGGGCGCGGAAACCTTCCGGTGAATCCGTCTCGATCCCATCGGCTTCAGCCCGGTCCACCAGGGCCCGCCCCAGCGGATGCTCGCTGCCCCGTTCCGCCGAGGCGGCCCAGCCAAGCAGCTGCTCGCCGGACATATGGACCTGGTCCAGACTAATCACATCGGTGACCTCTGGCTTCCCTTTGGTGATCGTTCCGGTCTTGTCGAAGACCACCACAGCCACGTCCTTGAGGGTCTGAATCGCCTCACCCGTGCGAATGAGGATGCCGTGCTCCGCACCCATGCCGCTGCCTACCATGAGGGCAGTCGGGGTGGCTAGGCCTAGGGCGCAGGGACAGGCAATGACCAGCACGGCCACCATGGACACGATGGCCAGCGTTACCGGTCCGAGGCTGGGGTTCACCCAGGGCAAGAAGGATCCCAGCTCCAGCAACGGACTCAGGAGCCCGGGGAAGAGCAAGTTGACTAGGAACGTCAGTGCCGCAATGGCCATGATGATGGGTACGAAGACTCCCGTCACGCGGTCCGCGAGGGCCTGGATCGGTACTTTCGATCCTTGAGCTTCCTCGACCAGCTTGATGACCTGGGCGAGGAAGGTGTCCTTTCCCACCTTCGTGGCGCGGACCTCGAGAAGCCCCTCCTGGTTGACAGTGGCGCCGATGACCTCGTCTCCCTCTTCCTTGTTGACCGGCATTGATTCGCCGGTGGCCATCGACTCATCGACGGCGCTCTCTCCCGACGAGACGATCCCGTCGGTCGGGATCTTCTGCCCAGGGCGGACAACCATGACGTCGCCCACCGCCACATCCTCGATGGGTACCTCCACTTCCTCACCGTCTCGCATCACGTGGGCAGTCTTGGCGCCGAGCTCCAGGAGCTTGCGGATCGCCTGGGAGGCGCGGCCTTTCGCGGACTCCTCGACGTACCGACCGGTGAGATGGAAGGCCATAATCATCGCCGAGACACCGGCATAGTTGGCAACGGGGAAGAAGAAAGAGGCCGGTCCCGTGAGGAACGAGGCACCCGTGCCCAACGTGATGAGGGTGTCCATATTGGCGTACCCGTGGGCTACGGCTGTGAGTCCACTCTTGAAGGTGCGTCGACCTACCCAGAAGAGGACCGGCAAGGCCAGCACGATCATCCCAACGTTGAAGACCGTGGCGTTGGGCCACGTAATGCCGAAGAACATCTCCACGACCATCCACAAAGTGAGGGGGATGGTGAAGAGCCACGCGGCCCACATGCGGAAACGGGCCTCGCGCATCTTCCGTACCACCTCGTCCTCGTGGGTGCCCTCCTCGACGGCCGAGCCTAGCTCGACCGATTCGATGACCTCATAGCCCGCGTCCTGGACGGCCTTCTTGAACTGGGACGGGCCTGTTGCGTCGGGCACGTACTGGATGGCGGCTCGCTCCGTGGCTAGGTTGACGTTGGCCTCGATGACGCCGGGCAGCTTGTTCAGAGCCTGTTCGACGTGGTTAACGCACGAGGCACAGGTCATGCCGCCGATATTGAGGGTCATCGTCTCTGTCGCCACGTCGTAGCCCGTCTCGCGGACCGCATTGACTAGGTCCTCGAGCTTGACCGCCTCGGTCTTGAACTCAAGGTTTGCCTTCTCAGTCGCCAAGTTCACGTTGACCTGATCGACGCCCTCGACGCCCTTGAGCGCCTTCTCGACGTGGGCCACACACGATGCGCAGGTCATGCCGCGCACCGGAAGCGAGACCTTGCTATCCTTCACCCTTACTCTACTTTCCGTCGTGATCTCTTCATTCATCTCAAGTCCTCCGACAATTGATCTGCTCCCGGAACCGCGTGAGCGCACAATTCCTTCCTAAGGCCTACGGGCCTACGGGCCTAAGGCCTACGGACCCAAGTCCTACGGGCCTATGGCCTACGGGCCCATGGCCTACGGTTCCCGAATGGGTCCAATGTGCGCCCGGGTCGATTTCCACGCCAACTCGGTAGGGTGGGCGGGAGCGCCTAAATCCCCCAGCGTGTACGACTCCAGGACCTCAATCATACTCCGCGACAAATGCTCCCATACATGCCTGGTTGGACAGTCCCTCTCCTGCGGACATGGTGCCTGGTCGGATTCTTCGAGGCACGGCGCCAACGCCAATGGCCCCTCCACAGCCTCAACCACGTCGCGTACCCTAATCCTGTCCGCACGTCGTGTGAGACGGTAGCCCCCACCGGGGCCCTTAACGCCCTCCACCAGACCGGCATCCTGAAGGGGCCGAAAGAGCTGCGCTACGTAGTCCGCAGAGATGCCTTGCCGTTCAGCGATGTCCCGGCGACCCACAGGCTCCTCGGCATCGTGGTTGGCCAAATCCACCATTGCCCGCAGCGCGTACCTGCCCTTCGTCGACACTCGTATCATAGTTTCCTGACGCTCTCAGTGCCCCATACTGTCCGAAGGCTTGAACGACACCCATTATACAACAGTTGAGTGAACTTGTCAACTACTATCCCGGGGTATTCTCTCTTTCTGGGGTGGCTTGAGAGGGATGTTGCGCGCCGCTTGCTACCTCAGGTCAACGGTGGCGGCCAGAATGGGTGCGGAGAGCACTCGGGGGGCGGCTGAACCACCCGGACGTCAAGTCTCGTTCTGTGTGACTGTTGGTGCGGTGGAGTGCCTGATGGTGCAGTTGCTATGGGCGAAGCAAGGGGGCGGGTTGTTTGAATCCCTCTCGGAGTGGGCGGGTCCCGGACGGAGCGCAAGTCAACAATGCGCGTGCGCGCGCCCTGGTCTTGCTGTGCCAAGAACCGAGAGTGTCCAGCGAGGTGACGTACACCCGGATCGCTGGGCCGCGATACTGATCGCGGCCCAGATGCGCGGGGGGATGCGTTCAGGGACGGGCCCGTAGGCTTGGGCGCGAGCAACGCGGGTATGGGCCAATACTAACGGACGTGCGACGGGCTGCGCGGAGACCGAGCCTCGGTATCCGCACAGCCCGTCAATGGACACCACCTGGCAAGTTGGATAGCTCTGCAGCCCTATTCCCAGTGGGTCTCCATTCGGTCCAACTCGTCCATGACAGCCTCCGGCAGAGGTTTCGACTGGTGCGCCATGAGTTGCTCGGTCTTTTCGCGCAGGCGCTCGGCGAATCGTCTCTGGCCCTGGGCCCGCCATTCGTCGAGGATGGTACGATCGAAGAGGTCTGAGTACCAGACGTCCTTGAAGTGGTTGTAGGTATGCTCGTCCTCCAGGTAGTGTCCGCCAGGTCCGGCACGATCGATGACGTCCAGCGCGAGGGTCTCCTCGCTCACCGGCATACCTTTGGTGAACTGGTTGACCATGTCGAGGATCTCATTGACCAGGACCATATAGGCTGGTGATGCCAGCGATCCGTGGTCCAGCCACCCGGAGTCGTGCACCAGATTGGCACCCGACAGAGCCGACGAAAGGCAGGAAAAGGCGGCCTCCGCAGCGGCCTGGGCGTCCGGGAACTTCGCGTCGGAGCATCCGGCGGTCCCAAAGAACGGCAGGGCATAGCGCTGGGCGAGTTGGGCCATAACGGCCACCATCAGGCTCATCTCGGGAGCGCCGTAGGAGAAGATCGTGGTCCGCATATCCATCACGGTAACGAAGGCTCCGTAGATGAAGGGAGCGCCGGGACGGACGAGCTGCGCCAGAACGAGTCCGCTCAAGGACTCGGCGCTGCCCTGTACGACCTCTCCGGCGAAGGTGGCCGGGGCGGTGCTGCCGGCCTGCGGCGCCGGGAAGTTGATCAGCGGTATGCCCTTCTCGGCGCAGTAGATGATCTTCTCGACGGCCGGGTCGTAGTAGAGGAGCGGCGAGATCGGTTCGGAGTAGTGGACACAGGTGGGAGCGCGATGGAATTGCTCCGCGCCTCCGGCGATGAGAAGCGCCATCTCGTGGATGTCGCGGACGCTGTTGACGTCCTTGCAGCAGAAGACGAGTGGCTTCTGGGTGTGGGTGAAGACTTGCTTGGCGATCACCCGGTCGGCTATGTCGGGTGGGACATCGTCGGCCATGCCGATGGTCATCACCCACGTGTAGTTCGGCAGGGCATCAGCGACCGTCGAGGTGACGGCACAGTCATCGCTGACGAAGCGACGCCTCTCCCCGGTCAAGGGATCCAGGAAATCGATGCAGTCCACGCTCGGGCCGAACCAGACCTTGTTACCCTCGAGAAAGACGGTTCGTCGACCAGAGCGATCGCCCAGGACCACCCGGGAGGGAGCTGTTTGGATCGCCTTCTCCACCAACCAAGCGGGGATGTGAACGCGGTCGCCATCGACGCGCGCCCCTGCCCCGTGAAAGAGCTCAAGAGCCCGAGGGTGGGTGACCTGGACGCCGGTACGCTCCAAGACCTCCAGGGTGGCCTGATGGAGGTGCTCAATTTGATCCTCGCTCGCGACCTGAAGACGCGGCCTGAAGGATAAGTCGGGGCAGAACATAGGTTTCTCCTTCTTCCAGCGTTCCTAGAGGGGCAGCCAGGTGCCGATGTCCTTTTCCCGGGCCCGCTGGTAGATGGCTGGTGCGACCGCCATGTCGTCAATCGCAAGGCCCAGGTTGCACGTCATCGTCCGTTCATCTCGGCTCTCGCGACCCGGCTTCTCCCCAACGACCAGCTCTCCCACGTCGGCATGGATCGGCGGGATGTCCTTGAAGTACCCCACCTCCTGATAGTGCCGAAGCTGCGGGACATCGTCCGTGCAGAATTTGTCGGCTTCCTTCATCGCGTCAGGGTGCCAGTAGGAGTCAAAATCGACCAAGGACGCGAAGGCCCCCTCGTCGAGCCAACCGGGTCGGATCGTGGCGTGGGGCTCTTTGAGAATCGGACCGGCCGTCACGACCAGGTCGCAGCCACTAACTGCCTCTTTGGGGTCGTCGACCTTTATTACCTCAAGGCCGAACCGAAGCTCGATCTCCTCGGAAAAGCTGTCGACCGCACTCTCGTCGACATCGTAGGCCATCACGCGCTTGAGAGGGAACAGCACATCGAGAGCCTCTGTATTGGTATGCCCCTGGACGCCGCATCCCAAGACACCCAGTACCTCTGAGTCCGGACGCGCCAGCTGGCGGGCGGCGACGGCGGTGGCAGCAGCGGTGCGCATCGCCGTGATCCACACGCAGTCCATAACGGAGATAGGAAGCCCGGTCTTCGGGTCATTCAAGATGAGCAGACCGGTGATATAGGGCAAGCCGAGCTTGTGATTGTCCGGGAACCCACTGACCCACTTGACGCCGGCGGACTCCATAGCTGGTATGTAGGCCGGCATTGCATGAATGAAGTTGTCACCTTCACCAGGGTGGATGCCGGGCTTGGGGGGCATCTCAATGCGCCCCTCGCCCTTCTCTTGGAACGCGGTTTCGACCCGTTCGATGATCTCTGCCATCGTTAGACCGGTTGATTCGACGTCGTTCTGGGATAGATAGAGCAGGTTGTATTCGTTGTCCATCCTTGCCTCCTTACTTCATTTGGATGCCTTGCTGATGTGGAGCCGGACGTTCTCCTACCCGGAGCAGCGAGCGGACTGCCATTTGCGTGTCGACAGGCCTGTATAAAGTACGGAACTTACGATATATCAGATATTTTTGTTCAAGAGCCAGTGTATCACGGCCTAAGATCGGTGTCAAACCTGGTCTTTGCTGTCTGGCGCCGAGGACGAATGGATGGACGAGGACTCGGTTGAGGGCGACCACGGCTACTCAGGTGGGTCCTCCATGAGACGCTCCTTGACGTAACGCATGTGGTCGAGGGCCGCCTGCCGGGCCTGCTCGGGGTCGTGCCGCTCTATAGCCTCTGCCTGGGCTACGTGGTACTGGGTGGCTTCCTCCTTGACGTTGGGCAAGCTGATGGCGCCTTCGATGAAGTCGAGAAGCAGCTCGCGAGCAAGATGGTAGAAGGCCTGGAGGAGGTCGTTATGGGCGGCCTCGGCGACCGCCAGATGGAAGTCCCAGTCCGCGCTAACGAAGTACTTGTCGTCAGCGATGACGTCGCGGGCGTGGGCCAACGCGTCCCAGATGCGACGCACATCCCCGTCGGTTGCCTTCCGGGCTGCTAGCTCCGCCAGTGAGGCCTCAAGAAAGGTACGAGCCTCATACGTGGTGACGGCGTCCATCTTTCCGAAGCGGTTGATGATCGTCGATGGACGAATGACACTGTCCAGGGCGTCCTCGCGCACCCAGGTCCCCTTTCCCGGGCGGGACTCGACCAGGCCCACGGCGTTGAGCGATTGCATGGCCTCGTGGATGGTGGAGATGCCAACCCCAAACTCCTCTGCCAGCGCACGCCGCGGCCGCAGGAAGTCGCCGGGGCTCACCTCGCCGGTGAGGATCATCTGGCGTATCTTGTCCGCAGCATCGTCGACCAGAGTGCTCCGGTCGGCCCTTCTGTGTCCCATCCACCGTCTCCTTTTCCAGTCTCGGCCAATCGAAACCCGGGCCGGGTGCCAGGGGGCGGCAAACCTCAGGCACGGCGGTCGATGCGCCCCCGGACTGCCCTGGGTCTCCTCTCAGGACTCGATTGGTGTACGTCCTGGAAGCGTCTCTCGCGAGCGCTTCAGCGTGGGTGCCACCTGTCTCGGGCCCGCTGTCCGCCGGACTGTCATGACCCAGATGGACCCGGTCGGCGGACGGATCACGTTCGCGGCCTTACGTGATGGCTTTCAGCAAGCGCTCCGTCAGCCCCTTGGCGCCCGGTTCCACGTCGCCGGCAGGACCGACGCAGGCCGGGCAGCCGGCGGAGCAGGGGCAATCGCGCACCCTGTCGAGGGCTGCCTCAAGTAGCTCTGCGTGTATCTCGTACAGCTTGGCGCTGAGACCGGCGCCTCCAGGAAGTCCGTCGTACAGGGTCACCGTCGGAAGCCCGGTGTCCCGCGCCCTAGCCTGGACCGCGGAACCGAGGTCACCCGGGGCGCACATCAGGTGGAGCGGGGCCAGGTTCCGAAGCAGGTACGCCAGGCCGCCCAGCGCACCGCGGGTTCCCTGTGCCCGTTCGGCTTGACGATGACAGTTGGGGCAGAGGGTGATCAAGTTGTCCAGCTGGTTAGCGAGCTTGTAGAAGTCGTTCCTTCCAGGCACGTATCCGAAGACGCGGAAGGGCGTCAGGTGATGGACATCGTGCTCGCGGCCCTCCCGCTCCGGCGCTCTGCAGCGCCGACAGCGGTGGGCATCGCGTGCTCGTGCAGCGGCCCGCTGAGCCTCCCAGTTCGGGCCGTAGTCGATTCTCGGCTTGAGGATGCCGACGTTCCTCAGATGCTCCGTTAGCTCGTGGGAAAAGGCCAGCCAGGTGCCGATGGTGCGCATCGTCTGTTCCGGCAGATCGATGGGCGCCCAGCCCAACACCTCGTGGGTGTACCGTTTGATGCGCCGGTAGCCGGTGGCCTTGGTGGTGACCAGGAGCTCACCATACGCGGTGATGGTGCGGGCTTCCGAGGACAGGGGGCCTCCATCATCCTCGTCAGTCGAACGCAAGACCTCGACGACCTCCACCTCTGTCGTCGAGCTGGCCCTCGTGTAGTAGTCAAGCTCGGCGGGCTGGACGAGGGCCAGGCCCTCGTCCCAGTCCAAGGATCTGACGACGTACGTGTCCCCCCCGTGGAGGTAAACGGCGCCCTCGTGGATGAGCTGGGGAGCGCTGGGCCGGTCCATCTCCCCGATCACCCTGGGCGGGGCGTTTCCCTCCTCGTCCTCGGCCTGGATGACGATACTGTCAGGAGAGCTGGTGCGGAGCGAGATGCCGCCGGCCGGGTACCCGTCGCCCACCCACGCGTAATGCCCGTCGTAACCATGGAGCAGGCCCTCGTCGGCGAGTGCCTCCAGAATAGCGTCGGCCTCGTCGAAACCGCCGAACGACTCGCCAGGCTCGAAGGGCAGCTCGAAGGCTGCACAGGAGAGATGATTGGACAGCACGGCCAGGTTGTCCGGGTCGAGCAGGGCGTGTTCGACAGGCTGACCGAAGAAGGTCTCGGGATGCGTGACCACGTACTGATCCAGGGGCAGGGCGCTGGCGATGAGCACGGCGCTTGAGAGCCCGGCCCGCCGCCCGGCGCGTCCCGCTTGCTGCCAGGCGCTGGCGATGGTGCCCGGGTAGCCGGTCATCACGCAGGCGCTGAGCTGCCCGATGTCGACCCCCAGCTCCAGGGCGTTCGTCGCTACAACGCCGCGAATCTCACCGTCGCGGAGGCCGCGTTCGATCCGCCGGCGTTCGTTGGGCAGGTAGCCCCCACGGTAGCCTTGGACACTCTCCGCATTGCCGCCGGAGAGGGCGACGGCGTCGCGCAAGTACCCCAGCAGGACCTCGGTTGTGAGGCGAGCCCGAGCGAACACGATCGTCTGGACATCGGCCGCCAGAAGCTTCGCTGCCAGGTCTTTGGATTCAAGTGCCGAGCTCCGTCGGATGCCGAGCTGTTCGTCCACCAGAGGGGGATTGTAGAAGATGACGTGCTTGTCGCCCTGGGGCGCCCCGTCCTGGTCCACGAGAGTAACGGGCGCCTCCACCAGGCGCTCGGCCAACTCTTGGGGATTGGCAATGGTGGCGGAGGCGCAGATGAAGGCCGGATTGGCTCCGTAGAAACGGCAGACGCGGCGTAGTCGGCGGAGCACGTTGGCGACGTGACCCCCGAAGACGCCCCGGTAGGTGTGGATCTCGTCGAGCACCACGTAGCGCAGATTGCCGAAGAATCGCATCCAGCGGGTGTGGTGAGGAAGGATCCCAACGTGGAGCATATCCGGGTTCGTCACCACGAGACGTGCCTCATTCCGGATGGTGGAACGGTGGGCTGAGGGGGTATCGCCGTCGTAAGGGCGTACGGCGATGGCCGCCCGCTCTGCGGACGTCTGAGCTTGCAGAGCCTCGATGAGGTCCTTGAGATTGGCGATCTGATCGTGGGCCAGGGCCTTTGTTGGGAAGAGGTAGAGGGCACAGGCCTCGGGATCGTTCAGCAGCGTGTTGAGGGCAGCCCCATTGTAGGCCAGGGTCTTGCCCGATGCGGTTGAGGTCGACAGGACCACGTGATCCCCAGACAGGGCTGCCTCCATCGCCTGGGCCTGATGGACATAGGGCCGCTCGATGCCACGCCGTTGGATGGCGGCGACCAGTCGGGGATCGAGGTCCCTGGGCCAGTGCGCCGTCCGGGGTGGACGAGCTGGCACGCGCTCCCAGGCCGTGACGCAGCGCATGAAGGAGGCGTCCTGTCGGAGGGAACTGAGGACATCGGCCAGGTCCATCATAAGAGCATTATAGGTGCTAAAGGCGCCGAGGCAAGCCCTCCGAGGCCGCTGGATGCACCACCGAGTGGTGACGGTCACGCGTGCTGTGCGGCGCACGTGCCCTGCGCGACGCAGCTTGGTCGCTGCAAGCCGCTGTCAACACGTCGATTCGTCTGAGCCTGTTGGACGAGCCGCGCTGATCAGGTCCGCACAGGCCAGGAATCGCGCCGAATCGTCAAGGCAACTGGGGGTGTCGTTAGAACCGAAAGGCCGCCGATAACTGGACTTGAGAAGGAATCCTGCACGCAGGCCCCACAGGAGAGCGGGGTTTCCGAAACCGCTGATCCAGCGTGTACAAGAGGTGTCCACAGTCTTACGCCCGCCTGGATGCGGACGATGCTGTCGTTATGGGCCGGCATCAAACGCACCAACCGG
>Ga0180435_10005316_pt1 | contig 12560 bp, 10 predicted proteins | sample SS_ome_3_FD_132467 | JGI IMG/M metagenome (GOLD analysis project Ga0180435, IMG submission 132467) | Hypersaline lake sediment archaeal communities from the Salton Sea, California, USA - SS_3_S_1 metaG | ecosystem: Environmental > Aquatic > Non-marine Saline and Alkaline > Hypersaline >... | reverse complement strand
TGCACGCAGTTGAACCTGATGCCCTCCTTGCCGAACTCCGCGGCCAGCGCGTGGGTCATCGCCAGCACGCCGCCTTTGGACGCCGCGTAGGCGGACATGTAGGGGTGGGCGAAACTGGCCGAGGTGGAACTGAAGTTGACCACCGCCGGGGCATCTCCCTCGCGCAACGCCGGCAGTGCCGCGCGGGTGACAAGGAAGGTGCCGATCAGGTTGACCCGCAGTACCTGCTCGAAATCGGCCAGCGAGGTCTGCAGGAAGTGCGCCGAGCGGAGGATGCCGGCCACGTTGACCAGGGTGTCCAGGCCGCCGAGTTCCTTCACCGCCTGCCGCACTCCGGTCGCCACCGACTCCTCGCCGCCGACGTCCATCACGACGGTGCCGAGCTGATCGGCGGCCGGCCCGGCCCGGTCGCGGGTGTCGGCCAGGCCGGCCTCGCTGATATCGGCGGCGACCACCCGCCCGCCTTCGGCGAGGAGGCGCAGCACGCAGGCCTGGCCGATGCCCGAGCCGGCGCCGGTGATCAGGACGCGACGGTCGGCGTACCGCTGCAATGGGGGCATGGCGGGGTGCTCCTCTGTCTGCTCTGTCTGCCGGACCGCGGTCGATGCCGGGCGGATCCGCGGCGGGTGTGCGACCGAACCTCATTGTGGTGGCGGCGGCGGCCGCGCGCGCCGAATCCGACCTACCGGTTGATCGCCCGCTGCGTCAATCCCTTACGCCACCGTCTTTTATCGCATAGGTTTCCTGGGGTCATTGGAACACGTTCCAGCAGGAAGGAGCGCCGATCCGGATGGTGAACAGGGCCGCCGATCGTTGGTCTCCGGGCATCGCGCTGGACCGGGGTCTCACAGGGCCGATGCAGGCTGTCGGGGGTCTGTTCGCGATGTCCGCCGACGCCGTCCGGTTCGTGTTCCGGCGGCCGTTCCAGTGGCGGGAGTTCCTCGAGCAGTCCTGGTTCGTCGCCCGGGTGTCGATGGCGCCCACCCTGCTGGTGGCGATCCCGTTCACGGTGCTGGTCAGCTTCACCCTCAACATCCTGCTGCGCGAGCTCGGAGCCGCCGACCTGTCCGGCGCGGGCGCGGCCTTCGGCGCGGTGACCCAGGTGGGTCCGTTGGTGACGGTGCTGATCGTGGCCGGTGCCGGGGCGACGGCGATGTGCGCCGATCTGGGTTCGCGCACCATCCGTGAGGAGATCGACGCGATGGAGGTGCTCGGGATCAACCCGGTGCAGCGCCTGGTCGCCCCGCGGATGCTGGCCTCCGGCCTGGTGGCGCTGCTGCTGAACTCGCTGGTGGTGATCATCGGAATCCTCGGCGGGTACGCGTTCTCGGTGTTCGTCCAGGACGTGAACCCGGGCGCCTTCGCCGCCGGGATCACTCTGCTCACCGGGGTGCCCGAGGTGATCATCTCGTGTGTGAAGGCCGCCCTCTTCGGCGTGATCGCCGGTCTGGTCGCCTGCTATCGCGGGCTGATGATCCGCGGCGGCGGGGCCAAGGCGGTCGGCAACGCGGTCAACGAGACGGTGGTGTACGCCTTCATGGCGCTGTTCGTGGTCAACGTGGTCGTCACGGCGATCGGCATCCGGCTGACGACGGGGTAGCGCGATGGGAACCGTCACGATCCTGCGCACCAACTACCCGCGACTGTTCCGCGAGTTCCGCCGGCCGGTGGGATTCTTCAGCCGGATCGGCGACCACATCCTGTTCTACGGCCGGGCGATCGCCGGGGTTCCGCACGCGGTTGTGCGCTACCGCCACGAGATCATCCGGCTGATCGCCGAGATTTCCATGGGCGCAGGCACATTGGCGATGATCGGCGGCACGGTGGCCATCGTCGGATTTCTCACCCTGGCGGCTGGCGGCACCCTGGCTGTGCAGGGCTACTCCTCGCTGGGAAACATCGGCGTGGAGGCGCTGACCGGCTTCCTGGCCGCTTTCATCAACGTGCGGATCTCGGCGCCGGTGGTGGCCGGTATCGGTCTGGCCGCCACCTTCGGCGCCGGGGTCACCGCCCAGCTGGGGGCCATGCGGATCAACGAGGAGATCGACGCGCTGGAGTCGATGGGGATCCGGCCGGTCGAATATCTGGTGTCCACCCGGCTGGCCGCCGGGATGATCGCGATCGCGCCGCTGTACTCGATCGCGGTCATCCTGTCGTTCCTGGCCAGCCAGTTCGTCACGGTGGTGCTCTTCGGCCAGTCCGCCGGCCTCTACGAGCACTACTTCAACACCTTCCTCAACCCGCTCGACCTGTTGTGGTCGTTCCTGCAGGCGGTGCTGATGGCCATCACCATCCTGCTGATCCACACCTACTTCGGATACTTCGCCACCGGCGGGCCGTCCGGGGTGGGGGTCGCCGTCGGCAACGCGGTGCGCACCTCGCTGGTCGTGGTGGTCTCGGTGACCCTGCTGGTGTCGCTGGCGGTCTACGGTTCCAACGGCAACTTCAACCTGGCCGGGTAGCGGAGCCTCCCATGACATCTCCACTGGGCCCCGGGCCGGTCGACAGGTCCGAGACGGAGACCGCTGCGGCGCCGGTCGCGGCACGGCCGGGTTCGAGTTTCGGCGCCCGCGGCTATGTTCGTCCCCTGACCGGACTGCTGACCGTCGTCGTGCTGCTGGCGATCGTCGCGGTCGCGGTCGGGCTGTTCCGGGACGGCTTCCGCAGAACCGTGCCGGTCACCGTGATCGCCGACCGGGCCGGCCTGGTGATGTACCCCGAGGCCAAGGTCAAACTGCACGGCGCCCAGGTGGGCAAGGTGACCTCGATCGAGCCCCTGTCCGAGGGCGGCGCCGCACTGCACCTGGCCATCGACCCCGGATCGCTGGCGGCGATCCCGGCCAACGTGCGCGCCGAGATCACCTCCTCGACGGTGTTCGGCTCCAAATACGTCGAACTGGTGCCGCCGGCCGCGCCGGCGGCCGCGCCTCTCCGGGCCGGCACGGTCATCCAGGGTTCGGACAATGTCACCGTCGAACTCAACACCGTGTTCGAGCAACTGGTGACGGTGCTCGACGAGGTCGAACCGGCCAAGCTCAACCAGACCCTCGGGGCACTGGCCACCGCGTTCAACGGCCGGGGCGAGCGATTCGGCCAGACGCTGGTCGACCTCGACACCGCGCTGAGCCGGATCAACCCGGCGCTGGAGGACCTCAACCACGTGCTGGCGGTCTCGCCGACGGTCTTCGGCGCTTTCGCCGACGCGTCCCCGGACCTGCTGGCGATCCTGTCCAACACCTCCGATGTCAGCGACTCGGTGGTCGATCAGCAGACCAACCTGGACGCCCTGCTGGTCAGTGCGATCGGTCTGGCCGACATCGGCACCGAGGTGCTGGCCGAGAACCGGGACCCGCTGACCGAGGTGGCCCGGCTGCTGGTGCCGACCACCGACCTGACCAACCGGTACAACGGGGCGCTGACCTGCGGGCTGGGCGGTCTCATCCCGCTGGCCACCGGCCCGGGCATCGCGGTGCCGGGGGCGGTCCTGGTGCAGGGCTTCTTCCTGGGCCGCGAGCGATACCGCTACCCGGACAACCTGCCGAAGGTCGCGGCCAAGGGCGGTCCGCAGTGCATGGATCTGCCCACCGTCGGCTACGAGGCGCGGCCGCCCTATGTGGTCACCGACATCGGCGCCAACCAGGCCCAGTACGGCAACCAGGGCATCCTGCTCAATTCCGACGGCCTCAAACAGGCGCTGTTCGGACCCTTCGGCGGGCCGCCCCGCAACACCGCGCAGATGGGCCAGCCCGGATGAGGGGGCTGGGGGCGACCGCGACCAAGTTCGGGATCTTCGCCGCGGTGATGCTGATGGTCACGGCCGTGCTGTTCGCGATCTTCGGGCAGGTGCGCGGTGGCCCGGAAAGCACCTACTCGGCGGTCTTCGACGACGTCTCCAGCCTCAAGTCCGGCGACTCGGTCCGGGTGGCCGGGGTGCGGGTCGGAACGGTCAACAGCGTCGCTCTGCAGCCGGACAACACCGTCGTCGTGGGTTTCGGCGCCGACCGCGGCATCGTGCTCACCGCGGGCACCAAAGCCGCGGTGCGCTACCTGAACCTGGTCGGCGACCGCTACCTGGAACTGCTCGAGGGCCCAGGGTCGCCGGACATCGCCCAACCCGGATCGGTGATCCCGACCGATCGCACCGAACCCGCACTGGATCTCGACCTGCTGCTCGGCGGCCTCAAACCCGTTGTGCAGGGCCTCAATCCGCAGGCCGTCAACGCGCTCACCGGATCGCTGATCTCGATCCTGCAGGGCCAGGAGGGTGACCTGGAGTCGCTCTTCGCCAGGACCTCGGCATTCTCCACCTCGCTGGCCGACAACAGCCGGAACGTTCAGGCCGTCATCGACAACCTCAACACCGTGCTGGCGACGATCGCCGAGGACGGTGAGAAGTTCTCCGGGACCGTCGACAAGCTCGACGAACTGGTCACCGGACTGGCCGCCGAGCGCGAACCGATCGGTGAGGCCATCACCGCGCTGGACCGGGGAACGGCGTCGCTGACCGACCTGCTCACCGAGGGCCGTCCCGCGCTGGCCGGCACCGTCGACGAACTGGCCCGGCTGGCGCCGCTGCTCGAGGATGACCACGAGAGCCTCGACCTCGCCCTGCAGAAGGCGCCGGCGAACTTCCGCAAGCTGGTCCGGCTGGGCTCCTACGGCAGCTGGATCAACCAGTACCTGTGCGGGATGTCGTTGCGGGTCACCGACCTTCAGGGCCGCACCGCGCATTTCCCGTGGATTCTGCAGCACACCGGAAGGTGCGCTGAGCCCTGATGCTGAAATACCGCGGTTCGAACCTCGTACGCTCCGGCGTCATCGGCCTGGTGCTGATCATCCTGGTGATCTCGGTGGGTCTGCAGCCGCAGCGGCTGCTGGAGCTGGCCACCTCGGTGCGGCATCAGGCGCTGTTCGACGACGCCGGCGGACTGGCCCCGGGCAATGACGTCAAGGTTTCCGGGGTCACGGTGGGCAGCGTCAACGATGTCTCCCTGCAACGGGGGAAGGCGCTGGTGACCTTCGCCGTCAAGGGCACGGTGCGGCTGGGCTCGGGGTCCACCGCGCACATCCGTACCGGCACCCTGCTCGGCCAGCGGGTGCTGACCCTGGAGTCCCAGGGCAGCGGGCGACTGCGCAGCTCCGACGTCATCCCGCTGTCCCGCACCGGTTCGCCCTACTCGCTGACCGAGGCGCTGTCGGAGTTCACCGCCAACACCCGCGACACCGACACCGCCGCGCTCAACCAGTCGCTGCAGACCCTCGCGACCACCATCGACCGGCTGGCCCCGCAGCTCTCGCCCACCTTCGACGGGATCACCCGCATCTCCCGGGCGCTCAACGAGCGCAACGAGTCGCTGTCGGCGCTGCTGGCCAGCGCGGCCGATGTCACCGAGATCCTCTCCGACCGCAGCCGGCAGGTGAACACCCTGATCCTCAACGCCAACGAACTGCTCGGTGTCCTTGAACAGCGCCGCTACGCGATCGTCAACCTGCTGGCCAACACCTCGGCGCTGTCCCGGGAGCTGGCGGGTCTGGTCGCCGACAACGAAGCCGAGCTGGCGCCGGCCCTGGAGAAGCTCAACGTTGTGACGGCCATGCTGCAGCGCAACAACGACAACATCGGCGAGGCGATGTCGGGCATCGCCAAGTTCCAGCTCACCCAGGCCGAGGCCGTCAACGGGGGCTTCTACTACAACGCGTTCGTGGCCAATCTCTCCCCGGCGCAGACCCTGCAACCGTTCTTGGACTACATCCTGGGCTTCCGCCGTGGGGTCGACGCCGGTCAGCCGCCCGACAACGCCGGCCCGCGCGCGGAGTTCCCGTTCCCGTACAACGGCATTCCCGATCCGGCCATCCGTTCGGGGGGTCTGCCGTGACGCGCAATCGGATCACCGCGGCGACCGCGGCGCTGCTGGCGCTGCTGCTGTTCGCGGGCGTCGCACTCGTGGTCCGCGCCACCGTGCTGCGGCCGACCACCATCACCGCCTACTTCACCAGCGCGACGGCGATCTATCCGGGCGATCAGGTCCGGGTGGCCGGGGTCAAGGTCGGCACCATCAAGACCATCACCCCGCAGGGCACCCGGGCCAGGATCGTTCTCGAGGTCGATCACGACGTCCCCGTCCCGGCCGACGCCCGCGCGGTGATCGTCGCGCAGAACCTGGTCGGGTCGCGCTATGTGCAACTGGCCCCCGCCTACGAGTCCAGCGGGCCCACCCTGCCCGACGGCGCCGTGATCGACACCGACCGCACCGCCGTCCCGGTCGAATGGGACGAGGTCAAGGCCCAATTGACCAGGCTGGCCACCGAACTCGGGCCCGGCAGCGACCTGTCCGCCACCTCGGTCGGGCGGTTCATCGACAGCGCGGCGAACGCCCTGGACGGCAACGGCGACAAGCTCCGGGAGACCATCGGGCAGCTGTCCGCGCTGAGCCGGACCCTGGCCGAGGGCAGCGGCAACATCGTCGACGTGATCGCCAACCTGCAGACCTTCGTCACCGTGCTGCGCGACAGCAACGCCCAGATCGTGTCTTTCCAGAACCGGCTGGCCAGTGTGTCCAGCGTGCTCGAGGGCAGCCGCTCGGACCTCGACGCGGCGCTGACGAACCTCTCCGGCGCCGTAGTCGACGTCGAGCGTTTCGTGGCCGGCAGCCGCGAGCAGGCTGCCGAGCAGGTCGAGCGGCTGTCTGACGTGGTGCGCAATCTCAGCGACAAGCAGATGGAACTGAAGAACCTGCTGCACGTCGCTCCCAACGCGGTCGGCAACAGCTACAACATTTACAACCCCGACATCCAAAGCGCGCTGGGCGGTTTCGCACTGCACAACTTCTCCAACCCGCTTCAGGTGGTGTGCGCGGCGATCGGCGCCATCGAGAACGCGACGGCCTCGGAGACCGCCCGGATCTGCACCGAGTACCTCGGCCCCGCGCTGCGGTTGCTGAACTTCAACTACCTTCCCTTCCCGTTCAACGCCTACCTCGGCAAGTCGCCGAGTCCGTGGAACCTGGTCTACTCCGAGCCGCATCTGGCGCCCGGCGGCGGCGGGGTTGCCCCGCCGGTGGAACCCCCACCGGTGGTCTCGGCCTACACCGGACTCGATGGCGACGTCCCGCCTCCGGCCGGGTGGGGGGCGCCGCCGGGCGGGCAGCGCGGCTCCTATGCGCCCGACGGACTCCCGGCCGATCCGCAGCCCGCGTTGTATCCCGGCGCGCCGATCCCGCCGGGTGTGCCCCGGGGAGCGGCCGGGGCGGCGCCGTCGACCCTGCAGGACATGCTGCTGCCCGCCGAGGCGGCCCCGCCTGCGGCTCCGCCCCAGCCCACGGGGGAGGGCGGCCCATGAGATTCCGACGGTCCCGCCGCGCGGTCGCGGCCGCACTGACCGCGTTGAGCCTGGCCGGTTGCGGTTTCGGCGGGCTGAACTCGCTGCCGCTGCCCGGAGCGGTCGGCCGCGGCCCCGATGCCACCACCTACCACGTCGAACTGGCCAACGTCAGCACCCTGGAACCGAATTCGCCGGTGCTCGTCGATGACATCGTCGTCGGCAGTGTCGGGAAGATGACCGTCCGGGACTGGATCGCTGATGTGGAGATCTCGGTGAAACCCGGGGTCAGCGTCCCGGCCAACGCGGTCGCGAAAGTCGGACAGACCAGCCTGCTGGGTTCGATGCACCTGGCGCTGGATCCACCCGCCGGTGAGCCCCCGCGCGGACGGCTGGAGCCCGGCGCGACCCTGGGACTCAACCGCAGCTCCACCTATCCGTCGACCGAACAGACGCTGTCGGCGTTGTCGGTGGTGATCAACGGCGGCGGGCTGGGTCAGATCGGCGACATCGTCAACGAACTCAACGCGGCGTTCAACGGCCGTGAGCCACAGATCCGCGACCTGCTGACCCGTCTCAACGACTTCATCGGGGTGCTCGCCGACCAGCGAGACAGCATCAACGCGACGATCGACTCGCTGAACCGGCTCGGCGGCACACTGGCCGGCCAGCGGGAGGTGCTGACCCGCGCCCTGGACCGCATCCCCCCGGCCCTTGACGTGCTGATCGCCGAGCGGCCCAAGCTGACGGCCGCGCTGGAGAAGCTCGGCGCCTTCTCCGGCCTGGCCGCCGACGTGGTCACCGACACCCGCGCCGAGCTCATCGCCAACCTGCGCAACCTCGAGCCGACGCTGCGCTCCCTGGCCGACGTCGGCCCCAACCTCAACAAGTCGCTGGCCTACTTCTTCTCGGCCTTCCCCTACGGTCAGGCCACCATCGACCGGGCCATCCGCGGCGACTACCTGAACCAGTTCATCATCTTCGACTTCACCGTCCCGCGCCTGAAGAAGACCCTGATGCTCGGCACCCGGTGGGGCCAGGAGGGTGCCAAACTCGTTCCCGCGCCCGGTGATCCGTGGTACGCGACCTACACCTACGACCCGATCCGGGCACCGTTGGAGGAGCCTCCGGCCGAGGTGGCCGGCCTGGGCCCGCTGGGGGACCCGCCGGACCCGCCGGACGCCGACATCGTGCCCAAGTCCGGAATGGCCGGCGAGGAGCCGGTCGCCCATCTGCCGGGCTCCGCGCCGGGGCCGGGAGGCAACTGATGCTGACCCGGTTCGTGCGCATCCAGTTGGTCATCTTCACGATCGCCTCGATCGTGGGCGTCGGCGCGATGGCGCTGGTCTACATGCAACTGCCCACGCTGCTCGGAATCGGGCGGATGACCGTCACACTTGAACTGCCCCGGACCGGTGGGCTCTACCGGTTCGCCAACGTCACCTACCGGGGCGTGCAGATCGGCAGGGTGACCGATGTGCGGGCGGTGCGTGGCGGTGCGCGGGCCACGCTGTCGCTGGCGACCTCCCCGAAGGTCCCCGCCGACCTGCAGGCCAGCGTGCTCAGCGTTTCCGCGGTCGGCGAGCAGTACGTCGACCTGCAGCCCCGGACGGACTCCGGGCCTTTCCTGAGCAACGGGTCGGTGATCACCGCCGCCGACGCCACGGTGCCCCAGCAGGTCGGCCCGATGCTCGACCAGCTCAGCGCGCTGCTGGACAGCATCCCCAAAGACCAGCTGGGCAGGCTGCTCGACGAGTCGTTCAAGGGCTTCAACGGCGCCGGCGACGACCTGGCCGCCCTGCTGGACTCGACCTCGACGGTGGCCGGTGACTTCGAGGGAGTCGCCGATCGGGCCCGGGCGCTGATCGCCGACAGCCGTCCGCTACTCGACGGCCAGGTGGTCTCCGCCGACGCTCTGCGGACCTGGGCGCGCAGCCTGGCCGGCGTGACCGAACAGCTCAGCATCAACGACCCGCAGATCCGTGCGGTCCTCAGCAATGGGCCCGGGGCCGCCGATGAGGCCGCACAACTGCTCACCCAGATCAAGCCGACCCTGCCGGTGCTGCTGGCCAACCTGACCACGGTCGGCCGGATCGCGGTGACCTACAACGCGTCACTGGAACAGCTGCTGGTGCTGCTGCCGCCGTTGATCGCCTCGGTGCAGGCGGTGGGCCTGCCGATGAACAATCCGACCGGGTTCACCCAGGGTGACTTCACCTTGACCCTCAACGATCCACCGGCCTGCACAGTGGGCTTCCTGCCGCCCTCGTCCTGGCGGTCGCCATCGGACCTGTCCGACATCGACACCCCCGACGGGTTGTACTGCAAACTGCCCCAGGACTCGCCGATCGGGGTGCGCGGCGCGCGCAACTACCCGTGTATGGGACAGCCCGGCAAGCGCGCCCCGACCGTCGAGATCTGTGAAAGCGACCTACCCTTCGAACCGCTGGCGATGCGCCAGCACGCGCTGGGGCCTTACCCGGTCGATCCCAATCTGCTGGCCCAGGGGATACCCCCGGATGACCGGGTGACCTTCCAGGACAACATCTTCGGGCCGCTGGAGGGGACGCCGATGCCGCCGCCGGTTCCAGCCGGGGCCCCGCCCGCTCCAGTCGGGGCCCCGCCCGTTCCAGCCGGGGTGGCGCCACCCGCGCCCGGACCCGGCGTCGTCACGCCCAGCAGTGCGGTCGGCGGCGGTCCGGGACCCTCGGCGGCGATCGCCACCTACGACCCGCAGACCGGGAAGTTCGCCACCCCCGACGGCGGGGTCTATGAGCAGACCGATGTCGTCGAGGCCCCGACGTCCTGGCAGGACCTGCTGCCGACCTCCTGACCGGTTCAGTGGCCCGCTCAGCCGACCTTGACCAGTTTGAACGGCATGGTGATGAACAGCGGCAGGCTGATCCCGCACGCACCGCTGGGCCCGGTCGTCGCGTCCTCGCCGACCAGCGTGTTGGAGGTGGGGTCCTGGTAGGCGCCGTCGGGGGTCATCCGTTTGAACCGGAAGATCTGCAGGCCCGGCGCGGTGCTGCCGTCCGGGCACGGAATCCAGTTCTCCACCACGTGTTTGACGTACCACTCGCCGCCGGTCTGGTAGATCGGCGCGGTCCAGCCCTGGTTGCTGGTCACCGTCCCGGTGCACTCGGTGGGGTAGGAGCACTCCGAGGACACCGTCCACACCGCACGCACCGTGCGCTGGTCGATGAAGATGTCGTTCTTGCGGGCCCATTCTCCGTTGGACGTGGCGGTGAACGTGCCGTTGATGGCCCATTCGGCGTCGGCGCGGGCGTCGGGGGAGGCGGTGACCGATCCGAACGCCGCAGCCGTCACCAGCACCGCGATGGTCATCGCTCGCATGGCGGCCATTATCGCGGTTCGGCGCGGGCCGCGGCGCGCTTTGGCCTTCGCCGCTACCTCGGCTCGTGCCCGCCCGCCATGTCCAGGGTGGCCAGATGGCTGAACAGCATCGAGGCCCCGATCGGGTTGCCGCCGCCGGGGTAGGTCGTGCCGCTGACCGCGGCCATGGTGTTGCCCGCCGCGTACAGGCCCGGGATCGGTGCCCCGGCGGTGTCGAGCACCCGGGCGCGGGCGTCGGTGCGCAGGCCGCCCTTGGTGCCCAGGTCGGACAGCCCGAACGCGGCCGCGTGGAAGGGCGGGGATTCCAGGGGCACCAACGCGGGCCTGCCCTGCGCCAGCGCCCGGTCGTAGGCCTCCTCGCCGCGGCCGAAGTCGGCGTCGGCGCCGGCGGCCGCCATGGCGTTGAACCGGGAGACGGTGGCGGTCAAGGCGCCCGGCGGCACCCCGATCAGCCCGGCGAGATCCTCGAGGGTGTCGGCGCTGCGCCACAGCCCGGCGGCCCGGTAGCGCTCAGGGTCGTCCAGCGAGACATTGGTCGCCCGGACCGGGGGCGCCACGCCCCGCCGGTCGTCGTAGACCATCCAGAACGGCTGCCGCAGGCGCCCGGCTCCCATCTCGGCGAGGATCGTGCGCCCGACCCGGTCATAGGGTCCGGACTCGTTGACGAAACGCCGGCCCTCCCCGTTGACGAACAGCCCGCCGGTGAACCAGAGCGCGAAGGCCGCCCCGCCGTCGGGATGAATCAGCCCCGGTGACCACCATGCCTGGTCCATCAGGTCGGTGTCGGCGCCCACACGCAGCGCGGCCTGCAGGGCGGCGCCGCGATTGCCCGGTGCGCCCATGCTGTCCTGAACGCGGCCGGGAACACCGAATCGTCCGCGCAGCGCCTCGTTTCGCTCGAAACCGCCCGCCGCGAGCAGCACACCCCGACGGGCGCCGATCCGCACCGTTTCCGCGCCACGACGGGCCACCACCCCGGCCACCCGGTCGCCGGCGACGATCAGGTCGACCACCTCGGTGTCGCGGTGCAGGCGCGCGGCGGGGAAGGCGTTCAGCGCGGCCAGGAATCGCCCGATCAGCGCCCGCCCGCCGACCAGCAGGTCCGGTGCCGGTGTTCCGTACCGGTCATTGTCCAGCGGGCCCCGCACCAGGGCGGCCGAGTCGCCGAGTCGCCGGGCCGGCAAGGGGGCCGCCACGATGTGGCGCAAACCGTCGGTCCGGGCCTGCGGAGCCGACCCGAAGTAATCCGGCCAGGGCAGCACGGCGAACTCGAAGTTGTCATCCTCTTCCAGATAGTCGATCAGGGCGGCCCCGCCGCGGACGTAGGCCTCCTGCAGGTCGCGGGGCGTGCGGTCGCCGACTACGGCGTGGAAATAGGTCCACGCCCGATCGAAGGTGTCGTCGCAGCCCGCCCGGCGCAGAACGGCGTTGCAGGGGAACCACATTCCGCCGCCCCCCGAATAGGCGGTGGTTCCGCCGAACTTGCCGGTGGCCTCCAGCAGCGCCACCGACAGGCCCTCACGGGCGGCGGTGTAGGCGCCGGTGATGCCGCCGCCGGAACCGGCGACGACGACATCGACCGTCTCGTCGACCGTCTCGTCGAACCGGTCGGTGGTTCCCGCCATGCCGTCCATGCTTACCCCCACTCGTGGCTCATCGCGCGGGACTCCGAGATCTCCTCGACCGACTCGACTCGGCGCAACCGGGGTCTGCTGGCGGCGATCAGCAGCATGGCGGCCGCGCCGGTGGCCGCCCCGAGGGCGAACAGGATCGTGAAGCTGCTCTCCGGCGGGTAGCCGGCGCCGTTGCGGCTCAGCAGCACCGCCACGACCGCCGCCGCGGTGGAGGCGCCCACCGTCCGGGCGATGGCGTTCATCGACGTGGC
>Ga0180435_10005315_pt1 | contig 12562 bp, 8 predicted proteins | sample SS_ome_3_FD_132467 | JGI IMG/M metagenome (GOLD analysis project Ga0180435, IMG submission 132467) | Hypersaline lake sediment archaeal communities from the Salton Sea, California, USA - SS_3_S_1 metaG | ecosystem: Environmental > Aquatic > Non-marine Saline and Alkaline > Hypersaline > Sediment... | reverse complement strand
TTCCGCCGTAGACCACCTGCCCCTTTTCAGTCAGGGCGATCAGTATGCTGTTCTTCTCCAGCCTGATTGACGAACGGGCCTGGGGGCGGTCCACTTCAACTCCGCTTTCCTCCACGAATGTCGTGGTTACGATGAAGAAGATCAGCAGGATAAATACGCAGTCCAGCAGCGGAGAGATATCTATCCCCGAGCCTTCACTGTCGTCATTGGCCATCTGGCGAAAACGTCCCATTTGATTTCTCCTGAGCTACTCGGCGTCAAAGCAAGGCGGGCGGAATCCCGGTGTGTTTGGCTCAAGCCAGGCACCGTTCCAACTCCCGCACGGGCGTCCTCTCCACCGGTCGCTTTACGCGCGGGGTTCTCTTCTTTTGCAACGACTGTATGCAGACCGTTTCTATGTGGGACAGGAAGACCTGGTAACGTTCAAACTTGCGCGCCAGCATGTACTGGAAGAACAATCCCGGAAGCGCAATGACCAGTCCGGTCTCGGTAGTCACCAGGGCCTCTGAAATACCTTCAGCCACCATGCCCATGGTCTTTTCGCCTCCGGACCCCGACGCCAGGGCTCCAAATGTCGCCAACATGCCGGTAACAGTGCCCAGCAGCCCGAGTAGGGGCGCAGTGCTGACGCATATCTTCATGACCCTCAGATCGCGCTGAAACGGAGCAACCTCGGCCGAACGCAACTCGTCGAACAGCGCAGTGGTGTCTTCTACGGACCCGCCGCCTGTTACGAAGTCGATGAGTCTCCCAATGGAGCCCCTGCGCTGGTCGGGGTGGGCGATCCAGTGGCGCCACTTCTTCTCGGGGACGGACTTGAAGCCCTTGCGGTTCAGCTTGATGTGTATGTGCATTCCCAGTGCGAATATGACAAATGCAGTGAATGCAATCGCTATCATTGCCCAGCCGCCGGAGATCCAGATGCTACAGGCCTGGTGCCACAATTTGTCAGCTTGATCGATGATCTCGTTTGTGTTCATGTTTTACCTCGTTTGCTGCGTTGACTCTATGCGTAGATGTACTCCGGATCTGATTCCAGTAAGTCATCCATGTCCTGGTGATGGGTTTTCTTCTTGTATTGGGCCCTGCTGGCTTCATTGGCGAAGGCGATGGCGGCCTTTTCCATCTGATTGCATATCCCGTTAGCCTTCCGCGACAGGAATGCGTGCAGCAAGAGCGACGGAATAGCGACAATCAGCCCGAATTCCGTGGTGATCAGGGCCTCGGAAATACCGCCTGAGAGCATCTTTACGTCCCCGGAACCGAAAACCGTAATCAACTTGAAGGTGTTGATGATTCCGGTGACGGTTCCAAGCAGTCCCAGAAGCGGAGCCGAAGCAGCGCTCATCGCGATGAACATCAACTTGCTGCGAAGCCTGAGTCGCGTCGCCAGAACCGTTTCGTACATCGACTCTTCGATAAGCTCTCGCCCTTCGGACAGGTGTTCGACGCCGACGGTGAGCATCTTGCCCGAAGGTCCCTTGATAGCCTTGGCCTTTTGCATCGCCAGTTGCGGGTCTTTCCGGGCGACGGCGTCCATCAGACCACGAAGTTGTTTGGCCGATGGTTTGCGCACAAACGTGAGCACCAGCAGCTTGTACATCGCAACGAGTAGAGCGGCAGCGGCCATACCCAGGATGGGCGCCATGACCGGTCCGCCCTTCTGGATGTGCTCCCAGAGCGTCTGTTTGGTCGACTCGACCTTGTGAGCATTACCGAGGGTTGGGTCGATGGGAATCTGTCCGTTTGAGTTTTCTATGACTCCGGCAGCCGCCTGTGCGTCGGTCAGGCTCCCGAAAGCAACTATGGACGGTTCGAGCGAACCAAGGCGTTGTTCGACCGCCCCGACGGATTTCCCGTCTTCAGATCTAAATATCGCTATAGGGCCTACAAGGGCGAACTTGCCTCGGTTGACCAATCCGTCGGCATCTACCGCATTCCCATCAAACAGCGACCCGCCAAGTGCATCCTCGAGTCGTCCGAGCGAGACATCCAGCATCTTGGCCTGTTTTTTCAGGACATCTTCCTTGGAGAGATTCTTGTTTTCCGGCGCCAGTTTAGCCTCTTCCAGAACGTCCCGATATCGTTGGACTTCCGCGATGTGCAACTGTGGTTCCAGGCTTCGGATATACTCACCCAGCAGAGTCTCCGACAGGTAGCTGAGTTCTTCCTTTCGAGACTTGATCTTCTTGCGAAGGTTGGTCAGTCCGAGTCTCCTGTTATCCAGCAGGCTGGTGGCTTTGCGGTGTTCCTGGCGAACCTTGATCAGTTTGCTCTCGATATCGCTGAGTTTTCGGCTGAGGGGCAGTCTTTCGCGTCTGACGCGTTCCTGCAGGGCGCGGTATTCGGCCAGGCTCTGTTCCAGCTTCGTCTGTACGGCGCCAGCGGCGTCCTGGAATGTCGCAGCGGCGGCGTTGGGCTGGTCCTTCGCAATCGCCTCCAGGGCAATAGGCTTTGACGCCGGGCGCGTCGTGGGCTCTGAATTCGGTTGCGTCGCGGCCTGGGAGCCAACCGGAGCACAGACCACCAGAGGGGTCAGCAAGAGGATTAGGATGACGGTTATCTTGTCTATTGTCATGGGATCTTGCTTTGTGACTCAGTCAATTTGAATCGGGAGCGGTATGAAGGACGCCACTTGTTCGTTCCTGTGAATGGCGATAGCCCTTGTGATCTGCCCGGCGGCTTGGTTTTGGGGGGTCCAGATCCAAGCAGACTCCGAAGGCCTCCCGACTCCGGCGACCTTTCCGTTGGCTCCGGTGTAGTAGGCCTGGCCGATTCCGATATAGAATGCGGTGACTTCAACGCTGGTTTCGTCAGGCAGCTTACGAACTTCACTGGTGACGGTGATATGGCGGTTGAACTTGCTGACTTCGTTGAGAATACCGACGATGTTCTGAAAGCGTTGCGAGACAGAGAGCTTGGCGGCCTGTGGGTTCTCGGGAATCTGTTGGCTCAGCGGTTTGACCAGTTCGCGGATCGGATCGGGAAGGCGTTTGAGCAACTTCTTTGTCCTTTCTTCCAGTCCCGCCACCGTCTGTGCGAGCGACGAGCTTGTCTCTTTGAGTTTCTCGTCTTCCTCTGCAAGGCTTGCGCTTTCCTCGTCAATTTTCTCCACGCCTTTATTCGCTTCGTCGGTCTTGCCCTGCAGCGAATCGATTTCATCCTGCACGAGTTCAATCCGCTTTCCGAGCATGTCCTTGGCCAGAGCCAGGTCGCGTTTCTCACTTGCTATCCGTCGCGAAACCTCCACCCACTTGTCCAGTGCGCTTCGCGTTCTGAGCAGAACGTCTTTGGATTTTTCCGCCAGCAGGACACCACAAGACAGCAGGCAGACTGCGGCGGCCAACAGGATGATTCCTCCACCGATCCGCCGTCTGGCGACGCGGGGATATCGGGGATCGCCCGCCGAACCGTGCTTCCTGATTCTTGGTCCGTTATTCATATTTCCTGATCCTTTCCGGCATGGTTTGTTTGGCTTGATCCGAACGAGCAGTTTCAAATCAGAATGAAATGCTCAGGCCCAACCAGAACTCCATGCCTTTGCGATAAGACGTCTTGGTTACATCAGCGCCGATATATTTCGACCGGTAGACCTCCTCGATTGGAGGGTCGAGTAGATTCTTGGCTTTGAAGCTCAGAGTTGCATACTCCCCGAGCTTCTTGGCCACCGTCAGATTCAGCGTGCCGTATTCCAACTCATACACGCTCGGAATGAAGTTAGGTCTCTTCTCCCCCGCACCCACGACGAGCGTGTCGCCCCTGACTGTGTAAGCCAACCCAACCTTGAGACCAAGCTCCTCGGAATCGTAAGTAACGTACAAGTTGTACAGATCCTTCGGGGCGTTGGTCATGTCGCGACTTTTCATCGGGGCGCCGACGCGCTCGAGATTTTCGATTTCTTCACTCGGCAGCAGCACCTCAGAATCAATGAATGTTGCGTTGGCTCCGACCGACACGCCCTGAAGCGTGTCCGAAATCACCCCCAGCCTCTGCCGCATTTCCAACTCATATCCACTTATCTCGCCTTCCGGATAGTTGATCGCCGTGGTGTATCCAAATTCACCGCGTCTCTGTACGTACTCAATGGGTTTTTCGATCATCTTGTGGAACCAAGAGACGGACACCAATCCACCCCTGTAAGGCGTGTAGTCGAGGCGCAGGTCCTTGTTCTCCAGGGCGCTCATTTCCAACTCGGGATTACCGATGAATACGTCGCCTCCCAGGAATTCCGATTGCATGACCGGGGAGAGTTCCTTGAAAGTCTGACGGGCTATGGTCCGGCTGTAGGAACCGCGAAGCTTGATCTCCTTGAACGGTTCGAATACGAATCCCAATGAAGGCAGAACGTCTTCCTGCTTGAATGAAACGTCGGCCTCGCCGGGTATCATGTCTCTCGGGAACACGTCATCAGGAGGAATCCACTTTACATTGACGTCCGGGTCTGTAGTGATTTCCAGTTCGGTATTCTCGAATCGGACTCCGCCGATCACGTTAAAGAAAGTCGACAGAGGCATATCAACCATGTAGTACCAGGCGGAGATCCCCTGAGTGCCCGTATAGTCCACGTCGACCTCCGGGTCCCCGATTATGTGTTCCTGGGTCGGCCAGATATTGCTCCAGTAATCCTCCCAATTGGCCTGGTAAGATTTCGGGGCGCCAAAATTCAGAAGCCCCAGATTGCTGAACGATTCCTGGTCGTATTCGCGTGTGAGCTGATCGCTGAAAACGCCGAGCTTGACGTATCCCTTCTCGCCGTCCCACTGCTCGAACGGGAACTTGATATTGTAGAAGTATTGGTCGCTATCCTCTTCAATGCTCCGCCAAGTCCTCTGAAGATAACCCATATTGAAGTTGGCGGCCGGTTTGAATTCGCGATGCTGGGGGTCGCTGATCGAAGGCGGTATTCCGAGAAACGGAATCCCCGGATTGTAAGCCGCCGCCTCCCAGAGCGTGCCGAACCGCCGCTTGTCAGGTTCATTCTCTGAAGCAAAGCTCTTGGCGACGGTCCAGTCGAATTCCGGATAGAGAAACTTCACGACGCCGTCGATTCCCATTTCCGCGACGGCCAGCGTGTGGCGCCCCGACAACTGGAGTGTTTGCGTGGTTCGTTCGGTGCGTTGCAGTGTTTCGGTTCTGAGATAAGGCGCTGCGGCCTGGAAGGTCATGTTGCCCGGATGCCTGGGATCGTTCGGGTTGTAGTTCTCGTATTCCGGACCGTAGAACTGCGGCCAGAATCTGTGGAGGGACGCCTTTCCCATCGTGTCTTCTGCAAGAATCGCCGTATCCTCGGCGCTCCTGGTATACATGTAAGCCAGATTCAGTTTGTGATTCTTCGTTTCGGCGCCCACGACGCCCAACCAACCCCACTGCAATTCCTGTGAACCTTTTGTGACGTCAAAGAGCGACGTCTTGAAGTCGGATTGACTGGGAGTTCCTCTGGAGTATTGCGGGGTCATCCGCCCCGAAGAGCCCGACTCGACCCAATAGGAATGATCGACGGCGTCATTGGTGAAGGAATTGTCGCGTTCGTAATAGAAACTGGTGAAGCCCCCGACTTTCAGTCCCGTATCGAATTCGTGCTTGCCGCCTGCGGCTATTGAGAAGTCGTAGTCCATCGGGAACTGCTCGCCGGTGACGCCCACGGCGCCGCCCCAGACATCGTCCATGTTCCCGTACTGGATGTCCCTATCGCCGTCATCCCCGCCGAGGAAGTTCAGACCGCCGCCCTTATAACTGAGAAATGACTTACGCCCGGTCACCTGCGTCCTGACAGCGCTTCCAATATCCAGCTTCAATACGTTGCGGTCAGGAATTCCCTTGAGCACGACGTTTACCGCCCCGCCCGAAGCATCGCCCTGCTGATCCGGGGTGAAAGTCTTGCTGACCTGAACGCTCTCGATCACGTCCGAAGGGAACTGGTCCAACTGAACCGCTCGCTTGTCCGGATCGGCGGTCGGGAGACGCACTGAATTCATCTGTGAATTGACGTACCGGTCAGGCAATCCGCGAACCACCGCATACTTACCATCCTGCACCGTAGCGCCGGCGACAAAACTCAACGCACTGGCCGCATCGCCGGCGCCGACGCGACTCATCCAGTCCGAACTGATGGAATCTATGAAAGAGGGGCTTACCGCGCGGAGTTCAAGCAGCTTGGCTTCCGCTCCGCCGATCTTCAATTCCTGGACAACAAACTCCTCCATCTCCTCAAATGCTCCGGAAAGCGAGACATTGACCTCCGTCATCCGCCCGGGCTCAACAATGACGTCCGCCTTGACCTGCCGCACATACCCGTCTTTCCAGAATACCAGCGTATACTTCCCCGGCTTGACCTGCTGGAAGACATAGTTGCCTTCGTCTGTGGTGATGGTCTTGTCGCCGGTTTCGTCAATACGAACCTGCGCCACGGCCATGGGCGCGTCGAAATCCTTATCGGTCACGGAACCACGAATTCCGCCCATCTGCTGCTGGGCAAGAACCACTCGTCCGGGCAGCGCCGCGACCAATGCGAAACAGATCAGGAGTGTCGGGACTATTTTCACCATGGCTCGCCTAACCCGTCAACGACCTTCGCTATCTTGCTCCAGAGCTCGGCGTCAGGCTCTATTCCGTGCAAGGCCATAGAACAACAAGTGCCCGCCAGGTCCTCGGCGCGAGGCCTGGAATTCGGATTCACTGCGCCTTGTTCAACAGCCTGCTTGTATACCTTCAGCGAGACTGCTTTCCGGCCCATGGATTGATATGCTTCGGCGATGGGACGAAGTATCCCAGCGCGGTCGAAGTTGAGGATTTCATCTCTTCTCTGGTCAAACATCGCCCGCGCGGCGTCAATGTGCTTCCCGGCGGTTTCGGTATCTCCGACCCGGAACCGGGCCTCAGCCAGTTTCGCCATCAGCTTAACCCGGAACCTCAAAGGCCACTTAGCCCCATCAAACAACTGCTGAGCTTGGTTCACATGCTTCAACGCATTGTCGCTGTCTTCGTGAACCAGTGCGAATTCAGCCAGGCTTATCTGCTTTTCGATCTGGATATTGAGCGGAACCTTGACCGAATACTCCCTGATCTTTTCAGCAATCAGCGAACGACGCTCCTTGTTGGCGTAGAAGCGACGATACCACTCGGTCAAACAGCCCAGGGCGTTACGAGTTATGTCAAAGTTCCCGGTCTTGACCGCTTTTTCCAGCGACTTCATCTGCACGTCAAAGAGACCGTCGTCGAGCAGGGAGGCGCGGGCTCCGGCGGCTTTACCGGTTTCAGATTCGGTCAGGTTTCGGGCGAACTGCTCGGCTTTGGCGTCATGCCCCAGCAGAGCGTATACTCGGGCGACTTTGGCTTTGATGCGATCCCTGCGCCAATCGCCAGCGGCGTTCGATTCCTGAATCGCGATTCTAAGGCAGTTCTGCACCTCCGGACTGTCCCCACTCCCGGCGTGGTAGAATGCAAGATCGGCGTGCCCGCTGCCGCGTCGCCAGTTCTCTATTTTTTCGATACATTCAAGGGCGCGCCTGGGCTGATCTAGACGCAGCCAAGTAGTTGCCACCGCCTCCTGCGCCTTTGAACGATCCTTTATGTGAGGATAGACGGGAATAGCGCTGGCCGTCTTGAACGCCAAGTCAAGCAGTCTATCCTGGTAATCCGCAAGTGGATTATTCTCAGGGCAAGAGACTCTCTTGGGGACGCCTTCCTCGCCCTTGGCGGCGTGTTCTTCCGACTGCCGGGTGCAACCGACAGTCCAGAGCGGCGTCAAGAGGCCTGCTGCAAGACACAATACCAAGGAGCTTGCTCTACTCATCAATCGAACGACTCCAATACAATTCTCCAAAGACAAAAAATTCCGACGGCCGGGCCGCACGACGCTCGCGCGCCGCGCGACCCCTGCCATCAGATATGCTCAAGTCTTGTCCTAACACTTACTTCCGTCAGAAATCACGTTACTGACGAATCGCTCGGTAGAACTTTCCGTTTTCGAACGTATCAAGGTCCGAGAACGACATCTGGTTTCCAGTGCCCGTAACTACTCCGACCGGGACCCAATTCCTCATATCGCTGGATTTCTCAATCGTGTAGACAACCCCGGCGACGGTATCAAAGGTGGTCTTTGTCTCCACCTTGGCCAATTCACCGGTCGCCGTCGGATCGGCGGCGTTCATCGCCGTGACGATCAGCCCAAACTCGTCGGCTGCAGTCCAGCCGGCCAGCCAGTTGTTGTCCTTGCTGAACGCGCCACGGAACTTGACCGGCGTGAAGAACCCGTCGGCCGGGGCCGTGTTAACACTGGTCAACGCATCATTGGCCGCACACGGATTCAGGCTCAGAACACGGTACATCGTGTGTCCACCCTTGGTCTCGCCGGCGCCGCCGTTGAGGAGGCGAGTGATGCCCTGGATAGGTGAATTAGCAGGCTCCTGGACATTGTTGTTGGCCACATCAAACACGCCGCGTGCGGTAGCCTCGGTGTAGGCGGCGGAATTTGCGTTCTGGAAGAACACGCTGTCCTTGATCTCCGCCAGTTTCCCGTCCACCTGGGCCTGGTAAAGCATCTGCGGGTGCCTGAAATCAGTCGCGGCGGGCTCAGAAGCGCCGTAACGATTCACGGTCGAGGCCCAATCGTGCGAGTGGCTGTAGTCGGTCGTCCAGGTCGCCGCCCACGAGAGCGTGCCGTTGTGACCGTATCCCTGCGCGCCGTCGCCATCGAGATTGTCGAAGCGAACGACCTTTCCGCCAACGTTCATGAAGATGCAGTTGCGATACTGGACGCGTGCGTTGTCGCGCCAGGTGGTTCCGCCGTCACCGCCGTTGCTGGTGGCGGGCTGACCGATGACGGTGAAGTTGTAGATCGACGCCGTGGTGACCGGCTGGGCGTCGGAGTCTTCTGCACCATCGATCTCGAGGCAGTTGTCGCCAACGCCGGAGCCCTGGCTGGCGTCGATACTGTAACCCTGGACGATCAGTCCGAACTGGGCTTTTCCGCGCCAGCCCTGGTCGACGTCGAAACTGTCATCGCCGATGTTCCAGATGCTGACGTACTTCAGGTTAACCGTACCGCCCCATATCTCGATTCCATCGTCAACATTGTTCATGATCTCGACGTGATCGATGTCCGTCGCCCGTCCGATACCGCCCAGCGACAATCCGTTCAACTCATTCGCCAGACCGATCACCTTTCCGCCATACCGCAGCGACAGGTAGTGAATCTCTCCGCTGTCGTCTTCGTCGTTGTCTCCGCCGTACAACCGCTTGACCGGGTCGGTCAGACCTTCCATCGGGGACTCATTGAGACCCGTGGGGGTCGCGGTGTTCCCGCTGATATAGGAATTCGCGATCAGCGCGTCACCCATGACCGTCAGGTTTCCCCATTCCAGGCAAGCTTCACGCCACGTTCCGGATCCGGGACCATCACCGGCGTTGGTGTCGTTGGTGGAAGTCATGATCACCGGTTCGTCCTTCGTGCCCATGACATAGATCTTCGAACCGCGAGTGATTGCCAGGCTGCCCTGGTCGGCCGGAAGGCTTGCGACAATCACGCCGGCTTCAATCGTGAGCGACGCTCCGTTAGTGACGTAAACCTGACCCTTGAGGCGATAGGGACTGTTGGCCTTGGTCCAGGTCGTGGACGTCGAGATGTCGCTGGCGGGTACGTCCGTGGCGGCATCGGCGGCGCCCGCAAAAGCCAGGCCCGCCAGAATACCCAGTGTCAGTGCAATTTTGATGTTCTTCATTAGTGTCATCCTTTAATGTTCTATGCTCTCTGTTCTTTAGAGGGTTTTGCAGTGTTGTCTGACTAAAACTGTCTTACGCGCTGTGTCTTCTACGACGGCGGGCGGCAATCACGCCTCCGCCAAAGACCAACAGCATCAGTGAAGTCGGTTCGGGAATAAGCAACTGGATTTCCGATCCACTACCGGCGATCGGGGCGCCAGCACCATCCAACGCGTCGAGCCTCAGCGTATACGGAGCCGTGGCGGCGCGGTCCATGGCGCCGACTCCCGCCAACTGCGCGAACGTGAGGAAGTAGTCGTCGATGCTTCCATCAAGGTTCGTATCAGGCAGCTCCGCCAGCAGAGTATCCGGCAACAATTCCGGTCCACCGCTGATGCTCCAGCGATAGTTGGGGTCTCCGCCAGCGCCGTCACCGCTGAGTTGGATACCGAAGAATCCGCCCACCTGGCCGTCCCCATAGGGACCGATAACCGCCGTTTCCAGGGGAGGTCCGTCTTGAAGGTCTCTTTCGGGGGCGGTAATCTGCGTAGCTGCCGGAGCTACACCGCCGGCAGTCTGGTGCGACGCTCTACCGCTAGTGCCGGAACTGACAAAGTCCAGATTAACAGTAGCGCTGTCAGCTGGAAGAAGCCATTCCTGGTGATAGCCATAGTGCTCACCCGAACCGGGGGTCTCTGCGACGAAAGCAGCGGGTGCACTGGAAACATCCGAGTACTTGATGGACTCAATCCAGATGAGGCAAAGGCTGTCGTCCTTGGCAAGACCGTTGCCCAGCATCTCGTAGCCGCCAACCGAATGGCCTAGTTGGCCTTCGATTGCCGTGGCCCAGACGTTGGCGCCCCAGTGGTCGATCAGGACATCATCCCCGGCCAGAAACGACGTATTGTTCTGAATCGAACCCAAGGACTGAAAACCATCGCCGCTGGGGTCTCCGAGCAACATGAACAGATGCCCGTCTTCGATATAAGTGAAGAGTGGATTTCCACTACTGTCTTCGTATGTACCTCCGCCCAGGTTCAGCGTTACGGACGCTTGGGCAACGGCCGCACACATCGCAACGGTAAGTACTGCTGTAAGTTTGTTCATTCTCTAACTCCTGTTCCAAAATTCCTGTATCAATCAGGCGTCCCTTTTAACTGCTAATATGGGGCGCTCTGTGTGTAGTACTGATCAGCCGGGGTCCCTGCCGCTTTACGGATGATCAGACCCTGGCTGGGTGTGATCTCGACGTTGCCTTTGTCCTCGCGAACGTCCGTACCGTGCTCGCGCCAGCCCTTAAGCAGGCCCAGCGTGGGGTGGTTCCAGTTGAGGTAGTAGTATGTCTTGGCGGCGGACTTGTTCTTCTTGCCGTCAGTATTGTCAAACACCAACAACTCGTCTTTGCGGTCTGGCAGACCGGCGGTGCTGCTCTGGGCAAAAACCGGCTCGAGGCCAAGTTTGTTCAGAGTTACCGGAAGCGGACGACCTGTTGCGAAGTTCAGGTCATACTGGACAGCTTTTGTGCTGACCTTGCTGCCAATCTTTCCGATGGGAACGAGGCCCTTGAGAATGAACGTCAGCTTCTTGCTCCCGTTGTTCCGCAGAATGACATAGCTATCCGGCTTAACTATCACGCCGCCCTTGTCAACCATAACGCTTTGTCCGTGCTCGCGCCATCCCTCGAGCAGACCCAATACGGGATGGTTCCACTTGAGGTAGTAATACGTCGCGGTTGCGGACTTGTTGATTCCGTCGGCCTCCGAAGGCAACAGCACTTCGGTCTTGCGATTGCCAAGGGTAGCGTCAGGGGACGCCACAAACGCAAATTCTTCCAACTTCTTGGGAAGCACCGACCCAAGTGTCTGGTGCGGATAAACCGCGAACGTATTGCCGTTGGCGATCTTCGACAGAAAAGCCGCATCCTGATTGTCGAACACGAGTGTGTCTGTCGTGTTACTGGTGATGGTGGTCCAGAGACCATTGGCGTTGCCACTGGTGAAACGCACGTAGCAGGCGCCGCCGAGAGGGTCAGGGAACGAACCCGCAGCAGCGGTTACGCCTGTTCCCGTTACGGTGACGACGGTATACGAACCCTTCGGATTCAGGTTGAACGGCACAGATACCACGACGTCCGAATCTGCGGGAACTTCGATGCGGTTGTACCCAACCACATTATTCGGGGGCGCAGCGCCGGCCCAGGCGCCCACCAGAATCGTGAGCGCCAATACCGCTATGACTGTTCCTTTCTTTTGCATTATTTCCAGCCTTTCATTTGTCAGTTAGATTAGTAGTTGTTTCTCTCGAACCAGGCTCACGGAATTGACCCGCTTTGTTTGTTGTCTACGTTACGATGTCCCAGGTAATCCGTCCTTTTCGCTCCAGTTCGTTCACACAATCAGTGCGCCGATATGAATGATCTTTAGCCTCCTGTCATATTCACCTCCAAATCTCTGAGCGAATCTGGCGTGCTCCGTTTCCGGACAGCAGACTCGCTATGACATTTCTCCTTTTGCCTGAGGACACCGGTCTTTTTGTAGTCTTCAATGCGATCTTTGCAGCGCAACGAGGCCCAAGTGAGTTTGAGGCTTTGAACTTCTCGGGAATGGCTTTCGTTCTGCAATCCCAATTTCTTCAACCTTCCTTCCAGGTTCTCCTCGAGCAAGTCTTCAATCCTGAACTTCTGTGCCACATTCTACCGAGGTGCTGTAAAGCCAATATTTAGAGCAAGAAAAAAGTCCATAAACTTGGCTTAAGCGTTGTACTGGCATGAGATACGCCCATGTTTTTTTTTATTTCGGCTCAAGAACCGCCTCTCAGACCCAGGAAAGAAACCTATGGAAACATCTGCTTCGGATCGATTTCA
>Ga0180435_10005314_pt1 | contig 12563 bp, 11 predicted proteins | sample SS_ome_3_FD_132467 | JGI IMG/M metagenome (GOLD analysis project Ga0180435, IMG submission 132467) | Hypersaline lake sediment archaeal communities from the Salton Sea, California, USA - SS_3_S_1 metaG | ecosystem: Environmental > Aquatic > Non-marine Saline and Alkaline > Hypersaline >... | reverse complement strand
CCACCGCGGCGGTCGGCGCCGCGACCGGTGGGTGGTTCGGCATCGAACCGGCCAGCCTGCCGGAGTGGCTCAACAAGCTTCGACTGCACGTGAGCTCGGGCGACTACTTCAATCCGCTCGAGCACCCGATGGTCATGCTGGACTTCGTCTTCCTTCTGGGCATCATACAGATCTTCACGGGCCTGGCGGTAAAGATGGTCGCCGACTTTCGCGAGGGGCGTTGGGTCGACGCCGTCTTCGACCAGCTGCTGTGGATCGTGTTCCTGGCGTTCCTGGCTCCGCTCGGCGCCGATTTCATCCTCGGCAAGGAATACCCTGGGGGGTTCATGTCGGTCGCCAGGACAGGCGCCATGGTCAGCGGGTTTCTCGTCGTCGCGACCGGCGCCCGCAAGAACCGCAATCCTGTGATGAAGGTCCTGGGGGGCGTCCTCAAGCTGTACGATGTCGTAGGCTACTTCGGGGACGTGCTGTCCTACGCCAGGCTCCTGGCTCTCGGCCTCGCGACCGGCGCGATCGCGATGGCGATCAACGGAGTGGCCGACATGGCCGGTGGGATCCCGGCGGTCGGCGTCGTGGCCGCGGTCATCGTTCTGGCGGCAGGGCACCTGTTCAACCTGGCGGTCAACTGCCTGGGCGGGTTCGTGCACTCGGCGAGGCTTCAGTATTTGGAGTACTTCTCCAAGTTCTTCACCGGCGGTGGTCGCGAGTTCTCTCCGTTCCGCGACCAGCGACGCTATTCAATGATTAGGGAGTGAGTCGTGCGCGAGGGTCGGGCGGCGGCAGAGCGCGGCCGCGCGCTCTCTGAACAGCAACTGAAGAGAGAAGGCACACACAACCGAAGCAAGGAGTCTATGGCATGGATGGACTGATGCTGGCACTGGCCGGGGCTGCGCTGGCGGCCGGTCTGGCGGGCACCGGGTCTGCCGTGGGAACGGGCATCGCCGGGCAGGCGGCGTCCGGTGTGGTGGCTGAGGACCCCGAGAAGTTCGGGCGTCTCCTGCTTCTGCAGGCTCTGCCGGGCACGCAGGGCATCTACGGGATCGTAGGTCTCTTCCTGGCTCTCGGGAAGCTCACCCCGGACTTCCTGAGCGGAATGGAGACCGCGCAGGGTTGGCAGATCCTGTTCGCGTGCCTCCCGCTGGCGATCACGGGCCTAACGTCCGGCATCGCTCAGGGGAAGGTCGCGGGCGCGGCCTGCGGGCTCGTGGCCAAGCGTCCCGACGAGATGGGCAAGGGCATGATCTTCGCGATCGTCGTCGAGACCTACGCGGTTCTCGGGCTACTGGGCACGATCCTCCTTCTGGGTCGCATCTGAATAACGAGGCCGATCCGGGCGTTCGACGGCGTGATGGGCGCCGTCGTGCCCGGGCATGACTGGGGCACTTGACCGATGGCAGTCGAGGACATCCTGAAACGGATAGCGTCGGACGCCGAGGACGAGGCGCGGGCGATTCTGGACCGCGCTCGGGCCGAGGCCGACACGATCTCGAGCGAGGCGCGCGAGAGGATCGAGGGCGAACGGGACGGGTTGATGGCGGCGGCCAGGCAACGGGCCGACGAGGAACACAACCGCATCGTGACACTCGCGAGGCTAGAGGCCCGGCGGGACGAGCTCTCCGAGAAGCAGAGGTTGATCGACGTCGTCTTCGAGAGGACGAGAGAGAGGATCCTCAAGATGGACCGGGACGAGTATCGGGGGCTGATCGCCGCCTTTCTGAAGGGCGCCGTCGATGGCGGCGACTACGAGGTCCTCACAGATCCCGACGATGACAGGGTAGATCAGAGTTTTCTCGACGATGTGGCCGGGGCCGTGCCGGGGCTCAGCCTGAGGCTGAGCGACGAACGCAGGGCAATAGGCGGCGGGCTCGTGCTAAGGAGCGGGCGGACAGAGACGAACTGCGGACTCGACACGATGCTGCGGGACGCGAGGGAGCGTCTTGAGACGGAGGTCGCCGCGGAGCTGTTCGGGAACGAAGGCTAGATCGGGAGTGCGTCGTCATGAGACGCCGTATGCGCCCCGGAGCGGTGGATAGAGATGTCTGACGACACGAGATACGCGTACGCCGTGGCCCGGATCCGAGGGATGGAGACCCGTCTCCTCACTCGGCAGATGGTCGAGAGGCTCCTGGGGGAGACCCCCGAGGGCGCGCTGTCGGCGCTGTCGGACACCTCATACCAGGAACCTCTGACAGACGTCTCGCGTCCGGAGGACATAGAGAGCGGGCTCGTGGCCGCGCTCACCGAGACGCTGTCGACGGTCGCAGCCCTGGCCCCGGAGCCTGAGCTCACAGGGGTCTTCAGGGAGCGATGGGACTTCCGTAATCTGCGAGCTCTTCTGAAGGCGTCCGTTCTGGGGATTGGGGCGAGCGGGGTCGGGGCCGTCGACGGGCCCGGCCTGCTGGAGTTGGCGGCCCTCGAGAAGGCGGTTCAGGATAAGGACTACGTGCAGCTGCCTGAGCATCTGACGGACGCCGCGCGGCGCGCCGAAGAGGCATACCGCGACAGCTCCGAGTTGTCCTCGATCGACCGGGTGATCGACGACGCCATGTGGCGCCGCTCGCTCTCAGTCGCCGAGGAGCTGCGGAACGAGTTCGTCGTCGGATATCTGAGGGCCGAGATCGACCTTCGCAACGTCAGGACGTTCGTGAGGATCAAGCAGGCCAGGGGAGAACTGGACCGGCTCGACCGCGCCCTGATCGACGGTGGGACGCTCGAGCCCTCGTTCTTCAAGCGCCTCCTTCAGGAGCCCCTGGGCGAGCTGGCCAGGGCGCTCGAATACGGTCGCTACGCTACGCTCGCGGTCGTGTTGCGAGACTGGGGGCCCGACCATATGCCCGCTCTGGAGCGGGCGTGCGACAACATGCTTCTCAGGCTCACCGACGGGGGATCGACAACTGCCTACGGAGTCGAGCCGCTCGTGCGCTACATGCTCGTCCGTGAGCTGGAGACCAAGCTGGTGCGCACGGTGGTCACAGGCAAGCTGGACGGGATCGACAGGAGCGAGCTGGAGAGCAGGCTCCGCGACCTGCACACATAGAGCGGGTATTCGGGCGCGCCGGGGGGCCATGCTGCGGAGACCTTCTGGCTGAGAGGCACGTCGGTCGCGACGCGGCAACGCGGACCAAGGACGGAACAGGGACCTCGCGATGGCGGACATAGCGTTCATAGGTGACAGGGACTCCGTGTGGGGATTCGCCGCGTTCGGCGCTGACGTGCGGCCGGTCGCAGGGCCGGACGATGCGCGCGCGGCCTTCGACGAGGTGGTGAAGGACGGCGCGTCTGTCGTATTCGTTACCGAGGACGTCTACGAGTCCTGCGCGGACCAGGTCTCGGAACTCAGAGACCAGGCCCTGCCGGTAGTAACGGTGCTTCCGGGGGTCAGGGGGTCGCGCGGAGTCGCGGCGAGCGAAATACACGAGGCCGTCTCCGCCGCGGTCGGCGCTGACATTTTCGAGGGCGGGGACTAGCAGACGGCCGGCCCCGCGCTTGGCATCAGGGACCGGGGCGCACCGAGAGCAGTCACAGGAGAGGCGCATGGCAGAGACAACGGTGAAGGGCACGATACGCAAGGTGTCGGGGCCGCTGGTGGTGGCCGACGGCATGCGTGAGGCCAGGATGTTCGATGTCGTCCTGGTGAGCGAGAAGGAGCTCATCGGCGAGATCATCGAGGTCAAGGGCGACCTCGCCTCCATCCAGGTCTACGAGGACACCGGCGGGCTGGGTCCGGGTGAGCCGGTCGTGTCGCAGGGTGAGCCGCTGTCCGTGGAGCTGGGGCCCGGGCTCATTGAGTCGATATACGACGGGATCCAGCGCCCGCTCGACAAGATCCGGGAGAAGGCCGGCGACCTCATCACACGCGGCATCCACGTCCCCGGCCTGGACCGCGAAACAAAGTGGGACTTCGAGGCGACCGCGAACGTCGGCGACGAGCTCACGGGCGGGGACATGTTGGGGACGGTTCGGGAGTCGACGCTCGTTGAACAGAAGATCATGGTGCCGCCGAACGTCTCAGGGAAGCTCAAGCGGCTGGAGAGCGGCAGCTACACCGTCGAGGACGTCATAGGAGAGCTCGAGACGGAGAACGGCTCTCACGAACTCCGCCTCATGCACCGCTGGCCGGTGCGCCAGGCGAGGCCGTACAAGGAAAGGCTGTCCCCCGAGGCCCCGCTTGTCACGGGCCAGCGCGTCATCGACGCGTTCTTCCCGATCGCCAAAGGAGGAACGGCGTGTGTGCCAGGTCCGTTCGGCGCCGGCAAGACCGTCATCCAGCACCAGCTCGCGAAGTGGGCCGACGCGGAGATCGTAATCTTCATCGGTTGCGGTGAGCGCGGCAACGAGATGACCGACGTTCTGATGGAATTCCCTGAGCTTCAGGACCCGCGCTCCGGCGAGCCGCTCATGAAGAGGACCGTCCTCGTAGCGAACACCTCGAACATGCCGGTCGCCGCGCGCGAAGCCTCCATCTACACGGGCATCACGATCGCCGAGTACTTCCGGGACATGGGCTACTCGGTAGCGCTCATGGCCGACTCGACGTCGCGCTGGGCCGAGGCCCTCCGCGAGATGTCCGGGCGTCTCGAGGAGATGCCCGGCGAGGAGGGCTACCCGGCCTATCTGCCGGCCCGGGCCGCCCAGTTCTACGAGCGGGCGGGGCGTGTGAAGTGCCTGGGCTCGGACGAGAGAGTGGGAGCTCTCTCCGCGGTCGGGGCCGTCTCTCCGCCCGGCGGCGACCTGTCGGATCCGGTCGTGCAGGCGACTCTCAAGGTCGTCAAGGTCTTCTGGTCGCTCGAGGACTGGCTGGCGTACGAGCGCCACTTCCCTGCGATCAACTGGCTCACCAGCTACTCGCTATATCACGACAGCCTGATGGAGTACTTCAGGAGCGAGGTCTCCGAGGAGTGGGAGACGATGCGGTCGGAGGCCATGAGGGTGTTGCAGCAGGAGGCCGAGCTCAAGGAGATCGCGCGACTGGTCGGTGTCGATGCGCTGTCCAACAAGGACAGGCTGGTGCTCGGCACCGCCAAGATGATTCGCGAGGACTTCCTGCACCAGAATGCCTTCGATGATGTCGATACATACACATCGTTCCCGAAGCAGTTCAAGATGCTGACCAACATCATGACGCTGAGCAGACTGGCGGGGGACGCGATAGAGCAGGGCGCCTCGGCGGAGGATATCTTCGCGCTTCCGGTGACGGAGGACATCTCCAGGTCTCGCTTCATTCCCGAGACCGAGCTCGAGGACTTCGACCGGATCGCGTCCGACATCGAGAGCGGCATAAGGGGCCTGGCGACAGGCGCGGCGGAGGCCGAGACGCCGGCCGGGGAGGCCGGCTAGTTGACCGGAGGGCAGGGCGCCACCCTGGGGCCGGACGCGGCCCACGGCGTGATGCCTCTTGGGGACGGAGAACGACAGGGAACAGCGCGCAAGAGGGGAGTCCAGCAATGGCGAAGGAGTACATGACCGTTCAGGAGGTCGCGGGGCCGCTGCTCCTGGTGGGAGACGTCTCGGGCGTCAAGTACGAGGAGCTGGCGGAGGTCGAGCTGCCGAACGGCGAGATCAGGCGGGGAAGGGTGCTGGAGGTAGATGAGGAGACGGCTCTGGTCCAGCTCTTCGAGGGGGCGACCGGAGTCTCGGTTGACAGTGCCAAGGTTCGCTTTCTTGGGCGCGGCCTGGAGCTGGGGCTGTCGCGCGACATGTTGGGCAGGGTGTTCGACGGTCTGGGCCGTCCGAAGGACGGAGGCCCCCAGATCATACCCGAGACGAAGAGAGACGTCGCGGGCGCGCCCATCAACCCGACGGCGAGGGACTACCCCAACGAGTTCATACAGACGGGCGTGTCGACGATCGACGGTCTCAACACGCTCGTACGAGGACAGAAGCTCCCTATCTTCTCCGGGTTCGGTCTGCCACACGCGGAGCTCGCCGCGCAGATCGCTCGTCAGGCGACGGTCCTGGGGACCGAGGAGAGCTTCGCGGTCGTGTTCGGCGCGATGGGCATCACGTTCGAGGAGGCCGAGTACTTCATCGGCGACTTCAGGCGCACCGGCGCCATCGAGCGCGCGATCCTCTTCGTCAACCTGGCGAACGACCCAGCGATCGAGCGCATCGCGACTCCGAGAATGGCGCTGACGGCCGCGGAGTATCTCGCCTACGACGTGGGCATGCACGTGCTGGTCGTTCTAACGGACATGACCAACTACTGCGAAGCGCTACGAGAGATCTCTGCGGCGCGCAAGGAGGTGCCGGGGAGGAGGGGCTATCCCGGCTACCTGTACACCGACCTCTCGACGATCTACGAACGCGCGGGGCGGATCAAAGGCAAGCCCGGCTCGATAACGCAGATACCCGTGGTCTCGATGCCGGAGGACGACAAGACGCACCCGATCCCCGATCTCACGGGATACATCACCGAGGGGCAGTTCATTCTCGACCGCGCCCTCCACAGGAAGGGCATATATCCTCCCGTGAACGTGCTGCCATCTCTCTCTCGCCTCAGGGACAAGGGCATCGGAGAGGGGCGTACGCGAGAAGATCACGCCAACCTGGCGAACCAGCTCTTCGCTGCCTACGCGCGCGGCAAGGAGGCCCAGGAGCTGGCCGTGATCCTCGGCGAGGCAGCGCTGTCTCCGGAGGATAAGGCGTTCTTCAAGTTCGCCGACGTCTTCGAGGACCGGTACGTCCGTCAGGGCATCGATGAGAACCGGTCGATCGAGGAAACGCTGGCGCTCGGCTGGGAGCTTCTTGAGATGCTGCCTCTCTCCGAGCTCAAGCGCGTCAAACCTGAGCAGATCGAGCGCTACATGAAGAAGCAGGCGGTTGGGACCGGCGCGGAGTAACCTGCGCTCGTCCCGCGAGCAGGCGGGTCGGCGGCCTGTTCTCCCCGGGCTCAGACACACGCTCGCTTCGCGAGTTCAACTCGCCCGAGGGAGAGAGGCCGCCGCCCCGGTCGAGTACGACGGGCCTCGACGCGCCGGAGAGGCGAACTCGCCCGGACGGAAGACCTCCGCCTGCGGCGCTCAAGTCGCCAGCGGGGAATGACCGGGACCCGACCGACAACGGAGTTCAGCACATGAAGATACGCGCCAATCCCAACCGCATGCAGCTTCTGAGGCTGCGGCGCCGGCATACGCTGGCGAAGCGGGGGCACAAGCTCTTGAAGGACAAGCAGGAAGAGCTGATGAGGCGCTTCCTCGGCATCGTGCACGAGGCTCGTGACCTTCGGGAGTCCGTCGAGCGTGAGCTCGCCGCCGCGCATCGCGCGTTCGTCTCGGCGAGATTCGACATGGACGGCCCGGCCATGGAGTCGGCGCTCGCCTTCTCTCGGCGTATCGTCGGGCTCAAAGCGGACCGGGAGCAGGTCATGAATCTCAAGGTGCCCGTATTCACGGTCGAGTTCCCGGAGGACGCAGAGCTGGGGTATGGCTACCTGGAGACCACGGGCGAGCTCGACAGGGCCCTGGAGATGTACGCCGAGGCGATGCCCGGGCTAATGAAGCTGGCCGAGTTGGAGAAATCGGTGCAGCTCATCGCGGCTGAGCTCGAGAAGACGCGTCGACGCGTCAACGCCCTGGAGCACATCCTGATACCCAGCCTTGAGGAGACCATCCGCTTCATATCGGATCGCCTGTCAGAGCTCGAGCGTGCGACGGCGACCAGGCTCATGAAGGTGAAGGACATCGTGAGGGAGCACTGACGGGCGTGGGGCCGGAGCCGCGGTCGAGCATCGGCGGTGGCCCGTGGAAGACGGGACAGCACAGAACAACGTACGAGGGGCGCCCCGGGTAGAGGCGCCCCTCCTTGTTCTGCTCCCGGACTCCTGTGCAGCGTCTACTAGAAGTAGAAGTCCATACGGAGCGAGTACTCCAGCTCCATTCCCGTGGCTCCGGGGCCGTCAACCGAATCACCCATCGCCTCGAGCTCGGTGCTGTAGGACGAGTACTTGAAGTAGATCTCGGGGCCGATCGCGATCGAGTCCTCGACCAGCATCCAGCGTCCCCTGAGGAGCGGTCCTGCCGACCAGCCGCTCAGCTTGGCCTCGAGCTCCTCGTCACGGGTCTCCATGTCGGGGATCGTGATCTTGCCGCCAAACGACAGGTACTGATACCTGACGCCTACGTCGAAACCGTACCTGTCGTCGCCGGCTATCTGCATGAAGAGCGTTCCGCCGAACGACATGATCGACAGCTCCGGCTCCACACCATCAAGCTCCTCGTCGATGTTGTCGAGATCAGTGATCGAGCCCTTGGCGTAGCCCACAGAGATCTCGCCACCCAGCGAGCCTGACTGCATGCCGATCGCGAACTCCTTCATGTTCATCGGGCCGGCGAAGCGCAGGCTGCCGTACATCTCAGCCTGTGCCGCGCACGCGACGAGCATCATCCCCGCGACCAACGCTACCATGAGTCCACGACGCATGGTCTCCTCCCTTTGCTGTGCCCACGGACGGTCCGGCGACCTGTCTCGCCTCGCCGCGCCCAGATACCGCGGGCGCCCACAAGCTGCTAGCGACATCCTGAACTCTTGCTCACCTGCTAACGTCCCGGTGAATCTAGCGGATTCGCCGAATCTAGCGCAAGCACGAAATTGGCGATTAGTGACTGTTCGTCAGATGATCGGCTGGCGCGCGCCTCGGCTGGTCGGTGCCGCCCCGCGCTGCTCCGTCGATGGGCGCGCCCGGAAAGCGGAAGCAGGGCCGGCGGGCCCTGCTTCCGCGCTGCTCGATTCGTGCTTCGTCGTGCGTGTGTCCCTAGAAGTAGAAGTCGAGACGAACCGAATACTCAGTCACGAACTCGGAGAGGTCGATCTCCTCCTCGACGTCTGCCCGGCTATCGTAGTCCCATGTCATCTCGTGGGTCATGCTCGTGTACCGGAGGTAGATCTCCGGGCCGAGCGCCATCGAGTCGCCCGCGAACCACCAGCGCCCGCGGACCACAGGTCCGACCGACCAGCCCGAGTACTTGTCGGTGTAGGTGTACGTCTGTCTGTACCCGCCCTCGGACTCAGTCTCGAAGCTCATCGAATGCAACTGGAATCGGAGTCCCGCGTCGAGCGAGAACGAGGACGGCGGCGAAACGTGATAAAGGCCAGTCAGTCCGAACGTGTACATCATGAGGGAGTTGTCGTAATCGTACTGGCGCTCGCCTTCCGAGTCTCCCTCGTACTTGGCCGAGAACCTCGCCATGCCGAACGAGATCTCGCCGTCGAACTTCTCGAAGCTCTTACCGAACGTCATCTCCGTGTAGTCGAAGAGACCGTCTGCGTCCGTCTCGATGTAGTAGTCGCGGCAGACGCCGTCCTCTATGTCCACCGACGTAGCGTACCCGGCGAGCCTGAGGCCGCCGTACCAGCCCTCGCCGGCCGATGCCACACTCGCCCCGAGCAGCATCAGGGCTAACACGCAGAACACAAGACCGCGATTCATTCGCGCCTCCTCCTCTGCGCCCGGTCCTTCCGACGGCAGTCGAATCACGCTCCCATCTCGGCGTCGGGGGGTGCGCCGGGCTGACCCTTTCCGGACAACCTCCTCCGGCTCGGCGACGTCCCGGATCCGGCGGGTCGTAGTGACCGCAGGTCCGGTCCGGCTTCCGGGCCGATCACAGTACGTCGACCATTCGGCCCGGACTCTACCAAATCTCATTCAGTTGCCAAGCCGAAAATCGGTCCTACTCGAGCACGCTCTCGTCAGCCTCATCCCACGGGGGGTCTACGACGCACAGGAACGCCAGGTCTATGCGGCCGGTGTTCTCTATCCACTGGACCTCACCGCTCGGGATGAGCACGCAGTGTCCGGCGTGCACCTCCCGAGACTCGTCGCCGACGTGCATCGTGGCGGTCCCGAACACGATGTAGTACGCCTCCGTCGAGTCCAGGCGGTGCCTGAGCGTCCGGTGGCCGGGCTTGACAACAGCGCAGGCCAGGCTGTAGCTCAGATCGACGCCGTCGCGCTCGGGATGAAGAAGCTCGCGAAGCTCTGAGTCGTCACCGGCGCGGATCGGCTCCACGAGAGCCACGTCCTTGAGCAGCATCACGGCCTCCTTCCCCTCGGGGCTCTACTGCAGGCCGCGGGAATTCTGCCAGACGGGGCGTCTTCAGGCAAGATGATGTGACGTAACGCACGATTGGGGTCCTAGTCAAGAATTGCCGGCTGAAGGGCCGCCCGCGAGTCCGGCGTGAAACTCGATTCTCTCTCTCGCGTACTCTCTTGTCTGGTGCGAACTCATGATATACGCTCTTCGCCGCAGCCATGAGTGAGAGTAGAGAGCGGTACGGTTACCGGGCGGATCAGCTTCCCGCCACGGAAGGAGGACGAGATGTCTCGTTGGCTCTTTGGAGCGCTCGCCGTCCTGCTGGTTCTGGCCGGCACGGCGACGGCACAGGTCTGCGCCGACGACCTGGGGATCGCGGTCACGGGCGGCATGATGCAGCCCGGCGGCGGAGACGAGGAGTACGGTGATTCAGGCATGATGCTCGGCCTCGAGGTCAGGAAGCTGCTGACCGACAACGTGAGCATCGGGGTCGAGTACAGGCGCGGCGTGACTCAGGGCGGCGACGAGCCATCTGCCGCCGATTCGGCCCGGTTCTCCGGATGGGGAGAGGCCGACAACTTCAGAACCGTATGGAACTACGCGGGCGCTTCCGCGATCTACAACTTCATGCCCGACGGTAAAGTGTCGCCCTTTGTGAGCGCCGGTCTTGGCATAACCTTCTGGGAGGTACAGGACTGGCGAGATGACGCGAGCGAAGAAGGAGAGGTTCCCGAGGGCTACGACACCGACGGCAAGCTCCAGAAGCTGAGCGGTGCGAACCTGACCGGCGTCCTCGGAGCTGGAGTGGAGTTCTTCGCGGCCGAGCGTCTGGCTCTGACAGCCGGGGCCCGGTACTATCTCCTCTTCCAGAACGAGAAGGACAACGTCGGCTGGAGCGTGTCGCACGGCCCGGACTTCGTGGACGCCAACAGCTCGATACTCGAGGCGTACGCGGGGATCACCTACTACTTCGGCGCCGGTGACTGCGACGGCGACGGCATCGTCGGCAAGAAGGACGAGTGCTGGAACATCCCCGAGGACTTCGACGGGTTCGAGGATGAGGACGGATGTCCCGAGGACGACAATGACATGGACGGCATCCTCGACGTCGACGACGAGTGCCCGAATGATCCTGAGGACTTCGACGGCGAGGACGACGAGGACGGCTGCCCTGACGTCGATCGCGACGGCGACGGCATCCTCGACGACGAGGACGCCTGCCCGGATGATCCCGAGGACATGGACGGATTCCAGGACGCGGACGGCTGCCCGGATCCGGACAACGACAGTGACGGCGTGCTCGACGGCAAGGACGAGTGTCCCGACACTCCGAAGGGCGTCGAGGTGAACGAGGTCGGGTGCCCGATACCGAAGGTCACGCTCGTGGCGGTGATGGTCAACTTCGATCTGGACTCCGCTGAGCTCGACGATACGGACACCGGCAAGCTCGACGCGCTGGCTACCGCGCTCGTCGAGAACGAGGAGTTCGTTGTCGATATCGCCGGCTACGCCTGCGATCTCGGCACCGACGCATATAACGAGGCGCTGTCACAGAGGCGCGCCAACGCGGTCAGGGACTATCTTCTGGAGAAGGGCGTCGGTGAGGACCGTATGACCGTCGGCGGATACGGTGAGAGCAATCCGCTCGTTCCGAACGACACTGAGGAGCAGCGGAGCATGAACCGCCGGGTTTCGATATCGCCCTCGCGTCCCTAGAGCCAGGGCGCATCGAGACAAGGGCCTATTGCACGATTGAGGGGAGGAGCGCCAGGACGGCGCTCCTCCCTGGCGTTGTCCCACCTTCGCCGCGCCCGCGTGGGTTTCCCCACGGGTATCCGGAGTTTGTCGGCGGCCCCGGACGTGGCACATACCTTGCTAAGTTAGGGTATCGAAGATGAGTCTCGAGGGCCTCGCGCGGCGCGGGGTGGGGCTACACACACGCGCCCTCCCATGCAGCGGCGATCTCAGGGGGTGCCTATGTCACCGAGGGCCAGCCAGCCCACGAAGAAGAAGATCATCATGTGGTCGAGTGATCGCCAGAAGCACAAGGAGCTGTGCGACTGGCTCTCCTCGGCCGGATACGAGGTCGCGGTCTACCCTGACGTGCATGACATCGTTGCGGTCTGCGCGGCAGAACTCCCGGACCTCGTGATACTCGGTGCAGAGGACTCGAGCATCCTCGACCGGCTCGACGAGGACAAGAGGTCGCGACGGCTCCCGGTCCTCCTTCTCACGGAGTCGGACGACGCGCCGGCCGGGGTGGCTGCGTCGAGAGCCTACCTGACCGACTGGCTCAAGCAGGACGTATGCGAGGAGGACCTCATACTGAAGGTCCGGGCCATCCTCAGGGTGGCGCACGCCGAGAGCATCGCCTCAGAGCCCGCCGAGAGGGACAGCCTGACGAAGCTCTACAACAGGCGGTACTTCGACGAACGGTTGGAGAGGGAGATAGAGAGAGCGCGAAGGTACGGCAGGAAGCTGACGTGTGTGATGATGGACGTCGACGACTTCGAGGGGTTGATCGAGACGTACGGT
>Ga0180435_10005313_pt1 | contig 12563 bp, 16 predicted proteins | sample SS_ome_3_FD_132467 | JGI IMG/M metagenome (GOLD analysis project Ga0180435, IMG submission 132467) | Hypersaline lake sediment archaeal communities from the Salton Sea, California, USA - SS_3_S_1 metaG | ecosystem: Environmental > Aquatic > Non-marine Saline and Alkaline > Hypersaline >... | reverse complement strand
TTCAGGAAATCGTTGATATGCCTGACCGCCTCATCGATCTTTTCATTCAGCTCTGCCTGCAAAACAATGGTCGTCTATCAGCGAGGAAGAGAGAATCGCATTTCGCCGTTCTAACCGACGATGAACTGGCCCGCATGGAAAACGCCGTCCGGGAAGGATACGCGAGGCGCTGAACACTATTTTAGCCACCGATAAACACAGATCAACACTGATGCAGACCATCCAGGATTTCGTGCGCCTGTGTCCCGAGGTCAACCGCCGTTCCTTGCAGCGCGACCTGAAGGCAATGGTGGATTTGGGCCTTTTGACTTCAGAGGGTGCGACCAACAAGCTGGTTTATCGGCTTAAAGCCGGTTGATTAAACTTACGACAATATTGCGCCACAACTTGCGACCATTGTCGCGACACGACGCTGACGCGCGCCATGCGAGTGATATCATTACACCGAAGGAAACCAGAAAAGCGTATATCTCAGCTGACTATAGAGTTCTATGAAGAGTTAGCAGAGGAATTCGTCACCCTGATTACCGAAGGTGAATTGGATCTTCTAAAACGCCTTGATAAGAGAAATGCAAAGGAAGCCAATGACGAAGAGCGTGATTTTTATGAAGCTCATAACAATGAATTGTCGCGGGATCGCAGACTCAAGGCGAGATGGGACAGATATGTTTTCGGTGCACCGATTGAATGCACAGATTTTTGCATAGGTATCATAAGGGCACTAGGAAAGCTTTTTGAACAAGCCGGATCTATATATGGGAACAAAAAAATATATATTGAAGCTACAAAACGAAACAAACGAGGTTGGGTGGCCGAATCGATATCGCAGGATAACTTCTTATGCGCTGCAATATGACCATGCGCAGTTGCCCAGGTGAGGTCAAGAGTATCTTGAACTGTCTGGCGCTAATTATCGTCTTCATCCCGGGCTGTGCGATCCATGAGGTTTCCCGACGGAACGGTCCAGGCGAAGAGCCCCGAAAGGTGTTTCAGGTCGTCAAGCACGGCTGGCACGTGGGCATTGTGGTCGACCAAGATGAAATGGCATCCCAGGTGCCGCTGCTAGACGAGGATTTTTCCGGTGCCGAGCACCTTGAGATCGGCTGGGGGGATGCGCGTTTCTACCGAGAGGCTGAACCCTCTGCTGGCCTTGCCCTGCGAGCGGCCCTGTGGCCTACGGCCAGCGTCATGCACATCGTGGGCTTTTCCGGGGACCCGGTGCGCTATTTCCCGGCCAGCGAGGTCATCAACATTTGCGTCAGCCGATCCAAATATAAGCGCATGCTGGATTTCATCATGGAAGGCTTCGAACGCCGTCCGGATGGGGAGGTCATACCCCTGGGGCCGGGTCTATACGGCACCAGCCGTTTTTACAGGGCGAAAGGTTCTTTTCACCTCTTCAACACCTGCAACACCTGGGCGGCGCGGGCTGTCGGCGCCACCGGCGTTCCTGTTTCCACCCGGATCATTACCGCCGGAGGGCTTGTTTCGCAACTCCGTCGCAACGGTCGTGACAGGTTTGCATGCCCCTGAGGTTCTAACGCCTTTTTGACTTCATTAGCCTGTTTCATGCCGCCTGGTCGGTGTTTATGATCGCCAGTTAACTATATTTAGAAGGCATCTTAAAAATACCTTTTAGCCCCATCGCTGTGCGGCCGATCGAATTGAATCCTTGAAATACCGATGTATTCCTCCTGTTCGACCCACAAGAAATAACCGATCAGGCAGGGAATCCCGCTTTAGCGGGGAAACTCACGGCCGCCTTGCACTAAAACCAAAATCCTATTCTTGAGATGTTTTTTTAGATTCATGCATGTTGATTTCAAGGTTGGAGGTCCTAATAATTAGGAAAACTCATTCCGATTATTCGAAGTCTCACGCCTTGCCAGGGACCCGGGTCTAAATTTTGAAATACGTTCTAATTGTTGGCTATTGCATGGGAATTTTTCACCATATTTAAATTTATCCTTCTCAGAAAGATTGAAGACAAGGTTAGGGCACTCTTTTAGGGGAACATCAATTCCCCCAACTAGGAAAGGAGATTGTCATGGATGATGCTGTCTATAAAATTATCGAGGTCGTCGGATTTTCTGAAAAGTCCTGGGAAGATGCAGCGAAAGTGGCCGTAAGTACTGTCGACAGATCTATTCGCGACATGCGTGTGGCTGAAGTCGTTCAAATGGATATGCGTTTAGAAGATAACAGAATCGTTGGATATCGCACCAAATTAAAAGTTTCCTTTAAATTGGAATAAAGCAAGATCAGTCCCTGGTATGTGCGTGATTGTGCCATTGTCGTTGTCCTAAGTTGTTAGAAAGTGATTATATGAAAAAGTTACCTACCCTTAGCACCTTGGGAAGGGGACGCCCTTCAGATTTACATATTCACGATATCTGCTGTTTCTGACATAAACAGTGCATGCCAAGACATGCCAGAATAGACGCATCCGGGGCGCTTCACTATATCATCGGACGCGGCATCGAGCGACGCGAGATTTTCTGTGACCAAGAGGATCGTGATGATTTCCTGCAGCGGCTGGAAGGTTAGGGACGGGCCAAGTTAACATCCCGTATTGTATTCTAATCCGTGCTTAATCCGTTCTATTTGGGGGCTATATTGCAGTTTTTTGGTGCCCAAAACAGCATTATAGGCCGCTGTTTCCTTCCGAAATTCAAAGGGCGTCCCACCTACAGGTCCACTTTCCCTGGATTTGAGTCTCCAAAATGGTTTGAAGCCTTTCTTATGCCAACGGACCACGGTGTCTGGCTTCACAACAATCAACAGATTCGGCCATTCTCTCCATGATTTGGATAGAATCACCCAAAAGATTCGATCCTGCATGCGAACCGTGGCCTTTTCATGGTATGGTGATAAATTGCGAGCTGCTGGCGAAGCGCAAGATTCTCTAGAATTCGGATCTGATCGTTTATCGTATGGTCTGACTATGTGAAAAAACAGCCTTATAATTTGTATCAATAACCTTTTAAGCATGGACAGGTTTATTGACACCCAAAATGAGAAATATCAAATATTTCAAGACAGACGGAATTTGTCCAGGGCCAATGGCGTGAAGCGATTCTTTCAAAAAACCGGATGGCTCATTTCCGCCATAGCGATTATTGCGATTTGCGGGTACGGCAATAAGGCTCTAAGCCAACAGAAACCGTCGAATGTATACGTCATTCCGATTTCAGGCGATGTCGAGCCGGGTATGGCGGCGTTTTTGAAAAGAGCGCTGAATGACGTACCCGACACCGCGGACACCGTCATCGTGGTTGAAATGAATACCTTTGGCGGCCGGGTCGATTCCGCCCTGGAGATGGTCGACGCCCTGATCAATGTCAAAAACGCCAAGACCATTGCCTTTGTCACCGAAAAAGCCATATCCGCCGGTGCCCTGATTTCTCTGGCCTGCAATAAACTCGTGATGAAAAACAACACCACCATCGGCGATTGTGCGCCGATCACCTATTCCAAGGAAGGCCCCAAAATGATGGGCGAGAAATTTCAATCGCCCCTCAGAGCCAAATTCCGTACCCTGGCCAGACGCAACGGCTACCCTGCGGTACTGGCCGAAGCCATGGTTACTGCCGATATGGAGGTGTATCGCGTCAAACTCGATGGCAAGCTGGTATACATGGATGCCCAGGAATACCAGGATCTTGGAAAAGATCGGCAAGACAGTATCACATCCAAAAAAACCGTCGTCGCCAAGGGAGAGCTGCTGACCATGGATGACAGTGAAGCGCACGACCTCGGGTTTTCTTCCATGAGCGTGGCCGGGTTTGAAGAGATGCTCACCCAGTTGAAGTTAGCCGACCGACCCATCACGCGGATTCAGGAAAGCTGGTCCGAAGGTCTGGTCAGTCTCATCGGTAAGCTCAGCCCCATCTTGATGCTGATAGGTCTGGGTTCGCTCTATACGGAGATCAAGTCGCCGGGTTTTGGCGTGCCGGGAATCGTTGGCATTTTGTGCCTGTCGCTCGTTTATTTTAATCAATACCTCGTTGGCCTGGCCGATTATACAGAACTGCTCATCATTGTTACCGGTTTGGTCCTGATGGGATTTGAATTATTTGTCTTGCCCGGATTCGGCATTTCGGGTATCGCCGGGATCATCTGTATTTCCGTTGGATTGCTGCTGAGTTTGCAGGACTTTGTCATTCCCGATCCTAATTTGCCGTGGGAGAAAGAAATCTTGATCAGCAATATGCTTAGCGTGTTGAGCGCGGTCTTGGGTTCTTTTCTTTTGGCCCTTTTTATCTTACGCTATGTCTTCCCAAGGCTGTCCAAAACGATTCAGGGCCCCTACCTGGCAACCACACTCGCCGATGCCCGGCTTGATTTTCCGGCGGCAACCACCCTGCAGGCAGGACAGATGGGAACCGCCATCACCCAGCTGCGACCGTCCGGAAAAGCAGACATTGATGGAGAACGTTATGATGTGGTCACCCAGGGAGATTTCGTGCCCAAGGGGTCCAAAATTCGCGTCGCCACAATCAAAGGGACCAAAATTACGGTCGTTCGGATAGATACTGATGAATAACGCCCTGCACGTACCCGTCTTTCTGCAATTGGTCGGCATACTTGTCATCATCGCCGAAATCATCATTCCTTCCGGCGGAATCCTTGCCCTAATGGCCACCGGTCTTTTCGGATACTCACTCTACCTTGTTTTTACCGGCATATCCCCGTCAGCCGGCATGGCATTCATCATCGCCGATTTATTTATCGTCCCCATCCTGGTCTATTTCGGCCTCAAATTTCTGGCCAAATCTCCCGTTACCCTGCGCACGAAACTGTCGAAGAAAGACGGTGTGACCGTTCAGTCTCCGGACCAGAACGATTTTTTAGGGAGCGTAGGTCTCGCGATCACCGATTTGCGACCGTCCGGTGTTGCCAATATTAAAGATCAACGGCTGGATGTCGTTACCCGCGGCGAGTACCTTGAAAATGAGACCGAAATAATCGTTATCGCCGTGAGTGGCAACCAGATCGTCGTCAAACAAAAAGAATAATTTAGCAAAACCTTATAAAGCTCGCAAAAGGAGTAAATCCATGGATTTTAATTTTATCATTCTTATTGTTCTTGCAATCGCCGTATTGGTGATGTTGTTCTTCGTCGGTTCCGCTATCGCTCTTTGGGTGCAGGCCCTGGTCTCCGGCGCACGGGTCGGGTTGTTTAATATTGTTTTCATGCGTTTTCGCAAAGTGCCGCCCAACCTCATTGTAACTTCAAAAATTATGGCCGTAAAAGCCGGTCTCGATTTTTCCACCGATTCGCTCGAATCTCATTTTCTTGCCGGCGGCAATGTGTCACGGGTTGTCCAGGCCCTGATCGCGGCAGATAAAGCCAATATCGAACTCGACTTCAACCGTGCGGCGGCCATCGACCTTGCCGGCCGGGATGTGCTGGAAGCCGTGCAGATGAGCGTTAACCCCAAAGTCATTGAAACCCCATTGATTGCGGCCATGGCCAAAGACGGCATCCAGCTAAAAGCCCTCTCCCGGGTGACGGTTCGCGCCAATATCGAACGACTCGTGGGCGGGGCCGGCGAAGAAACCATCCTTGCCAGGGTCGGCGAAGGGATCGTCACCACCATTGGATCGGCGGAAACCCATAAAATGGTTCTTGAAAATCCCGATATGATTTCAAAACGGGTGCTGGAAAAAGGGTTGGATGCAGGTACCGCCTATGAAATCCTGTCCATCGATATTGCCGATGTGGATGTCGGTAAAAATATCGGTGCCGAGCTGGAAACCGACCGCGCCGAGGCCGACAAGAAGATCGCCCAGGCCAAGGCTGAAGAACGACGCGCCATGGCCTTTGCCGTAGAGCAGGAAATGAAAGCGCGCGTAGAAGAAATGCGCGCAAAGGTCGTCGAAGCCGAAGCGCGGGTTCCGCTGGCCATGGCCCACGCCTTCGAACAAGGCCATCTCGGGGTGATGGATTACTACCGCATGAAAAACATAGAAGCGGATACTCAGATGAGAGATACCATCGGGTCCCCGGACGATAAGCCGGAGAAGGACGCTTAACCATGGATAATATAATTACGCTGATCGTGATCTTTATCGTCTTAGGGTCGATTACCCGTAAATTAAAAACCCGGCAAAAAGCAAAACAGGAGGGTGCCACACCACCGGACGGCGGTTGGCTCACCAAGCTCAAGGCTGCTTTAGCCGACATCCTAAGACAAATCGAGCAGCAGTCAAAAGGTCGTACCAACAGTGTTTCCGGATGGGATCAATTGCTGCGCGGCGGCCAGCCCTACAGTTCACAACCCGATGCGGATGAAGCGGCCCCGGATGCCCTGGTGTTTGAAGAAGAGCAAACACAGCCGCATCCGAAAAAAATGCCGCCCGCAGCGCCTGGCAGGGATCAGACCATCCGATTGGATAAAACCCAAGTCGTCCCCGGTGCCAAGAGACGCAAGGCGCTGCACGCCGGCCAACCGTCGTCTGCAACCATGGCCGTCAGCCGCGCCGACTTGCGCAAAGCGGTGATCTGGGCGGAAATCCTCGGCCCCCCGGTGGCCCTTAGGGATCAACGCGGTGGCCGGGGATAGGAACAGACCGAGGACCAGGTCTCAACATTTATACTTTCAACGTTACCAATTTGACCTTTCAAAATAATTCCTGGTCGGACCAAGCGATGTCATATATCAGTGAAAGGGGTCAGGTCTGCCATTGACTCATAGTGGTTAAGGGTGGAGGACGCCCTTCATATTTCCATATTTGCGATATCTGATGTATCTGCTATAAGCGGCGCATACCGAGAAAAGCCAGAATAGATGCACCCGGTGTCGTTCCGGGATAGAGGACGGTCATGAAATTATGCGTTTCTTACTTTAAAACGCCCTTCCAGCCAAGGACAGCTTGAGATTTTCCGTGGGATTCTACGGATCATATGCTGTAATTCTTTTCTATCCTTTCCAGCATTTTCTTGAACAGCAACAATGAAAATGCAGACATTGTAGCCAAGGATCGGAATTTTTTGGTAAAGCTATCTTGGTCGGCATGATGGAAGCCTCTTACAAGGGATGTGGGATGAGCCTCACAATGAAAAAGATGTGTATCTGGATAGTCGTTTTATTGTCTATGCTTTTGCTCTTCAAATTTGCTGCCGCTGGGACGATCGTGATGAAGGACGGCCGCCAAATCGAAGCTGAGCAGGTCTGGCTGGAGGGCGAGATGGTCCGTTACAAGAAATTCGGTACCATCGTAGGGCTGCCAAAAGACCAGGTGGCTCAGGTGATAGAGACCAACGCCTTAAAATCTCCTGGCATCACAGATTTCGGGTTCGATTTTTGGAAGATGGGGATGGGTATCAATGAGGTGATGGATATCGCCGAGCGAAACCAGGTTCCCTTACACCGTGAGGGTCTCATATCCGTCAATAAGCATTTCAATCCCCAGATGTGCCGCCCATACACCGATACCCATTCCAGGTTCGATTATCGCCAGCAGTTGCTCGGCTATCCCACCAAAGTAACCCTTGTCTTCACCCCCAGATCCCGCCGCCTGGCCCTTATAAAGGTTCATTTAGCGGCCAATGCAATGTCACCGAGTCCATCACCAAAGGACAGCATTCTAAATGCCATGACCGGAAAATATGGTGAACCAAAGAAAATGGCCAAAAAGCTCTTTCAAAAGGATGCCGCCTATTGGCAATTATCCAGGGACAACGTCATCAATCTATCCAGCGGATCCAATTGGTCAGAGCTGACGTATATAAATGCATTGTGGCAGTCTGCTCTCGAAAATGAGGAATTCAACCTGAAAGAGATTGAGCGCAAGGCTAATCTCAAAAAAGATGCCCAAAAATTTTGATAACTCGAAAAAATGTGATGCGGATGCCAGGGGGCTATGTTGGTTCCAGGCAAGCAAAATAGATAATTGGGTTTAGCCTTGAAAATGATAACATATATGTTAACAATATGACCAAGAAAAGCCCTGATGAAATCGACGTGCGGTATTACGAGGAATGCCACTTTCAAGAGAATTTAAAGAGCTGGTGGTGGCACGTGCTGAAAAAGATTCCGAATTCCGGCGTGCCCTGATTACCGAAGCGCTCAACATGATCCTGCGGGGTGAGATCGCCGCCGGCCGATTGATGATCCGGGATTACATCAATGCCACCGGATCCATGAACGCTATTGCCACGAAACTTAAAAAACAAAAGCCGGCTATCGCAAGGATGTTGGGACCCAAAGGCAATCCAACCCTCGAAAGTTTCATCCCGGTGGTTCAGGCCTGCGCTGAACGTGAACATATTGAGCTGAGCGTGTGTGAAGGCCGTTGTTCAGCTTGATCGGAAAAGAAACTGACGGCACATTGAGATAAAAAATAACGTAACGCCAAACCCATCGTGAGGTGGGGACGGAAAGCCACGGGTCTTATTGAGACAGCCGGGTTGCCAATGGATACTTTTTAGCCGGATCCCTGGTTGCCTGGGGGGCCGGTTTTTTTGTGCCGGGAAGGGCGAATGGGACACAGATGAACACAGATGGACACTGATTTAAAAAGCAAATTTATGAGGCTTCGCCAAAAAGACTAACAGCCTAAGGGCTAACCCCCTTTTAGCCACAGAGGGACACGGATACCCACAGATAAGGACACAGATCAAGGATCCAGCTTCCATCATCGTGAATCGGGGCGCGAATTTTGCGCTCGTTTGTGACCTGATCTGTCGCACCCAGCGGTTATGATGCTGCCATATATCGAACCGGACCTGAATTCAACAGGAGGTAACTTTGGGTGAATTACACGCGAAAACAAATGGTTCCTTAGAAAATGGCAACGCAGCGAGAAGAAAACCAAGCAACAGGGCGGTTTTGCTTCCACTTATCGGCACAGTGGCGTTGCCGGTCCTGATCGGTCTATTTGAACCTGGGGTCATAGATTTTGTCTGGGAACACCGGAAATCCTTGAATCGGCATCCCCTGCGATGAACATCATCTGGAAATACCGGATTGGATATTGAACGTCTGAAAATCAGGCATTTTCTCTACGATCTATTGGATTAAAGAAATTGTTCAAAAATACCGAAAAAAGATTTTTATCGTGATTTCGTCGTGAAACATCAGGGATGAGGCAGAAATGATAAGGTTCCTAAAGAATAGCATGAAATGTTTGATAGCGTTAATCTTGATGGCCTCATCGATTTTAGCCATATGTATCTTTATATCAGGTGACTTTGATCCAGTAAAAATGGCAGTTGAATTGAAAAACGGCAATCAAAGAGATCAATCGTTAAGCGTAATCGAGCATGCGCTTGAGAATGATATCGGTAACCAAAAAGAATTAGAAAAACTGCAAGAGCATTATGAATACAGTCTCTATGAAAAATCTAAGGATTTTGCCTATCACGGCGCCCTTAAAGGGAAGGTATTCAACGCCTACTCAGGGATAGGATGTCTTGCTTCTGATCTATGCGTGTTCGGCGACGCGCGGGACCTGACGACACAGGGGTACAATTATGTGGCCGGCAAAGATGTAGATGAAGTCATAGCCGTTCTGTCCGCTATAGGAATTGCAACGACAGCCGCTGAATTGACCGGTGGCGGTGCCGTCGTTGATGCCGGCGTTTCAGTGGTCAAAACAACAGTGAAATATATCGCAAATTCTGTAAAGCGGATCCCCGATAGCATACTTATTTTGATCAAAAAGGGGAAACGCTTTAAACCCGAAGTTTACAAGCAGTTTTGGACCATATTCAAAGGCACAAAATTTAATTTGCCAAATTTTACCACTGTCCTATCTGCAATAAAGCATGAAGAATATCTGGAAACGGCAGCCCATTTGACTGAGCATGCAAAGACAGGCGCCGTGATATTCATAAAGAAAACCGGTGAGAGCGGGTTGGATACCTATCGGTATTTCCAGAATCTTGGTTTTGGTAAAAGGTATTTGGAATGCATCAAAAAGAACCCAAAGGCAGCTTTGGGCATTTCGAAGTTCAATACATTCTTACGATCCATAAAGTTTATTCATAAGTACGATCTGTTGCTTTTCCTTGCGATCATTATTTACGCGATAGCCTCCATATTATTGATGTTCGGTGGTTTTTGGATTCCTTTTTCAGTCCTGGTGACCGCTGTCGGATATCTCTATTTGAAAATTCGAAAAATAAAGCGGGTGAAAGCAAACAAGAATCTAAAATCGGGTTCGCTATCTAAAAAAGAATTAGCGCCAAATTTTGCGGAACAATCGATTTAACGCTCCAATCGAATACATTCCGCCCCCCTGCGATAATATTGCAAACCCAACCCCTTCAGCTGAGATGGATGACCGGATCCGAAAACACGGACACATTTTCCGGAAGCGGGTTGTCGCCCTTTTCGACACCTTTTTCCTTGACGCTTTTAAGGCCCTTCAACTTCTGCGATCCCTCGAGGACCTCGGCGCCATCGGTGTAATAGTCGAACCATGGCAAATTGTGGTCTGCGTACTCTTTGGCCGTCATGGGAACCGTCGGCGGGTTGTCGCCGGTGACGGCCCGCCAGACCAGCGAGTTGGCCAGGTGGACAAAGCACCTGTTCTTGTGGCCCATCTCCCAGTCGTCCATGTCATAGGGGTCATCATAGATTTCCTGGCGCATGCGCCCGCCGGCTGCCAGGCCCATGGATTCGCAAGGTGCGGCCATGCTGTAAAGGACGTCGCGTTCTTCAATCAGAGAGGCGCTCTTTTTTCGTTCCGGAAAATGCGCTTCGAACGCCGCGCGTTTCATCGGGTACACCATGACCTGCAGGCCGCCGAATTCACCGCTGCCGGTCAACTGTTCTTCCGCGCTGTAACCGGAGCCCAGCGGCATGGCCACGAACTGACGGATGAAGCCTTTCGCCACACTGAAGCCGTCCAGCCAGGGTTGATCCGGCGCCACCATGTAATCCTGCGGATTGCCTTGCAGCCAATCCGTCCAACGGTCGCCGGTCACCGCATTGATTTTGCCGGTGGCCACCTTGATGGCAAAAGGGTATTCGGTGGCGTGCTTGGGAATGTAATCCGATCTGAAATTAAGCCAAAGGGCTTCGGACTGATACATGGGAAGCATCACGCCGCCGTGTCGTTCCCACTGTTTAGGCAGGTTTGCCTTGAAATCGTCGATATGTCTGACAGGGAATCGGCCTAAACCCGGGGGCAGGGGATAGTCCTTGCCGTCATCCGGGATCCTGGGGGTTCTCTGGAAATCGATGGTCAATTTTGCTTTGGGATGAACCTCGGGGAATCGGAACACCAGTGCATCACGTTTGAGTTCGATCACAGCTTGTTCTCCTTGTTACCAATCGCCGTCGCGCACCTCACGCACAATCCGGAGCACGGCGTGGTCGGGCATGTCTTTCAGTTCGCGGATGAGTTCGGCAAACAGCAGGGGGCGCTTGCGGATAATCTCCTGGACGTCCTGGGAAATTTTCCCGCTCAGGGCCAGCAGGACGTCCGGGTCCTCGCCGAGATTCTCGGCAAGGGCCCGTATCTTGTCCTCGGTGAGATAGGCCTTCAGGTCGCCCCGCTCGATCTTGCTGAGATAGGAGGGCTCGACCCCCATCCGCATGGCGACCTGTCTTATGGAATACTTGCGGTCGCCGGCTTTGAGCCGCTCGCGTCTGTCTCGGATATATTGGCCGAATACGTTTTTCATACTGTGTACTATATAGTACCTATTGCGTAGCGTCAAATACAAAATTCGAGGGCATGGCTTTTTTTGGTTTTAGCGTTTGAAAATTTGCTGAAAGGGTGATTTATTTGTTTTGTCCCATCATTTGATCGGTTCTCCTGCTGTCAAAAAATCTAATCCCGTTACGAATCGCCTTTTAAAATTGCTCCGTCTTTCATGCTGGCCATGCCGAGTGCCCCCGCTGGAAAGTGGGGCGGCGTTCAGGGCATTCAACGCCTATCGGGCAGAAAGGCTTACCGAAAGGTTCTCGAAGCGGAGAGCAAACGCGTGACGAGGATCGCCAAGACGTTCGTCAAGGACGGCGGGGCTGTCATTGCGTTCCAGAAAGATGCCTGGGAAACGCTGAGGTGCGAGCGAAGTGCCGCATACAGCATAGCGAAAGCCAAATCAAGTGAGTTGATCGGCAGGCTCAAGGATGCGCTGGACATTCCGTTGTACGGCGTGCCTCCGACGCGACTGTCAGGGCCTTGCAGGGATGCGATCAAGGAAATTGCTGATAAGCTGCAAGCGCGCCAGAAAACCAAACACCCCTGAGGGGACGTGATGGGAACAGGGGGGATCAGCGCACGGAACTAAACCCAGGGTTACGAAGAATGCATCCTCGTTCAGCCTCTTGCACAAAACCAAACCATCGGGAAATGGGAGAAGGGAGCTTGGGCCTGGTCCGTCGTTCAGGAGAGCGAGGCGCAAGGGGACTCACTGACGAGGTGATAGGCCCGCTTTCCCAGGATGCGGAAAAGCGATGCCCTTGCCTCAGCCGATGGTTTTGGCGATGCTTTTTTTGGTGGCGCCCATGGCCAAAAGCGCTTTGACAAGAAGGTCCACGGAAACGGTGGGATCCCCTTTTTCCATCTTGGCGATCCTGGACTGGCTGGAATTGAGCTTC